>OFDN01000240.1_pt1 | contig 51662 bp, 47 predicted proteins | sample 1520971 | NCBI WGS metagenome assembly OFDN01 (sample SAMEA94257418, study PRJEB24077) | hot springs metagenome | biome: Aquatic biome; feature: Geographical feature; material: Water | place: India | collected 2012-06-12 | depth 5 m | reverse complement strand
GGTCAGGCGCGGGCGGCCGCTGACGGCGGCGAAGGCGAGCGGCGCCAGACACCAGACCCCGAGCGGGCCGAGCGCGCCCCCGCACAGCAGGACCGCCGCCGCGGCGGCCAGGGTCGCCACGTCGGCGGTGATGGGATTGCGCCGCTCGAACCGCGCCCCGCCCGTGGCCGGGACGCTGCGGCCGCCGATCAACAGGTCCACGGTTGCCGCGTTGGCCTGGGTCATGTCCTTCTCCGATGGCAGATTGCGCGCAAGCCTGACTGATCGCACGCATTACAGTTATAAATCATAACATTTATGCCGGAGTCAAGAGCCCGTCGAGCGGGCCGGCTCCGGTTCCGTCAGGGGCGCGGCGGAAGCAACGCCATGCTGAAGGCGCCCCAATGCCGGCCATGGACCGCGACCGGGGCGTTCAGGATGGTGATGAGCACCCGATTGCCCTGCCCCATATCCCGGTGCAGGGTGTTGATCGACGGCCGTGTCGACCTTGCGGCCTTGATCGCGGCTCGGAACAGGTACTTCCGGCGGCCGCGGCAGTTTGCCAGATTCCAATCCGGGTCCGGTCCCTGCGGCTGATTGTATTTCCGGTTGTGGGTGGGGAGATAGCCGTTGCGGTCGCACAGCGTGGCGAAGGCGACGCGCGGGCCGAGGTCGAGCAGCGGCTCCTGCAGGGGCGGCAGAACCCGATCGGTGAAGGCGGTGAAACGGGTCAGGAATTGTTGCGGGCTGCTGCCGGCCACCGGGCGGTAGTCCTCGTCGAACAGATCGCCAAGGGTGATGGCGCCCTCCGCCACCGACCGCTCGAACAGCGCGGACACCCTGTCGGCCGCGTCGATGGTGGCCAGCAGAAACGCCGTGTCGTCGGTGGGGATCGGGCCGGTCCCGATGTGATCGATCAGCGCCTCGCTGGTCTCCAGCAACGATTCGAGCCGTCGGTTCGCCGCGACCAGGTGGTCGGACGAGCCGCCGACCGCTGCGACCAGCAGATCCAGCTCGCGCTCGACCGCACCGCAGCCGTCGAGGTTCGCCCTTACCCCCTCGGCGATGGAGCGGGTGGCGCGGGTGACGGTGCCGACGGTGTTCTCCATGCGGGTGACCACGCTTTCGATGACACCGGTCACGGCGCGGACCTGGGTGGCGCTCGCGGTCGCGGCGGCACTGTCGCCGATCAGCCCGGAAACCTGCGTGCTCAGCGTGGCGACCGTCTCGCCGATCTGCACCGTGGCGCTTTGGGTCTGGCGCGCCAACTCCTTGACCTCGGTGGCGACGACGGCGAAGCCCCGCCCGGCTTCGCCCGCGCGCGCCGCCTCGATGGTGGCGTTCAGCGCCAGCAGGTTGGTCTGTTTCGCGATCGCCTGGATCGCCCGCGACACGGCGGCGACCTGCGTCAGCGAGTGGTTTACCACGTCCAGCTGACGTTCCATGCGGCCGACCTTGTCGATCAGGTCGGCGATGCGGGACACGGCGCCCAGCACCGCGGAACGGGACTCGACGATCTCGGCGACCGCCTCGGTCGCCGCGGCGCTCGCGGAGGCGGCGGTGCGGTCGATCTCCATGTTGGTGCTGGTCATGGCGGAGGCCGAATCCAGCAGGGCCCGGAACTGATCGCGCTGCCTTGCGATCACCGCGGAGACCTCCTGCACATTGCCGGCAATGTCGGCCAGTTCGAGGCCGATCGCACCGATCCGGCGGTAGACGTCCCGTACGATCTCCGCGGACTCCGACGCCACGGATCGCTGGTCCATGACCGTTGCCATGCGGCCCCTCCCTGTCTTCGTCGTTGATTGGATTGTGTCGTGGCGCATCCGTGATGCACCCTGGCAGGGCGTGCACCGCACCCGCGAGGCGACCCGGCTGAAAACGACATAACTGTTATATGCTATTTCAATTCGTGTCACGCACTAAATCGAGCGGGGTTGCCACATTGACGGTCACGATCCCTCGGCCAGGTCCGGCTTTGCGGCGGTGTCGATCAGCCGGCGCCGTACCCAGGCCAGGGCCGGATCATCGGCGAACAGCGCGCTCCATTGCAGCGTTTCCGGCAGGGGAGGCAACTCCACCGGGGACTGCAGAAGGCGGATGGGCAGGATTCGGCCATACAGCCGTGCCAGCCGCTGCGGAACCACGGCCAACAGATCAGTGCCGACGAGCATCGGCAGGATGGTGTTGAAGCTGGGCGCGGAGACCACCTCGTTCCTCTTCAGACCGGCGCCGGCCAGCGCCCGTTGCTCGTAGGTGTAGGTCCTCTCCGGGCCGAAGCGGACCACCGCGTGCCCGATCGTCTGGAACGCCTCCAGCGACAGGCTGTCGCCGACGCTGGGGTTGCCGGACCAGACGCAGCAGACGAACGGATCGGAGAACAGCAGCTCTCGGGGATGATCGTCGTCCATGAACTCGCTGGGGAAAATCAGAAAATCCACATCCCCTTGGGACAGCTGGGCGCGGCTCTGGCTGCCCGGCAGAATGATGTCGAAGGCCAGCCCGGGCGCCTCGGCCCGCATCGCGCTGACGGCCGGGGCCAGGAGAACCCCGACCGTGTAGTCCGACGCGACGATGCGCACCGTGCGGCGCATCTCGCGCGGGTCGAAGACCGGTTGGGTGTCGATCAGACGCTGCACCCGTTGCAGGAGGTCCGACACCTGCCCGGTCAGGTTCTCGGCCAGCGGGGTCATCATCAGGCTGCGCCCGACGGGAATGAAGAGATCGTCGTGGAAGAACTCCCGCAGCCGGGCGAGCGCGCTGCTCATGCCGGACTGGCTCAGGTTCAGCCGCTCCGCCGCGCGTGAGACGCTGCGCTCGCGCGCCAGCGTGTGGAACGCCACCAGAAGGTTCAGATCCAGCCGGTTGAACCGCATGTGTCACCCTCAGCGACAATTGTATCGCTGAAAACGATGCTATCTATCGAATCAATCGCCTGCAACCATTGTTGCCGACCGCATTACGATCCCGTCTCGTACATTGCTTGCGGCATCACCGCCGCGGGTCCGGCGGCGGCTGCCGAATTCGACACAGGAAATCCCGATTTCAAACTGCGCTTCGACAACACCGTCAAGTACAGCGCAATGGTCCGCGTCGAGGGGAAGTCGAACGGGCTCACCAACAGGCCGCCCTTTACCCAGGGCTTCGACGACGGCGACCGCAATTTCGACCGCGGGCTGGTGTCGAACCGGGTGGACCTCCCCTCCGAGCTGGAAGCCAGCTACGGCAATTTCGGGCTGCGGGTCAGCGGTGCGGCCTGGTACGACACCGTCTACAACCACAGCAACGACAACAACTCGGCGGCGACCAGCAACAACTACACGGTCGGGAACGACTCGTTCACCGACGGCACCAGGCACGCCATGGGCCGCGACGCCGAACTGCTGGACGCCTTCGTGTCCGGGCGCGGCGAGGTCGGCGGCATGCCGCTCTCGATCCGGGCCGGGCGTTTCGCCCAGCAATGGGGTGAAAGCATCTTCTTCGGCGCGAACGCCGTCGCCGGCGGCATGGCCCCGGTGGATGTGGCGAAGCTGACCGCGGTGCCGAACTCGACGTTCCGCGAGACCATCCGGCCGGTGGGGCAGCTGTCGGCGAACCTCCAGGTCAGCGCCGATGTCTCGATTGGAGCCTATTGGCAGTTCGAGCATGGTTACAACCGGCTCCCCGCGGCTGGAAGCTACTTCGCGACCAGCGACAACCTGATGGATGGTGGCGAATCCATCCTCATCGGCACCATCGGCCGCACCAAGAACATCCTGACCCGTGCGTCCGACGTGAAGCCCGACGGGCTCCGCCAATTCGGCGGCCAGGTGAAGTTCCGCATTCCAGGGATCGAGCCGGAATTCGGTGTGTATGGATTGCTGTTCGACGGCAAGGCGGCGGCACCTACGACGGCGTGTGGAACTTCTCGCTGAACTGCACGCACTATTACGGAAAATCGGACACCTTCCTCAACGGTGTCACCGGGCAGAATTACCAGACGTTCGGCCAAGCCCTCGGCGATCGCGACTTTGTCGCGCTGAGCGTCTACCGCAACTTTTTTTGACGGAGCATTCCCATCATGAAACGTATGATGACGGCGCTGGGCGCGCTGTTGCTGGCCGGCGCCCTGACGGTTCCGGCCTTTGCGGGGGTCACGACCGAGGAGGCCGCCAGGCTGAAGACGACCCTGACCCCCTTCGGCGGCAAGAAGGCCGGCAACAAGGAGGGGACCATTCCCCCCTGGACGGGCGGCTACAGAGGCGCGCCGGTGCTGAAGGACGGGCGGATCACCGATCCGTTCGCCGCCGAGAAGCCGCTCTACACCATCACCGACGACACCATGGCCCAGCACGCCGACAAGCTGTCCGACGGCGTCAAGGCCATGTTCAGGAAGTACCCTGAAACCTTCAGGATGCACGTCTACAAGACTCACCGCACCGCCAAGGCGCCGCAGTGGGTCTATGACAACACCTTCGCCAACGCCACCCGCGGCCGGATGGGCACGGGCGACGCCGGTCCGACGCCTGAGGCCGTCTATGGCGGTCTGCCTTTCCCCATCGCCAGGACCGGGGAGGAAGCCATCTGGAACCACCTGCTGCGCTGGCAGGGATCGGACTGGAAGCTGAACTTCCACGGCGTCCTCATCACCGCCGAGGGCAAGCCGGTCCTGCAGACCGATGCGACCATCGACGAGACGTTCCCCTACTATGACCCGCAGGGACCGCCGGAGACGCACGACGGCTCCTACTGGCTGCTCCGGCTTGTGAACAGCGGGCCGCCGATGCGGGCCGGCGAGGGGATCGTCAGCGTCGTCGCCGTCGATCAGGCGAAGACCCAGACCTGGGTCTATCTCACCGGCCAGCGCCGCACCCGGAAGCTGCCGGTCACCTGCTGCGACACGCCGAGCCCGACCACCGCCGGCATCACCATGATCGACGAGATCCAGGTCTTCTCCAACCGCATCGACCGCTTCACCTAGAAGCTGGTGGGCAAGAAGGAGATGCTGATCCCCTACAACGGCAACCGGTTGTTCGTGCCACCCAAGGACACCGACGTGCTGGGCCGCAACCACCTGAGCCCCGAAGCGGTGCGCTGGGAGTTGCACCGCGTGTGGGTGGTCGAGAACCAGCTGGCACCCGGCCAGCGCCATGTCGCGCCGCGCGGCGTGTACTACCTCGACGAGGACACCTGGATGGCCGTGCTGGCCGACCGGTGGGACGCCAACGGCCAGCTCTGGCACACACTGTGGAACAATCCCGTCGTGATCCCCGAGATCGGCGTTCTGGCGCTCGGCTTCGGCTTCTACGACCTTCTGTCCGGCGCCTGGTACGCCAACAACATCGCCAATGAGAAGTCCGAGCAGTTCGTCGTCATGCCGCCCTACGACCGCACCCGGTTCACCCCGGAATCCCTGGCGTCGGAGGCGTTGCGATGACCGCCAGGCCACGCAGGACCTTCCGGCGGGGACTTGCGGCGGCTCTCGCGACCGCCGGCGTCACCGCCGCCCTGTCCGAGGCACGCGCCGGCCAGGCGGGTGCTGGCCGGACGGTGGTGGATCCACTCGGCCGTCCGGCGCTGATGCGCAGGGCTCCGGAACGCGCGGTGTTGCTGGACGTGACGCAGGTGCCCGGCGGCCGGCTCGTCGCTGTCGGCGAACGCGGCATCATCCTGATGTCCGACGACCAGGGGCGCGCCTGGACGCAGGTTGCCGCGCCGACCAGCGTCACGCTGACCGGCGTGCACTTTCCAACCGCCAACGCCGGGTGGGCGGTGGGTCATGCCGGCGTGGTGCTGCACAGCAACGACGGCGGCCTGTCGTGGCGGGTTCAGCTCGACGGTCGGATCGCGGCCGCACTGGCGCTCGATCACGCCCACAAGGCGGCGACCGCCGATCCTAGGGCGGTCGCGGCCTTGCGGGCCGCCGGGCGGCTGGTCGCGGACGGACCCGACAAGCCGTTCCTGACCCTGCATTTCTTCGATGAGCGTGAGGGGTTCGTGGCCGGCGCCTTCGGGCTTCTGTTCCGGACCACCGACGGCGGCGCGACCTGGACGCCCTGCATGGACCGCATCGACAATCCCGATGGCCAGCATGTCCACGCGATGCGCTCGGACGGCCGCTCCTTGTTTCTGGCGGGGGAGCAAGGGCTCCTGTTCGCCTCGCGCGACCGTGGTGCCAGCTTCGAGCGGCTCGAGATTCCTTATGAGGGCACCTTTTTCAGCCTGGCGATGGCCGATCGCGGCCGGCTCGCGGTGGGCGGGCTGCGCGGCAACCTCTTCCTGTCGGATGACGGCGGCCGGTCCTGGCGGCGGTCCGAGGGGCTGCCGGACGCCTCGGTGAACGCTCTGGTCTGGCAGCCGGGCGGCGCGCTGCTGCTGGCGAACCAGTCCGGGCGCGTCTTCGTGGTCGAGGACGGGACGGCGGCCGCGCGGCCGTTGGCCGGCCCGCCGTCGGCTCCGGTCGCCGGTGTCGCGCCGGACGGTGGTGGCGGCGTGCTGACCGTGGGTCTTGGCGGCATCGGCCGCATCGCCGGGGCGGCGCTGAGCGACGCCGGGGGAGGTGCGCGATGATCGCCGTCCCCGGCCGGCAGGAACCCGACCCGTCGGCGCCCTTCGATCCGCGGAGCGGATCGCGCGTCGAACGCTTCCTGTTCGGCAACCGCCTGGCCATCGCGCTGTTCTGCACGGTGCTGACGATGCTGCTCGGGGTGATGGCCTCGGCGGTCCGGCTGAACGCCAGCTTCGAGAAGGCGCTGCCGCTCGACCACCCGTTCATCATCAACTACCTGGCCCATCAGAACGACCTCAAGGGCCTGGGCAACGCCGTGCGGGTCGGGGTGGAGAACCCGCAAGGCACGATCTACGACGCCCGCTATCTGGACATCCTGCGCCGGATCAGCGACGACCTGTTCCTCATCCCCGGTGTCGACCGGGCCTTCATGAAATCCCTGTGGACGCCGAACACCCGCTGGATCAGCGTCACCGAGGAGGGGTTGGAAGGCGGCCCGGTGATCCCGGACGGCTATGATGGCGGCCCGGCGAGCCTGGAGACGCTGCGCACCAACATCGCGCGATCCGGCGAGATCGGACAGCTGGTGGCGGTCGATGCGCGCTCCTCGGTCATCTTCCTGCCGCTGCTGTCCGTCGTCGGCGAGACCGGCAAGCCGCTCGACTACGGCGCCCTGTCGCGCGAGCTGGAGCGCATCCGCGCGCTGTACGAGGCCGAGGGCGTGCGCATCCACATCACCGGCTTCGCCAAGGTGGCGGGTGATCTGATCGCCGGAATGCGCGCGATCTTCGGCTTCTTCCTCGGTGCGGTCGCGGTCGCCACGCTCGTTCTCTACGGCTACACGCGCTGCGTGCGCAGCACGGCGCTGGTGGTGATCTGCTCGCTGGTCGCGGTGATCTGGCAGTTGGGATTGCTGCCCCTGCTTGGGATCGAGCTGGACCCCCATTCGGTTCTCGTCCCCTTCCTGGTCGTGGCGATCGGCATGAGCCACGGCGCGCAGAAGATGAACGGCATCATGCAGGACATGGGCCGCGGGCTGGACCGGGTGGTGGCGGCGCGCTTCACCTTCCGCCGCCTGTTCATGGCCGGACTGCCGGCCCTGCTGTGCGACACCGTCGGTTTCGCCGTCCTTCTGGTGATCCGGATCCCGGCGATCCAGGATCTGGCGATCGCGGCCAGCGTCGGCGTCGCGGCGCTGATCGTCACCAACCTGATCCTGCTGCCCATCCTGCTGTCCTTCGTGGGCGTCAGTCCGGCGGCGGCGCGCCGATCGCTGAAGGACGAGGAGGCCGACCGCGCCGGCGCCGTCCGGCACCCGCTGTGGCGCTTCCTGGACCGCTTCACGCGGCCCCCGCTGGCCCACGCGACGGTGGCCGGCGCAATCCTGGTGGCGGTCGCCGGCTATGGGGTCAGCCTTGGCCTCACCGTCGGCGACCTTGATCCGGGAGCGCCTGAGCTGCGGGCGGACTCCCGCTACAACCTCGACAACGCCTACATGACGGCGCATTACGCGGCGAGCAGCGACGTGTTCGTGGTGATGGTGCGCACGCCGGAGGGTCGCTGCGCCGCCTATGACACGCTGATGCGGGTGGACGCGCTGGAGGAGCGGCTGTCGCAGGTGCCGGGGGTCGATTCCACCAAGTCCCTGGCCCGGCAAATCCGGCAGATGATGGTCGGACTGAACGAGGGCGGGTTGAGATGGTACGACCTGCCGAACAACCAGACGGCCCTGAACTCCATCACCACCGGATCGCCGCGCGGGCTTTACAACGACGCCTGCAGCCTGCTCACCGTCTACGCCTATCTGACCGATCACCGGGCGGCGACGCTGGCGCGGGTCGTGGAGGAGGTGTCGCGCTTCGCCGAGGCCAACAACACGCCGGACGCGACCTTCCTGCTGGCCGCGGGCAGCGCCGGGATCGAGGCGGCGACCAACATCGTCGTGCACGCGGCGAACCGCGACATGCTGTGGCTGGTGTACGCGGCGGTCATCGCGCTCTCCTTCGTGGCGTTCCGGTCCTGGCGCGGCGTGGTGGTGGCGATCCTGCCGCTGGCCCTGACCTCGATCCTGGCCGAGACGCTGATGGTGACGCTTGGCATCGGGGAGGGCACCTGGGCCTTCTCTCCCATCAAGTTCCAGGCCGACATGGGGGTGCTGCTGGACTTCATGTTCGTGCTGAACATGGCCGGTATCCTGGTCCTGCTTCCGGCCCTCGCCTATTTCGCCTTCCCCTCCGCGCGGGCCGGTCACCATCCGGCGGCCCGCCCCTCCGAAGCATCCCTGGGAGCCTGAGCCTTGAGGATCGATCGTTCTCTGGATCTGTCGGTGGCGCTGGACCCGGCGGTGCCGGCCGATCCCCCGCCCCTCCGCCCCCGGGTCACCTATCTGGGGCACAAGGAGGGCGCCGGGCACCTGACCGCGCTGTTCCCCGGCCTGCGCGCCTAGGATCTGCCGGACGGGGAAGGCTGGGCCGCCGAGGATCTGGTGATGACCAGCCACAGCGGCACCCACATGGATGCCCCCTGGCACTATGCCTCCACCATGGACGGTGGCGCACCGGCGATGACCATCGACACGGTTCCGCTCGACTGGTGCCTGCGGCCGGGGGTGCGGCTCGACTTCCGCGACCGGCCGGATGGCCATGTCGTCGGCCGGACCGAGATGGCGGAGGCGGTGGAGCGGAGCGGGCACCGCCTCGAACCCCTTGACATCGTGCTGGTGAACACCGCGGCGGGTGCCGCCTATGGGCAGCCGGACTACATAGACCGCGGCTGCGGCATCGGGCGCGAGGCCACGCTCTGGCTGCTCGAACGCGGGGTCCGGGTGGTCGGGACCGACGCCTGGAGCTGGGACGCCCCCTTCAGCCACCCCCGCCGGCGCTTCGCGGAAACCGGCGACCCCTCCATCATCTGGGAGGGGCACAAGGCCGGCCGCGACATCGGCTACGGCCAGATGGAGAAGTTGACCAATCTCGACCGGCTTCCGCCGGACGGCTTTCTGGTCTGCTGCTTCCCCTACAAAATCCGGGGCGGATCGGCCGGCTTCACGCGGGCCGTCGCCCTCTTCCCGCAAGCGGAGTGACCGCCATGATCCTGGCGACCTTCCTCGATCCGGACGGGCAGCCCGTCATCGGTGCGGTCGACCGCCGCAACGGCACGATCGTCGATCTCGGCCGACTGTCGGCCCTGCTCGGGAGCGGGCCGGAGCCGGAGATGACCGCCATGCTGGCGCTGATCCGGGGCGGCACCCCGGCGCTCGACCGCGCCCGCGCCCTCGAAGCCGCCGCGATCTCCTGCGGTGTGGAGGAGGCGGTGCGACCGCTCGCCGACGTCACCCTGCTGGCACCCCTGCCGGTGCCGGAGCAGGTACGCGACTTCAGCGTCTTCGAGCTGCACATGCGTCAGGCCGCCGTCGGGGTCGCACGGCTGCGGGCGGCGCGCACCGGGTCCGGCGATCCGCTGCCTCGGCCCGACGACATCGCACTGCCCCCCGCCTTCTACCGCCAACCCATCTATTACAAGGGCAACCGCTTCAACTTCGTGGGCCATCAGGCCGAGGTGAACTGGCCACGCTACTGCGAACGCTTCGATTACGAGCTGGAATTCGGCATCGTGATCGGGCGCAGGGTGCGGAACCTGTCGGCCGGGGATGCGGCGGACGCCATCTTCGGCTACACGATCTTCAATGATTTTTCGGCCCGCGACGCGCAGGAGTTCGAGATGACCTGCCCGTTCGGTCCGGCGAAGGGCAAGGACTTCGACCGTGGCAGCGCCATGGGCCCATGGATCGTCACGCCCGACGAGATGCCCGATCCCCGCGCGCTCGCCATGGTGGCGCGGGTGAACGGGGAGGTGTGGAGCCGCGGTTCGTCCAGCACCATGGTGCATGGCTTCGAAGCCATGCTGGAGCATGTGTCCCGCGACGAGACGATCCATCCCGGGGAATTCTTCGGGTCCGGCACCGTCGGCGGCGGTTGCGGCCTGGAACTCGACCGCTGGCTCTTGCCGGGCGACGTGGTGGAACTGGAGGTCGACGGCATCGGCGTCCTGCGCAACCGCGTCGTCCGCATACCGGTCTGACCCCCGGCGTGCGGAGCATTCCTCTTCTTCCTGCCCTTCCCGCAGACTGGAGCGTTCCCCTTGTCCCCTGTCCCCACGGCCGGCGAGCCGCCACACCCATCCCCGGCGGCCGCCTGGTATCTGGTCGGCGTGCTGATCACCGCGAACATCCTGTCCTTCGTCGATCGTCAGATCCTGGTCCTGATGGTCGGTCCGATCCGGGCCGACCTCCAGATCAGCGACACCGAGATCAGCCTGCTGCACGGCTTCGCCTTCACCATCCTCTACTCTTTCCTCGGCCTGCCGCTGGGGCGCTACGTCGACCGGTACAACCGGCGGAACCTGATCGTAGCCGGTGTGCTGGTGTGGAGCGTGATGACCATCCTGTGCGGGTTCGCGAACAGCTATTGGGAGCTGTTCGCGGCGCGGGTCGGTGTGGGCATCGGGGAGGCGGCGCTGGCGCCCGCCGCCTACTCGATGATCGCCGACGCCTTCCGCGCCGAACGGCGGGGCGTGGCGCTGGGGGTCTACACCAGCGGCATCTATCTGGGGATCGGGGCCGCGCTGACGCTGGGCGGTCTGGTGATCGCGCTGACCAAGGGCCAGCCGCAGATCAGCCTGCCGCTGGTCGGCACCGTGGATTCCTGGCAGGCGGTCTTCATGATCGTCGGCGTTCCGGGACTGCTGGTGGCGCCGCTGATCCTCAGCCTGCGCGAACCGCCACGGCAGGGGCCTATGGCCGGACGGGCGGGTGGCCGGCCGGAGGACGCGGTCGCCTACCTGTGCGAGAACGGCCGCACCTTCCTGTTCACCTTCCTGGCTTTTGACTGTTTCGCGCTGGCGGCCTATGCGGTCGGGAGCTGGATCCCGACGCTGTTCACACGGCTCCACCACTGGACCCCCGCCGAAGCCGGTCTCTACTACGGGATGGCCATTATGGTGATGGGGCTGGCGGGTGGTGCGCTCGGCGGGCTGTTCGGGGACCGGCTGACCCTGGGACGACCCGACGGGCGGCTCCGGCTGGCGGCGGCCTGCGTTCCGGTCTGGGTGGCGGTCGTCCTTGTGGCCACCTCCACCGCGGACGCCAGGGTGGCGCTGGCGGCTTTCGCCGTGTCGGGCTTCTTCAGCAGCGTTCTCAACTGCATCGGCCCGACGGTGGTGCAGGAGATGACGCCCGGCCGCCTGCGCGGCCAGGCCACCGCCCTCTATTTCTTCGCCCAGAACCTCACCAGCCTCACCATCGGCCCGACCGCGGTCGCGCTGGTGAACGACCATCTGTTCGGCACTCCCGCCGGGCTGGGCCAGGCCATGGCGGTCGTGGCTGTGCCGGCGATCCTGCTGGGTGGCGTCTTCGCCCTGTTGGCCGCCGCGCCGTACCGCCGAACCCGCGTGGCGCTCGACGCACCCGCCTGAGCGTGACCTTCCGGCCTATGCACGGGGCGGCGGATCATCGCCGCCTCGTGCGTTTGCAGAACCCCTCATCCGGGTCGCAATCGGGCGCCCAATTTGGCCGCAAAATCAACATGACGCTCGATCATGTCCCGCCTCCGCTCGATCGTCATCGACGGGAGGTCTTCCGCATTCAATCACGTTGCACGACCAGTTGGCCGATCATCGCGCGGAGCTTCTCCACCTCGGCCTCGCGCGCCTGCCATGCCATCTCCGGCTTGCCGGAGAACACCACGGCCATGCCTTCAGCCGCCAGCTTCTTCCGGGCGTTGATCAACGTCTGACGCACACCGTGCTTGGCGACCGACTGCGCCGCCGTCCGCTCGCCGCGGATCGCCTACAGCGCCACCTTCGCCTTAAACTCTGACGAATACCGCTTCAGTTTCCCCGTCGTCCTCGGGTCCGCCCTATCGCTGGGCGGACCACGCTTATCCGACAGTACGCGAGATGGGCACCGGCTCAACCCGGTGTGGACCCGATCGCCGGGGGGGAGACGCTGAAACGGCCCGCGGACGGCGCGGGTGAGTCCCCTACCCTTCCCCGCTGCCCTGCGGCGCGAGCCGGCGGCAACGGGCTCGCTGTCCGGCCGGTCCTTGGTCGTCTCAAACATCGGGACCGGGCGGGCGCGAACGACGGCTCTGTCAGCATCCGCGTTTCCCCGGGGAAACGGCACACCTTACGAGGTCAGCGCCTTCAACTCCCGTTCCAACTCGGCACGACGACGTGCAATGCGCGATTCCTCCTCGTCGAGACGCCGCAGCTCGGCTTCGATCGCCCGGCGGGATCGGTGCTTGCCGGGCTTGGGGGGGAGCAGGGTGCGTTTCAGCTGGGTGATGTCGCTGCGTCGCATGTCCGGCCGGAACGCCCCATCGCGGAGCGCCTTCTGACGATACGCGGTGGGGATGGCGGCGATCTCATAGACCAACGTGTAGTTTGGCGGGAGCTGGTCGGAAGGGATCTCCCCACTCTTCCACAGCCGCGTCGCCTGCATGATTTTGAATGCGGTCTGCCGGTTGAAGCGCAAGTGGGTGTCCACCCAATCGGACCAAAGGTCATCACCGATCTGAAGCGTCCTCTTGGCTTCGATCAGCAGTTCGCCAATCATCCAATAGGTCTCATCGACCCGATTGGCGAGGCGGTTGATTTCGGCCACGAACTCGGTTTCGGTGGTCAGGACCGGCCTGGCCTGCTCGATGGTGTCGAACCGGCCAGAGTTGCGGAGCGTTCCCTTGCTGACCTTTTGCATCAGGCGGCCTCGCCCCACAGCATGGGTTCCAGATGTGACCAGAGGGCTTCGATCTCCTGACCGGCGCGGATGCCGGCGATTTCGATCACTCCGAGCCCAAGACTGGCGGAACGATGCAGGTCGGTCAGCTCGGGGATGTCGATCGGGTACAGGTTCGCGCGCGCCTTTACAAGGTCACGCCGAAATTTGGCGGTCTCGCGCACGCGTGGCTTGACCCGGTTGAGCACCACGACGAAGGGCCGGCCGGTGGACCGCAGGAAGGGAATGGCCTCGATCGTCGAGTCCACGTCGTCCTGGGTTGGCTGGCACGGCATGATGGTGAGATCGGCCGACAGGATCAGGAGCTTGGTGGCCTCGGGGTACTCCTCCACGGACGGGGGGGTGTCGATCACCAGCAGGTCAACCGGCTCAGGCGGCGTCGGCGGTTCGGTCACGTCGGCCATCATCCCCTGGTAATGGTCCAACGATGGGCGATCGTCGGGCCGGCGATCCCACCACTTCGTCAATCCACGCTGCCGGTCCAGATCAAAGGTCGCCACGCGGCGACCGGCCATGATCGCCGCCACCGCCACGTTGCGGGCCATTGTGGTCTTTCCGCTGCCACCCTTGGGCGACAGGAACAATATGCGTTTCATGGCGGAACGTCCTTTGGCCGGATCGGCGTTTCCCCGGGGAAACATGCACGCCGTTTTCCCCTGCCAGAGCGGCCGCGGGCAAGCGAATTCGGGATCGACGGCGGCGCTGGATGATCCTGGCTCCACCCGGCCCAGGAGGCTGTGCAAGTGATCGGATTTCTGATTTGCCGCGAAGCCGGGCGGCAGGTGCCAGGGTGTCGGCCATGGCGCGGGTCAGTGGTGGGTTGGCGAGGCGCCGCTCGGTGACCGGCGTGCCGACCCGGACGCCGTTTCAGTCATCGCTCCGCTTCGGATGCGGATTTCGACGGCTTGCCAAGCAGAGAGTCACTATGGAAGTCATTCCCATAGGCGTAAACTGGGCCGTGCCGCCACGGCCCTGGTCGACCGCAACCACCGCCTGACCGTCGCCCTCGACACCGCCACCCTCGGTGCCGCAGCGCGGGCGTTGACTTCGGGCTCGGCCATCCTCCACCTTGAGGGCCGTTTGACCGGTCAAACCTGGAGCGTCCCCAGTGCCCATCATCGCGATCGCCACGACCAAGGGAGGTTCGGGCAAGACCACCCTGACCGCCGGCCTCGCCGACTTGCTGCGCCGCCAGGGGGAAACGGTCGAATGCATCGATACCGATCCGAACCGAAATCTTTTTGATTGGTTTTCCGATCCCCAGACTGGCATCCCATGCGCGTTCGTCGAGGAGGAAGCGGTTATCGACGCCGCAAGCGCCGCGGCCGAGCGGGCTGGCTATGTGCTGATCGATGTCGCCGGTGCACTCCAGCGCGGTATGCTCTACGCCATCAGCTCTTCCGACCTCGTGCTGATCCCCTGCAAGACGGACCGCAAGGATGTCGTCGAAGCGGTGCGCACACAGGAACTCATCATGTCGGCCGGCAAGATGGTGCGTCGCCGAATCCGCCATGCCGCGGTGCTGACGCAGGTCAACCGGCGCGCCCAGGTCACAGCACACACGCGCGAACAACTCCATGTCATGGGTGTGGCGGTGCTCACAGCCGATCTCCCGACCCGCACAGCCTACCAACAAGCCTCCTGGATGGGCTCGCCACTCGCCGCCGCGGAGGCACGCGAGGATTTCACGGCCATCATGGCGGAAATCTCCTCGCTCCTGGAGGTGGAGCATGGCTAAGCGTCCCCCTTTGAAACTGTTCAACCCGGACGAGATCAAGCGGTCCATAGCACCGCTGGCCGAACAATTGCCGTCGAACCGCACGCCGGTCGCGGTCGAGGTTCTGGCGCCGGACCCCACGACGGTCGACGACTATGTGGCGGCCATCGACCGTTTGTGGGAGGACGCGCAGCGCGGCTTCATCGCCATCGGACGCCACCTGGACGAAGCGCAACGCAAGCTTCCGCCGGATCAATTCGCGGCACTTGCAGCCCGGCTGCGATTTGGAAAAGCCGTGCGCAGCCAGATCATGACCGCTTACCGCGCTGTGAACGGCGGCTTGCTGCCGCGCGGCATCGAAGCCGCCGGCTACTCGGTCGTCTACCAGGTGGCAACGCTGTCCGATCAGGAGCGCCAGCGCGCGATCGCCGAGGGCGTCGTCCGGCCCGATATGAAGCGGCAGGATGTGATCGCCTTCAAGCGGCGGCTCCGCACATCACCGACCGGAACATCGACCCCATCGGTCAACAGCCGGCGGGCCGCGCTCGAGACGGAGAAGGCGCGACTGCTGCTGCGGCTCGACGAGGTGGAGCAGGAACTGTCCCGGCTCGGGCGGTGAATACTCGCCATTGCGCGTCGCACGCCGGCAGGCCCGGCTCGTCGGCCGTCATGTCAGGGAAGGGGAGGGCTCCGGTGCTGTCGGCGCGGGGGCGTGGATCAGGGTCATGATCGCTTGCACAAGCATGCCCTCGGATTCCGTTGCCGCGGGCAGATCCGTGCGCAGCGCACCGGCCGTCTGAGCACGCTCGAACACGGCGACGAACGATTCGTGGTGACGTTGATCGCGTGCCAGGGACTCCGGCTTGGCACCCTCCAGCAGGCTCCGCACCTCCGGGCCGGCTCGGCATGGTCAGGCTTGCCATCGGCGACAATGCGGGCAGGGCGGCACCACAGCCGCGGTCCAGCGGCAGGAGCAGCACCGTCGCCGTCCAGCCGCGGTCCGCCACCGGACACAGCACGCCGCCGCCCAGCACGAAACCGGCGGCGGCAGCCATGCCCTGGACGCTGGCCGCGGCCGGGTGGGAAGCGCGCGGCAGCTTCTCCGGCATGAACCCGCCGATGGCGACGAGCTGCATGCCGATCAGCGCCATGATCAGACCAGCCATCACCGCAATCGGCCAGATTCCGTCGGCAGGGTCCAGGAACAGGAGCCCGCCCACCGCCCGCATCAACAGGAGCGGGTCCGCCAGGAGTGCCGGGAACGTCGGGCGTCGGCCATGGGTTGAGGTGACGGCGCGCCTGCGCCCACGTCACACATGGACTGTGTTTGTCGGAGGTGTCATGGCAATCACCATCAACGGCAAGCCGGTCGAGCCGCCGGGCGATCCCCGCGTGTCGCTGCTCGACCTGCTGCGCGACCGGCTGCTGCTCACCGGGACCAAGAAAGGCTGCAACCAGGGTGCCTGCGGGGCCTGCACGGTGCTGGCCGACGGCGAGCGCATCCTTTCCTGCCTCACGCTCGCCGTCCAATGCGAGGGGCGTTCGGTCACCACCGTCGAAGGGCTGGCGGAGGACGGGGCGTTGCACCCGCTCCAGGCGGCCTTCATCGCGCATGATGGCTTCCAGTGCGGCTACTGCACGCCGGGCCAGCTCTGTTCCGCCCTTGGCATGGCGGCGGAGGCGCGCCGCGGGTTGCCCAGCGCCGTCACGGCCGACCTCGGGGCGGACAGCATGCCTCTGACGCGCGACGAGGTTCGCGAGCGGATGAGCGGGAACCTGTGCCGCTGCGGCGCCCACAACGGGATCGTCGACGCGATCCTCGATGCCTGCGCGGGAGGTGGCCGGTGATCCCCTTCACCTACACGCGGGCGCACGACGCCGCCGAGGCGATCCGCCTGGGTTCGGATGCCGCGGCCAAGTATCTCGGCGGCGGCACGAACCTCGTTGACCTGATGCGCGAGGGTGCCGAGCGGCCCGGCGCGCTCGTCGACGTCACCGCGCTTCCGGGCGCGATCGAGGAATGCGGCGATGGTTCGCTGAGGATCGGTGCGGCCGTGCGGAACACGGCCGTCGCCGAGCACCGGGCGGTGCGCGCGCGTTACCCGATGCTGGCGCGCGCCATCCTCGCCGGCGCGTCGGCGCAGATCCGCAACATGGCGACCGTGGGCGGCAACATCCTGCAACGGACGCGCTGCGCCTACTTCTACGACGGCACCCTCCGCTGCAACAAGCGCACGCCCGGCGCCGGCTGCGACGCCCTCGACGGGTTCAACCGCATGCACGCGATCCTCGGCGCCTCGGCCCACTGCGTGGCGACGCACCCGTCGGACATGTGCGTGGCGCTGGCCGCCCTCGACGCGCTGGTCGAGCTGCAAGGACCCGGCGGGCGGCGGACGCTCCCCCTGACCGCCCTGCACCGGCTGCCGGGGGACCGCCCGAATCTCGACACGGTGCTTGGCCCGGGCGAACTTATCACGGCGGTCGTCCTGCCGCCGCTGCCCTGGGCGCGGCGCTCGACCTACCGCAAGGTGCGCGACCGCGCGAGCTACGCCTTCGCGCTCGTCTCGGTGGCGGCGGCGCTCGACCTCGCCGAGGACGGCACGGTCCGCGACGTCCGTCTGGCGCTCGGCGGGGTCGCCCACAAACCCTGGCGGGCGGAGCGGGCGGAGCAGGCGCTCCGGGGGCGCCCGGCCGGCGCCGAGAGCTTCCGCGCCGCGGCCGACGCCGAGCTCGCCGGTGCCGCACCGCTCAGGGACAACGCCTTCAAACCGGAACTGGCCCGCCGGCTGATCACCGCCGTGCTCGGCGAGCTCATGGGAGATCCGGCATGACCAACCTCCAGAAGACACCGGAACAGACCCCGGCGCGTTGGACGCCAGACGGTGGGCGGGATCCGCTGGCCGGCCGGCACGGTGCCATCGGCACGTCACTGCCGCGCATCGACGGTCCGCTCAAGGTCCGCGGACAGGCGCGGTTCGCCGCCGAGGTGCCGGTGGATCGCCTGACCTACGCCGCGCTGGTGACCTCCACGATCGCCCGCGGCGTGATCGCGACGCTCGACACCGCGGCGGCCGAGGCGGCGCCGGGCGTGGTGCTCGTCATGACCCACCGCAACGCGCCACGCATGGCGCCGCCCGCCGTCATCATGACCGACCCCCGCGCGGCCGGGGCCAGCAGCCTGCCCGTCATGCAAGACGCGTCCATCCACTGGAACGGCGAGCCGGTCGCGGTGGTGGTCGCCGAAACGCAGGAGCAGGCCGACCATGCCGCCTCGCTCGTCCGCGTCACTTACCGGGAGGAGCCGGCGAGCCTGTCCTTCGAACAGGCCATAGCGGTCGGGCGCCATCCGGACACCGTTCTTGGCGAGCCCGCGGTCATCGAGACCGGCGACACGGAGACGGCGCTGAGCGCGGCGCCGCACCGGATCGACCGGGTCTACCGGACGCCGCGCCACAGCCACAGTGCCATCGAACCGCACGCCGTCACCGTCTGGTGGGAGAACGGGGATCTCGTCGTTCATGACGCCACGCAGATGCTGCACATGACCCGCTACACGATCGCCGGCGTGTTCGGCATCGACGAAGAGCGGATCCGGATCCACTCCCCCTATGTCGGCGGAGGATTCGGGAGCAAGGGTCCATGGTCTCACCATTACCTCGCCATCGCCGCCGCGAAGCTGGCCGGCCGGCCGGTGCGCCTCGCCCTGTCCCGCGCGGACATCTTCCGTGTGGTGGGCGGACGCACCACGACGGAGCAGCGGGTGGCGCTCGGCGCGCGCGACGACGGCACGCTGACGGCGCTGGTCCATGCCGGAACCGCCGCTATGACCACCCACAACAATTGCCCGGAGCAGTTCACCTTCCCGGCGCGGCACCTCTACGCCGCTGACAGCATCCGGGTCGAGCAGCGGGTCGCCGACATCGACATGGTCGCCAACACCTTCATGCGCGCACCGGGCGAGTCGGTCGGGAGCTTCGCCCTGGAATGCGCGATCGACGAGATGGCCGGGGAGCTCGGCCTCGACCCCATCGAGTTCCGGCGCCGGATCGAGCCGGAGACGGACCCGACGAGCGGCAGGCCCTTCTCGTCACGGCACCTCGTCAAGGCTTACGCGGACGGAGCGGAGCGCTTCGGCTGGTCGCGGCGGGCGGCATCGCCCGGGGCGTTGCGGAACGGCGACTGGCTCGTCGGCATGGGGGTGGCCACGGCCACATATCCCTACTACCGCATGCCGGGGGGCCGGGTCCGCATCACGCTGAGCCGCGACGGGCGGGCCACGGTCGCGGTGGCCGCGCACGAGATGGGGATGGGCACCGCCACGGTGCACACGCAGGTGCTCGCCGACCGGCTCGGCCTGTCCGTGGACCACGTCGATTTCCAGCACGGCGACACGGCGCTGCCCGCCTTCACCATGGCGGGCGGTTCCTCGCAGACGGCCACGCTCGCCGCGGCCGCGCACGAGGCGACGGCGGCGCTGCTGGAGGAGCTGCTACGGCTCGCCGGCAACGACTCGCCCCTGGCCGGTCTCACCGCCGACGAGGTGGAGGCGCGGGACGGGGGTCTCGGCCACCGGGGGGCGCGCGACCGCTTCGAAAGCTACGCCTCGATCCTCGGGCGTGCCGGCCGCGACGCAGTCGGCGCCGAGGGCGAGTCGCCGATGCCGACCGAGACGCAGACCTTCTCCATGCACTCCTACGGCGCGCAGTTCTGCGAGGTCCGGGTCCACGCGGTCACGGGGGAAATCCGTGTCTCGCGCTTCCTGGGGTCGTTCGATTGCGGTCGCATCCTCAACCCGGGGACGGCGGCCAGCCAGTTCCGCGGCGGCATCATCATGGGGCTGGGGCTCGCCCTGACGGAGGAGACGCAGTTCGATGAGCGCAACGGACGCATCATGAACCCCAGCCTGGCCGAGTACCATGTGCCCGTCCACATGGACGTACCTGAGATCGACGTGATCTTCACCGACATCCCGGATCCCCACGCGCCATTGGGCGCCCGAGGCATCGGCGAGATCGGGATCACCGGCGTGGGTGCGGCCGTCGCCAACGCCGTTCACAACGCGACGGGACGGCGCATCCGCGAGCTGCCGATCACGCTCGACAAGCTCCTCTGACGGACGGGCCGCCGGATCAGCGGGGACCGTAGCCCCCGCCGCCCGGCGTCTCGATGACCACCGCATCGCCGGCCGCCATGGCGCGGTGGTCCTGGGACAGCAGCGTCTCCACCCGCCCGTCGGCGCGCTGCACCCAGGTGCGGCCGGTGTGCCCCGGCTCGCCGCCGGCCAGACCGAAGGGCGGCACCCGGCGGCGGTTGGCCAGGATGGCGACGGTCATCGGCTCCAGGAAACGGATGCGCCGGACCACCCCGGCCCCGCCGTGCCAGCGCCCGCCGCCGCCCGAGCCGCGGCGGATGCCGAAGCTTTCCAGCAGCACCGGGTAACGCCACTCCAGCACCTCCGGGTCGGTGAGGCGGGAGTTCGTCATGTGGGTGTGAACGGCGTCGGTTCCGTCGAACCCGTCGCCAGCGCCCGAGCCGCCGCAGATCGTCTCGTAATACTGGTGGCGGTCGTTGCCGAAGGTCAGGTTGTTCATCGTGCCCTGGGCGGAGGCGAGCACACCCAGCGCGCCATACAGCGCGTCGGTCACGCACTGGCTGGTCTCCACGTTGCCGGCCACCACCGCTGCCGGGTAGCTCGGGGCGAGCATCGAGCCCTCCGGTATCACGATCTCGATCGGCTTCAGGCAGCCCTCGTTCATCGGGATCTCGTCGTCCACCAGCGTGCGGAAGACGTAAAGCACCGCAGCACGGCACACCGCGGAGGGTGCGTTGAAGTTGCTGGCGAGCTGCGCGCTGGTGCCGGTGAAATCGACCTTGGCCGTTCGTGACGTGCGATCGATGGTGATGGCGACCTTGACCATCGCGCCGCTGTCCAGCTCCACCGTGAAGGCGCCGTCCGTCAGCACGCCGATGGCGCGGCGGACCTGCTCCTCCGCGTTGTCCTGTACGTGGTTCATGTACGCGCGTACGGTCTCCAGCCCGAAATGCTCGACCATCTTGCGGAGGTCTTGGACGCCCTTTTCGTTGGCGGCGAGCTGGGCGCGCAGGTCGCCCAGATTCTGGTCGATGTTGCGGGCGGGGTGGGGGCCGGCGCGCAGGCGCGCGACGACCTCGGCCTCCTGGAAGCGGCCGCCGGCCACCGCCAGGAGATTGTCGAACAGCGCGCCCTCCTCCTCGATGCTCGTGCTGTCCGGCGGCATCGAGCCGGGGGTGGTGCCGCCGACGTCGGCGTGATGGCAGCGCGAGGCGACGTAGAACAGCACCTCGCGGCCCTCACCGTCGAAGACGGGGCTGACCGTGGTGATGTCGGGCAGGTGGGTGCCGCCATTGTAGGGGTCGTTCAGCATGTACACATCGCCGGGCTCCATGCCGCCGCGGCGGCGCTCGATCACCGTGCGCACGCTCTGGCCCATGGACCCCAGATGCACCGGCATGTGCGGGGCGTTGGCGATCAGCCCGCCGTCGCCGTCGAACACGGCGCAGGAGAAGTCCAGCCGCTCCTTGATGTTGACCGAATAGGCGGTGTTCTGGAGCACGGCTCCCATCTGCTCCGACACCGACATGAACAGGTTGTTGAACACCTCCAGCAGGATCGGGTCGGCGTCGGTGCCGACCGCCACGCGGGCGGGCAGGGGGATGGCGCGGGTCAGAACCAGCTCGCCGCCGGGGCGCATCTCCGCCCGCCAGCCGGGCTCCACGACCGTGGTGCCGACGGCCTCCCGGATGATCGCGGGGCCGAGGACGCGGTCGCCGGGGGTCATGGCGTCGCGGTCAAACACACGGGTTTCCCGCGGCCGGCCGTCCATATGCGCGGTGACGGCGGCGAGCGGGGCCAGCGTGTCGACCCGGGTGCCGGGCACGATGATCCGCTCGCTGCCGCTGGCGTCCGCCGCCCCCACGGCCTCGGCGGTGACCGCCTCGACCACCAGCGTCTTGCCCGGAGCAATGAAGCCGAACCGCCGCTGGTGGGCCTCCTCGAAGCGCGCGACGATCTCGGGAAGCGGCCCGTCCTCCACCTCCAGCGCCGTGTCCGTGCCCTCGTACTTCAGGTGCAGGCGGCGCAGCACCCGGATGCGGCCGGGGGGCACGCCCTGGCCGGCCACCTCGCGCACCGCGTCGGCCGCCGCCTCGTCCAGGTGGGCGCCGATGGTCGGCAGCGCGTCGGCCGACAGCACCCCCTCCACGGCGCGCTCACGCATCGCCACGATGTCGGCGAGCCCGATGCCGTAGGCGGACAGGACCCCCGCGAAGGGGTGCAGCAGCACCGTGCCGATGCCGAGCGCGTCGGCGACCAGACAGGCGTGCTGCCCGCCGGCCCCGCCGAAGCAGTTGAGCGCGTAGCGCGTGATGTCGTAGCCGCGCTGGACGGAGATGGTCTTGATCGCGTTCGCCATGGTGGCGACGGCGATGGTGATGAAGCCCTCCGCCAGCTCGACCGGCGTCATCCTCTTCCCGGTGGCCGCCGACACCTCGGCGGCGAGCGCCTCGAAACGGGCGGCGACGACGTCGGCGTCGAGCGGCTGGTCGGTGTTCGGGCCGAAGACGCGCGGGAAGAAGTCCGGGTGCAGCTTGCCCAGCATGACGTTGCAGTCGGTCACGGTGAGTGGGCCGCCGCGGCGGTAGCAAGCCGGGCCGGGGTTGGCCCCGGCGCTTTCCGGCCCGACGCGCAGGCGGGTGCCGTCGAAGCGGCAGATCGAGCCGCCGCCGGCGGCCACCGTGTGGATGTGCATCATCGGCACGCGCATGCGCACGCCGGCCACCAATGTCTCGAAGGCGCGTTCGTACTGGCCGGCGTAGTGTGACACGTCGGTCGATGTGCCGCCCATGTCGAAGCCGACCATCCGCTCGAACCCGGCGTCCACGGCGCTGCGCACCGCCCCGACGATGCCGCCGGCGGGCCCCGACAGGATCGCGTCCTTGCCCTGGAACAGCCGTGCGTCGGTCAGCCCGCCGTTCGACTGCATGAACATCAGCCGCACGCCGTCCAGCTCGGAGGCCACGCGGTCCACATAACGCCGCAGGATCGGCGACAGGTAGGCGTCCACGACGGTGGTGTCGCCCCGCCCGACGATCTTCATCAGCGGGCTCACCTCGTGGCTCGGCGAGACCTGGGTGAAGCCGATCCGGCGGGCGATGCCGGCCACCAGCCGCTCATGGGCGGTGTGGCGGTAGCCGTGCATGAAGACTATGGCGATGGAGCGGATGCCGGCGTCGAAGACGCTGCGCAGATCGCGCTCCACCATCTCCGGATCGGGGGCCGCCAGCACACGGCCATCGGCCGTCACCCGCTCCCGCACCTCAACCACCCGGTCGTAGAGCTGCTCCGGCAGAACGATGCGCCGGGCGAACAGATGCGGGCGGGCTTGGTAGCCGATTCGGAGCTGGTCGGCGAAGCCTTCCGTGATGACCAGCGCGGTCGGCTCGCCCTTGCGCTCCAGCAGCGCGTTGGTCGCGACCGTGGTGCCCATCTTCACGGCCTCGATGCGCTCGGCCGGGATCGGCGCGCCGACGGGCACGCCCAACAGGTCGCGGATGCCCTGGAGTGCCGCGTCGGGATAGCGGTCCGGATTATCGGAGAGGAGCTTGTGGGTGACCAGCCGGCCGTCCGGCCGCCGGGCGACGATGTCGGTGAAGGTCCCGCCCCGGTCGATCCAGAACTGCCAACGGCCGGCGGGAAGGGTGGTGTCCACGGAAGGTCTCCTTGGGGCGGAAGGGTGTGTCGGGAGGGATCGCGGGCGGGGCGGTCAGTGGCCCAGCATCTGGTGGGGCAGGGCGGTGACGATGCCGGGGACCATGACCACCAGGATTGTCATCAGCAGAAGCACCCCGAAGAAGGGCAGGGCGGCCCGGCTGATGTAGAGGATGTTGCGGCCGGTCAGCCCCTGGATGACGAACAGGTTGAAGCCGACGGGGGGGGTGATCTGCGCCATCTCCACCACCAGCACGATGAAGACGCCGAACCACAGCAGGTCTATGCCGGCGGCCTTCACGGCGGGCAGGACGATGGAGGTGGTCAGCACCACCATGGAGATGCCGTCGAGGAAACAGCCCAACAGGATGAAGAAGGCGGTCAGCACGGCCAGCAGCGCCAGGGGCGACAGCTGCATGGCGCTGATCCACTCCGCCAGCGCCGCCGGAATGCCGGTGTAGGCCATGGCGATCGTCAAGAACGAGGCGCCGGCCAGGATGAACGCGATCATGCAGGAGGTGCGGGTGGCGCCCATCAGGCTGTCCAGGAAGGTCGCCGGCGTCAGCGAGCCCGACGCGGAGGCCAGCACCAGCGATCCGAGCACGCCGACCGCCGCCGCCTCCGTCGCTGTCGCGATGCCGGCGTAGATCGAACCGATGACCGCGGCGATCAGCATCACCACCGGGATCAGAAGCCGGCCGCGCCACAGCTTCTCGGCCAGCGACAGCCGTTCGCCGCCATCGGGGATCTTGGACCGGTTCGCCAGGGACCAGGCCACGATGTAGCCGGAGAACAGCAGCATCAGGATCACGCCCGGCAGGATGCCGGCGATGAACAGCTTGGCGATCGACACCTCCGCCGCAACGCCGTAGACGATCATGATGATCGACGGCGGGATCAGCAGGCCCAGCGTGCCGGCCCCGGCCAGGGAGCCGATCGCCATCCGCTCCTCGTAGCCGCGCTGGCGCAATTCGGGCAGGGAGATGCGGCCGATGGTGGCCGCGGTGGCGGCGGAGGAGCCGCTGACCGCCGCGAAGATGCCGCAGCCGATCACGTTGGAGTGGAGCAGCCGGCCGGGCACCCGCTGCAGCCAGGGCGACAGGCCGGTGAACATGTCCTGCGACAGCCGGGTGCGGTAGAGGATCTCCCCCATCCAGATGAACAGAGGCAGCGCGGTGAGGGTCCAGCTGGCACTGGCGCTCCAGGTGGTGCTGGCCATGATCGTTCCGGCCGGTGCGTCGGTGAAGACGACCATGGCGACCAGGGCCACGGTGAAGAGCGACAGCGCCACCCACAGCCCCGTTCCGAGCAGGAACAGAAGCACCGACATCAGGAGGGCGGCGATCCAAAGCATATCCATGGCGGAAAGTCCCGAAGCAGGAGGGGGTGGGCTGGGTTGGGACGCTGTCCGGTCACTCGGTGCGGGCCGCGTCGAGCGTGGCCTGCACGGCCCCGCCGCGCAGCACCCGGAGCAGTTCGCCCAACATGGCGAGCGCGATCAGCACCGCTCCGGCGGCCATGCCGCTCTGCGGAAACCAGAGCGGCAGCGCCAGCCGCCCGACCGAGCGTTCGTCGTAGAGGAAGGATCCCCAGACGAAATCCACCGCGTAGGCGGCGAACACGGTCGCGACCACACTGCCGACCGCCAGGCACCACAGCTCGGCGCCGCGGCGGCCGTCGGGCCGCAGCCGGTCGAGCAGCAGCGAGACGCGGATGTGGTCACCACGCCGGAAGGTGTGGGCCAGCGCCAGGAAGCTGGAGGACGCCATGCACCAAGCGGCGATCTCGTCCCCGTCGGTCACGACGAAGCCGAACAGGCGACCGCCGATCTGGGCCAGGATGACGACCGCGATCATCGTCAGGAAGAAGGCGGCGGCGTAGCCGGCCGCGGTGTACACGCGCTCGAGTTGGCGCATGGCGTGTCTCCGCATCGGGGGATTTGGGCGGTGGCCGTCAGTTCTTCTGCAGCGCCTCGATCACCTTGGCGCCGTCGCCGCCCACCCTCGCCAACCATTCGGTGCGCATGGTGGAGGCGACGGTGGCAAGCTCCTTGGCGAACACCGGCGTGGGCTGGTGGATCTGCATGCCGTGCTTGCGCAGGGTTTCGATCAGCTCGTCGTTGACGGCGCGCGCCGTCGCCCAGCCACGGGTTTCCGCCTCCGCGGCAGCCTTGAGCACCGCCGCCTGCGTGTCGGCTGGCAGGCGGGCGAAGGCGCGCTCGTTCACGAACACGACGCTTTTCGGCAGGAAGGCACGGACATCGTAATAGTGCTTCACGAAGTCCCAGGCCTGGGCGTCCACGCCGGTGGCGGGGGAGGTGATCATCGCCTGGATGATGCCGGTGGAGAAAGCCTGCGGCACCTCGGCCACCTGGACGGTCGCGGGAATGGCGCCCAGCAGTTCGGCCAGCCGGCTGGTCGTGCTGTTGAAGGCACGGAAGCGAACGCCCTTGAAATCGGCGGCGGCGTTGATCGGCGTCTTGGAATAGATCGACTGGCCCGGCCAGGGCACCGAGAACAGCAGCCGCAGGCCGCTGCGCTTCAGCCGCTCCTCAACGAAGGGCTTGGTGGCAGCGTAGAGCTTGGCCGCCTCGTCGAAGCTGGTCGCCAGGAAGGGAACCGCGTCCGCCTCGAACATCGGATCCTCGTTCGACAGGGTGGACAGCAGGATCTCGCCCGCCTGCGCCTGACCCGTCTGGACCGCCCGCTTGATCTCCGGCAGTTTGAACAGCGAGGCGTTGGAGTGGACGCGGATCACCAGCCCGCCGTTGGTCGCCGCCTTCACATCGTCGGCGAATTTCCGGATGTTCTGGGTCTGGTAGTTGCCGTCCGGGTAGGGGGTCGGCATTTCCCAACGATCCTGGGCGGCGGCGGTGCCGGCAAGGCCAAGGGCCAGAACACCGGCCAGGGCGGTCATCCTCATCACGGTCTCTCCATGGTTGCTGCGGTGGTGGGGTGGCGGTCGGCAAAGGGGGAGCCCGGCCCGCCGCGGAGGTCGCGGCGGGGTGTCCGAAGGGCGGGCGTTTTTCTGCGGCCTTTTTCCGGCGGCGCGCGGCGGGGCCGCGGCGGCTCAGTTGTGGTGGATGCGGTCGGTGATCAACATGCAGCCGGGGGCGTGGGTGATGCACAGCTCCGGCTTCGCTTCGGCCAGCGCAGCCTGCGGGGTGACGCCGCAGGCCCAGAACACGGGGTACTCGCCCGCCTCGACCGGCACCGGGTCGCCGTAATCGGGGCTTTGCAGGTGGGCGATCCCGAGCGTTTCCGGCGTGCCGAAATGGACCGGTGAGCCGTGCACGTCCTGTCGGGTGCTGGTGATCTCGATGGCGCGGATGATGTCAGGGGCGGTCATCGGCCGCATGGAGACGACCAGCGGTCCGCGGAAGGGGCCGACCGGGACCGTCGGCACGCTGGTTCGGTACATGGCGACGTTGCGGCCCATCTCCAGGTGCCGGAGCTTCAGGCCAGCGGCCCGGAGCACCGTGTCGAAGGTGAAGGAGCAGCCGATGACGAAGGCGACCAGATCATCCCGCCAGAGCGCCGTAATGTTGGTCGGTTCATCGGCCAGGACCCCGTTCCGCCAGACGCGGTAGCGCGGCAGGTCCGTCCGGAGATCGATGTCGGTGCCGAGGCCCGGCAGGGACGGATCGCCGGGTGTCGAAATGCCGATGAGCGGGCAAGATTTCGGATTGTGAAGGCAAAAACTGTGGAAGTCATCGGCGTAGCGCCGCGGCACGATCACCAGATTTCCTTGGAGAAATCCCGGAGCAAGCCCCGCGGTGTGGCCGGCGATCCTGCCAGCCCTTATGTCGCGGCGGATCCTTTTCACAACAGAGTGGGGATCGGGGTGGTCCAATGATGCTTCGCTCATGGCGGATCATCCGATTTGTTACATCCATGAGAAAAGCAGACGCCAATTCTGTCGTCCAATTTTCTTTTTTGATGACAGTTGATAAGCGGAGCTTATCAGGTCGGGCCGGGCGCCGCCTCCCTCTCCCACGCCGCGGCGGTGGACTGGGCAAGTGCCGCCACGGCACTCGCCAGGAGGTTGTCCGGCCGGTCCATGGTGCTGGCGGTGTAGGACAGCCGGGGCATGTCCGTGTCGAACTCCGTCCGGACCAGCCGCAGACGACCGCTGTGCCGCTCCTCGCGGATCGCCACCTCAGCCACCACACCCACACCGATCCCGTCGAGCGTCATGCGGACGATCGAGGACAGCGAGGAGTTGGCGAACACCCGCGGGCCGCGCGCACTTCCGCTGGCCAGCCGTTCCATCAGCTCCAGATAGGGGCGGGTGACGCGGGAATAGGTGATGATCGGATGGGCCAGCAGCTCGGCCGCCGTCACCACACGGTCGGGCAGGCCCAGCGCCGGGCTGGCGAAGCAGCGCAGTGGGTAGTCGCAGATCGGCAGATTCTTAATGCGCGGCGCGCTGATGGGACCCAGAAGCAACGCCACGTCCACTTCGCCGGAGACGAGTTGGTCGCGCAGCACGCCGGAGACGTCGACTTCGATCTCGATCGTGACCTTGGGGTAGATCGCGTGGATCTTCTTGAGAAGGTCGGAGAGCCACGTGTGGACGATCGTCTCCGACACCCCGAGCCGCACCGTGCCTCGCACCCCGCTGGCCGGTCCCAGCGCCATCACCATTTCGGAGTGGAGTTTCAGCATCCTCTCCGCGTAGCCCAGGAGCTCGATCCCTTTGGCGGTCAGCACCGCCCCCGCCTTGCTGCGGTCCAGAAGCCGGCAGTCCAGCGCCTCCTCCAGCTGGGCGATGCGCGCCGACACCGCCGGCTGCGTCATGTGCAGCTTTTCCGCCGCCCGGCGGAAGCCGCTCAGGGTCGCCACCCAGTAGAAGACCTCAAGACTGCGCAGATCCAGCATCAGGCTCCCCGCGACCGGATTTCCGCCAGAATGCGTTGCGGGTGGCCATCACGCCACTGGTTTCGGTCAGGGCCCGAAGCCTGTGCTCCACGACCGGTTCAGGGTCGCGGCTGCACGCCAGCCAATCGGGGATGCAGGGCTTTCCCACCGTTGCCGCGCCGGTTCGTCCAGATCTCGGCTACCGTTATGGTGCCTCTGTGGAACGGCGCGGGACTGTCCGTAGATTTGCGATGCCAGCTCTCGTGATGTCATCCGTAGATTTGCGATGGCGATCAGGCGCGGTACCCTGCGACCATCATCCGCTCTGGAATGGGCGGAGGGGATGGGTGCAAGGTCAGCCCCTTTTCCCCGATGTCGACGCGGGCGTCTGGATACACCGCAAGCGCCAGCTTCAGATTGGTGATGAAGCGTGGCTTGAAATGGAAGACCTTCGAATAGCTGAATCCGAATTGGGCATGCAACGCATGCCATGAGATCGGTGTCGGACCGGTCAGCACATGGAGGCGGTAGGCAAGCCAGATGTAGAGGTCCAGCGCCATGCTCTGCTTGCTGATCAGCTTGATTCCCGGCTCCCAGACAGGAACGGGGTGTTCCTTGAGGGCGCGGAAGAACGAGTCCGACAGGTGCACGGTGTCCGTCCACAACCGCATCTGCCGATTGTCTCCGTTGGCTTCGCTGAACGTGATGCCACCCTTGACGATGCTGTCCTTCTCGAACCGGGATCTCTCCTCGTCGTCGGACCAAACGAAGGTCAGGTGGCACGCGGAGATCCGGTTGGCCTGTTCCTTCACGTCACGGTATTGCTGGCCGCCGTCACCGATCCCCATGCGGCGCATCCAGTCGAGCATCGAACCGCCCAGCTCGATCTCCGGGTGCCCGGTCTGGATGGCACGGGTTTGAAGGTAGAGAAGGATCATGCGCGCGCGGCTGCCATAAGGCACGCCATACAGGCGCATCTTGCCCGTCCTGTCCGGTAGGCGGCCCGGTTCGACGACCAGTTTGACCCGGTGCCCCGGTCGTTCCCAAATCTCGTCGTCGGGCAGGGCGTTGTGCGGAAGTGCCGTGAGGCAAAAGCCGGCGTATGTGATGCCGAGCGAACGGCTTTCGGTTGCCAGCGCTTTTGCGGCCGTGTCCACGACCGGGCGATCGGCGGCCGGCACCATCCGGCGGGCTTCCTCGATGCCGACGCGGGCAATCAGATCGTGCACGTTGCTCATGGCCACCTCCATGGGCAGCATGCTGGATCCCCATCCGCGGTCAATCCGTAGTTTTGCGATCGGGCTATTCGCAGGATTAGTTGAAATGTTCCCTAGTTGTTGTATCGCCAAACTACGGTGGAAAGACCGAGTCGTTGCGGTGGCGCATCGCATGGCTACGGACTGGCCATCGCATTCCTACGGACCGTTGCGGTGGATAACTGCGATCGCTCGCAAAACTACGGGCAGGACCGCGCCGAATCGGGTCATCGCAAAACTACGGACGGCTCTGTCTTCGGTCAACCCCGACGGTTCGGGCCAGGGTGCCGGTAGTCCCACACACTTGGATCCATCGCAAAACTACGGATGATCCGGAGATGGCGGGCATCGCAACGTTACGGAACGGTTCGAGCGGCATCCTCCATCGCAAACCTACGGATTCCTTCGAGGAAGGAGGAACGGCAAGGGGCATCGGGCGACCGGGCGAGCCACAGCCCGTTGAGGAGTTTCCCGCAGTGACGCACGCCGCCCCCCGCCGATCGCAACCGTGATCCCCATCCCGGAGGCTCCCGCGGCACTGCCCATCATGCTTGCCGCCGTCGTCCCTTTGCCGCATGCTGGTTTTCCAAAACTGAAAAATCGAACCACCATGGCTGAAATCCACAACAACACGCCGCTGCCCCAGCGGGTTCTGGAAGCCTACGACGACCTGACGAAGGGGGAGCGGCGGCTTGCCGACCTGTTGCTGGAGAACGCCGACGCGCTGGTGCTCTATTCGGCCACCGAGCTGTCGCAGCGTGCCGGCGTGTCGAACGCCACCACCGCGCGGTTCTTCCAGCGGCTGGGCTATCCCAGCTTCAAGACCGCGCAGAAGGAGGCGCGCAGCCCGGTCGCCACCGTCTCGCCGGACATCAGCCGCATCGGCAAATTCGCGACGAGCAAGGTCGATCTCGGCGAGCATCTCGCCACCGAAATGCAGAATCTCGTGCGCTCGGTCGAACAGCTCCGCTCCGACGAGCTGGCGCAGGCGATCCAGATGCTGGCGCGGTCGGACAAGCTGTGGGTGGTCGGCTTCGGCGACAACTACCCGCTTGCCCACTTCGCCCGCGCCCTGCTGATCCGCGTCAAGCCGGACATCCGGATGATTCCCATCGGCGGCTTCTCGGTGCCGGAGGAGTTCGCCTCGATCAGTTCCTCCGACACCATGCTGGCGCTGGGCCTCGGGCGCAAGGCGCGCAGCCTGCGCTCGATCATGCGCTCGGCCATGCACGCCGGGACCCAGGTGGTGCTGGTCACCGATCAGGCGAGTCGGGCCGGGTCCGACGTCGCCACCGTCACCCTGCGCTGCCGCACCAAGGGGGCGGGCGTCTTCGAAAGCGTGGTGGCTCCGGTGTCGCTGCTGACCTATCTGTGCTCGGCGCTGGCGCTGCGCATCGGGCAATCGGCCATCGAGCGGTTGGAGTTCATCGACCAGATCCACGAGGACTGGGGCGACGTGCTGACCGGCGACATCTGAACGAAGATGCGGGGCGCTGTGCAAAAAATGACGTGTTTTCACGCATCTTTGAAAATTTTCGCGTTCAAATGAAAATTCGTTGACTTCATTTTTCATCAGCTCCATCGTCCTTTCCAGACGGAGCCGCGGTGCTCCGTCCCATCCCACACCAGGGCCAGCACCAGGGCCGACGATCCGGACGCGGTTTTCCGGAGCGCCATCCTGCACCCGGATTCCGGGCGGGCACGACCCGTCCGGTCGCGGGGGAGTGCGCCCGCATGCCAGAAAGGGGGCCGTTGATGAAGCGCACCATGGTCACTGGGCTTCGTTCCACCGCCAGGGCCGCCGCCACAGCCGTCATCGCTCTTGGCGTCGGCCTCGGCCTGCTCGCCGGCAGCGCGGCGGCCAAGGACATCGTCTGGGCGCGGTACGGCGACATCGACACCCTCGACCCGCACCGGGCGACCAGCACCCTGTCGCTCCAGGTGTGGAGCCTGCTCTACGACACGCTGCTGGCGGTCGATGCCAGCGGCAAGCCGGTCCCCCACATCGCGAAATCCTGGTCGGTGAGCGCGGACGGGACGGAATACACGCTGGCGCTCAACGACGGCGTCCTCTGCCACGACGGCAGCCCGCTCGACGCCAACGACGTGAAATACACGGTCGACCGCGCCTTCGATGCGGCCAACCCGAGCGTCACCCAGGCGAGCTGGGGGCCGATCACCGCGGCCGAGGTGGTCGACCGGCTGACCGTCAAACTGAAACTCAAGACACCCTTCGTCGCGCTGGTGCCCTTCCTGGCCGACAGCTTCTCCTCCATCCTGTGCGACAGCAACCAGGGCAAGGCCGGGTTCGGCACCAGCGTCGCCATCGGGTCCGGCCCGTGGTCGCTGGTTTCGTGGACCAAGGGTGACCGCATCGTCATGGCGCGCAACCCCGCCTACCGCAATTTCGGCAAGCTGGCGGAGAACAAGGGCGCGCCCTACATGGACGGGTTGGTCATCACCACCGTGCCGGAGCCGCAGGCTCGGCTGGCGGGTTTGAAAACCGGTGCCATCCACATCGCCGAGCCGCCGCTCGACGACGTGCCCGCGCTGAAGAAGTCGGGCGATCTGAAGATCGTCGTCGCCGAGAACACCGGCCAGAACGTGTTCTGGGAATTCGCCGTCCACCGGCCGCCCTTCAACGACAAGCGGGCGCGTCAGGCGGTGGCCCACGCCACCGACGCCGCCGCCGCCATCGAGCTTGTGTACGGCGACCTCGCCATTCCGGAGAAGTGCCCGATCTCGCGCGGCGTCTTCGCCAACGACCAGGATTTCTGCGCCAAGCACGGGCAACCCTACGATCCGGCCAAGGCCAAGGCGCTGCTGGCCGAGCTCGGCTACGGTCCGAACAAGCCGCTCGACACCACCCTGATCGCCTGGACCGGCGGCAAGCGCGACAAGCTGGCCGAGGTGTTCCAGGCCCAGCTCGGCGAGGTCGGCATCCGGGCGAAGATCGAGATCATGGACATCGGCACCATGAACGCACGCGTCCGCCAGGAGAACGAGAAGAAGGACGGGCCGGGCAGCATGGACATGATGACGTGGTCCTGGTACGACCCCGACATCCTCTACGCCCTTTGGCATTCCCCCGGCGCCTACCGCGGCTACACCACGCCGGAGCTCGACGCCATGCTGGAGAAGACCCGCGTGCTGACCGACGAGGGCGCGCGCCGGGCGGCCGTGCAGGACGTGATGAAGCACCTGCTGGAGAACGCGGTGCATGTGCCGCTCTACACGCCGGGCTGGGAGTGGGTGTTCGCGGTGCGGCCGGAGGTCGCCGGTTTCAAGGTGGCACCCTTCGTCTACCCGGTCTTCAACGACGTGAAATTGTGACGGCGGGGGCGCCGGCTTGTCCGGCGCCCTTCGGCCCGAGGTCCCTGGATCCCGGAGAGCCCGATGTGGCGGTTCCTGCGCAAACGGATCGCGATGGGGTTGCTGACGGTGTTCGTCACCACCGTGGCGGTCACGCTGCTGATCCATCTGGTGCCGGGCGATCCCGTGCAGATCATGTACGCCCAGAGCCAGGGCACCACGCCTGAGCAGCTCGAGCGGATCCGCGCCTCGCTGGGGCTGGACCGCCCGATCCCGGAACAGTATGTGCGCTTCGTCGGCCGGCTGCTGCAAGGCGATCTTGGCACCACCATCCGGGGCCAGCAGCCGGTGCTCGACCTCATCCTGCAACGCTTGCCCAACACGCTGGCGCTGGCGGTCGCGGCGATGGCGGTGGCGCTCGCCATCGGCACGCCCATCGGTTTCGCCGCCGCCTACCGCCGCGGCACGCTGCTCGACACCGCCCTGATGACGGTCGCCATCGCCGGCGTCTCGGTGCCGCATTTCTGGCTCGGCCTCGTGCTTCTGTTCGTCTTCGCGGTCGATCTGCAATGGCTGCCTGTGGCCGGCACCGGGCCGCTGAACCTGGTGCTGCCGGCGGTGACGCTGGGCCTGTCCAACGCGGCGGTGGTCGCCCGCATGACCCGTTCCGCGATGATCGACGTGATGGATCAGGATTTCGTGCGCACCGCCCACGCCAAGGGGTTGCGCAAGGCGACGGTGCTGCGACGGCACGTGCTGCGCGCCGGGCTGGTCCCGGTGGTCACCATGACCGGCATGCAGTTCGGCTATCTTCTGGGCGGCGCCATCGTGGTGGAGAACATCTTCGCCTGGAACGGCGTCGGGAGGCTGGCGATCGAGGCGATCTTCCAGCGCGACTACCCGATGATCCAGGGTTTCATCCTGGTCTTCGCCTGCACCATCGTCACCGTGTCCATCCTGCTCGACGCCGTCTACGCCGTGCTCGACCCACGGATCCGGAGGGGCTGACCCATGACCACGGCTACGCCCGTCGTCCCGGCCGGCAAGCCCGGCTTCTGGCGCCGGCTGCTGACCAGCCCCGGCGGGGTGGTCGGGCTGACCATCGTCGTCCTGCTGCTGCTGGCCGCCCTGCTGGCCGACCAGTTGGCGCCCTTTTCCCCCACCCGGATGGCGGCGGGGCGCCGGCTGGCCGAACCGTCGCTGCGCCATTTGCTCGGCACCGACGAGTTCGGGCGCGACATGTTCTCGCGCATCCTGCACGGCACCCGGCTGACGCTGCGGATCGGCGCCATCGCGGTCGGCATCTCGCTGACCCTGGGCCTTGCCGTCGGGCTGGTCGCCGCCTACGCCCGCGGCGTGCTGGAGGCGGTGCTGATGCGGCTCAGCGACGTGCTGTTCTCCTTCACGGAAACACTGATCGCACTCGCCTGCGTGGCGGTGCTGGGGCCGAGCCTGGAGAACGCCATGATCGCGGTCGGCATCGCCGGCGTGCCCTTCTACGCCCGCACCGCCTACGCCGCCGCCCTGGTGGAGACCTCGAAGCCTTACTTCGAGGGGTCGGTGGCGGCCGGGGCGGGGCATCTGCGTCTGTTGCTGCTGCACCTGCTGCCCAACGTCATGCCGACCATGGTGGTGGTGGCGACGCTGGGGCTGTCGTCCGCCATCCTGGCCGCCGCGGGTTTGAGCTTCCTCGGCCTCGGCGCCCAGCCGCCGGCGCCGGAATGGGGGGCGATGCTGTCGGCGGGCCGCGACTTCTTCAACCGCGCCCCCTGGCTGATGCTCTATCCGGGGCTTGCCATCGCCCTGGTGGTGCTCGGCTTCAACCTGCTCGGCGATGCGTTGCGCGAGGCGATGGACCCGCGCGGGAGGGACCGGTGACCGCAGCCCCGCCCAATCCCGTCCCCGACGCACCCCTGCTCGACATCCGCGGCCTGTCCATCGGCTTCGGCCGCCGGGACATCCGTCCGGTGGTGCAGGACGTCACCTTCACGGTCGGCGCGGGCGAGACCGTGGCCGTGGTGGGCGAAAGCGGATCCGGCAAGAGCGTCACCGCGCTGGCGGTCATGGGCCTGCTACCCGCGGGTGCCCGCGTCACCGGCGGTGCCATCGGTTTCGAGGGCCGTGACCTGGAGGGGCTGGCGGAGGACGCGCGCCGCCGCCTGCGCGGCGACCGGATCGGCATGGTCTTCCAGGAGCCGATGACGGCGCTGAACCCGGTGCTGACCATCGGCCGCCAGATGACCGAGGCGCTGCTCGCCCACCGCGGGCTGTCGGGCGCCGAGGCGCGCGCCCGGGCGGTCGCCATGCTCGACCGCGTCGGCATCGCGGGAGCGGCCGGACGGCTCGGCCAGTTCCCGCACGAGTTCTCGGGCGGCATGCGCCAGCGGGTGATGATCGCCATGGCGATGGTGCTGGAACCGCGGCTGCTCATCGCCGACGAGCCGACCACCGCGCTCGACGTCACCATCCAGGCGCAGATCCTCGACCTTATGCGCGCGGTTACGGCGGAAGCCGGCACCAGCCTGCTGCTGATCACCCACGACATGGGGGTGGTGGCGGAGATGGCCGACCGTGTCGTTGTGATGCGGGCCGGCCGGGTGGTGGAGACCGCCGCCGCCACGCCGCTGTTCGGCGCGCCGCGCGAAGCCTACACGCGGGCGCTGCTCGCCGCGGTGCCGCGGATCGACGGGCCGGCCGGAGCGGTGCCGATGCCCGCCGCCGGCACGGTCGCACCGATCCTGCGGCTCGACGCCGTGTCCAAGAGCTTCGCCGGGCGGGGAACGCGGACGCTGGCGCTGGACGCGGTGTCGCTCGACGTGTTTCCGGCCGAGACGGTGGCGCTGGTGGGCGAGAGCGGCTCGGGCAAGTCGACGCTGGGCCGGGTCGCGGCGCGGCTGGCCGATCCCGACCGGGGTCGGGTGACGGTGGCCGGCGAGGACATCACGGAGGCCCGCGGGCGCCGGCTGCGCGCGGCGCGATCGCGCATCCAGATGATCTTCCAGGACCCCTTCGCCTCGCTCGACCCGCGCTTCAGCGCGGCGCGCACGGTGGCCGAGCCGCTGGCGATCCACGGCGGTCTGCCCCGCAACGAGGTGCGGCGCCGCGCGCTCGACCTGCTCGACCGCGTCGGCCTGCCGGCGGCGTCGGCCGACCGGTTGCCGCACGAATTCTCCGGCGGGCAGCGCCAGCGCATCGCCATCGCCCGCGCGCTCGCCGCCGACCCGCGGGTGATCATCGCCGACGAGCCGACCTCGGCGCTGGACGTGTCGATCCAGGCCCAGATCCTCGACCTGCTGGGCGACCTGCAACGGGAGCGTGGGTTGGCCTTCCTGTTCATCACCCACGACCTCAGCGTGGTGCGCCGCATCGCCCACCGGGTCGCGGTGATGCGGGCGGGGCGCATCGTCGAACTCGCCGACACCGCCGTGGCGCTCGGCGCCCCGGCCCATCCCTACACGCGGGCGCTGCTGTCGGCCGTTCCGGCCGCGGATCCGGCGCTGCGCGGACGCCCGCGGCTGGCGATCCCCGGGGACGCCCCGGCCGGACCGCTGGTCGCCCTGACCTCCAACCATTGGGTGGCCTCATGACCATTGGAATCGCCGCCTACGGCCCGAACGCCGGGCTTGCGGTGTGGACCGCGCTGCGGGCGGTGGAGCTCATCGGCAGCGGCGCCATCGGCGGCTTCGCCAGCTTCACCGCCATCGGCATCGACGGCCGGCTGCACCGCGTGGAGACGCAACGCGGCGGAACGGCCGGGCTGTTTCCCGACGGCGTTGTTCCGCCGGACGTCGCCGTGTCCCGGCACGCGGCGGTGATATCGAGCGGCCCCGACCGGCCGGAGCCGCTGGCCCAATTCACCCCGGCCGATCCCCGTGTCGGCCTAGTCACCGGGCACCGCATCCCCAACACGCTGGGCCCCAACGGCGTCCGGCTGAACGAGGAGGTGCTGGCCCTGATGGCCGGCGGCTGGTCCGCCGAGCGGGCGGTCGAGCAGGTCGTCGCCGCCAATCCGGAGGCCGACGCCGGCTTCATCGCGCTGGGGCTGGACGGCACCCTCCACGCCGCCGACACCGCCTACCTCGCGCAGTTCGGCGACGCCGGGTCGGCCCGGCTCGGCTCGGCGGGGGAGGGGGCTGCAGTCGCCGTCCTGCACAACGCGATCCGCCCCTGCCGCTCGCTCGCCCTGCTCGCCGCCGAGACGGCGTACGACGTCATGGTGCCGCCGAACGCGGTGGTCGCCCATGTGGCGATGACGGCGGGCGTGCCGGTGGAGCTGGGTGACCGGAACGCCCTGCGGGTCGATGGCGAGGGGCGGCTGGTCGGGGTGACGGTCGGGAACGGCAAATTCACCCGCGGCCGCTGGGGCATCGGGCTGGGCTACCGGGTGCCGGTGCGCTACGCCGACGGCCCGGTGCGCCATGCGCTGTACGAGCCGCACCTCGTGGTGGAGGACGGGCGGCTGGTGTCGATCGACGGTGCGCCGGAGTTCAGCCTTCCCGTCGGCGCCTCCGGGACAGCGGGTCCGGCGGGATAGGCGGCCGGGATCCGGGGCAACCGGCGACGGCGTCAGCGCCGGATCAGCCGGATGGCCGGCATGAGGTCGGAATACTCCTGCGAACGCTCGAAGGCGCTGCGCAGATTCATGCGCGCGATCTCGATGTGCTCCATCGCCACCGCCTGCGCGCGCGCACCTTCCCGCTTCTCGATCGCCTGCAGGATGACGTGGTGCTGGTAGTGGGTGATCTGGAGCCACCGCCGGCCGTCGCCAGTCGAGGTGTGCATGGGCAGCGTGGCGCTGGCCGAGGCGAAGGGCAGGCGGTCGTTCACCTCGATGGCGCGGGCCAGCGCGTCGTTGCCCGCGAACTCGATGATCAGCTTGTGGAAGCGGTCGTTCATGTCGACGTAGTCGGCGTAGCCGTCGATGGTCAGTTCCGGCTCCGCCAGCGCCTTGTCGCCTTGGGCCAGGCAGTCGTGCAGCTCGTCCGACATCGGGCGGGTCATCCCGTTCTCCGCCAGCAGCCGCGCCGCGGTGCCTTCGAGCACGCCGCGCACGACGATCGCGTCGTCCAGCTCCTTCCGGGTGAAGCTGCGCATGACGTAGCCGCCGCTAGGGGATGACTCGACCAGCCCCTCCTGCTCAAGCGTCGCGAAGGCCAGCCGCACTGGTGTGCGGGATGCGCCCAGCCGCTCGGCGATGGGGATTTCCGCAAGCCGCTCTCCCGGCGCGAACTCCCCCTTCAGGATGAGATCGCGCAGTTGCACGAGAATCCGGGACTGTTGGGACCGCATGACGCTCCACCTGGGGTCTTTTTTGCGACCACAGTAGCGCATTCCACCGCGCCTGCCACAGAAATAATCACACTGCATGCAATCAGGCCGCGACCGCCGATGCTTGGGCGCGCAAACCATCTCGATGACCGCGTCAGCAAGCCGTTAAATTGCTGTTTTTAAAGGTATATGTGGGAGAGTGCCGGGTCGCGCTCATAGCCCGGCGCCAATTTTCGCCGGCCGCCTCACCATTCCTCGTTGACACTGCATGCAATGCGTGGAACTCTGCATGCCGCAGTGTCGAGCGTGGCAAGATTGGCCCTGCGGGCCGCCCGCCGCAGGTTTGGGAGATCGCCGTGATCAGTCAGAAGCAGAACGACCTCTACACCCGTGTTGGCCCCGGCACGCCCTGCGGCACGCTCCTGCGGCGTTACTGGCAGCCGGTGGCGCTCGTCGATGAGTTCGCGGGCAAGCGCCAGGTGAAGGCGGTGCGGCTTCTTGGCGAGAACTTCGTGCTCTTCCGGGACGCGGGTGGGCGCTTCGGCATGCTCGACCGCGATTGCCCGCACCGCAACGCCGACCTCTCCTTTGGGCGGCTGGAGCATGGCGGGCTGCGCTGCCCGTTCCACGGCTGGCTGTTCGACGCCGACGGCAACTGCCTGGAAACCCCGGCGGAGCCGGTCGGCAGCACGCTGTGCAAGAACGTCCGGCAGAAGGCCTACCCGACCGAGGTGCGCTCCGGCGTCGTCTTCGCCTACATCGGGCCGGGCACGCCGCCGGCCTTCCCGGAGCTGGACTGCTTTGCGGCACCGGACACCCACACCTTCGCCTTCAAGGGCTTGTGGGAGTGCAACTGGCTGCAGTCGCTGGAGGTCGGCATGGATCCGGCGCACGCGTCCTTCCTGCACCGCTTCTTCGAGGACGAGGATCCGGAGGCCAGCTACGGCAAGCAGTTCCGCTCGACCACCTTCGACACCGACCTGCCGATCACCCGCGTGCTGCGCGAGTACGACCGGCCGGAAATCGGCGTCACCCCGGTCGATCACGGGCTGCGGCTGACCACCCTGCGCCGCATCGACGAGGCGCAGACCCATGTGCGCGTCACCAACATCGTCTTCCCGCAGGCCTTCGTGATCCCGATGAGCCCGGAGGTGACGATTTCGCAGTGGCACGTGCCGGTGGATGATTACAACAACTTCTGGTTCACCATCTTCACCAGCTTCACCGGCCCCATCGACAAGGCGACGATGCGCGAGCAGCGCCTCGCCACTTACCCCGAGCCGGACTACCGCCCGATCCGCAACCGCTCCAACAGTTGGGGCTACGATCCGGATGAGCAGAAATCCGAGACCTTCCTGGGCATGGGGTTCGACATCAACATCCACGACCAGTGGGCCTGTGAATCGCAGGGTCCAATCCAGGACCGCACCCGCGAACATCTCGGCACCAGCGACAAGGGCATCATCGCCTACCGCCGGATGCTGTCCCGGGAGCTGGAGCGGGTGGAGAAGGGCGAACGGCCGCTGATGTGCCTGACCCCGGAGGAGGCGCCAGCGCTCAAGGGTCCGGTCAGCTACGACGGCGTCGACCGCTCCGGCGACGTCGAACGCTACTGGCGCGAGGGCGACGCCAAGCGCCGCGCCGACGCCCCCTGGGGCGGCAAGGTCGAGGCATGACCATGGCCGATCTGGGTGACCGTCTCGGTGGGTGGACCGGGGAGCAGGAACAGGCGGCGCAGCGGCTTGTCGCGGAGATCGACGCGTGCCGCATCGAGGTCGTCCGCTTCCTCTTCGCCGACCAGCACGGCGTGCTCCGGGGCAAGGCGCTCGTCGGCGCCGCCGCGTCCAAGGCCCTGACGCGGGGGGTCAGCCTGACGACCACGCTGATCGCCAAGGACACCTCGCACCGCACCGTGTTCCCCGTCTTCACCACGGGCGGCGGCTTCGACATGCCGCAGATGCAAGGCGCCTCCGACCTTCTGCTGGTGCCGGACCCCACCACCTGGCGGGCGCTGCCCTGGGCGCCAAACAACGCCTGGATCCTGTGCGACTTGCATTTCCCCGACGGCACGCCGGTGCCCTTCTGCTCGCGGCGGGTGGCGCGCCGGGCGCTCGGGGGCCTCGCCGCCGAAGGCTTCTCGCTCACCGCCGGGCTGGAGGTGGAATTCCACCTGTTCCGCACCCCCGACCGCAGCATCCGGCCCGACCAGTCGGGACAGCCGGGCACGCCGCCGGAGTTCGGCCTGCTGTCCACCGGCGCCCAGTATCTGACCGAGGTGACCTACGACGCGGTCGAGCCGATGATGGAAATCTTCCGTCGGCATCTGCTCGCCCTCGGCCTGCCGCTGGCCTCGATGGAGGTGGAGTTCGGCCCGAGCCAGTTCGAATTCACCTTCGCGCCGACCGTGGGCATCGACACCGCCGACAACATGGTGCTGTTCCGCACGGCGATGAAGGAGATCGCCCGCCGCCACGGTCTGCACGCCACCTTCATGTGCCGGCCCCGGATGCCCAACGCCGCGTCCAGCGGCTGGCACCTGCACCAGTCGCTGACCGGGCCCGACGGCCGCAACCTGTTCGTTCCGGAAGCGGGGGAGGGCGACCTGTCGGCCATCGGCCGCCATTATCTGGCCGGGCTCCTGGCGCACGCGCCGGGTGCCGCCGTGATGGCCGCCCCCACCATCAACGCCTACAAGCGCTACCGCGCCTATTCGCTGGCGCCGGATCGCGTGGTGTGGGCGCGCGACAACCGCGGCGCCATGATCCGCATGATCGGCGGGGCCGGGGACCCCGCCACCCGGCTGGAGAACCGCGTCGGCGAGCCGGCGGCCAACCCGTACCTGTATCTGGCATCGCAGGCGATCTCCGGCCTGGACGGGCTGCGGCGGCGGCTCGATCCCGGTCCGGCCGCCGATGTTCCCTACGAGGCGCCGGGGCCTGTCCTGCCGCGCACGCTGGGGGAGGCGGTCGCCGCGCTGCGCGCCGATCCCGTGCTGGCCGAGGGCTTCGGAGAGGGGTTCGTCGATTACTACGCGCGCATCAAGGAGGCGGAAATCCGCCGCTTCGAGTCCGAGGTGTCGGAGTGGGAGCACCGCGAATACTTCGACCTCTTCTGACCGCCGGCCATTCACCAGACCACAAGGACGCCTCTTCCATGACGGACGTGACATTCATTCTGCGGGACGGATCGAGGGAGGTCGTCGACATCACCGAGGGCATGTCGGTCATGCAGGGCGCCGTGCTGAACGACGTCAGGGGCATCGACGGCGAGTGCGGCGGCTGTCTGTCCTGCGCCACCTGCCATGTCTATGTGGAATCGGTGGAGGCCGGGGAGCTGCCGCCGGTCGGAGAGGACGAGAACGGGCTGCTCGACGGCGTCGCTGCGGAGCGCCGGCCCAACAGCCGGCTGGGTTGCCAGCTCCTGGCGGCACCGGGCCTCACGGGTCTGGTCGTCCGCGTTCCCGACCGGCAGGTCTGAGCGATGACCGGGCGGCTGGTCGTCGTCGGCGCCTCCTACGCGGGCACGCAGCTCGCCTTCTCCGCCCGCGACCATGGCTTCGCCGGTGAGGTCGTGATCCTCGGGGAGGAGGCGCGGATGCCCTACCAGCGTCCGCCGCTGTCCAAGGCGTATCTCCAGGGAAAGATGGCGCCGCCGGCGATGCTGCTGCGCGCCGAGGCGGCCTTCCGGCGTGCTGCCATCGAGCTTCGGCTGGGCGAGCGGGCGGTCGCCATCGACCGCGATGCGCGGGAGGTGGTGCTGGCCGACGGCCGGCGGCTCGGCTACACCAAGCTGGCGCTGACGACGGGTGCGCGGGTGCGCCGGCTGTCCGTGCCCGGCCATGATCTGGCCGGTATCCATCATCTGCGGGACCTCGGCGACGCCGACGGGCTGGCGGTCGCGGCGGCGACGGCGCGCCGGGCGGTGGTGGTCGGCGGCGGTTTCATCGGGCTGGAGGTGGCCGCCTCCCTGCGCGCCCTCGGTGTCGAGGTCGTGGTGGTGGAGCCGCTCGACCGGCTGCTGAAGCGCTGCTTTCCGCCCCTGCTGTCGGACTGGACGCTGGCGCTGCACCGGCGGCACGGCGTCGATGTGCGGCTCGGCGCCAGCGTGGCCGCCATCCTGGGCAATGCCGGGCGGGTGTGCGGCGTACGGCTCGGCGGCGGGGAGGAGATCGCCGGCGATCTCGTCGTGGTCGGGGTGGGGGTGGAGGCCAACGACGAGCTGGCGCGCGAAGCGGGCTTGCGCACCGACCGTGGCATCGTCGTCGATGCGCACGGGCTGACCAGCGACCCGTCCATCGCCGCCGCGGGCGACTGCGCGGTGCGCTTTGACCTGGAAGGGGCGCAGCCGGGTGGTGGTCTGATCCGCATCCAATCGGTGCAGAACGCCACGGAGCAGGCACGCGCCGCCGGCGCCACCCTCGCCGGAATGCCGACCCAGCACCATGCCCAGCCCTGGTTCTGGTCCGATCAATACGACGCCAAGTTCCAGATGGTGGGTCACAGCGGCCCCGACGACGAGATCGTGCTGCGCGGCGACCCGGAACGCGGGAAATTCTCGCTCTTCCACTTCCGCGACGGGCGTCTCGTGGCGGTCGATTCCGTCGGGGCGGTCCGCGACCACATGACCGCGCGCAAGCTGCTCGCCAATGGCACGGAGCTTGCTGCGCATCAGGCCGGCGACGCCGGGATCGAGCTTGAGAGTTTCTGCAGCGCCGCGTCCCGCTAGGGGCGACCTTTGCGGGCGGCGGCACCGACCGCAGCCTTTCGAACGAACAACGCCGGCGTCCATCCCGGATCGGCGCACAACAGGAGAGGGTGTCTATGGGACGTTCAGCGCGCATCGTCGCCGCGGCTTTCGTCGCGTTCGGCGTGTCATCGGCGGCGTGGGCCGACGAGAAGCCCGTCAAGATCGGCGTCATCGCCTCCTACTCCGGCCCCTATGCCGATTACGGGCGGCAGTTCGACACCGGCATCGCCCTGTACCTGAAGGAGCATGACGGCAAGCTCGCAGGCCGGCCGGTGGAGATCGTGCGCAAGGACGCGCCGGGCGCTGCGCCCGACCTCGCCAAGCGGCTGGCCCAGGAGCTGGTCGTCAAGGACAAGGTCAACGTCTTCGCCGGGCTCGATTTCAGCCCGAACGCCTTCGCGGTGGGGGCCATCGCCAAGGAGGCGAAGATCCCCGCCATCGTGATGAACGCCTCGTCGTCGGCCATCACCACCAACTCCCCCTACGTGGCGCGCGTGTCCTTCACGGTCGAGCAGGTGTCCGACCCGATGGCGCGCTGGGCGGCCAAGCAGGGCATCAAAAAGGTTTACACGGTGGTCGCCGACTACGGCCCCGGCAAGGATTCCGAGACCGCCTTCGAGAAGGCCTTCGTGGCCGCCGGCGGCACCATTGTGGGCAAGGTGCGCACGCCCTTGTCCAACCCCGACTTCTCCGCCTATGTCCAGCGCATCAAGGACGAGAAGCCGGAAGCCGTCTTCTTCTTCTTCCCCTCCGGCGTCCTGCCGCCGGCCTTCCTGAAGACCGCGGCGGAGCGCGGGTTGCAGGAGGCGGGCATCAAGCTCATCGCCACTGGCGAGGCGACCGACGACAGCTATCTGGCGGCGACCGGCGACGTGGCGCTGGGGCTGATCACCAGCCACCACTATTCGCGGGTGCACGAGTCCGAAAAGAACAAGGCGTTCTTCGCCGCCGCCAAGGCGCTGGCCGGCAACGATCTGGTGCCGAGCTACTTCGCGGTGGCCGCCTATGACGGCATGGCGGCGCTGGATCTGGCGCTGCGCAAGACCGGCGGCGATCTGGACGGCACCAAGATCATGGAGGCGCTGAAGGGTCTGAGCTTCGAGAGCCCGCGCGGCCCCATCGAGATCGACGCCGAGACGCGCGACATCGTCCAGACCGTCTACATCCGCCGCACCGAGCGGGTGAACGGCGAACTGGCGAATGTGGAGTTCGACCGCTTCGACCGCGTCCGCGATCCGGGCAAGCCGTAACCGCCGTTCCGGCGGGTGGGGGGCGCCTGGCGCGCCTCTCCCCGCGGCACGGGTTCCCAGGTGCGCCATGACCATCCTGTTCGACGGCATCGCCTCCGGCATGCTCCTGTTCCTGATCAGCTCGGGGCTTTCGGTCACGCTCGGGCTGATGGGCATCATCAACCTTGCGCACGGCGCCTTCGCGATGCTCGGCGGCTATGTCTGCGTCGTGGCGCTCGACCGCTACGGCATCCCCTTTCCGGTGGCCGTGCTGATGGCGACGCTGGCGGCGGCGGCGGCCGGGGTCGCGCTCGAACGGCTCGTCTACCGGCGGCTCTACGGTGCCGGGCAGCTCGATCAGGTGCTGTTCTCCATCGGCCTGATCTTCGTTTCCATGGCGCTCGCGCGCTGGCTGTTCGGTCCGCAGCCGCAGCCGATCCGGCTGCCGACCTGGCTGCAGGGCCAGATCCAGCTTCCCTGGATCGAAATCGGGGTCTACCGCGCATTCCTGATTGCGCTGGGCCTAGCGGTGGCGGTCACGCTGCACCGGGCGATCGGTGTCACCCGCTTCGGCGCCCGGCTGCGGGCGGCGGTCGACCGGCCGGCGGTGGCGCGTGGGTTGGGCATCGATGTCGACCGGGTCTTCATCGTCGCCTTCGCCATCGGGTCGGCGCTGGCCGGGCTGGGCGGGGCCGTGGGGGTGGAACTGCTGGGTCTCGATCCCAGCTTCCCGCTCCGCTACCTCGTCTATTTCCTGATCGTCGTCGTGGTCGGCGGCTCAGGGAGCTTCGAGGGCTCCCTGGTGGCGTCGGTGCTCATCGGCATTTTCGACGTCGCCGGAAAATACTACGTCCCGCAGGTCGGCTCCTTCATCATCTACACGGTGATGGTCATCATGCTGATCGTCCGTCCGCAGGGCCTGTTCGGGAGGCCGTCGGCATGACCGGTGTCGTCACCCCGGTACCCCGGTTCGCCGCGCTGCGCGGGGCCGGTGCCTGGAAGCCGGCCGAGCTTCTGTTCTGGACGCTGCCGGTGATCGGTTGGTTCGCGTTCCCGGAGAACCTGCCGCTGCTGACGCAGATCGCCATCACCGCGCTGTTCGCGCTGTCGCTCGATCTGGTGCTGGGCGTGGCCGGCATGGTCACGCTGGGGCACGCCGCCTTCTTCGGTGTCGGCGCCTACGCGGCCGGCATGCTGCCGGCCTATCTCGGCATCGGCGATCCGCTGATCGGGCTGGTCGTCGCGGCCGCCGCGGCCGCCCTGGCGGGGGCGCTCACCAGTCCGCTGATGCTGCGCGGGTCCGGGCTCAGCCAGCTCATGGTCTCGGTCGGCATCAACGCCATGCTGTACGAGGCGGCCAACAAGGCCACCGAGATCACCGGCGGCGTCGACGGCCTGCCGGGGGTGGAGACCACGCCGCTGTTCGGGATGTGGAGCTTCGATCTCTACGGGCGGACGGCCTATGTCTACGCGGTGGTGGTGCTGCTCCTTCTGTTTTGGGTGGCGCGCCGCGTCGTGCAAAGCCCGTTCGGCGTGTCCCTGCGCGGCATCCGGTTGAACGCCGCCCGCATGCCGGCGCTTGGCGTGCCGGTCAAGCGGCGGCTGGCGGTGGCCTGGACCCTGGGGGCGGCCTACGCCGGCGTCGCCGGCGCGCTGCTGACGCAGACGACGCAGTTCGTGTCGATCAACGTGCTGGGCTTCGACCGCTCGGCCGAGGTGCTGCTGATCCTGATCCTCGGTGGCGCCGGCCACCTCTACGGCGCGCTGGTCGGGGCGGTCGCCTACATGTCCATCCACCATCTGCTGGCCGACATCGACCCGGAGTTCTGGCAGTTCTGGATCGGGCTGATCTTCATCGTCGTGGTCCTCTTCGCCCGCGACGGCGCGCTGGGCGCCGCCGCCCGAATCCGCGACCTGCTCCTGCGAAAGGGGAGGGCCCGATGACCGCACCGGCGCTGGAAACGCGCGGCCTGTCCAAGGCCTTCGGCTCCTTCGTCGCCACCAACGCGGTGGATCTCCGCATCGCGACGGGCAGCCGGCACGCGGTGATCGGCCCGAACGGGGCGGGGAAGACGACGCTGGTCAACCTCCTGTCCGGCCTGTTCCGGCCGACCTCGGGGACCGTCCACATCGACGGCCAGGACGTCACCCGGCTCGGCCAGCACGAGCGGGTGCGGCGCGGCCTGACCCGGACCTTCCAGATCAACCGTCTGTTCGCCGACATGACGGTGCTGGAATCGGTCGCCATGGCGGTGGCCGAGCGCCAGGGGCTGGGGCGCCGGTTCTGGAAGCCTCTGTCGTCCTACGGCGCCGTCATGGACGAGGCCGCACACCTGATCGAGGGGCTGAGGATCGCCGACGCGGCCCACAGCCGCACGCGCGATCTCGCCTACGGCAAGCAGCGGATCATCGAGATCGCGCTGGCGCTCGCATCGCGCCCGCGGATCCTGCTGCTCGACGAGCCGGCGGCGGGCATTCCGACGCGCGAAAGCCGCGAGCTGTTCGCCACGCTGTCGGATTTCGCGGCGGGCACCACCATCCTGCTGATCGAGCACGACATGGATCTGGTGTTCCGCTTCGCCGACCGGGTGTCCGTCCTCGTCGGCGGGGCGTTGCTGGTGGAGGACACGCCGGCCCGCGTCGCCAGCCACCCGCTGGTCAAGGAAGTCTATCTCGGGACGGCCCAGCATGTCTGAACCCCTGTTGGAGGTCGAAAGCCTCAGCGCCGGCTACGGCGACGCGCGCGTTCTCGACGACATTTCGTTCCGGCTCGAGCAGGGCGGCAGCCTGGCGCTGCTCGGCCGCAACGGCATGGGCAAGACCACCCTGCTGACCAGCCTGATGGGTCTGACGAGGCGCCATGGCGGCCGCATCCGGCTGGCAGGGCGCGACCTGACCGCCGTCCCGACCCACCGGCGGGCGCTGGCGGGGCTGGGGTGGGTGCCGCAGGAGCGCGACATCTTCCCGTCCCTGACGGTGGAGGAGAACCTGACGGCCATCGCCATTGGGGGGGCCTGGACGCTGGAGCGGGTCTACGACCTGTTCCCACGCCTCAAGGAACGGCGTTCCAACATGGGCAACCAGCTTTCCGGCGGCGAGCAGCAGATGCTGGCCATCGCGCGGGCGCTGATGCTGGACCCCAAGGTGCTGCTGCTGGACGAGCCGATGGAGGGGCTGGCGCCGCTGATCGTCCAGGAGCTGTTCCGGATCATCCAGCGGATGATCGAGCGGGACGGCCTGGCGGTGATCCTCGTCGAACAGCACGCCCACCAGATTTTGCCGCTGACGCGCGACGCCATGATCCTCGAACGGGGACGCATCGTCTATTCCGGCGCCAGCCGCCGGCTGATCGACGAGCCGGCTCTGCTCGACCGGTGGCTGGGCGTCGGCGCGGCGGAGCTTGAGGACGGGACAGGCGCATGAAGGCCATCGACATCATCCGCAACGAGCACCGCGCGCTGGCCGCCGTGCTCCGCGCCCTGGACGCGACCATCGCCGACCTGCGCGACGGCCGCCGGCCGCCGGACTTCCGGCTTCTCGCCGCGATGATCGACTACATCGTCCGCGTTCCGGAGGAGGTCCACCACCCGAAGGAGGACGAAGTCTTCTTCCCCCATGTCCGGGCGGCCTGCCCGGACGCGGTGCCCATCATCGAGGAGCTGGAGCACCAGCACCACCGCGGGCGGGAGCATGTGCTCCAGCTCGCCATGGGGCTGATCCATTTCCAGGCGGTCGGGGCCGCCGCGCGGGAAGGCTTCTGCGCCGCGGTCGAACGCTACATCGCTTTCAGCTGGACCCACATCGAAACGGAGGAGCGCCAGCTGCTCCCGCTTCTGGCGGACCGGCTGGCGCCCGCCGCCTGGGCGGAGATCGACGCGGCCTTCGCCGCCAACGCCGATCCCTGGCGTGGAACCGCGGACGAGTTCGAGCGGCTGTTCTCGACGATCACGGCCCTGGTCCCGGCGCCGTTGGGTCTCGGCGACGGCCGGTCGCGGGGGTGACGGGACGGCGCGCAGGGACCACCGGAACGCCGCCCGCGTTCCCTTTACCCGAGCGCCCCCGCTTCCTCGCCCGACCACTCCCCGATGCCGGCGGCCGGCCGGCTGGCGCGGCCGTCGACCGTCTGGGCGAACAGGAAGGCGTCCAGCCCCATCAGCTCGGTGGCCCTCAGGTAGCTGATGCGGCTGACGATGAAGGCGGGCACCGGGAGCTGGCTCGGCCCGGTGAACGCCTCGAGCGCCCGCTGGATGGCCTCCACGAATGGACGGGCCGCCGCCAGCGGGCCGGCCAGGATGATCTGCTCGGGATGCACCAGCGCCACCACGCTGAGAAAGCACCGGGCAAGCTGGTGGCCGGCCTCGGCAAAGACCGCCACCGCGTTGGGGTCGCCGGCGTTGGCCTGGCGGATGGCGTGTGGCAAGCCCAGGTGCAGGCCGACGTCGGCGGTCGGCGATCCGTCGATGCCGCCGGGGTGCCCGAGCCGGCGCAGGATCGCCCGGCCGGACGCCACGTCGGTCAGGCGCGACGGCGTGCCGCCCGCGCCGCCGACCAGGATGCCCTCGATGCCGCTCTCGTGCCCGGCCCCCACCGTCAGCAGGCCGTTGCTCATCAGGCTGGCGCTGATGCCGAGCCCGGCGTGCAGCAGCAGGCTGTGCGGCGTGATCCGCCCCTCGCCGTACCGGGCCTCGGCGATGTGGAGCGCGTTGGACACGCTTTGCAGGCGCACCGGCACGCGCAGCGCGTCCTCCACCAGCGCACCCAGCGGGCGATCGTGCCAGCCGATGCCCGGCACGCTCACCGCCGAGCGGCGCCGGGCGTCGACGTCGCCCGAGATCGAGACCGCCACCCCGCCCAGCCGGTCCGCCTTGACGTCCGGCCGCTTCTGCACCGCTTCCACCTGCTGGCTCAGGTAGGCCACCACCTCGTCCGCGGTGGCGCCCGGCAGGCCGGGAATGGACCCCTCCAGCACCCGCTGCCCGGTCGAGCCGACCACCGAGAACTTGTGTTCATAGGCGGTCAGCGCCACGCACAGCACATAGACGCCGTCGTCGCGCAGCCACAGCCCGACGTTCGGACGGCCGCGCGCCGGCCGGGCGGCGGGCGGCTCCATCTCCATGACCAGCCCGTCGGCGATCAGGTCGCGGGCGATGCGTGACAGCGACGCCTCCGTCAGGCCGGTGCGCTTGGCAAGCTGGCTGCGCGAGACACCCGGCAGCCGGCGGATCTCCGAAAGAATGCGGGAGCGGTTGAGATGCCGTATTTGCTGGGAATTCGGGGAAACGGGCGCCGACGGCATCGCAGACACAGAAATCACAAGGACGGGTGGGTCGCGCAAGGCTGAGCCGACGGTCCCGGCCTGTCAAGGCACTGTGGGGTCGCGCCGGAACAATGGTCACGATGTGGGCGGCTTGTCCAACAGGCATGCGCTTGCATGAATTTTGGGCGTCCCGGCGCCGGCGGCGCCAGGGCCGCATACGCGGTTATTCTTCATCTCGATCATAAAAATCATTCATAATCAATCAGTTAAATATTCTTACACTCTGTAAGAAATATGGCATGGGGCTTGCTGATAAGGACGGTGCGGGACATTGGCAAGAAGCGAGGTCATCCATGAAGAGCATCACGTCAGCGATCGGGCGCAGGACGTTGCTGAGGACGGCGGCCGCGGTGGGCGGCGCGCTCAGCATGCCGTCGATCGTCCGCAGCGCGGCGGCGGCCGAGCCGGTCAAGATCGGCTGCCTGTTCTCCTCGTCCGGCACCATGGCCAACATCGAGGGGCGGTTGAGCCACGTCTGCCGGATGGCGGCGCAGGAGATCAACGCCAAGGGCGGCGTGCTCGGCCGCCCGGTCGAGGTGACGGTCACCGACCCGGCGTCGGACTGGCCGCTCTACGCACAGCTCGGCCGCCAGCTCCTGCTCCAGGAGAAGGTGGCCAGCCTGTTCGGCTGCTGGACCTCGGTGTCGCGCAAGTCCGTGCTGCCGGTGGTCGAGCAGAACAACGGGCTGCTCTTCTACCCCCTCCACTTCGAGGGCGAGGAGAACTCCAAGAACGTCGTCTACCTCAACTCCCCCCCGGCCAGCTCGGTGCTGCCGGCGCTTGAGTACCTGATGAGCGACGACGGCGGCAAGGCCAAGCGCTTCTACATGCTGGGCTCCGACTACGTGTGGCCGCGGACCATCAACAAGATCTGCAAGGGCTACTGGAGCTCCAAGGGCTTCAAGGAGACGAGCTGGCGCGAGCAGTACGTGCCCTTCGGCTTCTCCAACTTCCAGACCATCGTCAACGACATCCGCAAGTTCGCCAGCGAGCCGGGCGGCCAGCCGATCATCGTGTTGACGGTGGTGGGCGACTCCATCCCCGCCTTCTTCAAGGAGATCATCAGCCAGGGCATCCGCGCCACCGACATCCCGGTGCTCGGCCTCGACGTGCTGGAAGCCGACCTGGAGGGGCTCGACACCGCCCCCATGGTCGGTCACCTGAACTGCTGGGCCTATCTCCAGAACGCCAGCTCGCCGCACAACGACCGCTTCAAGGCGGCGTGGAAGAGCTACGTCGACACCAACCGGCTGCCCTACCGCAACAACGTGGTCATCGACCCGATGGTATCGACCTACGACGGCGTGCATCTGTGGGCTGCCGCCTGCCAGAAGGCCGGCACCACCGACACCGACGCGGTCCGGGCGGCCTTCGCCGGGCTCACCTTCGACTGCCCGTCGGGCTACAAGATCGGCATGTCGGCGGAGAACACCTACGTCTCGCGCGGTGTCTTCATCGGCTCGGTCAACGAGCAGCAGGCCTTCGACATCCTCTGGCAGTCGGACGGCACACCGAAGCCGGTGCCCTTCAGCCCCTACGCCTGACCTGGGAGCGGGCGGCGGCGGGGCTTCGGCCTCCGCCCGCCGTCCGTGGGAGCGCCATGAGAGAACGTCCACATCGCCGCCCGCCGCCTTGGCGCCACCTCGTCCACGCGCTGCTGGCGCTCGCGGCTCTGCTGGCGGCCCCGGCCCGCGCCGATGAGTCCTATGGGCGCGTTGCGGTGGTGCAGCGCCTGTGCGAAGCGAAGTCCGAGCCGATGGCGCAGGCCATCGGCGCGTTGCTGACGGCGGTCGCCGCCGGGCGGGAGGAGGCGGCCTGGGGCGCGCGGATCGTCGCCGCGCTCGACGGCAAGCGGCTGCTGTGCGCCCCCGCCGGCCCGCGCTTCCTGCGCGACGGCGCCGTCCTGCGCGACCCGGTGACCGGGCAGGAGGCGGCGGCGCCGGACCGGCTGCC
>OFDN01000237.1_pt1 | contig 52229 bp, 49 predicted proteins | sample 1520971 | NCBI WGS metagenome assembly OFDN01 (sample SAMEA94257418, study PRJEB24077) | hot springs metagenome | biome: Aquatic biome; feature: Geographical feature; material: Water | place: India | collected 2012-06-12 | depth 5 m | reverse complement strand
GGGCGGGCGCGCCGCCGCCGATCGGGCGCGACGCGTTGGTCGTCGTGACGGCCTGTGTCGCGACGAGCTGCAGGTAGGCGAGCCACGGCGCCAGCCTCGATGAGGGATCGGCATAGGGCAGCGCGTGCGCGTTCAGCGTCTTCACCGCCGCCTCGATCAATACCTTGTCGCCCGGGCCGATGACGTTGCCCGTCGCCTGCGTCTGTTCGAACAGCGCCAGATAGGCCTGGAGCGTGTTGGGCGGCAGGATCACCGGCTCGAGCGGCGCGCCGCCGCCGGCCGGCACGAAGATCTGCGAGCCGTAACGCACGGCGCGCTGCGTGCCCGCGGCGTTGCTCGCGGTCATGCGGTCGCCGAACAGGAAAGTCGCGGTGGTCGAGCCGTCGGCGCTCACGGTCACGGTCGCGATGCCGCCGCGCACGCCGATATGGGCGCTCGGCGTGCGGATGATGACGTCGCTCTTCTTGCTGATCGCGCCGCCCACGAACCGGAACGCGCCCTTGGTTACGCTCATCGTGAGGTCACCGGCCGTGCGATTGGGATCGTAGACGAACTTGTCGATCACGAGTTCGCTGTTGGCGCCGACCGTGAGACCGGAGCCATCGAGGAAGACGAGATGCGCGCGGTCGGCCGCGCCGGTGGTCACCCGCTCGTTGCCGACCACGTCGATGCCGACGCGCAGCGTGCGGGTCGGCAGCGACGGTGGCGTGCCGCGCGGATCGCCGCTCGCTGCGGTGGTCACGCCGACATTCTGTGCCGAAGCTGGAACGAAGGTTGCGGTGGACAAAGCCAGAGGTAACAGCACCGACAGAAAGACAGCGCGTGATTGCCGCGAGGACATTTACCGCTCCCTCAGAATCGCCAGCCGATGCCCAGAAGGCTGCTGAACGAGTTGAAGCTGTAGTTGTTGATTGAGGCGGAACGTTGGAAATACGTGGTCTGGCCAACCAGCGTCAGCCGGTCGTCCAGCGGAACCGACAGCAGCAACCCGAGATTGACGTCCGTTTGACTTCGAACGGTGCCGGGCTGGATGAACGGATCCGGCTGGTCGTAGGTCGCGAAGGCCAGGGCCGCATTGCCCGCCAGAGTCCATTTGCGGCCGTTGATGCCTGCGGGATCCTCGAAACGCCACGTCAGCGAGCCGCCGACGCCCGCTTCGCCATAGCTCTGGAAGCCGGTCATCGCGATGTAACGCGTGTAGTTGCCCCCGAGGGACGCCTCGAGATTGGGCGTCAGCTCCGCGCGAATGTTGGCGGCCACCGTTCCGTTGTTGCCCGAGTTCTGGGAATTGAACGGCACGGCGGCGTTGTCGACGAAGTCGCGCCGCTGCCCCAGCACCACGAGCGAGGCACGCACCTTGTCGGCCACCGGCACCGAGGCTTCGAGTCCGGCGCCCCATGCCCAGTAGGTCGGCAGGTTGCCCACGGTGATGTAGCGGCCGCTGACGAAGGGCTTCAACTGCACGCCGCTCAGCGGGCCGTCGATCAGCTCCATACGCGGACCGACCCCGAGGTCCAGAAGCATCACGTCGGCGGCGGTCACCTGGAACTGCTTCGCCGTATAGAAGGAGAAATCCGTTTCAAGGGTACCGCTGTCCTGTCGCCCGAAATCGTAGCGGTGGCTGAGCGACGCCGCGCCGATGAAGGCGAAGTCGCTGCGCCGCTGGAACGTCGGATTCGGCACGACGGTCGCGCCATAGGATTGCAGCGTGCCGGTCGGCAGGCTGGCGGGATTATCGGAGTAGCGGATGCCGGCAACGAACTCGCCGGTGAGGCGCGACGGGCCCCAGCGCCGGTCGATGTCGCGGATGAACTCCGACGCGCGCTCGGCGACTTCCGGGCCGGCCTTGCCCGAAGTGCGGGCCTGGTCGAAGTAGGCGCGCGCCGCGTCGTAGGACTTGAGCTTGTAGTACAGGACACCCAGCTCGAACTTCACGCGGGGCTGGTCGGCGTCCATGACGAGGAAGCGCTCGTAGGCCGTGATCGCGCCTTCATAGTCCTCGGCCGCGGCAGCGGCCTGCGCATATTTCAGCAGGACCTCGGCATTGTCGGGCTGGCGCAGCGTCTCCTCGAAGGCTGCGCGATACGAGGCGCGCTTCGCATCGGTGACCTGCGCGAAGGATGGGGCTGAAAGAGCCAGTATCGTCGAAAAGACTGACACGAACGCGGGACGGCGCATCGACAACAGCGATACTCCAACGAGTGTCCCTCTCCCCGCTTGCATTGTGAACGGTGTGGCGCTGGAGCGGAAGCCCCAAGCATCGATCCTTCTGCACAACGAACACCGCACAGGCATCCGTGTCGATCCCGTAAAGTCTGCTAGGATTTTCAGTGGGATCCACGCACTCGGGAAGGGGCGAGCATGCCGGACCAGAGCCGCTATTGGGATCGTGGCGCGGGCAAGACCTTCACCCACCCGCTGAATGCCGACTTCCTGGCGGCGCTACGGACCGGCGACCGTCTCCTCGACTATGGCTCTGGCTATGGCCGCAGCCTGGCGCACCTCGCGGAGCTCGGCTTCGGCAATTCGGTCGGCGTCGACTTCTCCGGCGCGATGATCGCGCGGGGCCGGCGGGAGCACCCACGGCTTGACCTGCGCCATGTCACGCGGACGGTCGTCGACGAGCCCGACGCAAGCTTCGACGCCGCGATGATCGTGGCGGTCCTCACCTGCATCGTCGACGACGATCAGCAGGAAGCGGTGCTGCGGGAGGTGCGCCGGCTGCTGCGTCCTGGCGGCGTGCTGTTCATCAGCGACATGCCGCTACAGGACGACGACCGCAATCGCGCCCGCTACGCCGCGGGTGTCGGACAAGGTCCCTACGGCACTTTCGACACCGGAGACGGCGGCACGGTGCGCCATCACAGCGACGATCGCATGCAAAGTTGGCTGAACGGCTTCGAGCCGATCAGCAGCAGGCGCGTCGACCTGACGACCATGCACGGCAATCCCGCCACGGGCGTTCAGCTCGTTGCCCGTCGGCTCAAGTCATCCTGAGCGCAGCGAAGATCTCACGTCTGCCAGGGAGTCTTCTGGTCGCTCCGCAAGGTCCTTCGCTGCGCTCAGGACGACATTGCTTAAATGACCTTGCGCGCGCGCAGGTCGGCCAAGGCGGCCGCGTCATAACCCAGCGCGCCCAGCACGGCGTCATTGTGTTCGCCTAGTTCCGGCGCGATGCCGGGCCTGGCCGGGGTCTCGGAGAATTTCCACGGCGTGCCGTGGACCTTCTGCTTCTTGCCGAGCTTGGGATACTCGACCTCGGTGACATAGCCGTTGGCCACGACGTCCGGATCGTTCGACGCTTCGAGCAGCGTGTTGATCGGCGCCGAGACGATGTCGGCGCCGCGCAGCCGCGCGACCCAGTCCTCGCGCGTGCCGGTCGCGAACAGGCCGTCGAGCGTCGCAAGCAGTTCGATGCGCTTGGCGTCGTCGTCGATGATCACGCCGAGATCGGCGAAGCCCGCCTTCTCGAGATGCCCGTAGAAACCAAGCGATGTCATCGCGTCCTTCCAGTTGTCCGGCCCGGTGAGCTGGAAGACCAGCGGCTTGCCGTCGCGATCGTCGAAGCTCGCGCTGATGCCCGGCCGCTCGCGCGTGCCGGTGACCCTCGCCTGGCCGGTGACGGGATTCTGGTCGCGCCACATCGCCGTCTGAAGCGTCCAGCCCATCAGGCGGATCTGACCACCAAGCAGCGAGAGATCGATCTTCTGGCCCACACCGGTGGTGCGCGCGTGCGTCAGCGCGGCGAGCGCGCCGCCAAACGCCAGGATGGCGCAGGTCTCGTCGGCCACCGACACCACGCCGGTCTTCATCTTCTGTCCCGCCGTGGAATAGGCCTCGGCGATGCCGCCCAGCGCCTGCGCCATCGAATCGGTGCCCGGCAGATGGGCATGCGGACCGTCGGGGCCGTAACCGGAGATCGACACATAGACGAGCTTGGGATTGACCTTGCGCAGATCCTCCCAACCGAAGCCGTTCTTCTCGGCGGCACCGGGGCGGAAGTTCTGGCCGAAGATGTCGGCCCCAGCGACCAGCTTACGCAGAATCTCCCGCCCCTCCTCGCTCTTGAGATTGAGCGTCACGCTCTTAACGCCGCGATTGTTGGCCTCGAAGAAGGTGCTGCCCTTGCCCGGCAACACGGTCATGCGGCGTGACGGGTCGCCGCCCTGTGGCGCTTCGATCTTGATCACGTCGGCGCCGAGATCGGCCATGAGCATCCAGGGAACGGTGCCCGCCTGTGCGGTGGAGCAGGAGACGACCTTGACGCCCTGCAGCGGGCCGTGGGGAACAGACATTGACGCGGGGCTCCTCGATGGGGGTGCCCACGCTAGAGCAAGATCAGGCGGGCGTCTCCCGTCGCGCCACGTCGCAGAAGCGAACGAGGCGGCCCGAAGTTTCGTCCCACAGTGTCAGCCGTGGCGCGGCGAGGCCGGCACGCAGGCCGAGCGGCGGAACGGCGCGCACGACCCGGGCCGCTTCGTGAGCCTGCGCCAGTCGGTAGTTGGGAATGCGCTGGTTGAGATGGTGGACGTGGTGGAAGCCGATATTGCCGGTGAACCACCGCAGCACGATCGGCAGATCGAACCAGGACGATCCGTCCATCGCGGCATCGACATATCGCCAGGCACCGCGACCGGTCCACTGCGCCCCCGGAAAACGATGCTGCAAGGTGAACAGCCACACGCCGAGGATCGACGCGACGACCATGATCGACAAATGCACCAGCAGCACGTCACGCCAGCCCAGCAACAGCACGAGCGTCGCAAACAGGGCAACCAGGCTCGCATTGGTGAAAAGGACCGAACGGCGCTCACGCACCCACGCGCGCGGCGTGTCGAACGGCAGGCGGTAGAGCAGTACGAAGACCAGAGGCGGTAGCAGGAAGTTGGCGATCAGCGGATGACGGACGAGCCGGTGCGCGAACCTCCGCCGGGGCGACAAAGCGAGGTACGCGCGTACGGTGAGGCACGAGGAATAGATGTCGCTGCCGCGATCGCCGCGATCGAGATTGTTCCATTCGGCATGATGCTGCGCATGCTGGCGTCGCCAGCTCGCGAAGGGCGTGAAGGTGCACAGGCTGCACAGCCGGCCGACGATCGTGTTGGCGCGGCGGGAGGCGAAGAACGAGCCGTGTCCGCAATCGTGCTGCACGATGAACACGCGCACCATGAACGCGCCGGTCGGTATGGCCAACGCGAGGACGAGCCACGGGGAAAAAGCGCAGGCGACGTACATCGCCGCGCAGCCCGCGAGGAAGGGACCGAATGAGGTAACGAGCTGCAGGAGGCTTCTTCCCACTGAAGGGCGCGAGAACGAGGCCGCGATCGCACGCAGCTCAGCATCAATGGGATCGGCAGTGGAACGAGGCTCCATGACCACCTCCGTCCTTCGCCGCAATGCAAGGACCTGCCGTATTTGGTCCTTGATAGTGTTGGAACAAGGGACCATATGAGGCTCGTCGATACACGGACATCTGATTTGGTCCGCGCCCGCCGACATCGTCAGCGGTCCGCTCCACGACACGTGATCCCGAAAATTAGTGCAATTTCGACGGGTTCCATTGCGCTTCCGCGTGTTCAAACGCGGAGGGAGCGCATGGCCTCGCATATCCAAGGCAAAAGGGGTTCTCCCATGACGACGACCACGGGAACCGTTAAGTGGTTCAATATCCAAAAGGGTTTCGGCTTCATTCAGCCGGACAATGGCGGCACCGACGCCTTCGTGCACATCAGCGCCGTCGAGCGCGCGGGCATGAGCATGCTGAGCGAGGGCCAGAAGCTCGAATTCGAGCTGGTCGCAGATCGCCGGAGCGGCAAGATGGCGGCGGAAAACCTCAAGGCCGTTTCCTGACCACCGGCCGCCGGTAACGGCGGCCGCCCTCCGCTTCGCGCGCCACCACGGATGTACTGGGGCGCGCACGGGAGCGGCAACACAACATGGCTCCGTACCCGAAAAGGTACGGAGCCTTTCGTTTGAGCCCTCCGGCTAGCTCTTGAACATTTTCGACATGGCCGACATCAGGTCCTTTGATCCCCTGTCCATCAGCGTCGCCTTCGGCAATACGTCGAAATGCTGGCGTCCGCTCACGGTGAGGCAGGGTCCATCCTTGTCGTCCTGGATCAGACGCAGCTTGCGAAGCCGCGCGAGATCTTCGGCGCGCATCGCGCGCACGGTCGACTGACCGAAGGCAACCCGCCTCAGGGTGACTTCCTCGTCGGGGGTCAGCACTGCGATGGGCGTGCGTGGACCTTCGGCTTTGCGTTCAATGGCCATGGGTGTCTCCCTGTCTGGCGCTTCGATGCATCTCACGGGGAAAGACGATCGCGGCTGCCCGGAAAAGGCTCGTGGAATCGTCCCAACAGGATGCTTCGGAATAAGGAGGCGCCGACGCAGACGTCGCCGAATACCCTCGTTTAATGGGCGCTTGGCGCTTCCGCGGCAAGCACTCATTCCGGCCGGGAGCGAAGCCTCAGGGACCAGACAGGATTTGTTGGGTGAGACCGGCGCAAGGCACGTCCTTGGCATTGCCGAAGACGGGTGTGGGAATCGGGATCACGCGGCCGAGCGAAATCTGCGGCGTGCGCAGCTTGCCCTGGACCATGACGGCGCCGTGAAGGTCGAGCAGATCGAAGCTCTTGGGATCGGAATCGATCTCCGCATTCACCGCCTGGCTCTTGAGCGAGAGCTGGCCCTTGACGTGAAGGACCGACTTCTGGGTATCGAGCAGGGTCCTGTCGAACGAGACGTTGCCTTGCTGGAAGTTGAGACGGCCCACGGCGCACTTGATCGGAATGCGATTGTCACCCGTCACGTAGAGCACCAAGGCGTCGAAGATCTGCAGGCCCGCCAGACTGACCATCAGGCTGCTGACCGAGCCGCCGCCGAGGGCAAAGGCCATGTGGCCGTTGGCCGTGCCCATGACATGGGCGAGCGAGCGACCATTGCCGACGAGTTGCACGCGGCCCTGGATCTTGCCCTGCGTGGTGTCGAAATAGCGCGACTCGCGGAAGAAGTTCTTCAGCTCTATGTCGGTCAGCCTGAGACTGGTCCGCACCTTGGGATCGTCGGTCCGCGCATCGATGCCCAATTCGCCCGCGATCGAACCGCCGCCCAGCACCGACAGAGTAAGCGGCTTCACCGTCGCATTGCCGCCCTGGATCAGGACACGGAACGAAAGCGCCTGTACCGGGAGCCACGGCGGCGCGATCACCCGCTTCGCGTCGAGCGTCACGTCCATGTTCATGGCACGAAGTTTCTCGACGTGCAGCGGGACGTTGGGAAAGAGATCGCCGCTCGCCTCGAGCTGCGCCTGCGTCTGCGCCTGCTTGGGCGACACGTTGGTCTTGCGCGCCGGTGTCGCGCCGACGAGCGGCGCCATGTCCTCGAACACGAGCTTCTGCGACACGAGCTTCGCCGTCAGGACCTCAGGCTTCCGCCGTTCGTCAATCGTCACTTCGCCCGTGAGATCGCTCTCGCCGACCCGCCATTTGGACTGCACGAACTTCCAGAGACCGGGCTCGCGTTCCAGTTTTCCGACGATCGTGTACGGCGGCGTCGGCGGCCCCGGGATGCCGAGCAACGGGTAGATGTCGGAGAGATTGGGACCGGAAAGCGTGAGATCGACGTTGGCGCCGGTCCATTTGAACGGGTCCTGTACCGTGCCTTTCGCTTTCAGCTTGGTCGCGCCGAAGCTGACATTCAGATCGAGCGGATAGGGCTGTTCGGTATCGCGCAGCATCAGGACCGAGCCGCCGACGAACTTCACGTCGAGCGGCTGGCCCTCCAGTTTGCCCTTGAGCGCCAGTTCGGCCTGTGGCCCCTCTCCCGCCGTGCCGGCCGCAGTGGAGACCGTGCCGTCGAGTTCGAGTTTGCGCTTGGTATCGCGGTAGCCGAGCTTGCCTTCCGTGACCTCGAACTTGCCGACGAGCGGCGCCTCGTAGCGATCTTCCGGTTCCAATGCCTTCGCGGCGCCCGTGACGACCGGCGTCTCGCTCATGCTCCAGTTGAGCTGTTCCTTTTCGCCGACCTCGACCTGCACTTCGGGCTTGCGGAGCACGAGGCGCGGCAGAACGAGATTGCCACCCAGGAGAGGCCAGAGCCTGATGTCGAAGTCGATCTGATCGACCTTCAGCATGTACGGCGCCTTGCCCCACTTGGCGTTGGCGACCTCGACCCCTTCGAGCTTGACGTTGGACGTCCAGCCCCAGCCGATATCGACCTTGGCAATTTTAGTCTTACGACCCGTAAAATCGCTGGCCCGCCCTTCGAGCTGGCCGCGCAGGTAGTCCGAGGTCGCGACGAAATATACCGCGGCCGCGGCAATGATCAGGAGGCCGAGCACGACCCCGGCCGTCCAGCCCAGGATCTTGGCGGCGCGTTTCATGCAGGCGAAACGTCACCGGCCGGCCGCGGTTGCGCGTCCTAGCGCGACGCCAGACGGGACTGCCAGAGGCACAGGATCGGCGTGACGCCCAGCTCCATCACCAGGGCGCCGGCGACCGAAGGCGATAGCGGATCGCCCAGAAGGACGCCCAGCAGCCGGCAAACCCCGCCAATGACGACGACCGCCGTCAGTACGCGAATCCACGTCGTCCGCCGCTCGATGTCGGGGATCGCGGCCCAGAATGCGAGGCCGATGGCGAGCAGCAGGCCCGACAGGTAGCGCCCATGGTTCAACAGCGAACTCACCGGCCCCACGAAAGGATGGAACACGCCCCAAAGACCAGCGACCACCGGCACGGTGCCGGCCACGGCAAAACTCACCTGTGCAGCGCGCTTCCCGATCGAAGAAGCGGGATCCATGCGGCCCATCCCTTTCCCGGCAACGGGCCGGCTTCCGAACTGATACGCAGGAACCGGCCGGACCGATCAGAGGGACTAATCGCCCGCCGCGATGTTTCGTTCCTTCGCGATCCCGGCGAAAGTGTCGACCGTTGCATCGAACAGCTTCGCGAACTCCCGGCCATCGACGCCGACCGGATCGAAGCCCAGCCCAGCCAGCCGATCCGCCACCGCCTTGTCCTCGAGCACCGTCGCGAGCGCTGAGTGAATGCGCGCCTGGGCGGCGGCCGGCGTTCCCTTGGGCGCCAGCAATCCCTGCCAGGTTTCCTGCACGAAGCCCGGCGCAATGGTTTCGCCGGCCGTCGGCACGTTCGGGAAAGTCGGGAACCGCTTTGCGCCGGTCGCGGCGAGCGCCACGAGCTGCCCGGCGCGCGCCTGCTGGGCGCCGGCCGCGAAGGTGACGACGATGCCGTCGATGTTGCCGGCGATCAGGTCCTGCAGCGCGGGCCCGCCGCCGCGATAGGGAACATGCGTGACGCGCAGGTCACCCGCGGCGCGCAGCAACAGTTCACTGGTAAGATGCTGGCTGCTGCCGAGGCCGGGCACACCGATGTTGAGCTTGCCGGGATTGGCCTTCGCCGCCGCCGCGAAGGCCTGCGCGGTCGGAAGGCCCGAACGCGGATGGGTGAACAGGCCCTGCGGACCGGAGATGGCAAGCGACACCGGCACGAAGGACGGATAGAGCGCGGGCGCGCCCTGGATCGGCAGGGCCTCGGTCGCCGCGAATGTGTCGTTGACCAATGCGAACGTGTAGCCATCGGGCTGGGCGCGCGACGCGGCGAGCACGCCGACGCGTCCCGAGCCGCCGCCGATATTCTCGACGATGACGGTCTGGCCCAGTTGCGCGCCCAGCGGCGCCTGGACCACGCGGGCGAAGAGATCGACGCCGCCGCCCGGCGGCCAGGGCACGATGATCTTCACCGGGCGGTTGGGATAGGCCTCCTGCGCGCGCACGACAAAGGGAGCGGCAAGGGTGGCACCGGCAAGACCGGCCATCAGGGCACGTCGCTTGAACATGACTTCTCCGTTCACCGCCGCATGAAAGCGGGGCGTTGGGCTCGTTGGGTTGTTGTGAGATCAGCGTGTGTCGCGCGTCAGCGTCGACAGGATCGGCGAAGCAGGGATGGATCGATCATGCGTCGAAACTGACCGTGCAACGCTTCAAGGTCAATGAAACGGGCTCGTCGATTTGGCACGCGCGCACGAACGAAACTTCTGTGCGGGCACCGTCTCGCGCGAAGGCTTGTGCGGCGCTGCTACTTTGCGCCGGAAGCGTTCACCAGCACCGGCGTGGCGCGGGATCGATCCGCGAACAGGCGCTTCAGGTTCTCCACCTTGGGCCGGTCGTGAATGTAGATGTACGGCTGGCTGGGATGCAGCGTCGCGTAGTCCTGATGATAGGCCTCGGCAGGATAGAAGGCGGCAAGGTCGTCGACCCGCGTGACGATGCGCTTGCCGAAGACGCCGGCCTTGTCGAGCTGCGCGATGTAGGCCTCGGCGATCCGGCGCTGTTCGGCATCGGCTGCGAAGATTGCCGACCGGTAGTGCGGACCGACATCCGGTCCCTGCCGGTCGAGTTGCGTCGGGTCGTGCGCCACGGAGAAATAGATCTGCAGAATCGTGCCGTAGCTCACCACGGACGGATCGAACGTCACCTCGACGACCTCGGCATGGCCGGTCCGTCCGGCACTCACCAGCGGGTAGGTGGCACTGTCCTTCGTGCCGCCCGAGTAGCCGGAGACGGCGCGGCTCACGCCCTTCACATGCTGCAACACCGCCTGGACGCCCCAGAAACAACCGCCGGCCAGCACGGCGGTCTCGCTCGCGCCGCCCTGCGCCGCCGGCCGATCGAGAGCCGGCGCCGGAATGACGACAGCCTGCCCGGCCCTCGCCGGGGCTCCCATCAGCAGCAAGCCGAGTGGGACGAGCAGGAGGGACAGCAGGTGTCGAAGCATCGCTCTCTCCGTTTTCCGGGCGTCAGTCGGGCACGACCGTCCGGCCCAGCACGACGTCTTCGTAGACGTGCAGCGACGGCAAGCCGCCGGTGTGAATGAACAGCACCTTGGCGTTCGGCTTGAAATGTCCCTGGCGCGCGAGGCCGATCAGGCCGGCCATGATCTTCCCGGTATAGACCGGGTCGAGCAGGATGCCCTCGGTGCGGGCCAGCATCTGCACCGCCTCGATCATCTTCTTGTTCGGCACCGAGTATTTCGGCTGCCAGTAGCCACCGAAGCTCTTCACCGCCGAGGCCGGCACCTTGATGTCGAGGCCCAGCAGGTCGACGACGGCCTGCGCTTCCTTCAGCACCAGCGGCTCCTGGTCGGCGGGATCGCGGCTGACGCCGACGCCGATCAGCGGCACCTTGATGTTGTTGCCGAGGAAGCCCGCGACCATGCCGCCATGCGTGCCCGAGCTGCCCGAGCCCACGATCACGGCATCGGGCGAGAAGCCCATGTCGAGCCACTGGACCTGCATCTCCTGCACGCAGGCGACGTAGCCCAGGCCGCCGATGGCGTTGGAGCCGCCGCCGGGAATCACGTAGGCCTTGCGGCCGAGCGAAGCCACTTCCTGCGCGACGCGCGACATCGCCTCGCCCATGTTGGTGCCGCCCGGAACGACCGTGATCGCCTCGACGCCCATCAGCTCGAACATGAAGTTGTTGCCGCCGGCTTCCTTCCTGTAGGAGCCGGGCACGCGCTCCTCGATCACGAAGCGGCACTTCAGCCCTTCCTTGACCGCGGCCGAGAGCGTGATGCGGCAGTGGTTCGACTGCGGCGCGCCGCAGGTGACGAGCGTGTCGCAACCCTGGGCGATCGCATCGCCCGCGAGGAACTCGAGCTTGCGCGTCTTGTTGCCGCCGGGGAACAGCCCGAGCATGTCGTCACGCTTGATCCAGACTTCCGGGCCGACGCCGCCGGGGCAGCTCGCGGCGAGGGCCTTGGAAAAATGCGGCAGGCGTTCGATGGGCGTGGGCGCGTTGGTGTAGATGCGACGCGGAAAACGAGACAGGTCCATTCAATCAGCTCCAGATAGGAAAACGCGCCCTCGTCCGCCGCGGCGGGCGAAGTCTCAGGTCACTCCGTGATGACGCCGCAGACGATGCGGTCGCCGGCATTGCCGGTCGGGTCGGTTTTGTAGTCGTCCGGTCCCGCGTGAATGATGATCGCCGAGCCGTCGGCATCGAACACCGAATTGGGCTGCCCCTTGACCAGCGAGATCATGTGGTTGGCGACGTCGATCCTCAGTTCGCCATTGGCCGGGATGAAAAGGTTGGGCATGTCGCCGGCATGCGCGCCTTCGGCGGCTTCCATGCCGTGCTTCTTGGAAGCGGGGTTGAAGTGGCCGCCGGCGCTGGTGAAGGGCGCCTCGCACTTGCCGACAGCATGGACGTGGAAGGCGTGCTCACCCGGCGCCACGCCCTTCAGGGACATCCTGAGCAGGACGCCGTGCGGTGTCTGGACGAGCTGGACCGTGCCGACATCCTTGCCCGATGCGTCCCTCAGCCCGGCCTTCGCCGTCGGGCTCTGCGCCTGGGCCGGAAGGGTGACGGCCAAGCCGGCCATTGCGATCAGGCTGCACATCCGGGAGCGATACGCATCTTTCTCACCTTCGTTGGTGTTTCGGGGACGCTACCCTACTCCAGGACCTTCGGCGGCCGGTAGAGCGGAAAGCCGTTGAAGGGCTTCGATTTGTCGTGATCGGGCACCTGGTAGAAATCCGATTTGCCGGCATTGTGCAATCCGCCGTCGACACGCAACGCAATGCCCGTCACATAGGCTGCCGCGTCGCTCAGCAGATAGACGATGGCAGCCGCAATCTCTGACTCCGTGCCGTGGCGCTTGGCGGGAATGCGATCCTTTACCGAACGCAGCGCCTGATGCGCCCGCTCGGGATAACGGTCGAGGCCCGAGGAGGCGATGAAGCCCGGCAGCACCGAGTTCACGCGGACACCGGCATGCGCCCATTCGATCGACGCCGTGTAGGTGAAGTTGGTCTGACCGGCCCGGGCGGCGCCGTTATGGCCCATGCCCGGATTGCCCATCTCGAAGTCGGCGCCGACATTCACGATGGCCCCGCCTCTTGCCTCCATCGAGGCGAGATAGACCGCCTTGGACACGAGGAAGGTCGCCGTCATGTTGTTGGCGACGACCGCATTCCAGCCGTTGAGAGAGATGTCCTTGAGCTGGGCCGGGAACTGGCCGCCGGCATTGTTCACCAGCCCGTCGATCCGGCCGCCGCTCCAGTCGACGACGCCCGCGATCGCCGCCTTGACCTCGTCCTCGCGGCGCAGGTCGGCAGCATGGATGAAGGTGTCGGGATCGCCCAGCTCCTCCTTCACCCGTTCGATCTTCTCCCGCGTGCGGCCGAGCAGCGCGATCCGGGCGCCGAGTGACTTCAGCTCGTGGGCCGTGCAGCGGCCGAGGCCCGAGCCGCCGCCCGTGACGATGACGGTCCTGCCGTCGAACAGACCGGGGCGAAACACCGAAGCGTAGGTCACGCGATTACTCGACCTTGATGTTGGCCGCCTTCACGACTTCGGCCCACTTCTTCATCTCCGAGCGCAGGAAGGCCGCCAGTTCGTCGGGCGTCGAGCCAACCGCGTCGGCCCCGAGATCGGCGAACTTCGCCTTCATTTCCTCGGCACGCATGATCTTCGCGATCTCCGTGTGCAGGCGCGCGATCACCGCCGGCGGCGTGCCGGCCGGCGCGATCAGTGCGTTCCATTCGCAGATCTCGCAATCGGGCACACCGGCCTCGGTCAGCGTGGGCACATCGGGCGCGGCGGGGGATCGCGCGGGACTGGTGACGGCAAGCGGCCGCACGCGACCGCCGCGTGCCTGCGGCAGGGCGGCGCTCATGTTGCCGAAGTAGAACGGCACATGCCCCGCCGCGACGTCGGCCACCGCCAGCGCGCCGCCCTTGTAGGGCACGTGCTGGATGTCGGTGCCGGTGCGCATCTTGAAGAGTTCGGCCGCGAGATGCTGGGCGCTGCCATTGCCCGACGACGCATAGGAGAGTTTGCCCGGCTGTGCCTTGGCCAGCGCCACGAGTTCGGCGACGGTCTTCGCGGGATGCGATGGCGTGATGACCATCAGTTCCGGCACGGTCACGAGCAGAGAGACCGGCGCGAAATCCTCGGGCGTGCGAAACGGCATCTTTGGAAAGAGCGACGGGTTCACCGCGTGGGCAAAGGCACCGATCAGCAGGGTGTGACCGTCAGGCGCTGCCTTGGCCACGATCTCGTCGCCGATCATGCCGCCGGCACCGGGCTTGTTCTCGACGACGACCGTCTGGCCGAGCGCCTCCTGCAGCCTGGGCGCGATCAGCCGGGCCGTCGTATCCGCGCCGCCGCCGGCCGAATAGGGAACGATCAGCCTGACAGGCTTGGACGGATAGGCCTGCGCCCTCACCAAACCCGGCGCAAGGGCCAGAACCGCCGCTGCGCCCAGGGTGCGCCGCCGTGAAAGCTTCATTCGTTTCCTCCGCACTTTCTCGGGAGCGAGACTACCCCTGGCGGGTGCGCAACGCGAGGCGCCCGAGATGGCGCTGCAGCAGGCGCATCAGCGCAAAGCCTGCCTGCAAGGTGACGCCGAAGCAGAGGATGCCGATGGCGAACAGGACCATCTTGTCGCCCAGCGTCGGCATCAGCTCGGCCTCGCGCAGGATGACGGCGATGCCCTCCGGCACGCCGATGGCCGCGCCGGCGCTCGAGGACATGACCAGCACGAAGAAGGCGCGGGTCACGTTGGGCAGGAACAGAAGCGCACCGAGCGGCGAGCCGTCGCGCAACTGGCGAAGCGCCTCGCCGCCATTGTCGGCGACGTAGGCGGCGGCATAGGGCACCAGCGACAGGGCCACCGTCATGATGCCCGATGGCGCAACCGGCACTCCGAACAGGGTCGCGTCCGACGGGATGATGTTCAGCAGGAAGAACATGACGACGAAGGTCGGCGCCGCACGCATCAGGCCGATCAGCGTCGTGGCGACCGCGCCGCGCACGCCACCCGCCAGTTTTGCCAGGGTGAGCAGGCCGCCGACGGCGAGCCCGATCAGCAGGGCGATGGCGGCGATCTGGAAGTTGACCACCATGCCGGCGAGAAGCTGCGGCACGAAGTCGGGCGATATCCTGCTCATGCCGTCACCATCTGCCGACGCTCGAGCCAGACCCGGAGTTTGTCGCACAGCCAGACCACCACGATCACCACGCAGACATAGAAGACCAGCAACAGCGAATAGGTGCTGGCCCGGCCGCTGGCGAAGGAGGTGATGTCGGTGAGCGCGCTCAGGAGTTCGGGCGCGCCGATGAAGCTGGCGATCGGGGTACCCTTCGCGGCATTGACGAGGAAGGACACGATCTGCGTCGCCGACCGGCTGACGGCGCGGCCGAACAGTTCGCTGGTGGGCGCGGGCGGCCCTCCCCGCTCGGTCCTGAGCGTATGCATCGCCTCGGCGATGGCCTGGCCGGCATTGGCGCCGTTCATGAGACCGAGAGCGACGATCGCCGCACCGATGGCGACGGCCGAGGAGTAGGGAAACAGCGCCAGCGCCACGGCGGCGGAGATGACCAGCGTCAGCACGACCGGCGAGGATTGCAGGACGATCGTCAGCGCCCGCGCCGGCCAGCGCAGCAGGAACGAGCGCGAACTCTGCAACGCGCCGAGAACGAGCGCGAAGAGCAGCGTGGCCGCCAGCGCGCCGGCCACGAGCACCAGCGAGTTGATGATCCCTGCCTTGAACAGCAGCCAGGCCGGCATGGTCTTGAACATCGGAAGCTGCACCGCGATGCCGGTATGCTTCTGGATCCAGCTCTCGAAAGCGGCAACCTGTCGGGCGAACGGCGTGGGCTGGAGCACGGTGCTGAGCGGCGGCAGGACGCAGGCGGGATTGCTGGCGCCGGTATCGGTATTGCACTCGGGCCGGTTCCATACCGCGCGCTGGCGCTGCAGGAAGCCGAGGCCGATGCGATTCTCCTTCGCGATGTGGAGGAAAACTCCGTCGCGGTGGAAGATTTGGCTGGTGAGATCGAGCGCCTTGGCCAGCCTGTCGCTGCCGCTCAACGCCACCGCCATGCCCCAGGGGAGCTGCGCGAAGCCGAACTTCCTGTCGTAGCTGCCGGCGAAGGCGGGGTCGGTGAAGTAGTAGTCGAAGAAGCTGTCGTCCTGGGCGGCCAGCGTACAGGTCTCGTCGCGCAGTCTGTCCGGCAGCACGCCCGCCTCGTCGAACAGCATGAGGCGGGCATTGTGCGAGACGATCTGGGCGTTGGAGCCGTTGCCGATCGTGACGCAGATCGTGCGACTGGCGACGTCGGGCCAATCCCGGATCGCAAGACCTTTCGGCCCGACGATGATCGTCTCCGACTGGTAGTAGTGCGGACGGATGAAGCGCACCTGGCCGTCGCGCTGGGCATTGTGGCCCATGGTGGCGATGGTGAGGTCGATCTTGTCGTCGGCGATAAGCGGGATACGGCTCGCGGCGTTCACGCGCGTGAACACCGGCTCGACACCGAGATGCTTTGCCAGCCCACGGGCCACGTCGACGTCGTAGCCCGAACGCACGCTGCCCTCGCGCGTGCCGAACAGGGGATAATATTCGCGGACGCCGACGCGGATCTTGCCCTCACAGAAGATGCGAACGAGGCGGTCGAGGCCCGGTTGCGCGCACGCGCCCGGGACGGAAGCCTCCGCCTTCGCCTCGTCGAGCAGCTTCGCCAGCGCCGCATCGGGCGTTTCGGCGCGCGCCGGCAGGGTGGTGAAGGCAACGAGCGATGCCAGGACGACGAACAGGATGCGCTGCAGGATCGTCATCCGTGCGCTCCGGCCACGGCGATCTCGACGATGTGCATGTCGGCGAAGACATGGGGACCGTAACGATGGATCGAACGCCCCTCTTCCGCTGCGAGGATCGAGGGCGTCATCAGATCGATCTTCTCCTTGGGGACATGGACCAGCACCGTCCTCACGATATGCATCGCAAGCCCGTGCCGGCGAAGCAGCTCGCGCGAACGCTCGACGTCCACGAAAGCGTTGTGGGTGATGAGGGCGCGTCCGTTGTCGGTGAAGTGATCCGGCAGGCCCTCGAGGAAGGGGTCGAGCAACTCCCGCCCGTCGATGCCGCCGGAACTCCAGGTCGAGAGCCGCCCGGCCACCTCGAAGTGATCCATCGGAAAATGCGGGAGATTGGCAACGATGAGGTCGAAGCGCCGGCCGGCGACGGGCTGCCACATGTCGCCCTGGTGGATCTCGGCGTCGTGACCGAGCTCGCCCAGCAGCGACCGGCCCGTCGCAATGGCATCCCTCTCGATGTCGACGCCGCAGAGCGAGACCGCCCCGAGGCCGCCCAGCACGGCCAGCACGACGCCGCTGCCGCACCCGATCTCCAGGACCCGGGCGCCGCGCACCCGAGACGGCTCGGAGCGAATCACCTGGACCAGCGCCGCCGTGTACTCGCTCGGCCGCAGTGCCGCGACGGCCGGAGAAGGCTTCCTGGCACCCGGCATGGATCAGCGCGACATCTGAAGCGGCACGAGGTGCGACGGGTCGACGGCGGAAAGGCGCTTCGCCATCTCCGACGCCACCGGGTCGTCGGGATATTCGGCGACGATCGCCTGATAGAGCGACAACGCGAGCGCCTGGTCCTCGGCCACCATCGCCGAATAGGCCGCCCGTGTGAGCTGGCAGAGCCGCAGCGTCGCCTCGTCCGGCTCGAACTCCGGCCCCATGCCGTAGGCGCCGACCAGCTCGTAGATCGGGATCTTGGAGCGGCGGCCCTTCACCGTGACGTCGTCGATCGGCCGCACGCACAGCTTCTCCCCGGCTTCCTTGAACACGGAATGGCTGATGCAGAGCCGCGTGCCGTACTCCTTGTTCACGCCCTCCAGGCGCGCCGCGATGTTCACGCCGTCGCCCATGACGGTATAGCTCATGCGCTCCTTGGAGCCGATGTTGCCGACCAGCACGGCATCGCTGTGGATGCCGATGCGGACGTTGAGCGGCTTGGTGCCCTGCGCTTCCCAGCCCGCGTTCAGCACCTTCATGCCCTCGCGGATCCGCAGCGCCGCGAAGCAGGCCTTCTGCGCATGGTCGTCGAGCAGCGCCGGCGCGCCCCAGAAGGCCATGACGCCGTCGCCGATGAACTTGTCGATGGTGCCATGCTCCTCGTTCACCGCGCGCGTCACGACGGCGAGATAGGCGGAGACGCGCAGCAGCAGCTCCTGCGACGGCACCTCTTCCGACAACGTGGAGAAGGCCTCGAGATCGGAGAAGAAGATCGTGAGGAATCGGCTGTGTCCGCCCAGCTCCAGCTTCTGGTCGGACTCGAGAAGTTCGCGCACCAGGCCCACGGGGACGAAGGCGGCGAAGGACTTCACTGCAGCGTCGAGCGTTTCGATCGCCTTGGACAGGACGGCGACCTCGCGGATCGGCGACTGCAGCGGCGGGAGATTGTCGCTGCCGAGGTCCTGGATCTTGGTCACCTTGAGCGCCAGCTTCTCCAGCGGCGAGGAGATGACGCTCGACAGGAAGTAGATGATGCAGATCTGCAGAAGGATGGCGATCACGCCGAACAGGGCGAGCCGCTTGTTCTGCTCGTCGAAGGCCCTGGTGAAATCGGAGAGCGGCGTGATGACGAAAAGCTGCCACTTCTTGCCGAAGGCCGCCGGCAGCGTCGTCAGGCTCGCGACATAATCCTGACCGGCATGCTTGAACGAGAACATCTTCTCGTTGTCGCGCGGCCGGTAGCTGAAGGCGATGGCCGGCAGCTCGTTGCCGATCGAGGTGATGTGCTGCAGCTCGACCTTGCCGCCCTGCGCGGCATAGGTCTTGGCGCGCTCGGAATTGGCGATCACCCGGCCCTGATGGTCGAGGATGTAGGACAGCGTGCCGGGGCTGATCTTGCGCTCGGAGAGATAGTCGGAAAGCCCATCCAGCGTGATATCCGCGGCGGCGACGCCGCGCAGCTCGCCATCGACGTAGTAAGGTGCGCCAACCGTGAAGCCCACGAGGCCCAGCGCCGCAAAGACATCGACGTCGCTCACCGAGAGCTGGCCGCTCTGCTGGGCGGTGCGATACCAGAGACGCGAGCGCGGGTCGTAGGAGGTGGTCTGCTCCGAGCTGCCGAGCTCCCTCCGCTCCTTGTCCATGAACAGGTAGTGATCGACCGGCGCCGACCCGCGCCGGGGCGTGATCCAGCGGTCGGCATAGGCCGTGCCGACCGGCGGCAGCTTGCCCTGAATCTCGACATTGGGATCGATCTGCCGGGCCTGGCGGAACGAGCCGTCGATCAGGCCGACATAGATGCTGATGATGCGGTCGCTGTGCTGCAGGATGCTGAAGAGGTACTTCAGCGAGCGGTTGCTCTCGTAGAAATCTGGCTGCTCGCTGCCGATCGCCGCGGCACTGCGCACCAGCGATTTAATCGGATCGAACAGGTACTGGATGTTCTCGATCGCTTCGACGCTGAACCGGCCGACCAGCTCGTCGGCATTGTCGCGCGCGATCTTCTCGTTCGACACGAAATTGACGGCGACGATCGCGAAGAAGACCGGCACCGTCAGCAGGACGAACATCGTCAGGATGCTCGGACGCAGCCGCATGTTTTTCGCGAAGAGGCTTGGCATTTGCGCGGCGAGGAACGTCCTGGAGGGCGGTCTCGGCACTATAAATGACTGACGATTCAGCGTCCACGCTCTCCCCGCCGCCGTCGGAGGCTGATTCCCGTGCCTTTCCAATCCAGCTAAAGCAAACAATCACCTCATCGTGGTGCTCGTGCCCATGCTTCGAGACAGCTGCTCCGCAGCCTCCTCAGCATGAGGTCGGAGTCGTAGTTGCCTGGACAGCCCTAAAGCGGCGGGCGCTTCAGGTGCCAGTCCGTCTGCTGCTGATAGGCGTGTCCCGCGGCGAGAATAGGACCTTCATCGAAGGCTTTGGCGACGATCTGGAAGCCCACGGGCACGCCGTCTGCGGTCATTCCTCCGGGCAGGGTCAATGTCGGGTGGCCGCTGAGATCGAACGGCGCCGTGTAGCGCAGCCGGCCCGCGACGGCTTCGGGATCGCGACCCGCCGACAGCAAGGCCTCGGTCGACCACACGGCCTTTCCCATCACCGGCATCAGGAGCAAATCGACCGAGGCCAGCAGCTTGTTGAGTTCGCCGGTCAATGCCGCGCGTCGAAGCTGCATCTTCGCGAGGTCGGTCCCGGACAGGCGGTGTCCCTGGTCGAGCAGGCCCGACAGGACGGGACCGTACTCGCTCGCACGCGACGGATAAGTGGCCTCGTGCGCCACCGCGGCCTCGATGCCACAGAGCGGCACCCAGTCGCGCGAGCCTTGATCGAAGTTGGCCGGCAGCTTCACGTCGACGATGGCGGCGCCGGCCTTCCCGAACGCCGCAACGGCACCCTCTAGCGCGCGCCGCGCATCGGCGTCGATCCCGTGCATGTTGGTGGCGAGACCGATCCGCTTGCCGCGCACCCCGGCATCGAGGCCGGCGACATAATCGGGCACCGGCAGGCCGACCGCCGTGGGATCCGCCTCATCCGCGCCCGCGATCGCGCCCAGTACGATCGCCGCGTCGAGCGCACTGCGCGTCATCGGTCCGATATGGTCGAGCGATTCGGCGAGCGGAAAGACGCCGGCACGACTCACCCGGCCCCAGGTCGGCTTGAGGCCCGACAAGCCGTTCATGGTCGAGGGAAAGCGGATCGAGCCGCCGGTATCGGACCCCAGCGATGCGAAGCAGAGTCCTGCCGCCGTTGCCGCACCTGAGCCCGACGACGAGGAGCCCGTCCAATAAGCGGCGTTCCACGGGTTGAGCGGCGCGGGAATAGTCGGATGATGCGCGCCGTAGGCGCCTTCGGTCATCTGCAGCTTGCCCAGGATGACGGCCCCCGCCTGCTTGAGCCGCGTCACGACGGTGGCGTCGGCGGACGGCACGTTGGCGCGATGGATCGCCATGCCGGCCGCGGTAGCCACGCCCTCGGTGTTGCAGAGGTCCTTCACCGCAATGGGCACGCCATGAAGCGGGCCGCGTGACGTGCCCGCGGCAGTCTCGGCGTCGAGACGCCTGGCATCCGCCAGCGCACGGTCGGCGGTCAGGGTCGCGTAGCTCTTGAGCTTGGGATCGATCTCGCCGATGCGATCCAGCATCGCTCCCGTCAGTTCGACGGACGACAGCTTGCGCGCCTTCAGGCGCCGCGCGACCTCGTCGAGCGACAGATAGTGCAGGTCGGATGGCATTCGGACTTCCTCACAGCGGCTTTTCCATGACCTGGATAATCTCGCCGCGATAGTCGCGCTGCTCAAGTGCCTTCCAGCCCAGCCCTTCGTAGAGCGAGGGGGCGGTGCTGGTGAAGAGATAGAGACGTTCGTAGCCGATGCGCCGCGCCGCATCCTCGACGGTGCGAACCAGCGCCGAGGCAATGCCTTTCTTGCGATGCTCGACAGGGACATAGACGCTGGCGAGCCAGGGATTTCGCGGATCGCCTTCGAGGTCGTCGAAGATCAGCGAGGCCGTGCCGACGATTCGCTCATCGTCACCGAGGGCGACGAAGGCGATGGGGACGCGATCGACGTTCATCTTTCCCTGGATCCTGGCCCGGCGCTGATCGAGAGTCTGGCCGGGGTTGAGATGTCCCCACTCGCCGAAGCCCCACACAGAAACCTGTTCGGCAAGGTCGGGACGTTCGACGAGGGGAACCACTCTCATGGATCAGTCTGCAGACCGGAGATTGACCGCAGCGGAACGGCCGCGCTCGGTCGCGATTTCATAGTCGATCTTCTGGCCTTCGTTCAGCCCGTTCATGCCCGAGCGCTCGACCGCGCTGATATGGACGAACACGTCCTTGCCGCCGTCGCTCGGCTGGATGAACCCGAAACCCTTCGTGGCATTGAACCACTTGACCGTGCCTGTAGCCATGTCTCTCTCCTGGACAGTTTAACGAGCAAGCAAATGCGCGCTGGCGGAGCGCTCGCAGCTCCCGCCTTCGACAACCGAGAATTTGGGTGAAAGCTCAGGGGAAAGTCCGTGACCGCTGTGGGCAGGGCTGCCAAAGCATGGCCAAGTTCGTGAGTCGTGGGATCGCATATGAGAAACGTAACGCCGCCTCGTCAAAATGGCTGCGTCCCATTCCTCACATTGTTGCGCCAATCTTCCACGGCTCGAACTCGTCGTCCCCGATTCCCAAAACTTCCGATTTGGTTTTCTGGCCGGAGGCCGTGGCGAGAATAAGGTCGAAGATGCGGCGGCCGTTCTCCTGGATCGTCTCCTCGCCGTCGACGATCGTTCCGCAGTTGATGTCCATGTCGTCCGTCATGCGCCGATAGAGCGAGGTATTCGTCGCAAGCTTGAGCGAGGGCGTCGGCTTGCAGCCGAAGACGCTGCCGCGACCGGTCGTGAAACAGAGGACATTGGCGCCCCCGGCGACCTGCCCTGTCGCCGACACCGGATCGTAGCCCGGCGAATCCATGTAGACGAAGCCCTTCGCCGTGATCGGCTCGGCATATTTGTAGACGTCGACGAGATTCGTCGTGCCTCCCTTCGCAACTGCACCCAAAGATTTCTCGAGAATCGTCGTGAGGCCACCGGCCTTGTTGCCCGGCGAGGGATTGTTGTTCATTTCGCCGCCGGTGCGGGCACAATGATCCTCCCACCAGCGAATACGCTCGACGATCTTCTCGCCGACTTCCTTGCTGACGGCGCGCCGCGTCAGGAGATGTTCCGCTCCGTAAATCTCCGGCGTCTCCGACAGCACGGCCGTGCCGCCGTTGCGCACCAGCAGATCGACGGCCGCGCCCAGCGCCGGATTCGCGGAGATGCCGGAATAGCCGTCCGAGCCGCCGCACTGCAGCGCGAGGATCAGTTCACTCGCCGGAATCGGCTCGCGCTTCACGTCGTTCGCCTCGGGCAGGATCTCTTTCAGGAACCCGACGGCGCGCATCACGGTCTTAGAAACACCGCCCTCGTCCTGGATCGCCATCGGGATGAGCTTCGGCCCCTCCTTGAGGCCCTCCGCATTCATCAGCCCGGAAATCTGGTTGGTCTCGCAGCCGAGGCCGAGCACCACGACCGCCGCCATGTTGGGATGCTTCGTGTAACCCGCGAGCGTACGGCGCAGCACGTCCATCTCGAGGCCCGACGCGGCCATGCCGCATCCGCCGCCATGGGTCAGCGGCACGATGCCATCGATGTTCGGGAATTCCTCGAGCAGCGGCGCGAGGCGAGAGGCAATCATGCGGCTGGTCGCCGCCGAGCAATTCACGGTCGTCACGATGCCGATGTAGTTGCGCGTCGCGGCGCGGCCGTCGGCCCGGCGGTAGCCCTGGAAGGTGGCGGGCGGCACGATGAAGTCGGTGGGATGGGCGTCGGCGCAGAAGGCATAGTCGCGCTCGAAGTCGCCCATGACGCAATTGTGCGTATGGACATGCGTGCCGGGGCCAAGATCCTCGGTCGCGAAGCCGATGATCTGGTTGTACTTGCGCAGCGGCTCGCCCTTCTTCACCGGCCTGGTGAGGATCTTGTGACCCGGCGGCACGCGCGTCGCCGCCGCGACTTCACCCTCGACCTTTGTGCCGGGCAGGATGTCCATGCGCGCCACGACGACATTGTCGGAGGGGTGCAGGCGAATGGTGAGCGGGGCCGTCATTGTTGTTTCCTCCTGGGTCGTCGCGCCGGGCAACACTCCCCTGCACGACATTCCTCGGAAGACCTTAGTACGCCGCCAGCCCGCGGCAACTGCTTCCTTCGGAGACCGAGACCAGAACCGAAAACGGGGCGCCGAAGCGCCCCGTTCCGTCGATGCCTGCCGACCTACTGATGGCGGCGGTTGTTGATCGGGTCGACGGCGTTGGGAATGCCGTCGCGATCCTTGTCGCCCCAAGCCTGGTTGGGACGGTTGTCGTAGCGGTCGACGGCATTGGGAACGCCGTCGCGATCCTTGTCACCCCAGGCCTGATTGGGGCGGTTGTCGTGCCGGTCGACGCGATTGGGGACGCCGTCGCCGTCCCGATCCCAGCGGCTGGCCTGATAGCGCCAGCGCTCGCGGCCGTTGTCGGTGTAGCGCTCCCAGCGATCGGGAACGTAGCGATATCCCGGACGTGCCTGCTGCCAGGTCCCGGGTGTCCAGACATACTGGTCGTTGACCAACTTGTAGGCGCCGGGCGCCCAGACATAGCCGGGGCGGGGCGCGGGAACGGCCTCATAGGGCGGCGGCGGTGGTGCCGAACCGAAGGTGATGGTCACCTGCGCGTTGACGGGCTGAAAGGGAGCCATCGCCAGTGTCGCGGTGGCGAGCGTCGCAGCCGCGGCAAGACTCGTGAGAGCAATTCGCTTCAACATTGTATGCCTCCGTTCCGCGCGGCATCGTCCGCGCCACGGTTGGTATTACGCGGCCGGATGTTGCGCCGTTGCCTTTACACTCAGGGAATTCCGGCGCGCATTCGGCCGTTTTTCCGTCACGACGTGAGCGGTCACGAGAAAGCCACGCATACGCAAAACGGGGCGCCGAAGCGCCCCGTTCGCTCGCAAGATCAGGTGAGGTCAGCGTCAATCGCGGCCCCAGCCCCAGCCGGGATTCCAGCCCGAATTCCAACCCGGGGCCGGCGCCACGGCGCGGTTCACCCAGCGGCCATCGACCCAGACCTGTCGACCGTGGTGCCATGTCCAGTAGCCTGGCGCCCAGACGCGCTGCACGGGCGGCGCGTAGTAGCGCGGCTGCGGCGGCGCGCCGAAATACACGCGGATCGACTGCGCGGCTGCGGGTGTAACGACCGCGGGTGCAAGCGCCGCCGTTGTGAAAGTGGCGGTGGTGGCAAGGGCAGTGAGAGCGATACGCTTCATCATCATGTGCCTCCGTTCTTCGCGGCCTCATGACCGCGTCATACGGAGATACGCATTGGCACCTCTCACAGTGCCCGTCTCGGATGGGGAATTCCGGCGCGCATTCGGCCGCCTTTTCGTCACCGATTCAGGTTCCGCCGAGAAGCAGAAGAATCACACCGGCGACACTCACAATGATTCCCAGCAAGCCGACGGCGTGGAGCTGTTCGCCGCGCAGGAATATCCAGCTCAGCACCACGCCGATGAGCGGAAAGAGCGCGACGAGGGGCGCGACGACCGTGATCGAGCCCAGCCCGAGCGCCGCATAGAGAAGAAAGGTCGCGCTGCCGTTGGCGAAGCCGACACAGAGGAACCACAGCACGCCACTGCGCCTCGCCGGTCCTTCTCTCAGGGCGCGGCGACCGACAAGCGAGACAATCACCACCGTCGACAGGGCGTAACCGATGGCCGCGGCGGCCAGCGGCTCGGGCCAGAGGGCTAATCCCGTCTTGATCGCCGGCTGGATCGCGCCGCGCACCAGGGCCGCGGCAAGCGGCAGGCCCAAGACCCATACAGACCAGTGGCGTCCACCGGTGCCGCCGCGCAGCGCCAGCAGCGCCACGCCGCCCACCACCATCGCGAGGCCCGCGAGTTGCAAGAGGCCGAGATGTTCGCCCAGGAACAGCACCGCGCCCAGTACGGCGAAGATCGGCGTCACGTTGCCGACCGCGCCCGCGACCGCCGGCCCCAGCCGCTCGTTCGAGCGCACCGACAGGATCGAGACCACGACGGGGAAGATGCAGCCGACCCCCGCGAAGATCAGCGCCGCATCGAGATTGAAGGTGCTCCAGTCGACGAACACGAGAGCGGCCAGCCAGGCCACCACCAGCGCGCCTCCGATCGAGTAGAGCGGCGAGCGCCACGACGGCATCGTTCGCAGCCCGAACTGGGTCAGGATCAGCGCCAGGGCGAAGCAGAATGCCGCACCCAGCGCCAGGAGCGTTGGGGCGAGATTGGCCGTGCCGCTCATCGTCTGCTATGTCCGCCCGCTTCGAGGACGGACGAGGGTAAAATGGACACGCTCACCTACTGGAACGGCACGTGGCACGAGGGCAACCCGGCAATCCTGGGCCCGCGCGACCACGCCTTCTGGCTGGGCTCCATGGTATTCGACGGCGGCCGGGCGTTCGAGGGCTGCGGCCCCGACCTCGACCTCCATGCGGAACGCGTGGTGCGTTCGGCCCGTGCCATCGGCCTCAACCCGACCCAGACGCCGGAAGAGATCCTGAAGCTGATGCACGAGAGCGTGCGCCGCTTCGGGCCCAAGGCCGAACTCTACGTCCGGCCGATGTTCTGGGCGGGCAAGGGCGGCGCCGGTCCGATCTCCGTCGACCCCGACTCCGCGCAGTTCCTGCTCTGCACCTATATCTCGCCGATGCGCGCCGGCACGCCTCTCACCCTCGGCCTCTGCCGCTCGATCCGCCGGCCCGCGCCCGAGACCGCGCCGACCGACGCCAAGGCGAGCTGCCTCTATCCCAATTCCTCGCGCGGCGTCGCGGAGATGCTGAAGCGCGGTTTCAACAACGGCGTCGTGCTCGACCCGCTGGGCAACGTGGCGGAGACCTGCAGCTCCAACATCTTCCTCGCCCGCAACGGCGTGGTCGCGACGCCGGTGCCGAACGGCAGTTTCCTGGCGGGTATCACCCGCCTGCGCACGGTGAAGCTGCTGCGTTCCGCCGGCATCACCGTCGAGGAACGCACCATCGTGCCGGCCGAGCTCGACGATGCCGACGAGATCTTCACCACCGGCAATGCCGGGAAGGTCCAACCGGTCAGCCGTTACGAGAGCCGTGACCTGCAGCCCGGTCCCATCGCCGCCCGCGCCCACGACCTCTACATGGCCTTCGCCCGGACGCAGCGCATCATCTGAGCGCCGCGCTTGCGGGACGGTCGCGAATCGATGACTGTCCGGCCATGAATTCCGAGGAACGCGATCCAAGCTTCCTTGCCGGCGGCGGCGAGATGGGCGCGTTGATGCGTGCCCATGACTGGTCGTCCTCGCCGCTCGGCCCGCCCGAAGGCTGGCCCCAGTCGCTGCGCACGGCGGTACGGTTGATGCTGAACTGCGGCCACCCGATGTACATCTGGTGGGGACCGGAGCTGATCTGCTTCTACAACGACGCCTACCGCCGATCGATCGGCCCGGAACGGCACCCTTCCTCGCTCGGCCGGCCGGGACGCGCGGTCTGGGACGAAATCTGGCCCATCATAGGTCCGCAGATCGACCAGGTCATGGCGGGCCGCGGCGCCACCTGGCACGAGAACCACCTCGTGCCGATCACGCGCAACGGACGGCGCGAGGACGTCTACTGGACCTACAGCTACAGCCCCATCGACGACGCCGACTCGCCGTACGGAGTAGGCGGCGTGCTCGTCGTCTGCAGCGAGACCACCAAGAAGGTCCTGACCGAGCAGCGGCTCATGGCCGAGATCGAGCGCCAGCGCCGCATGTTCCAGAAGGCGCCGGGCTTCATCGCCGTGCTGACCGGCCCCGACCATGTCTATGAATATGTGAACGAAGCCTATGTCGCGATCGCCGGCCAGCGCGACTTCATCGGCCGCAGCGTGCGCGAGGCGCTGCCTGAACTCGAGGGCCAGGGCTTCTACGAACTGCTGGACAATGTCTACGGCACCGGCGAGCGGTTCATCGCGCGCGCCATGCCCGTTCGCCTCACCTCCGATGCCAGCACGCGCTACATCGATTTCGTCTATGAGCCGATGCGCGACGAGACCGGCGCGGTCTACGGCATCTTCGTCGGCGGCAACGACATCACGGCCCACAAGGAAGCCGAGCGGCAGTCCCTCCTCAACGAGGAATCGCTGCGGCTCACCACCGAAGCCGCCGAGATCGGGATCTGGGATGTCGATTTCGTCACCGACACGCTGAACTGGTCCCCCCGCACGAAAGCGATGTTCGGCTTCTCGCCCGACGCGATCTGCACGCTGGACGATTTCTACGCGGGCCTTCACCCCGAGGACCGCGACGCCACGACCCGGGCATTCGGCGCAGCCCTCGATCCCGCCGTTCGCGCGACCTACGACGTCCAGTACCGTACCGTCGGGCACGACGATGGCGTGGTGCGCTGGATCGCGGCCAAGGGCAAGGGGCTGTTCGACGCCGAGGGCAAGTGCTACCGCGCGGTGGGCACCGCCATCGACATCAGCGCAGCCAAGCTCGCCGACGCCCGTCATGCCTTCATGCTCGAACTGAGCGACGCGCTGCGCGGCAGCGACACCACTGCCGCGCTCGACAAGGCCTGCGCCCTGATGGGCCGGTTCTTCGGCGTGTCGCGCGTGGGATACGGCCATCTCGACCCGGTCGAGGACGTGTTCGATTACTCCGTGTGCTGGACCGACGGACGCGCCCAGCCGCTGCTCGGCCGTATCCCCGCGCACGCGTTTGGCGCCAAGATCGTGAACCGGCTCAGCGCCGGCCAGACCGTGGTGGTGGACGATCTGCAGACCGACCCGCTGAGCGACGAGGAGGAGACCCGCGCCACCGCCCGGGCCGTCGACACGCGCGCCATCCTCGTCGTGCCCTTCGTGCGGGCCGGACGCCTGCGCACCATCGTCTATCTCAACGACCGCCCGGTCCGTCACTGGCAGCCCGGCGAGATCGCCTTCATGCAGGAGGTCGCCGAGCGCACCCGGCAGGTGATCGAGCGTGGCGAGGCCGAGGCCGCCTTGCGCGCGCTGAACGCCACGCTGGAGGCGCGGGTCGAGGCCCGCACGGCCGAGCTGCGCGCAGCCGAAGACGCGCTGCGCCAGTCGCAGAAGATGGAGGCGATCGGCCAGCTCACCGGCGGCATCGCCCACGATTTCAACAACCTGCTGCAGGGCATCACCGGCAGCCTCGACCTCGTGCAGCGCCGCATCGGCCAGGGGCGGCTGGGCGATCTCGACCGTTTCATAAGCGGCGCCATCGGCTCGGCCAACCGCGCCGCCGCCCTCACCCACCGGCTGCTCGCATTCTCACGCCGCCAGCCGCTCGATCCGCGACCCGTGCGGATCAATCCGCTGATCGGCTCGATGGAGGAGCTGCTGCGGCGAACCCTCGGCGAGCGCATCGATCTCAACCTCGGCCTCGCCGACGGGCTTTGGCTCACGCGCTGCGACGCCAACCAGCTCGAATCGGCCATCCTCAATCTCGCGATCAACGCGCGCGACGCCATGCCGGCCGGCGGCCGGCTGGTGATCGAGACGCGGAACCGGCACATCGGCGAGGCCGAAGCCGCGGCGCACGCCGATCGGCCGGCCGGCGACCATGTCGACATTTCCGTCGTCGATACCGGCACCGGCATGGATGCCGAGACGATCGCCCGCGCCTTCGAACCGTTCTTCACCACCAAGCCGATGGGCCAGGGCACCGGCCTCGGCCTCTCGATGATCTACGGCTTCGCGCGCCAGTCCGGAGGCTATGCCTGGATCGACAGCGCCGTGGGTCGCGGCACGACCGTGCATCTCTGCCTGCCCCGCTTCGACGGCGAGGCCGATGCCGAGGATGCCTCGGGAGAAGCGGCCAAGGACGCCGCCGTCGAAACCGGCGAGACCGTCCTGGTGATCGAGGACGAGCCGGTGGTACGCAATCTCGTCGTCGAGGTGCTGGAGGATCTCGGCTACCGCGCCATCGAAGCGGTGGACGGGCCGAGCGGCCTCGAGATCGTGCAGTCGGCGCAGCGCATCGACCTGCTGATCACCGATGTCGGACTGCCGGGACTGAACGGCCGCCAAGTGGCCGACGCCGCCCGCGCGCTGCGGCCCGATCTGAAAGTCCTGTTCATGACCGGCTATGCCGAGAATGCCGCGCTGGTCTTCGGCGCACTCGATACCGGCATGACCGTCATCACCAAGCCCTTCACCATGGACGCGCTGGCGACGCGCGTCCGCGAGATCATCGAGGCCTAGCAAATGGACGAATCACCAGTTTCGGCGGCTGAGCTCCCGCTCGCCCGCTTCCTGGCGCGCTGCCATGCGGAGTATTCCCGGGACCAGAGCGGCGAGGTCGCGGCGTATATTCCGGAACTCGCGCTCGCCAATCCGGCCCACTTCGGCATCGCCGTCACGACGGTCGACGGCTACGTCTACGAGATCGGCGACAGCACGGTCGAGTTCACGATCCAGTCGATCTCCAAGGCGTTCGTGTTTGCCCTCGCGCTGGAGACGGTCGGCGCCGAGCGGGTCGAGTCGATCGTGGGCGTCGAGCCGAGCGGCGACGCCTTCAACTCCATCCGGCTGGGCTCGGACAACCGGCCGTTCAACCCGATGGTCAATGCCGGCGCGATCGCCTGCACCGGCCTGATTTGCGAACGCGAGCAGGATGGCGCCTTCGACTGGCTGCTGCAGGCGCTGAGCCGCTTTGCCGGACGGCGGCTGGAGGTCGACGAACCCACCTTCCGCTCCGAGCGCGAGTCCGGCGACCGAAACCGGGCGATCGCCTATCTGCTGCGCAACCACGGCGTCCTCCAGGGCGACGTCGACCAGGTTCTCGACGTCTATTTCCGCCAGTGCGCCCTGCGCGTCTCGGCGCGGGACCTGTCCGTCATGGCGGCGACGCTCGCGCACAAGGGCCGCAATCCGCTGACCGGCGAGCAGGTCGTCTCTTCATACGCCGTGGCGCGCACGCTTTCGGTCATGACCAGCTCGGGCATGTACGATTCGGCCGGACGCTGGGTCTATCGCGTCGGCATTCCGGCCAAGAGCGGCGTCGGCGGAGGCATCGTGGCCTCCCTGCCCTCGCAACTCGGCCTCGGCACCTACTCGCCCCTGATCGACGACCAGGGCAACAGCGTCCGCGGTCTTCGGACCTGCGAGGCGCTGTCGACCCATTTCGGACTGCACATGCTCAACCGCGTCGGTGACGTGCGGACCTGCATCGCCGCCAGCTACGATGTCGGCAGCGTTTCGTCGCGCCGCAGCCGGCCGCCGCGCGAGCAGGCCATCCTGGAGGCGCATCATGGCGAGGGCGCAATCCTCGAACTGACCGGCGCACTCAGCTTCGGCAACATCGAGTATATCTCGCGGCGCATCAGCAACCTTCGCTCGGGCCTGCGCTACCTCATCCTCGACTTCCGCCGCGTGCCCTCCGTCAGCGAGGCGTCGCTGCGGCTGCTAGCCGACGTGCTCGACGATCTCGCGCAGGGGCACGTCCAGGTGGTGTTCAGCGGCATTGCCCGCGGAACGCCCATCGAGCAGTCGCTGTCCGAGTGGCTCCCCGACCGCTCCGGGGTGCGCCGGATCGGGCTCCTCGACGAAGCCATCGAGTGGGCGGAGGACAGCATCATCCACAGCGAGACCGGCGATCTCGAGCTGGGGACGTCGACCGATCTTCATGAGCAGGAACTGCTGAGCGGATTGGAAGACGGCGAGCTTTCCGTTCTCGAGGGACTGCTGGTCCAGAGCGACTATCGGACCGGCGAGCGGCTGATCTCGGCCGGGGAACCGGCATCGTCGCTGATGTTCGTGACGAGCGGCATCGTCAGCGTCCGGCTGCAGAGCGGCGTGCGCCTCGCCACCCTGTCCGCGGGCATGGCGGTCGGCGAGATGGCCCTGCTCGAGACGGCGCGATCGGCGGATGTCTGGGCCGATACCAAGGTGGTCTGCCTCGAACTGGCGCTCGACGCCTTCGCCGGCTTCCGCGCCAGCCATCCGCGCGCCGGCGAGAGGATCATGGCCAACCTCGCCCGCCTGCTCGCCAAGCGCCTGATCGTCGCCAACAACAAGATCGAAGTGCTGGCCTCCTACTGACGAGGCGCCAGCGCCGTCGCCTCGGCCCGGATGCGGATCCACATCATCGCCGCGTTGAGGATCGTGAACACGAGACCGAAGGTTGCAAGGCCGAAGACAAGAGGCAGGACGAGGATCTCGCCCGCCACCACCCAGTAGTTCGGATGCGAGACGAAGCGGTAGGGTCCGCGCCTCACCAGGGGTTCGCCCGGCAGGACGACGATGCGCGTGGTCCAGCGGTCGCCCAGCGAGGCGATCACCCAGACTCTCCCGAGCTGCAGGACGACGAAGACGGCGAGCCACCCCAGGTTCACCTCCTGGCCGACGGGCGCCCGAAGGGCGGCCAGGTACCAGAGGCCCAGCAGCCACGCGGCATGCATGGCAACGATCAGCGGATAGTGCGCCGCTCCGACCTCGTGCCCGCCGCGGGCCAGCAGCCGCCTGGTATTGCGGCGCGCCAGCACGAGTTCACCCAGACGCTGCGCCGTGACCAATGCCAGGATGACGGCCGCCCAGCTCATCGCCTCGCACTCACGCCGCGCGGACCAGGGACAGGCAACTGCAGGTGAAGCCTGGGCCCAGCGCCGTCAGCACCGTGCGCTTGGGAAGCCCGGCGGCCACGAGCCGTTCCAGGACGAAGAGCACGGTGGGTGCCGACATGTTTCCATACTGGCGCAGCACCTCACGCTCGTGATCGAGCGTGCCAGGCGCGAGCCGCAACGTCGTCTCCAGCGCCGTGATCACCTTGGCACCCCCCGGATGGCAGGCGAAGCGGTCGATCGATTCCCGCGCCACGCCGAGACGCGACAGGATACCGTCAACCGCCGGACCGACCTGCTGCTCGGCGAAGGGCGGGATCGAGCGGTCGAACACGACGCCCAGCCCGGTCGGGTCGACCTTCCAGCCCATGATGTCGAGCGTGTCCAGCCACAGATGCTCGCCCGCGCCTTCGATCCGCGCGATACCCGCTTCGCCCTCACCGGCGCGCACCACGCAGGCCGCAGCCCCGTCGCCGAACAGAGCGGTTGCGACCATGTTGGCCGGCGTCAGCTGATCCATGCGGAACGCCGCGGTACAGATCTCGATCGCCACGAAAAGGACGGTCGAACCCGGCCTTGCCGATGCCAGTCGGCTGGCCAGCGCCAGACCGGAAACGCCGCCGGCGCAACCTAGGCCGAACACCGGCACGCGCTCGACATCGGGGCGAAACCCCATGCGGCGCGCCGCGCGCGCTTCGAGACTGGGCGTGGCGACACCGGTCGAGGAGATCGTGACGATCGTGTCGACATCGGACGCGGCACATCCCGCCGCCGCAAGCGCGCGAGTCGCAGCCTCGACGAACAGGTCGTGGGCGCCCTCGAGATAGGCCGCGTTGCGCTCCGGCCAACCCAGCGTCGAGAGATACCAGTCGAGCGGCATCACCGTGTGCCGCGCTTCGATGCCCGACGTGGTGAAGACCGGTGCCATCCGCTCGAAGGCGGCGTACCGGTGCGCAAAGATCCCGCGCGCCGCTTCGGCCGCCTCGGTCTGCAGGAGCCGGTGCGGCGGCAACGCGTGGGCAACGGACAGCAGGGCGACGGCAGGAGGCAATGGGTGATCCTTTCCTGCATAACACCCTGCGCACGCCGAAGTTCAAAGTCACGTTTTCCTGACGGCGGATCGATGCTAGGCAGCGAAGACGATTTTCGACCGACGCCACGCTGGAGGATGCCATGGCCGCCTCATACGATCTGATCGTGCGCAACGGCACCGTGATCGACGGAACCGGCGCCGAGCCACGCGAAGCGGATGTCGCAATCCAGGACGGGCGCATCGCCGCGGTCGGCCGCATCGACGGCAGCGGCCGCGAGGAGATCGATGCCCGTGGGCTGACGGTGACGCCCGGCTTCGTCGACATCCACACGCACTACGACGGGCAGGTGACCTGGGACGACCGCTTCTCGCCCTCGTCGGGCCATGGCGTGACGACGGTACTAATGGGCAATTGCGGCGTCGGCTTCGCACCCTGCCGGCCGCAGGACCGCGACACGCTGATGAACGTCATGGAAGGCGTCGAGGACATTCCCGAGCTGGTCATGCGCGAGGGCGTGCCGTGGAACTGGCAGAGCTTCCCCGACTATCTCGAGGCGTTGTCTAAGCGGCAGTGCGACATCGACTTCGCGACCCAGGTGCCGCACGCGCCGCTGCGCGTCTTCGTGATGGGCAAGCGCGGCGTCGATCGCGAGCCGGCCAATGCGGCGGACATGGCCGAGATGTCGAGGCTGGTGGAGGAAGGTCTCGATGCCGGTGCGCTGGGCTTCTCGACCTCGCGTTCGCTGTTCCATCGCACGCCCGACGGCGCCCTGACGCCGACCATCACAGCGGGCGAGGAAGAGCTCGCGGCGATCGCGCGCGGCATGCGCCGGGCCGGCAAGGGCGTCATCCAGCTGCTCGACGATTTCGCGGACACGACGGCCGAAGGCGCCACCGAGTTCGCCATGCTGCGCCGGCTGGTCGAACTGTCGGGGCGCCCCCTCTCCTTCACCCTGCTCGACATCTCGCTCTATCCCGGCCGCTGGCAGACGCTGCTGCGGGAGATCGAGCGCGCCCATCGCGACGGGCTGCCGATCCGCGGCCAGGTCGCGGCGCGTCCGGTGGCCGTCCTCTACGGGCTCGAACTCTCGTTCCACCCCTTCTCGACCTGCCCAAGCTATCGCGAGGTCGAGGGCCTGCCGCTCGAGGCCAAGCTGGCGAAGCTGCGCGATCCGGCGATGAAGGCGAAGCTGCTGCAGGAGCAGCCCTCCTATCGCAATCCGCAGATGCTGGCCTTCATGCGCAGCGTCGCCAACATGTTCGTACTGGGCGATCCGCCCGACTACACGCCGCCGGCCGACCAGCGTCTCGACGCCCGCGCCGCCGCGCTCGGCATCACGCCGCTCGAACTCGCCTACGATCTTCTGGTGAGCGGCGACGGTCGCACCATCCTGTTCCATCCCGGCGCGAACTACACCGACTGCTCCGACGCCAACATGGCGAGCATGCTGCGCCACGACCATACGGTGATGGCGCTGGGCGACGGCGGCGCGCATTACGGGCTGATCTGCGACGCGAGCTACACGACGCACGCCCTCACCTACTGGACGCGCGACCGCAAGGGCGAACGCTGGCCGCTGCCCTGGGCGATCCATCAACTCACCGACGTGCCGGCCCGCACGGTCGGCCTCGGCGATCGCGGCCGACTGCAGGTTGGCTATAAGGCAGACCTCAACGTGATCGATCTCGACCGGCTGAAAGTCTCCGCGCCGCATCCGGTCCACAACCTGCCGGGTGGCGGCCGTCGACTCGAACAGAAGGCCGAGGGCTACCGCGCCACGATCGTGGGCGGCGAAGTCACCTATCGCGACGGCGAATTCACCGGCGCGAAACCCGGTCGCCTGGTGCGCGGGGCTCGGTAGAAGTTCTTGTCATCCTGAGGCGAAGCCGCAGGATCCTTCGCTTCGCTCAGGATGACAACTTGAACCCTTCGTATCCGTTCGCCGCGATCTCCTCGCACTTCTGGCGATACTTAGGCGCGCCGCCGGCATAGGCCATGAAGGTGCGCTTGAGGCGGCCGGGGACGTTCTTGTTCACGCCGGTCATCCACGAATCGACCTTGGTGAGCAGCAGGCGCGATCCCGTGTCGTAGACATGGGCGGTCCACGCCGTCTCGGCCTCCGGCGTCGCCTCGATGCGGGTCAGACCCTTGTCGCGCATGTAGCCCAGCAGGTCGGACACGAACTCGACGTTCTGCTCGATGCAGCGCGGCAGGTTGCAGAAGGTCGCCGCATTGTGCGGGCCGACCAGCGTCAGCATGTTGGGGAAGCCCGCAACATTGAGGCCGAGATAGGTGTGCGGCCCGTCGGCCCACTTCTCGCGCAGCTTTGCGCCATCGCGACCCTGGAAGTCGATGCGGTCGAAGGCGCCGGTGATGGCGTCGAAGCCGGTCGCGTAGATGATCATGTCGAATTCGTAGTCTTCGCCGCCGACGCGCAGGCCCGTCTCGGTGACCCGCTCGATCGGCGTCTCGCGGATGTCGACCAGCTGCACGTTGGGCTGGTTGTAGACCTCGAAGTAGCCGCTCTCGAGCGGGACGCGGCGCGTGCCGTAGCCGTGGTTGGTCGGGATCAGCTTGTCGGCGATCTTCTGGTCCTTCACGCGGGCGCGGATCTTCTTGATCACGAACGCGGTCAGCGCGTCGTTGGCGGCCTGGTCCATCAGCACGTCGCGGAAGTTGCCTTGCCAGAAGGCGAAGCCCGGCATGGCGTAGAGTTTCTCGAAGAAGGCCTCGCGCTCCTCCGGCGTCACGTCGGTCGAATGGCGCGGATCGGCGGTGTGGACGAAGCAGCCCCAGTTCTCGCGGCACTGGGCGAAGATCTGGTCATAGCGCGCGCGGATGTCGGCCATCGTCTCGGGCTCGATCTTGCTGTTGCGCAACGGCGTGCACCAGTTGGGCGTGCGCTGGAATACGGTGAGATGCCCCACGGTCTTGGCGATCTCGGTGATCGCCTGCACGCCCGAGGCGCCGGTGCCGATCACCGCGACGCGCTTGCCCGCGAAGCTGACGGGATGATGCGGCCACAGGCCGGTGTGCCACGACTCGCCCTTGAAGTCCTCGATCCCGGGAATCGTCGGCATGGTCGGCGACGACAGGGGCCCGATCGCGGTGATGAGGAAGCGCGCGCGGGCGCGGCCGCCCTTCTCGAAGGTGACCTCCCATTCGTTGGCGGCGTCGTCCCAGTGCGCGGCCTTCACGCGGGTGTTGAAGGTGATGTCGCGGCGCAGGTCGAACTTGTCGGCCAGGAACTCGCAGTAGCGCAGATTCTCGGGCTGGCCGGAGAAATGCTCCTTCCAGTCCCATTCCTTCAGCACCTCGGGCGAGAAGGAGAAGCCGTAGGTCCAGCTTTCCGAATCGAAGCGGGCGCCGGGATAGCGGTTCCAGTACCAGGTGCCGCCGACGCCACCGCCGGCTTCATAGACACGCGCCTTGAAGCCCATCTGGCGCAGCTTCAGGAGCTGGTACATTCCCGACAGGCCCGCGCCGATGACGATGGCGTCCCAGCGCTCGGCCGCATCCTGGATTTCATGCGCGCGTTTCGCTTCAGCCGCGATGCTCATGGCGTTCCCCATCTGACTTTGACCGATAGTATAGCGCGGCCGGCGGCATTGCGACGATGCGCAGAGCGAGACCGGAGGCCATTAACGCAGATGCTTCGGCGAGCCGTACATGTTGGCCAGCCGCGCGATCAGGAAGGCGACGTACATGACGCCCAGCACCTGCTCGATCACGATCAGCGAGCGGGCCATGGGCGTCGCCGGCGTGATCTCGCCGAACCCCGTCGAGGTCAGGACCGTGAAGGAAAAGTACATCAGGTCCGACCAGTTGAGCTTGCCGTCCGGTCCATGCGCGATCGTGGCGGTGAAGGCGTGCGGCTGGAACACCTGCAGGAAGCCGAACAGGCTGGCAAAGGACAGGGCGATCAGGATGTAGGCCGCGACGGCGCCGAACACCTTGTCGGTGGTGATGGGCCGGCGGTCGAGCACATAACGCAGCAGCGCGATGGTGATGGCCCCCACGAAGACCGCCGTCGACCCCAGCGCGATCGGACGCAGCCCGCCAAAGCCCATGCGATCGGCGATCAGCGCATCGACGGTGATGAATCCGAAGACACCCAGCCCCCAGAGGACGGGCCGTTCGAGGCGAAGCGCCCAGACCGCCAGCACGAGGACCGTGAAGAGCGCCACGCCCAGCACCGAACCGCCGATCGCCGAACCAGCAAGCAGCGGATTGATCATCGTGAAAAGGCAGAGAACCGCCACGAGGGCGCAGCAGCGATTGCGGCGCACATAGGCGATGCGGCGCAGCATACGACGTCGGGTCATCTCTCAGCCATGGGCCCCCGCCCTCCGGTTTTCCCCAATCCTAGCCGGACAAGATGCAGAACGCGGCAACCAAAAACCCAAAGCCGGCGTTCCTCTGGCAATTGGAGGAATTTGCCATGTTCCGCAGGGTTCTAGCGTCCCTCGGTCTTCTCGTCCTGGTCCTGACTGCGTGCGATCAGCAGGTCCTGGTTGCCGCTCCGTCCCAGGATCCGGGCCACTACGAGGTCGTGGGGCTGGTGGCCGAATGATCGCGGGGATCTAGCCCCGCGATAGCGTCCCCACGATGCCGATCACCAGTCCCAGGACCAACAGGCCGACACACGCCATCATCGCGAGTTGCGCCCGCCTGAAGTGATGGCGGTGATGGTCCGTCATCTCGCGTTCGTGGATTCGCCGGTTGAAGTGGCCGAAATGCCAGAGCGCACCCAGCGCCGCGAAAATGCCGAGCAGCCAGAACGGCGCAAACAGCATCCAGATTTCCACGTCGGTACCCAAGAGATCCCCCTGATGTTGCCTCTCTCTTAAGCCGGATCGGCTAGCGGGCAAACCACGGATTGAACGGCGAACGGTGCCAGCGCCGGTCGTCGAACAGGGTCAGGAAGAGCTGCGCGAACATCTGGCCCAGCCTTGGATCCTCCGGCCCGTTGGCCTGCGTCCACGCCGTGGTCTGCGACAGCGCGAGATCATTGCGGCAATAGATTCCGAAGACATAGACACGTCCCGGCGTGCGCGGCTCGGTCGGCCTCTTGAGGAAGATTTGGCCCGCGCAGACACGCGCGGCGGTGAGATCGTTCGCGGGGTCGAAAACCAGCACAAGGCGATAGTCAGGGCGCAGCGGCTCCGGCGGCTGCTGGTAGGTGAAGGTGAGCGCCGGCCGCGGCTTGTTGGCCTGCATGACCGGCAGCATTCGCTGCTTGGCCTCCTCGACCGGCATCTGCGGAAAGGGATTGCCCGCCACGATCACGCGGAAGAAGCGGCCATCGGTCGCCGCCCAGAACTCGGAGAAATCGTACTCCGGCGCGTAATCGACGCCGCCCACGGTCTGCGCACGGGCACCCTGCAGACCGCCCAGCAGCATCATGGTCACGAGGAGAACACACCGCAGAGCAGCCATTTATGAGAACTTTTCGCCCGTGGAAGACGTTTGTGTGCCCATCGAACGCGACCCTGCGGGATCGCGTTCCGAGCCGCAACTGGAGCTGAACAGATGATGAAAGTGATCGCCGTTTCCGTCCTCGCGCTCGGACTCGCCGCCTGCGGTGAAACCTGGGGCCAGCGCGCCGTGACGGGCGGAGGCATCGGCGCCGGCACGGGCGCCCTGATCGGCGCCCTGACACCGATCGGCCTGCTGCCGGGCGCCCTTGTGGGAGGCGCGGTGGGCGCGGGCGTCGGCGCGGCGACGACACCCCGCCGCTAACGCGCCGTCGCTTGCGGGCTGAGTCAGCGCATGCGGATGCGGCGATGCTCCGCCAGGTCGGCCGGCGGTTCGCCGGTAACGGCTGCCTTCACAAGCTTGAAGATTTGCACGGCCTTGTTGGCCTTCACGTCCCAGTAGTCCGCCTCGGCCACCAGGATCGCGACCAGCGCCAGATCGGGGTCCTCGGCCCCGCCCGGAAACCAGGCCCCGGCCGCCGGGCTCCACAATTCCTTCTTCTTCACAGGGTCCTCGACGAGCCGCGCGGCGCCGCTCACCGACACGTATTTGTCCGAGTCGGGATCGGCATAGGCCACGTTCACATCGGGCGACGCCGTGAGGTCGGCCACCGGCTGGCCCGAGCGCGACATGAAGAACCAGATGACCCCGCCATGGTCGGCCTCACCGTTCTGCGTCGTCATCGGCCGCGAATAGAGCCGCCCGTCCGCGCCGCGCACGGTCAGCATGCCGAAGCGGATGTCCTTGATCATGTCCCAGAGCTTGCTGGTATCCACGGTCTGCGCGGTCATGGCCGGTCGTCCTTCCTTCCCTCGAGGCGTTCCCGATACAACGACCGCATGCGATGCCAGTTCCGCAGCGACCGTGAAGGCACTACGCTCGCGGCATGAAAATCTGCCTCTACGGCGCCGGCTCGATCGGCGGAATCATCGGCGCCCACCTCGCCCGCGTGAAAGGTGTCGAGGTCAGCCTGATCGCCCGCGGCGCCCATCTCGACGCCATCCGCCGGAACGGGTTGCGCCTGATCTCGCCGCACGAGGATTTCACCGTGAAGGTGGACGCGACCGACGATCCGGCCCAGTTGGGGCCGCAAGACGTCGTCTTCATCACCTTGAAGACCCACCAGTATCTCGCCGTGCTCGACAAGGTGGCGCCGCTGTTGGGGCCGGAGACGGCACTGATCCCGCCGACCACCGGCGCGCCCTACTGGTTCTTCCACAAGCTCGGCGGCCCCTTCGAGGGGAGCCGGTTGAAGCGCATGGACCCGGGCGGCAAGCAATGGTCGATGTTCGGGCCGGAGCGCGCGCTGGGCTGCGCCTACTGGGCGGGCGGCGTGGTGCCCGAACCCGGCGTCGCGCATCTCGAAAACGAGGTCTGCTACCTGCCGCTCGGCGAGCCCGACGGATCGGCCTCGCCGCGCGTGACGGCGCTCAGCGCCGCGATGAACGAGGCCGGCCTCAAGGCGCCGGTGGAGTCCGACATCCGCGCCGAGATCTGGAGCAAGATGATCAACAGCCTGACGTGGAATCCGATCGCGGTGCTGACGCTGGCCGACAATGGCGGCATCGGGAAAAGCCCGGGCGCCGTCGACATCGCGCGACGCATGATGACCGAAGCCGAGGCGGTCGCGGCGAAGTTCGGCGCAACCATGGCGACTCCGATGGAGAAGCGCATCGAGTTCACGGTCGGCCTGGGCGACCACAAGATGTCGATGCTGACCGATCTTCAGGCCGGAAAGCCGCTCGAGATCGACGCGCTCGCCGACTCCATCGCCGACCTCAGCGAGCTGGCGGGTGTGACGACACCGACCATCGACATGATGCTCTCGCTGCTCAAGCTGCGGGCGGCGCAGGTCTAAGTCGCTCTATCGAGTGGCAAGTTAAGGATCCTTCGCTGCGCTCAGGATGACACCGGTTCCCAATACGACGCACTGCGCCAACCTCAACAATAGTGTCATCCTGAGCGCAGCGAAGGATCCTTCTTTCCCTCCACAGATCACCACGTTTCCTTCCACGGCCTGATGTCCATCTCGAAGGTCCAGGCGCTGCGCTTCTGGCAATGGAGCTGCCAGTAGGTTTCGGCGATGTCGTCGGGATTGAGGATCGCGTCGGGGCCGGCATTGTAGCGGTCGGGGAAGTTGGCCTTGATCCACTCTGTGTCGATCGCGCCGTCGACGATGACGTGCGCGACATGGATGTTCTGCGGCCCCAGCTCGCGCGCCATCGACTGCGCCAGCGCCCGCACCGCATGCTTGCCGCCGGCGAAGGCCGAGAAGCCGCGGCCGCCGCGGATCGAGGCGGTGGCGCCGGTGAATATCATCGTGCCCCGCTCGCGCGGCACCATCGCCTTCGCCGCCTCGCGCGCCGTCAGGAAGCCGGCGAAGGCCGTCATCTCCCAGACCTTGCGATAGACGCGCGGAGTCGTGTCGCGGATGTCGAAGCGGACGTTGCCGCCGATGTTGAAGACGAAGACCTCGATCTCGCCGATCTCGGTCTCGATCTGGCGAAACAGCCGCTCGACCTCGGCCTCGTCGCGGGCGTCGGACCCGAACGGATGGACCTTGCCGCCCTGCTCGACGATACGGGCCACCAGCGACTGCAGCTTGTCGGCGCTGCGGCGCGTGACGACGGCGGTGTAGCCCTCGCGCGCGAAGCGGCGGGCGATCGCGCCGCCCGTCGCATCGCCCGCACCGATCACGACGCAGACCTTGTCCTTCGCCATGGCGCTTCTCCTTTGCGGTTCAATCTGTCGGGCGCGATCGGACGTCTCAAGGGAGATTACGTCATGGCCACGTTAGACAGCTTGCGTAGTTCTGCGGTCGTGAGCCCCGACCCGTCCGGTCGCCAGCCCGGCGGGCCGAACAGGAACATCCAGGCCTCGCGAAGCGATCGCGCAGACGCGAGATCCCTTGCCAGGCCCACCCAGGGCATGACGTTCAGGATGAGCGGATTGTTCGACGACTTCTGCGGCGAGACCAGGCCGAAGTCGCACCTCACCTCGTCCCGCTCGGCGATGTAGGTGCCGAACAGGCGGTCGAACACGATCAGTACCCCGCCGAAGTTGGCGTCGAGGTACTCCGGGTTCCGCGCATGGTGTACCCGATGGGCCGACGGCGTGTTGAGCACATATTCCAGCCATCCGAGCTTCGGGATCCAGTCGGCATGGATCCAGAACTGGTAGAGCAGGTTCAGGAACAGGGCCGTCAGCACCGTCTGCGGCGTGAAGCCCAGCAACACCAGCGGCAGGAAGAAGAACGACGTGCCGGTAAAGCGGCCGATCCAGCCCAGCCGGTAGGCCATCGCGAAGTTGAACTGGTTGGGCGAGTGATGGACCGAGTGCGAGGACCAGAACCAGCGCACCGTGTGGCTGGCGCGATGGAACCAGTAATAGAAGAACTCCAGCCCGACGAAGAGCAGCAGCACCGCCCAGACGCTGTCGAGCGACTGGGTGAACAGCCGATACTCGTACATCCAGTCGAGCCACGGCGCGGCCAGCGTGTAGGGAATGAACGCCAGCAGGCGCCGGCCGGCCAGGTCCGCGAGCGAGCAGGCCCACGACTTCCAGTCATAGGCCTGGGCGCGGGTGCGCGACTGCCAGATGCCTTCGATGAGCGCCGCGGCCAGCACGAGCGGCAGGATGACGAGATAGAGAGTGGCGAGTGCCTGCACGACAGCCTCCTTGTTTGCTGTCGGTGAATATATGAGCGATGCTCACATTCCCTTACTCGCCTTCCCCTGCCCGGTGCCGCCATGGCCGCTCGCCGCCAAACCGTTGAATCCAAAAGAAGAATGCCGCGTCAGGCGCGCGCGGCGCAGACCGTCGCGTCGATCGTCGAGGCGGCGGCTCAGATTCTGGAAAAGGGCGGCCTGGCCGCCTTCACCACCAACGCGGTGGCCGAGCGGGCCGGCGTCAGCATCGGCACGCTCTACCAGTATTTCGCCGACAAGAACGCGCTCGTGATGGCGCTGGCCCGCAATGAGATGGAAGCCGCTCTCGCCGACGTCGCGCGTGCGCTGCAGGGCGAGATCGATCCCTCGGTCGAAGGGCGTATCCGCGCCATGGTGCGGGCGATCGTCCATGCGTTCCGCGGCCGGCAACGGGCGCGCAAGGCGGTGATCCAGGCGATCCTCTCGCAGGACGGCGGCATCACCTTGATGGCCCCCGTCGCGGCCTTCATCGCCCGCGCCGGCGAGACGGTCGGGCGCGGCCCGAACTCGCTGCTGGGCCCGCTCACCCGCGAGCAGGTGTTCGTCGTGTCGCGCAGCCTCATGGGCGTCGTGCGCGCCGCGGTGCTGGAGGAACAGCCCTTCCTCGCCAACCGCAGTTTCGAGGACGAGATCGTGCGGATGATCGTGGCCTACCTCGACGCCGTCTCCAGGGTGGCCGGTCGCCAGTCCTGAGCCAACGTTCGTGCAAACGCGGCGACCTCGTCTTGCCATTCCCGGCGGTTGGAGTCGGCCGAACTCGCCGTCCTCCTGCCGGAGAAATCGAGATGCACGCCGCTGTCCTGCGGGAACAGTCGTCCGGTCAGCAGCCGTGCGTAGGTCTCGGCCGAGCGGCGCGGCGTGCTGGCACCGGGCATCGCCCGCGCCAGCACCGGCAATACGGTCGACCAGGCCCAGCGTTCGAAGGCGGGACGGTCGCGCGCCAGGCCCGTGCCCGGCATCAGGCCGGGATCGAAGGCGAACCAGCGCGGACCTCCGGCCGGCGTGCCGCGTGCAAGCGCATAGACATGCAGGATGCCGACGAGTTTCGACGTGGCATAGCGGTCCATGCCCTGCTGCTTGGCGGACACGCTGTCGTCGAGATCGCCGCGCGCCACCCGTTCGATTCCGGGATAGAGACCACCCCGGAAGCCGAACAGGCGGGCGCCGGTATCGGTGGGATCGTGCGTACCGCTCGCGGTGAAGACGACCGGCGCACCCGGTTCGAGGAACGGCAGCAGGCGGTCGATCAGTACCGCGTGCCCCAGCCAGTTGGCTTGCAGGGTGTCCTCGTAGCCATCGACCGTCATTCGTCGGGCACCCACGTTCTGGATACCGGCATTGGCGGCGACGGACGCGAGACGCCTGCCCTCGAGGCGCATCGCCGCCGCGTCGGCGAAGGTGGCCGTCGAGGCGAGCGATGAGAGATCGAGCGGCAGGATATCCAGGCGGCCTGCGTCCGCGACGCCGCGTAGCGCCGAGGCTTCCGCGGGCCGGCGGGCGCCGACGATGACATGGTTGGCCGGTTCGGCGAGCAGCAGGCGCACAAGTTCGAGGCCGATCCCCGACGTGGCTCCGGTGACGAGATGGATGGCGGTCATTTCTTTGACTCCGGCTGACGTCCATTGAAAATGGAAACCAGCCCGCCGACCGTCCATTCGCATCGGAGCCGCGCTGTGCCGACCGCCCTGAAACCGCGCAAGAAGCCCATCCAGGCCCGCTCGACCGTGACGGTGGATGCCATCGTCGAGGCGACCATTCGCATTCTGCGGCAGGACGGATGGGCCGCCTGCACGACGACGCGGATCGCGGCGCTGGCCGGGGTCTCGGTCGGCTCGCTCTACCAGTACTTCCCCAATCGCAACGCCATCGCCGTCGAGATCATCCGCCAGCGCACCCGCACCTACCTGGCCGCGGTCCTCGCCGCCGACCTCGCGGGCGCCGCCTCGCCCGGTGAGGCCATCGATCGCGCGATCGCCGCCTTCGTGATCGAGAAGCGCAAGGGGCTCGACGTCTCGCTGGCGCTCCGCGACGCTCTTCCGGAAGTTCAGGGCCGCCAGACGATCATCGAGGAAGCGCGCCGGTCCGTTCCGGCCCTTCAGGCCAAGCTCGCGGCGGCGGGCGCGGGGATCGCCGAACCGATGCGGCTGGCCGTGGCGCTCGCCGCGGTGGAAGGCGCCGTGTGGGAAATGATCGAGCAGGACACGGCCGCGATCGAACGGCCCGAGGCGATCGCGTCGCTGTCGAGCGTGTTCAAGGCCGCGGCGGGCGTCAGCCCAGCGGCAGCGGGACGTTGAGGAGCACGCCGAACTCGCACGCGAGGTCGCAGCTCACGCGCGCATGAACCTTGCCCTGCTTGTCGAAGAAGCGACCCGTCTCATGCACTGGGAACACGCCCTCGTGCCAGATGCCCGGGTGGATGTAGATGCCGACGCTGCCGTCGGACCAGAAGGCCTTGAAGGTCTCGGGCTTCAGGTCGTCGCCCGGCAGCGCCACCGGTACGACGAACGGCTTGCCGTCGAGCGGCCAGAAGAGCTGGCCGCCGTCGGGATGATAGTTGCAATGCCACAGCAGCACGCGGCCTTTGCTCAGCTTCACGCCGGGCTGGGCCTTCTCGGGCAGGTCGCGGAAGCCGATGACGTAGTGGCCGCCGACCGCCTCGTTGCGGCCGATCAGCTCGTTGCCCCGCCATTCGCAGGTGAAGATGCCTTCGGTCGTGCCGCCCTCGATGCCGGTGCCGGCATCGAGCTTGCGCGAGCCGTTGAGCGGCCAGGGCACGATCTCGATCTTCTGCTTCTTCGGGTCGCGCACGACCTCGCCGTATCCCTTGATCGTGTCGCGGTTGGCGCGGATCAGCGGGACGTCGAGGAGCCGCAGTCCGGGCGGGATATCGGGATTGAGGTAGTCGAAGACAACGCCGTCGCTCATAACGCCAATCCTACGCTGCCTTGCCCAGATCCTCGCCGGCCAGCGCGCGTTCGATCAGCTTCACGACGTTGTCGCGACCGTAGAGCTTGATGAAGGCGCCCATGCGCGGCCCCTGCTCGCTGCCGAGCAGCACCTCGTAGAGCGTCTTGAACCACTGGCGCAGCTCTTCCTTGGCGAAGTGACGCTTCCCGGCCTCATAGACCTCTTCCTGGATGGCCTCGGCGGTGGCGTCCTCGGACATGCCGCGCAGCGTATCGAGCAGATCCTGCAGCGCCGGACGCTCGCGATCGGTGGGCAGCCGGAACTTCTTCGAGGATTTCACGAAGTCCTGGTAGTAGGCGACCGCGCCCGCGAGCAGCCGGTCGAGATAGGGGGCATTCTCGGGCGTCGCGCCGGGCACGTAGCGGCGCAGGTATTGCCAGAGGACGTCCTTGTCCTCGGTGTTGGCGACGCCCGCGAGGTTCAGCAGCATGCCGAAGGTGACGCCGGCCGCCGAGTTGGCGGGCGCCGTCCCGTCGTGGATGTGCCAGGCCGGATTCTCCAGCGCGCGCGCCGGCTCTTCCTTGGGCAGCTTCTCGACCAGCGAGAGGTAGTCGTCGATGGCACGCGGGATCACGTCGAAGTGCAGGCGCTTCGCGCGCCGCGGCTGCTGGTGCATGTAGAGCGCCAGCGATTCGGGCGAGGCGTAGCGCAGCCATTCCTCGACCGAGAGGCCATTGCCCTTCGACTTGGAGATCTTCTTGCCTTCCTCGTCGAGGAAGAGCTCGTAGTTGAAGCCCTCCGGCGGCTTGCCGCCCAGGATACGCACGATCTTCGCGGAGAGTTCGGCCGAGGGGATCAGGTCCTTGCCGTACATCTCGTAGTCGACGTCGAGCGCGAACCAGCGGCCGGCCCAGTCGGCCTTCCACTGCAGCTTGACGTTGCCGCCGGTCACCGGCGTCTCGACCATCGAGCCGTCCTCGTCGTGATAGACGATGGTGCCGGCATCGGCATCGGTCTTGATCACCGGCACCTGCAGCACGCGGCCGGTCTTGGGCGAGATCGGCAGGAAGATCGAATAGGTCGCGCGGCGCTCCTCGCCGAGCGTCGGCAGCATCACCGACTGCACCTCGTCGTAGTGGCGCAGCATGGCGAGCAGCATCGTGTCGAAGCGGCCGGACTTGTACCAATCCGTCGCCGACTGGAACTCGTACTCGAAGCCGAACGAATCGAGGAAGGCGCGCAGGCGAGCGTTGTTCGCCGCGCCAAAACTCGGATGCTCGTTACTGAAGGGATCGGGCACCGCGGTCAGCGGCTTGCCGAGATGGGCCGCCAGCATCTCCTTGTTCGGGACGTTGTCCGGCACCTTGCGCAGGCCGTCCATGTCGTCGGAGAAACAGAACAGGCGCGCCGGCACATCCGACAGGCGGCGGAACGCCTGCCGCACCATCGTCGTGCGCACGACCTCGCCGAACGTACCGATATGCGGCAGGCCCGACGGGCCGTAGCCGGTCTCGAACAGCACATAGCCTTTGCCCGGCGCTTTGCCGCCGGTGCGGGCAACGAGCTTGCGGGCTTCTTCAAATGGCCACGCGCGCGCGGCCTCGGCAAGTGTGCGATCGATCTGGGACATGGATCGGCGAAACTAGGTGCGAGGGCGATTTGCGTCAATTGCACCAGCACCCCAAAGTGCCGCGCCTGCCATGCACAGAAGCCCTCTCCTGCTCAGTGTCGGCGGCCTGCTGGCGATGGCCGCGGCCATGGGCGTGGGACGCTTCGTCTACACGCCCATCCTGCCGCCGATGGTCGAGGCCATCCCGCTCACCAAGTCGCAGGCCGGCCTGATCGCCTCGGCGAACTTCTTGGGCTATCTCGCCGGCGCGGTGCTGGCGGCGGTGCGCCTGCCCGGCAGCCGCCGGTTCTGGCTGCTGTCTTCGCTCGCGGCCAGTGCGATTTGTCTCTTCGGCATGGGCCTCGCCAGCACGATGCCGGTATTCCTCACCCTGCGATTCATGGCGGGCGCCGCCAGCGCCTTCGCGCTGATCTTCAGCTCGGCGCTGGTCATCGACCGGCTGACCGCGACCGGGAATGGCGCACTTTCCGCTGTGCATTTCGCGGGCGTTGGCGTCGGCATCGCCGCCTCTGCGGCGGTCGTGGCGCTTCTCCTGAAAGCGGGCGCCGCCTGGACGACGCTCTGGTTCGCCAGCGCCGCCCTCGCCGCCGCGGCGAGCCTCGCCGTCGCTTGGCTGGTGCCGCGCGACGAGCCGACCGCGCAGCCCGCGCAAAAACCGGACGGCGCGCGCCTGACATCGGACTTCGCGGCTCTGCTGGGCGCCTACGGGCTGTTCGGCTTCGGCTACGTCATCACCGCCACCTTCATTGTCGACCTGGTGCGCGGGACGTCGTCGCTCGCCCATCTCGAATCGTACATCTGGGTCCTGTTCGGTCTCTTCGCCGCGCCGTCGGTGGTGCTGTGGACGGCACTGGGCCGGCGCTGGGGCGTCCTGCGCATCTATGCCGTGGCCTGCGTGGTCGAGGCGATGGGCGTCGCGGCCAGTGCGCTGTGGCTGCATCCGGCGAGCATCCTGATCTCGGCGGCCTTCGTGGGCGGCACCTTCGTCAGCCTGACGGCGCTCGGCCTCGTCGCGACCCGTTCGGGCGGCGGCGACCCGCGCGGCCGCATCGCTTTGATGACGGCTTCGTTCAGCGTCGGCCAGATCCTGGGACCGGCCTTCGCCGGATACGTCTATGAGGCGACGGGCAGCCTGGCGACGCCGCTGCTGGCCGCCGTCGCCGCTCTCGTCCTGGCCGCCCTCCTGTCGCTGGCGGCCGACGCCCGGCGGCGAGCCTTCAGCCCTTCCAGGTGAAGGGGAAGAGCTGCTGGCGCACGAAGCCGCTGGGCATGTAATCGCCCAGCACGCCATACTTGCCGGGGAAGCGCCGGTCGGACTTCACCGCCGTGCCGAAGATGTAGTCGATGAAGGCGAAGTGGGCGGCGTAATTGCGGTCGATCGCCTCGCGCTCCGAACTGTGATGCCAGTGATGGAAATCCGGAGTCACGATCAGCCACTTCAGCGGCGCCTTGCCGAAGATCGCCGGCAGCCGGACGTTGGCGTGATTGAAGACCGCCTGGAAGCCCACGATCACGATGTAGACGTCGGTCACGGCCTGGCTGAAGCCCAGCACGTAGAGCACGCCCAGGATCGACACGCGCGTCGTCAGCAGCTCGAACAGATGCAGCCGCGAGCCCGCCATCCAGTCCATGTACTCGGCGCTGTGGTGCACGGCATGGAAGCGCCACAGGAACGGGATCTCGTGATAGGCGCGATGCGTCCAGTACTGGACGAGGTCGGCGACCAGCAGCACCAGGAAAAGTGCTGCAAAGAACGGCAGGCCGCCCACCCACTTCTGCAAGGGCGGCCAGACCAGCCAGCCGAAAAGGCTGTGGATCGCGAAGTTCACGATCAGCAGCGCCAGGCCCACCAGCAGGTGGTTCACGATGAAATGCGTGAAGTCGGTCTGCCAGCCCGGCCGGAACACTGGCTGGTCGCGGTGCAGCGGCACCAGCTTCTCGATCAGGATGAAGATCATGCTCGAGCCCAGCAGGTCGAGGATGAACCAGTCGAGGCCGATATAGGGCGTGTTGTCGGGGAAGTCCGATACCGGCACGCGATGGCCGCCCATCGCCGCCGCGAGCGCGATCAGCGCCAGCGCGGTGGCGTTCAGCCAGCGATTGCGCCGCTGGACCAGGTTGGCGATCGCCATGCCGCCCGCGATCACCATGCCGACCAGCAGCACCTGGCGCAGCAGGCCCACGTCGTACTTCTTGCGCAGGTCCGGCGTCGTCAAATACTCGGGGAAATGGAATGCCAGCACCGCCAGCACGGCGAGCCCGCCCAGGGTGAGTGCGATGATGCCGGTGATCTTGCCCCTGCCCACCTGCAGGGCCCCGGACTGGTGAAACACGGCGGTGGTCTTCTTGACGACGGGCGGTGGTTTCATGGCGCCTGATTCTAAGGGCAACCGACGGTCGCTGCACCGGACAATTGGCCTGTGCTATTCACCGACCGGTGACGATCCCCGCGACCTCTTCCTGGCCCGCCCTGGTCGCGACTTCGCGCGGCGCGCTGTGGCGCGCTGCTGACGGAACGGTCGAGCGCCTGTCGGGTGCCGATGCGAGCCTGCGGGCCGCCGGCCACCTGCCGCTGGTCTGTCACGCGCCCGCCGTCGCCGCGCGGCTCGGCCTCGAGGATATTCAGGCACACGACCTGCTTGAACTCTTCGCCTTCGTGCGGCCGGCGCGCTTCTGCCTGCCGACCGTTCGCGGTCTCTGCGAAGCCCTCGATCTCGCCGTGCCGTCGACACCGGAAGACGAACTGGCGGCCCTGCCCGGGATCGCCAGCGCCCTGATCGACGAACTCGACGACATGGCGGCCCTCGCCTCGCCCGAGATGAAGGACACGGCGCTCGCCATGGCGCGCGGCCAATGGAACTGGGGCGACGCGGTGCTGGCAGCGCTCGGCATCGATGCGGGAGCGAAGAAGGCGCGACCGGGCGCCGGCCTCGACGTCTGGAAGACCTTGCCCGTCTGGGAGGAGCCGCCGCCCGCCCCGCCGCCCGGCAGCCAGCCGGTCGAGCCGCGCGAAGCGCGGCTGCGGCTGGCGCAGCTCATTTCGGCGGGCGCCAACATGGCAGAGGCACGGCCGACCCAGAGCGACTACGCCTCGGCCGCCAGCCAGGCCTTCGCGCCGCGCGAGGAAGAGGACAAGCCGCATGTCGTGCTGGTCGAGGCCGGCACCGGCGTCGGCAAGACGCTGGGCTATGTCGCACCGGCCAGCCTGTGGGCCGAGAAGAACGGCGCGCCGGTCTGGATCTCGACCTACACCCGCAACCTGCAGCGCCAGATCGACACCGAACTGGACCGTCTGCATCGCGATTCGGCCGAGAAGCGGCGGCGTGTCGTCATCCGCAAGGGCCGCGAGAACTATCTCTGCCTGCTGAACTTCCAGGAAGCGGTGATGCGCACCGGCCTGGTGCCCGAGAACGCGGTCGGCCTCGGCCTGCTGGCGCGCTGGACGCTGGCCAGCCGCGACGGCGACATGATCGGCGGCGACCTGCCGGCGTGGCTACTCGACCTCGTGGGACGCAGCCGCGTGCAACGTCTGGCCGACCGGCGTGGCGAATGCATCTATTCGGCGTGCGAACACTATCGGAAGTGCTTCGTCGAACGCACGATCCGCCGCGCGCGCCAGGCCGACATCGTCATCGCCAACCACGCGCTGGTGATGATGCAGGCGGCGATGGGCGGGCTCGACGACGCCACGCGACCGCTGCGGTACGTGTTCGACGAGGGCCACCATCTGTTCGATGCTGCCGACGGCGCATTCGGCGCGCATCTGAGCGGCGTCGAGGCCTCGGACCTGCGGCGCTGGCTGCTGGGTGCCGAGGGGCGACGCGGCAGTCGCGCGCGCGGGTTGGAGCGTCGCGTCAGCGATCTGCTGGGCGAGGACGTCGAGGCGCAGAATGCCCTGCGCCGCCTGCTCGATCTCGCGCAGCAACTTCCTTCCACCAACTGGCAGACGCGACTGGCCGACGGCACGGTGCTTGGCCCGGCCGAGGAGTTCCTGGCGCTGGTGCGCCAGCAGGTGCGTGCGCGGTCGGCCGCCGACGGCCAGGGTTTCGGCCAGGAATGCGATGTGCGGCCGCTCAATCCCGGGCTGATCGAAGCGGCCGACCAGCTCGCCGGGGCTCTGGAAAAGATGCTGCAGCCGGTGCGACGGCTGCGCCAGGCGCTGCGTGCGAAGCTCGAAGGCGAGGCCGACAAGCTCGACTCCAGCCAGCGCTCGCGGATCGAAGGCCTGGCGCGGTCGCTCACCAACCGCTGCGAACTCACGCTCGAATCCTGGCGCGCCATGTTGCGCGGCCTGCACGACGATGCAGATCCCGCCTTCGTCGACTGGTTCGGCTTGGAGCGTGTGCAGGGCCGCGAGTACGACGTCGGCATGTACCGCCATTATCTCGATCCGGCCGAGCCGTTCGTGAATGCGGTGATCCGGCCCGCCCACGGCGCGATCATCACATCGGCCACACTGCGCGATTCGCTGGGCGTGCCGAACGCCGCCAACGACGAGGATGCCACGGGCCTTGCAGACTGGATGGTGGCAGAGGCTCGCACCGGCACCAGGCATCTCGCCGCGCCGGCCGTCCGCGCCGCGATGGCCTCACCGTTCGACTATGCCAGTGCGACCAAGGTGCTGGTCGTGAACGACGTGAAGCGCGACGATGCCGACCAGGTGGCGGCGGCTTATCGCGAGCTGTTCCTTGCGTCGGGCGGTGGCGCGCTGGGCCTCTTCACCGCGATCGGCCGCTTGCGCTCCGTCCACCAGCGCATCGCGGCAACGCTCGAAGAAGCCGGGCTGCCGCTCTACGCCCAACATGTCGGCGGCATGGACGCCGCCACGCTGGTCGACATCTTCCGTGCCGAAGAGCATTCCTGCCTGCTGGGGACCGATGCGGTGCGCGACGGCGTCGACGTGCCCGGCCGCTCGCTGCGCCTGATCGTGTTCGATCGTGTACCCTGGCCGCGCCCCGACATCCTTCATCGCGCGCGCAAGGCTCACTGGAAAGCCGCCGGTGCGGGCGCGAACGGATACGACGACATGCTGGCGCGGCTACGTCTGAAACAGGCCTATGGGCGCCTGATTCGTCGCAGCGACGATCGCGGCGTGTTCGTGATGCTCGATTCACGATTGCCCAGCCGTCTGCTCAGCGCTTTTCCGCCCGGTGTCGTCGTCGAGCGCATCGGTCTTGCCGATGCCGTGTCCGAAACGCGGCGATTTCTGGAAAGCTGAGATCGCCGCAACGATCATCTTGGCGGGCAGTTTCTCCTGTATCGAACCCATCAAGGAGGAACTCATGAATAAGTACATTGCGATCACCGCGGCGACCCTTCTCATCGGCGGCTCGGCCATGGCGCAGAGCGCCGGTGGTGGCGCCAGCGCGGGCGGCAGCGCCGGCACGAGCGGTGGCGCAACCAGTGGCGGCGCCTCGGTCGGTGGTGGTGCGACGACGACCACGACGCCGGGCGGCGGCTCGGTCGGTGTCGGCGTGGGCGCAACCGGCAGCGGCACGGCGC
>OFDN01000235.1_pt1 | contig 52423 bp, 54 predicted proteins | sample 1520971 | NCBI WGS metagenome assembly OFDN01 (sample SAMEA94257418, study PRJEB24077) | hot springs metagenome | biome: Aquatic biome; feature: Geographical feature; material: Water | place: India | collected 2012-06-12 | depth 5 m | reverse complement strand
CCCATTGTCCAATATTCCCCACTGCTGCCTCCCGTAGGAGTCTGGGCCGTGTCTCAGTCCCAGTGTGGCCGGTCACCCTCTCAGGCCGGCTACCCGTCGTCGCCTTGGTGAGCCGTTACCTCACCAACTAGCTGATAGGCCGCGAGTCCATCCTTGACCGAAGTTCTTTCCAGCTAGTGACCATGCGGTCCTAGCTCGTATCCGGTATTAGACGTCGTTTCCAACGCTTATCCCAGAGTCAAGGGCAGGTTACTCACGTGTTACTCACCCGTTCGCCACTAATCCACCAGAGCAAGCTCCGGCTTCATCGTTCGACTTGCATGTGTTAAGCACGCCGCCAGCGTTCGTCCTGAGCCAGGATCAAACTCTCCGTAAAGGTTGTGCGCACGATCTCCGAGGAGACCGGCAATCACTGTGCCGGCTGCAAGCAGCCCGGCGAGTTTGTTCTGACTGAAGTTCGAATATCTACTGACATTCGTTTCAATCCAAAGGAATCTCTTCCGACTGACCGAGGTCAGTCGTCGAGGTTATTTGGCATTGACTTAGTGCACGCTGTTGAGTTCTCAAGGATCGGACGCTCCAGACCTTCAGCCTCTCGGCTGTCGCAACTGGGCAACTTCCCTACCGTATCCGCCCTGGCGATCCGACGCAAATCGGCGCTTCCGGTGACCCGGGCCTGATCGTGTCGATCGAGCCGCCGCTCTGACTCGAGAGTCGGTGCAGCTGGACGGATTCGCAATCCTACTTGGCGATGAGCGCACCAGCAAGTGGCTGCTCTGTCTTGGAGGACTGTGGTGTCCCGCTTGAGGCCGGCCCGCTCTTCCGCTGGCCGCACCTTTGGGGTGACGAGTTAGAAGATTACGGTTCGTTCGGGTGCGGGGCAAATCTCGGCGAATCCCGGGCGTGTCGCGCGGAGAACCGGGCTTTTCGACCCCCCGTCGGTCATCGGATCATGAGGCCCGCGAGCGTCTTCTTGCCGCGCCGCAGGACGGCGTAGCCGCCCGCGAGCGCGGCACCGTCAAGGGTCGCGTCGTCGCTCTCGACCCGCACGTTGTTGAGGGCGACCCCGCCCTGCGCGATCGCTCGCCGGGCATCCGACGCGCTCGAGCAGAGACCCGTCGCCACCAGCGCCTGCACCACGGTGTCGGACGGCTCGACCTCGGCGCGCGGCAGCTCGGCGATGGCCGCGGCGAGAGTCGCCGCATCCAGCGCCGCAAGGTCACCCTGGCCGAAGAGCGCCTCCGACGCCGCGATCACCGCCGCGACGGCCTCGATGCCATGGACCAGGCCGGTGACCTCGAGGGCGAGCCGCTTCTGCGCCGCGCGCCGGAACGGCTCATCGGCCACCAGCTGGGCGAGCGCGTCGATCTCGGCGCGGCCGAGGAAGGTGAACACCTTGAGCCGGTCGATGACGTCGGCATCGTCGGTGTTGAGCCAGAACTGGTACATCGCGTACGGGCTGCACATCTCGGCGTCGAGCCAGATGGCGTTGCCCTCGCTCTTGCCGAACTTCGTTCCGTCGCTGTTCGTGATGAGGGGCGTGCCGATCGCGTGAACACTGCGGCCCTCGACCTTGTGCACGAGATCGGTGCCGCTCGTCAGGTTGCCCCACTGATCGCTGCCTCCGGTCTGCAGCACGCAGCCGTACTGGCGGTGCAGCTCGAGGAAGTCGTAGCCCTGCAGGATCTGGTAGCTGAACTCGGTGTACGAGATTCCCGCCTCCGAGTTGAGGCGCGAGGCCACCGCGTCCTTCTTGAGCATCGTGCCGACACGGAAGTGCTTGCCGATCTCGCGCAGGAAGTCGATCGCGCTCAGGCCGGCCGTCCAGTCGAGGTTGTTGACCAGCCGCGCAGCGTTCTCCCCCTCGAACGACAGGAAGCGGCTGACCTGCTGCTGCAGTCGACCGACCCAGTCGGCGACCGTCTCGCGATCGTTGAGCTGCCGTTCCGCCGTCGGGCGCGGGTCGCCGATGAGCCCGGTCGAGCCGCCCACGAGAGCCAGGGGCCGATGGCCGGCCAGCTGCAGGCGGCGCATCAGCAGCAGCTGCACCAGGTTGCCCAGGTGCAGGCTCGGCGCCGTCGGGTCGAACCCGCAGTAGTAGGTGATCGGAGGACCGTCGAGCGCCGCCTGCAATGCCTCCGCGTCGGTCGAGACGTGCACGAGCCCGCGCCACTGCAGCTCATCCCACAGCGACGCGAAGGTCGGGTCATTCTTCAGAGGAGCGAGGGAGAGATCGGGGGCGGCAGTCACCGCGCCAGCGTATCAGCGGGCTCCGGGCCGATTCCTCGCGTCAGGCGAGGGCGGCGAGCCGGTCACGCAGGTGGGCGCGCTGGGCGGCGACCGCCACCGGTGCCGTGCCGCCTGCTCCCGTGCGGGAGGCGATCGAGCCGGCGACGGTGAGCACCGAGCGAACATCCCCCGTCAATCGCGGATCGATCGCGGCGTACTCGTCATCGCTCGGCTCGTGCAGCTGCAACCCGCGCGCCTCGCAGTGGGCGACGAGGGCGCCCGCGATCTCATGGGCCTCGCGGAACGGCACGCGCTGCCGCACGAGCCAGTCGGCGACGTCGGTGGCGAGCGAGAAGCCCTCGGGGGCCAGCGCGGCCATGCGGTCGGTGTCGAAGCGCAGCGTCGCCACCATGCCGGTGACGGCGGGCAGCAGCACCTCGAGGGTCTCGACGGCGTCGAAGATCGGCTCCTTGTCCTCCTGCAGGTCGCGGTTGTACGCGAGCGGCAGGCCCTTGAGCGTCGCCAGCAGCCCCGCGAGGTCGCCGATCAGGCGGCCGGCCTTGCCCCGCGCGAGCTCGGCGATGTCGGGGTTCTTCTTCTGCGGCATGATCGACGACCCCGTCGACCACGCGTCGTGCAGGGTGACGAAGGCGAACTCCCGGGTGCTCCAGAGGATGACCTCCTCGGCGAGGCGCGAGAGGTCGACGCCGACCTGCGCGGCGATGTACGAGAACTCGGCGACGAGGTCGCGGGAGCTCGTCGCGTCGATCGAGTTCTCGGTCGGCCCGGTGAAGCCCAGTTCAGCGGCCACGAGCGCCGGATCGAGCCCGAGCGAGCTGCCGGCGAGGGCGCCCGCCCCGTACGGGGAGCGATCGGCGCGCGCCCGCCAGTCGCGCAGGCGCTCGAGGTCGCGCACGAGCGGCCAGCAGTGCGCGAGCAGGTGATGGGCCAGCAGCACCGGCTGCGCGTGCTGCAGGTGGGTGCGGCCGGGCATGACGGCGTCGGGATGCGCATCCGCCTGCGCAGCGAGCGCCTCGATGAGCGCGCGCACCTGGTCGGCGATCGCGGCCCCGTGATCGCGCAGGTACAGGCGGATGAGGGTGGCGATCTGATCGTTGCGGCTGCGCCCGGCCCGGAGCCGGCCACCGAGCTCGGGGCCGAGATCGGCGACGAGCGCGGCCTCGAGAGCCCCGTGGACGTCCTCATCGTCCGCGCTCGGGAGGAGCGAGCCGTCGGCCCAGCGCGCGTGCAGTCGGTCGAGGCCCGCGAGCATCGCGGCGAGCTCGTCGGCGGTGAGGTAGCCGGCGGCCGCGAGCGCCCGCGCATGCGCCCGCGAGCCCTGGATGTCGTACCCGCCGAGCTGCCAGTCGAAGTGGGTCGAGCGGCTGAGCCGCTGCAGCGCCGGCGAGGGCCCGTCGCTGAACCGCCCACCCCAGAGGGCGCCCTCGTTCGTCGCGCCGCTCATCGGCCCGCTCCCGCCTTCTCGAGCAGCCAGACGAGCAGCGCCTTCTGGGCGTGCAGGCGGTTCTCCGCCTCGTCCCAGATGACCGACTGCGGGCCGTCGATGACCTCGGGGGTGACCTCGTACCCGCGATCGGCCGGCAGGCAGTGCAGGAAGAGCGCGTCGGCAGCGGCGCGGGCCATCATCGCGGCGTCGACCTGGTAGGCACCGAAGGTGGCGACGCGGTGCGCCTTCTCGTCCTCCTTGCCCATCGAGACCCAGGTGTCGGTGACGACGACATCCGCCCCCGCGACCGCCGCCACCGGATCGATGGTCACCATGATGGATCCGCCCGTCTGGGCCGCCCGGCTCTCGGCATCGTCGACCACGTCGGGGCGGGGCGCGAAGTCGGCCGGGGCGGCGACGCGCACGTGCATGCCCGCGGTGGCCCCGGCCAGCAGGTAGGAGTGGGCCATGTTGCTCGCGCCGTCGCCGAGGAACGCCACCGTGAGCCCGGCGAGCCGGCCCCGGTGCTCGCGGATCGTCAGCAGGTCGGCGAGCAGCTGGCAGGGGTGGAAGTCATCGCTCAGGGCGTTCACGACCGGCACCCGGGTGCCCGCCGCCATCTCCTCGAGCCCCGCCTGCGCGTACGTGCGCCACACGATCGCGCTCACCATGCGCTCGAGCACGCGCGCCGTGTCGCTCGGCGTCTCCTTGCCGCCCAGCTGACTGCTGGCCGTGGAGATGATGAGCGGCGAGCCGCCCAGGTCGGCGATGCCGACGGCGAAGCTCACCCGGGTGCGGGTCGACGACTTGTCGAAGATGACCGCGACGGTCTGGGGGCCCGCCAGGGGCGTCCGGCCCCAGCGGTCGGCCTTGACGGCCACGGCCAGGTCGAGGATCTCGGCCTGCTCGGCGGGCGTGATGTCGTCGTCGCGCAGGAAGTGGCGCACGGTCGGGGCGGCGGTCATGAGGCATGCTCCAGGGTCGCGGTGGCGGCGCCGACCGCCGCGAGGGCGTCGGCGAAGAGGGTGAGGAAGCGGTCGACATCGCGGTCGTCGATGATGAGCGGCGGAGCGAGCCGGATGCTCGCGTCGTTCGGCGCGTTGATGATGAGTCCGCGTTCGAGCGCCGCCGCGACCACGGCCGGGGCGACCGGGGCGGCGAGCCCGACCCCGAGCAGCAGTCCGCGTCCGCGCACCTCCGTCACGAGCGGCGCATCGAGGGCCAGGATGCCCGACCGCAGCCGTTCGCCGAGCGTGCGCGCGGCATCCACGAGCCCCGCCCGCTCGATCTCGCCGAGAACAGCGTCGGCGACCCCGGTCGCGAGCGGATTGCCACCGAAGGTCGAGCCGTGCTGGCCCAGCGTGAAGAGATCGCTCGCCGCGCCGCGCGTGACGAGGGCGCCGACGGGGACTCCCCCACCGATGCCCTTGGCGGCCACGATCGCGTCGGGCAGGTCGTCGGCGTCGGAGAGCTCGTGCTGGAAGGCGAACCAGTCGCCGGTGCGGCCCGCGCCGGTCTGGATCTCGTCGACGATCAGCAGGGTGCCGTGCGCGCGGGTGAGACGGCGGGCCTCGGTCAGGAACCCGGGCGGCAGGGGCACGACGCCCGCCTCGCCCTTGATCGGCTCGAGCACGACCGCGGCAACATCGGGGCCGAGAGCCGCGGCGAGCGCGTCGAGGTCGGTGGGCAGGTGCTCCACACCGGGCACCATCGGCTCGAACGGCGTGCGCAGGGCCGGTTTGCCGGTGAGGGCGAGCGCCCCCATCGTGCGACCGTGGAAGCCCTGCTCGAAGGCCAGGATGCGCGGGCGGCCCGTGCGGCGCGCGAGCTTGAGCGCGGCCTCGATCGCCTCGGCGCCGGAGTTGGCCGGATAGACCCGGCCGGTCTCCCCCACCCCGGTCAGCCGCACCAGGCGCTCGGCGAACGCGACCGCCTGCGGCGTCGTGAAGTAGTTGCTCACGTGCACGAGCCGCTGCGCCTGCGCGCTGATCGCTTCGACGACCGCGGGATGCGCGTGACCGAGAGCGTTGACGGCGATGCCGGCGAGGAAGTCGAGGTACTCGCGCCCGTCGACATCCCACACGCGGGCACCGCGCCCGTGGGAGAGCGCCGCCATCGGGCTCGGGGCCGAGCGCATGGCGACCCGGGCGAAGCGCTCGCGGAGGGCATCCGTCTCGGGGCCGTTGATGGACGGACCGCCGTGCGCGGCGCCGCTCACGGCACCACCTCAGTGCCGATGCCCTCCTGGGTGAAGATCTCGAGCAGGATCGAGTGGGGCACGCGGCCATCGATGATCGCCGCCTTGCCGACCCCGCCCTCGACCGCCTCGAGGCAGGCCGTCATCTTCGGGATCATGCCCGACTCGAGCCGGGGCAGCAGGGCGCGCAGCTCGTCGACCGCGATCGTCGACACGAGCGACGAGGTGTCGGGCCAGTCGCGGTAGAGCCCCGCGACGTCGGTGAGGATCACCAGCTTCTCGGCGTTCAGCGCGACGGCGAGCGCCGCGGCCGCCGAGTCGGCGTTGACGTTGAGGCTCTGCCCCGGCGTGTCGGCGTCGGGGGCGATCGACGAGACGACCGGGATGCGCCCCGCGTCGAGCTGCGCCACCACCGCGGCGGGGTCGACCCCCACGACATCGCCGACCAGGCCGAGGTCGACCTCCTCGCCGTCGACGACGACACCGCGCCGGCGGCCCTGGAAGAGGCCCGCATCCTCACCGGAGACGGCCGCCGCGAGCGGGCCGTGCTCGTTGATCGCACTCACGAGCGCGCGACTGATCTGGCCCGTGAGCACCATGCGCACGACATCCATCGCCTCGGGGCTCGTCACCCGGTACCCGCCGCGGAACTCGCTCGCGATGCCCAGACGGTCGAGCATGGCCGAGATCTGCGGGCCGCCGCCGTGCACGACGACCGGGCGCAGGCCGACGGTGCGCAGGTACACCATGTCCTCCGCGAAGGCGCGCTGCAGCTCGTCGCTGACCATCGCGTTGCCGCCGAACTTGACGACGACGACCCGGTCGCGGAACCGCCGCAGCCACGGCAGCGACTCGATGAGGGTCGCCGCCTTCACCGCCGCCTGCGCGTGGTCGTCGGCGACGGATGCGGGGTCTCTCAGCTCGCTCATCAGGGGGTCTCTCAGCTCGCGTAGGCGCTGTTCTCGTGCACGTAGTCGTGCGTCAGATCGTTGGTCAGGATCATCGCCGCGTGCTCGCCCGCGTGCAGGTCGAGCTCGAGAACGACCGTGCGGGGGCTCAAGTCGACCTCGTCGCGCGGACGATCGGGCGCCCCCGCGTGGCACACCCGCACGCCGTTCATGCTGACGTCGACGTCGTAGGGGTCGAACGCGGCGCTCGTCGTGCCGATCGCGGCGAGCACCCGGCCCCAGTTGGGGTCGTTGCCGAAGATCGCGGCCTTGAACAGGTTGTTGCGGGCGATCGAGCGGCCGACCTCCAGCGCGTCGTCCTCGCTCGCCGCGCCCCGCACGTGGATCTGGATGTCGTGGCTCGAGCCCTCGGCGTCGGCCTGCAGCTGCAGCGCGAGGCTCATGCAGGCATCGACGAGCAGCAGCGTGAACGCGTCCGTGTCGGGCGCGACTCCGGATGCTCCGCTCGCGAGCAGCGTCACCTGATCGTTGGTCGACATGCAGCCGTCGGAGTCGAGGCGGTCGAAACTGACGCGCGTGGCGGCGCGGAGCGCCCGGTCGAGCTCGGCGGCGGGCAGGTCGGCATCGGTGGTGAGCACCCCGAGCATCGTGGCGAGGCCCGGGGCGAGCATCCCGGCGCCCTTCGCCATGCCGCCGATGGTGTAGCCGGGGCCCTCGACGACGACGGTCTTCGGCACCGAGTCGGTGGTCATGATCGCGCGGGCGGCGGCCTCGCCGTGCGCCCCGAGTCCGCCGGCCGCGGCGGCCACGCCCGCGAGCAGGGCGTCGCGGTCGAGCTGCTCGCCGATGAGCCCGGTGGAGCACACGAGCACGTCGCCCGCCGACACCGCCAGCTGCTCGGCGACCGCCTCGGCCGTCGCGTGGGTCGTCTGGAAGCCCTGCGCGCCCGTGAAGCAGTTGGCGCCGCCCGAGTTGAGCACGATCGCGCTCACCGCGCCATCGGCGATGACCTGCTGCGACCACAGGATGGGGTTCGCCTTGGCGCGGTTGCTCGTGAACACGGCGGCCGCGGCGGTCGAGGGTCCATCGTTGACGACGAGGGCGAGGTCGAGAGCCCCCGAGCTCTTGAGACCGCAGGCGACGCCCGCGGCGCGGAAGCCCCGCGGGGCGGTGACGGTCACGGGGCGACTCCGTTCACGGGAAGGCCGAGCGTCTCGGGCAGACCGAGCGCGAGGTTGAGCGACTGCACGGCGGCGCCCGCCGTGCCCTTCACGAGGTTGTCGAGGGCGACGACGATCACCGCACGCTGCGCATCCGCGTCGAGGGCGAGGCCGATGAGGGCCGTGTTCGCGCCGAGCGCGGTCGCCGTGGTCGGGAACCGCCCCGCCGGCAGCACGTGCACGAACGGCTCGTCGGCATAGGCCTCGACCCAGGCGGCACGCAGGCTCGCGTCATCGACGCCGGGCGCGAGCCGCGCCGTCACCGTCGCGAGGATGCCCCGCGCCATCGGCACGAGCACGGGGGTGAACGAGATCGACGGGTCGACCGCCCCCGCGAGCGCGAGGTTCTGCAGGATCTCGGGGATGTGCCGGTGCACGCCGCCGACCGCGTAGGGCGCCGCCGAGCCCAGCAGCTCGCTCGCGAGCAGGTCGGTGCGCAGGGTGCGCCCGGCCCCGCTCGGTCCGACCGCGAGCGCGGCGGTCGTGTCGCGGGCCTCGATCACGCCGGCACGGATGCCCGGCACCAGCCCGAGCGACACCGCGGTGACGTTGCACCCGGGCACCGCCACCCGCCGCACGCCGCCGAGCCTCTCGCGCTGGCGACCGCCATCGGCATGGAGCAACTCGGGCAGCCCGTAGGCCCAGGCCCCGTGATAGGCACCGCCGTAGAACCGCTGCCATGCGGCCTCGCTCGTGAGCCGGTGATCGGCCCCGCAGTCGAGCACGAGCACGTCATCCGGAAGCTGGGCCGCGATCGCGCCCGACGCGCCATGCGGCAGCGCGAGCACGACGACGTCGTGGCCCGCGAGCGTCTCGGCCGTGGTCTCCTGCAGCTCGAGGTGGGCGAACGAGCGCAGGTGCGGGTGCACGTCGATGAGGGGCTGCCCGGCGTTGCTGTGCGCGGTGACCGTGCGCACCTGCAGCTCGGGGTGCCCGGCCATCAGCCGCAGCACCTCGCCGCCCGCGTACCCGCTGGCACCCGCGATCGCGACGGAGAAGGTCATGCCCTTAACTCTTCCATGACAATACGATGGCCAGCGACACGGGCACACGCCCGCACCCGACAACCTCAGGAGCGACCATGAACGACCTCAGCGGCCTCATCGACATGATCCCGATCGGCGACATCGCCGAGAAGCTCGGCGTCGATCGGAGCGTGGCGGAAGCCGCCGTGGAGGTCGCGGTTCCGGCGATCGTCGGCGGCATGGCCGCGAACGCGAAGGACGACAAGGGCGCCGAGTCGCTGCAGAAGGCGCTCGGGCACCACAAGGGCCGGGCGCCGAAGAAGCTCGCCGACATCGATGAGGCCGACGGCGAGAAGATCGTGGCCAACGTCTTCGGGGCGAAGAAGAACGATGTGGCCCGTGCGGCCGCCACGAAGGCGGCGTCGAAGGCCGAGGGCTTCGACATCGGCCCGATCGTCGAGCAGGTGCTGCCGATCATCGCGCCCATCGTGCTCGCCTGGGTCGCCAACCAGTTCCTCGGGGGCGGCGCGAAGGCCGAGCCCGAGCCCGCGAAGAAGGAGGAGGCGTCGAGCGGCAACCCGCTGGGCGACCTGCTCGGCGGCCTCATCAGCAGCAAGGAGGGGCAGGACCTCATCGCCGGCGCCCTGGGCGGACTGCTCGGCGGCGGGCGCAAGTAGCCGCAGCGCGACCCGTGAGCGCGACGCTCCGCTACGCGCGGAGCGTCGCGCCGAACCGATCGGCGGCCACGGCGAGCCCGGCCATCTTCGCGTCCGTGGCCTCCGCCGCCGTGAGCGTGCGGTCGGACGCCCGGAAGCGCAGGGCGAGGGTGAGCGACTTCGTTCCCGGCTCGAGGCCCGTGCCGCGGTAGTCGTCGACGAGAGTCGCCGACTCCAGCAGGTCTCCGGCGCCCTCGATCACCGCATCCCGAACCGCACCGGCCGGAACCGACTCGGCGACGACCACCGACAGGTCTTGCGTGGCGGCCGGGAACCCGGCGATCACCCCCGCCTCGACCGTGCTCGACCCGGCGGCGATGAGGGCGTCGAGGTCGAGCTCGAGCACGCCGACGCGGCGCGGCAGATCGCGCTCGACGGCGACGGCGGGCAGCAGCTCGCCCGCGACACCGACCGGAACGTCGCCGGCCCAGAGCGCGGCCGTGCGACCCGGGTGCAGCGCGGGGTGCGCGCCCTGCTCGACGCGCAGCGCCGAGCCCGCGACGCCTGCGACGAGGTGCGCCGCGGCCAGGGCATCGGCGACGCCTCCGGGCTCGGCCATCTGCCCGATGCCCCGCGGGCGGCGATCGCCGACGAGCAGGGCCGCCAGGTACCAGGGCTGGTTCGGGATGCTGTGCTCGAGGGCGTCGAGCACGGGCCCCTCGGGGCGGGCCTCGATGCCCGGCACCGCATCCACGCCGTAGGCGCGACCGGCCTCGGGGTGGAAGACGTGCCCGATCTCGAACACGGCGAGGTCGGTGAGGCCGCGCGCGATGTTGCGGTGGGCGATCTTCGCGAGCCCCGGCAGGAGGCTGCGGCGCAGCTGCGCCTGGTCGCTGTCGAACGCGTTCGCGAGCGCGACGCTCGGGGCGTCGCCGTCGGTCAGGGCGACGTCGGCGAGCGAGACGAACGGGTACGCGAGAACCTCGGTGAAGCCCGCGGCGGCGAGCGCGTCGGCGACGGCGCGGCGCACCCGCTGCGCGCGGGTGAGACCGCGGCCCGGCGGGGCCACCGGCAGCTCAGCAGGGATGCGGTCGTAGCCGACGATGCGCGCGACCTCCTCGGCGAGCGACGGCGCGTCGACGAGGTCGGGGCGCCAGCTCGGCGGGGTGACCTGCCAGCCGTCGGTCTGCACGTCGAGCCGGCAGCCGATCGCGGTGAGCGTGTCGGTGATCTCGTCGAGCGAGAAGTCGACGCCGATCAGGCGATCGACCGCGCCCTCGGGCAGGTGGATGGGCGCCGGCAGCACCGCGTCGATCCAGCGCGAGCCGAGGGTGTCGACGGTGCCGCCGGCGAGCTCGACCAGCAGGTCGACCACGCGCTGCGCTGCTGGCTCGGCGACGAGCGGGTCGACGCCGCGGGCGAAGCGGCGCGATGCCTCGCTCGGCAGCTTGTGGCGGCGCGAGGTGCGGGCGATCGAGACGGCCTCGAAGTGAGCGGCCTCGATGAGCACGTCGATGGTGCTCGCCGAGATCTCGGTGCTCGCCCCGCCCATGACGCCCGCCAGGCCGATCGGGCCCGACTCATCCGTGATGAGGAGGTCCTCGTCGTGCAGAGTGCGGGTCTGGCCGTCGAGCGTCTCGAGGGTCTCCCCCGGAAGGGCACGGCGCACCGTGATGCCGCCCTGCAGGGCGGCCAGGTCGTAGGCGTGGATGGGCTGGCCGAGCTCGAGCATCACGTAGTTGGTGATGTCGACGACGAGCGAGATCGAGCGGATGCCCGCGAGCTGCAGGCGGGAGGACATCCACGGCGGAGTCGGACGCGACTGGTCGATGCCGCGCACGACGCGCGTGACGAAGGCGTCGCAGCCCCGACGTCCGCGGATCGGCGCGCGGTCGTCGACGACGACGCGGAAGCCCTCGGCGGGGCTCGTCGGCAGCGCGGCGGGGTCGCGGAACACCGCGCCGGTCGAGTGCGAGTACTCGCGGGCGATGCCGCGGATCGACAGGGCGTACCCGCGGTCGGGGGTGACGTTGACCTCGACGGCGATGTCGTCGAGGCCGAGCAGGGCGATCGCGTCGGTGCCGACCTCCGGGTCGAGGCCGAGACTGGTCAGGCGCAGGATGCCGTCGTGGTCATCGCCGAGCCCCAGCTCGCGCGAACTCGCGATCATGCCGTCGGAGACGTGGCCGTAGGTCGTGCGCGCCGCGATGGGGAACGGCCCGGGCAGCACGGCGCCCGGCAGCGTGACGACGACCTTGTCGCCCACGTGGAAGTTGCGCGCGCCGCAGACGATGCCGCGCACCTCGCCGGGGCCGGTCTGCACCTGGCACCAGCGGATGGTCTTGCCGTTGGCCTGCGGCTCCTCGACGAACTCGAGCACCTGGCCGACCACGATCGGGCCGGTGAGGGCGGCCCCGTGGACGTCCTCCTCCTCGAGCCCCACCTTTACGAGGGCGGCGTGCAGCGCATCGGCGTCGGCGCGGGCATCGCCCGACGTCGGCACGTCGACGTGCTCACGGAGCCACGAGAGCGGAATACGCATCAGACCACCATTCCGAACTGCTGCGAGAAGCGCACATCGCCCTCGACCATGTCGCGCATGTCCTGCACCCCGTTGCGGAACATCAGCGTGCGCTCGATGCCCATGCCGAACGCGAAGCCCTGGTAGACCTCCGGGTCGATGCCGGCGGCACGCAGCACATTGGGGTTCACCATGCCGCAGCCGCCCCACTCGATCCAGCGCGGCCCGTCCTTGAAGGTCGGGTGCCAGACGTCGAGCTCGGCGCTCGGCTCGGTGAACGGGAAGTAGTTGGGGCGCAGACGGATGCGCGCGCCCTCGCCGATGACCGCGCGGGCGAGGTGCTCGAGGGTTCCGCGCAGGTGCGCCATCGTCAGGCCCTTGTCGATCGCGATGCCCTCGAGCTGGTGGAAGACCGGCGTGTGGGTCGCGTCGAGCTCGTCCTTGCGGAACACGCGGCCGGGCGACACGACGTAGAGCGGCACGCCGCGGTCGAGCAGCGAGCGCACCTGCACGGGGCTCGTCTGGGTGCGCAGCAGCAGGTGGCGCTCCTCCGGCTCGACGAAGAACGTGTCCTGCGTGCCGCGAGCAGGGTGATCGGCGTCCATGTTGAGGGCGTCGAAGTTGAACCACTCGTTCTCGAGCTCGGGGCCCTCCGCGACCTCCCACCCCATCGCGATGAAGATGTCGCTCATCTGCTCCATGAGGGTGCTGAGCGGATGCCGGGCGCCCGGCAGCGCGCGGGGCGGGATGGCCGTGACGTCGATCGCCTCGGCAGCGAGCCGCGCGGTCTCCTCCGCCTCGGCCAGCTCGGCCTCGCGCGCAGCGAGCGCCTGCCCGACCTGCGCGCGCGCCCGCCCGACGAGGGCACCGAGTGCCGCCTTCTGATCCGCCGGCACGTCGCGCAGCGTCGCGTTGAGCGCCGCGAGCGGTGAGGCCTCCCCCGCGTGCGCCGACTTCGCGGCCTTGAGCTGAGCGGTGTCGCCGGCGGCGGCGATCGCCGCGAGCGCCGCCTCGACGGCAGCGGCGACGGCCGACTCGGAGATGACGGCGTTCGGGGAGTTTTCGGGGCTGGGCGGCACGAGAGACGAGTTTAGTGCGGTGCGGCGGCGCCGCTCGCGCGCAGGGCGAACGCGCTTTCGTAGAGGCACACGGCGGCCGCGGTCGCCAGGTTGAGCGACTCGGCCGCGCCATAGATCGGCACGATCACGGCCCGATCGGCGAGCGCCAGCTGCTCGGGCTCGAGCCCGCGCGCCTCGTTGCCGAACAGCCAGGCCGTCGGGCCGTCGAGCAGCCCTTCCGAGCGCACGGCGAGCAGGTCGTCGCCCGAGATGTCGGCGGCGAGCACCCGCAGCCCCGCGGCGCGCAGGCTGCGCAGCGTCGGCTCGAGGCCGACCCCGGTGACGACCGGCAGGTGGAACAGCGACCCGGTGGTGGCGCGCACCGCCTTCGGGTTGAAGACGTCGACGCTCGTGCCCGTGAGGATCACCGCATCGGCGCCCGCGGCATCGGCGACGCGGATGATCGTGCCCGCGTTGCCCGGATCCCGCACCTCCTCGAGCACCGCCACCAGCCGCGGCCGCGCGGCCAGGAGGTCGTCGAGCCCGACCGTGCGCTGGCGGCAGACCGCCACCACGCCCTGCGGGGTGACGGTGTCGGCGATGACCTCGAGCACCGCATCCGTGACCAGCTCGACCCGGACACCCGCGGACTCGGCGTCGCGCGGAAGGGAGGGATGCCGCTCCAGCGCCGCTCGCGTGCAGAACACCTCGACCACGCGGTCGGGGCAGTGGCGCAGGGCCTCGGCGACCGCCTGCGGTCCCTCCACGAGGAACAGCCCGGTCTCAGCCCGCTGATTCTTCTTGGCGAGCTTCGCCGCGGCGCGCACGCGGGGCGAGCGCGGGTTGTCGATCACGCGGCCATGCTAGCGAGGCGTGCATGAACCCCGGGTGAACGCGCGAACGCGGCGCGCCCCTCAGGAGCGCGCCGCGTTCGCGGGATGCGGACCGATGCCGCAGGCGGTGCTAGGCCGCGGTCTTCGGCGCCGAGGTGTCGGCCGGGAGGGCCTCCTTGGCGACCGTGACGAGCGCCGTGAAGGCCGCAGGCTCGTTCACGGCCAGCTCGGCGAGCATGCGGCGGTCGACCTCGACACCCGCCAGGCCGAGGCCCTGGATGAGGCGGTTGTAGGTCATGCCGTTCGCGCGCGCGGCGGCGTTGATGCGCTGGATCCAGAGGCGACGGAACTCGCCCTTCTTCGCGCGACGGTCGCGGTACGCGTAGACGAGCGAGTGGGTGACCTGCTCCTTCGCCTTGCGGTACAGGCGCGACCGCTGGCCGCGGTAGCCCTCGGCACGCTCGAGGATGACCCGACGCTTCTTCTGGGCGTTGACGGCCCGCTTGACTCTTGCCATTTCTTCAGTCCTTCAGATCGTGTCTCGGGCGTTACTTCTTGCCGATGAGCTTCTTGATGACCTTCGCGTCCTGCGGCGCGAGGACGACCTCGCGGTTCAGGCGGCGAGTGGTCTCGCTCGACTTCTTCTCCAGGTTGTGGCGCATGCCTGCGCCCTGCTTCATGACCTTGCCGGAGCCGGTCAGCTTGAAACGCTTCTTGGCACCGGAGTGCGTCTTCTGCTTGGGCATTGCTTCCTCGTTTCTCGTGGTCGGGGTGCGAGACGCTAGGCGTCTGCGGGAGTCTCGGTCTTCGGTGCCGCGGCCTTCGGTGCAGCGGCCTTCGGTGCTGCGGTCTTGGGCGCAGCGGGCTTCTTCGCCGCCGGCTTCGGCGCCGCGGGCTTCTCAGCCGCGGGCTTCTCAGCCGCGGGCTTCTCGGCGACCACGGGGGCCTCGTCGGCCGTCGGCTTCTCTACCGCCGGCTTCTCTGCCGCCGGCTCCTCGGCTGCGGGCGCGGCCGCGGGCTGCTTCTCAGCGGCCTCGGCCTCCTTGCGCGCGGCCTTCGACGCGGCACGCTGGGCCATCTGCTCGGCCTTGGCGTCGGCCTTGTTGCGCAGCGGCCCGATGATCATCACCATGTTGCGACCGTCGATCGTCGGCGTCGACTCGACCGTGCCGAACTCGGCGACGTCCTCCGCGAAGCGCTGCAGCAGACGCACACCCAGCTCGGGGCGCGACTGCTCGCGGCCGCGGAACAGGATCATGGCCTTGACCTTGTCGCCCGCTTGCAGGAAGCCCTCGGCGCGCTTGCGCTTGGTCTCGTAGTCGTGCTTGTCGATCTTCAGGCGGAAGCGCACCTCCTTGAGGATGGTGTTCGCCTGGTTGCGACGCGCCTCCTTGGCCTTCTGCGCCGCCTCGTACTTGAACTTGCCGAAGTCCATGATCTTCACCACGGGCGGCTTCGAGTTCGGGGCGACCTCGACGAGATCGAGGTCGGCCTCCTGCGCCAGGCGCAGGGCAACCTCGATCTTGACGACTCCGACCTGCTCTCCGCCAGGGCCGACGAGGCGGACCTCGGGCACTCGGATGCGGTCGTTCGTTCTCGGTTCGCTGATGCGATTCTCCTCTGTCGTGATCCGGTCGGATCCCTGATGATTCCGTCGGAGAGCGGGAGAACGCACCGCTGGTCGCAGACCAGCACCACCCTCGGACCTCGCGCGGCACGAAGCCGACGAGCGGGGTGGTTCGACCCGGTAACCTGGGAGCGGTCAAGCGCGGGTGGGAGGTTCCTCCACTTTCCTTCCGGGGTTCAGGCCCCGGAGCCCGCACAAGACTAGCAGGAGTGCAGCGCTTGCGGTACGACGGGCCCCGTCGTCCCCCGCCGCACCACGACCGGGAAGGCCCCATGAGCGACTCCACCCCCGACCTCGCCCGCGACATCGCCGACGTGCCCGCCGTCGAGATCATCAACACGGTGGCGGTTCATCTGCTGTCGGCCGCCGCCGTGAAGTGCGGCCTCGCCGAGAACGGCGAGGAGGAGATGGACCTCGCCGAGGCGCGCAAGCTCATCACCGCGCTGGCCGGGCTGATCACCGCGGCCGCCCCCGAGCTGGGCGATCACCACGCCCGCGTGCTGCGCGACGGACTGCGGTCAGTGCAGCTCGCCTTCCGCGAGGCCTCGCCCTTCCCCGACGCTCCCGGTCAGGGCCCCGGCGAGAAGTACACCGGCGCGGTCAGCTAAGCCGCGGCGCCGCGCACCGGCTGCACCGTCAGCGCGTCGATGCGCTCGGCGACCGTGGCATCGGCGGCCCAGGCCTGGCTCAGCGCGGCGATGATCGCCCGCAGCCGCTCGGGCGGGGTCTCGTCGCCGATGCCGAGACGCACGATGACCTCGGGCGCCTCTCCCCTGCCCTGCGGGTCGCCGTCGAGCAGCGTGACCGCCCAGATCTCGGGATGCGCCGCCGCGGGCCGCGCGACCGCCTCGAGAACGGCGGGGTCGTCGACCGCCGGCACCCAGGGCACCCCTTGCGCGATCGCCCAGACGGCGGGCCGCGGCAGCACGAGCAGCGTCTCGGGACTGCGGGCGTCGATCACGACTCTGTCGGTGTGCTCGGCGGCCGCGGCGAGGGCCACGCGCACGGCGTCCGCGGGCACCGGGCGGGCATCCGGTCGCCAGTGCCGCATGGTGTCGACCGAGGAGAAGACGGGCAGCACCGGTCGGCCGTCCGGGCCGACGACGGTGATGATCGAGAGCTCCTGGGTCTTGTCGACGAGGTGACCGTCGTCGGTCAAGCCCGTCTCTCCCGCGACCGCGACGAGCGGGATGAGGAACCGGCAGTCACGCACGACGTCGACCACGGCGGCGAGAGTGGTCTCGCCCGCTCGCAGCGCCGCGATGGCGGCACGATAGGCCGGTGGGGCCGAGCCGTCATCCGCCGTGTGGGCGTTGGGCTCGAAGTGCCGGCCCTCCCACGGCTGACCGGCGGAGTCAGCGCCCGGCGACATCCAGCGCTTCAGGCAGGGTGAAGGCGCCCGCGTAGAGCGCCTTGCCGACGATCGCGCCCTCGAGGCCCAGCGGAACCAGATCGCGCAGCGCGGCGATGTCGTCGAGGCTCGAGACCCCGCCCGACGCGATGACCGGGCGGTGCGTGCGCTCCATGACCGACCGCAGCAGGTCGAGGTTCGGGCCCTTGAGGGTTCCGTCCTTGGTGACGTCGGTGACGACGTACCGCGCGCAACCGGCGGCCTCGAGACGCTCGAGAACGGCCCAGAGGTCACCGCCCTCCTCCGTCCAACCGCGGGCGGCGAGGGTCGTGCCGCGAACGTCGAGACCGACGGCGATCGCCTCGCCGTACTCGGCGATCACGTGGGCGGCCCACTCGGGGTTCTCGAGCGCCGCGGTGCCGAGGTTGATGCGCTTGGCCCCCGTCGCGAGCGCGGCCTCGAGGCTGGCGTCGTCGCGGATGCCCCCCGAGAGCTCGATGTTCACGTTCTTGGGCGTGGTCTTGACGACCTTCTTGATGATCGAGCGGTTGCTGCCGCGCCCGAAGGCCGCGTCGAGGTCGACCAGGTGGATCCACTCGGCGCCCTGGTCGGCCCATTCGTGGGCGGCGTCGATCGGGTCGCCGTAGCTCGTCTCGGTGCCGGCCTCACCCTGCGTGAGGCGCACCGCCTTGCCTCCGGCGACGTCGACCGCCGGGAGGAGGGTGAGGGCGGGGACGGTCGAGAACTCGCTCATCGACAACTTTCTGATCGTGTCACGGTGCGGCGCGCGACGGACGGCGGCCAAACACAGAATCGTACCCGCTCCTCGGTCGGGGCTGAGCGTCAGCGTGCTCTCAGAGAGTGCCGAGCCAGTTCGCGAGCAGCTGCAACCCCGCTCGCCCCGACTTCTCGGGGTGGAACTGCGTCGAGCTGAGCGGGCCGTTCTCCACGGCCGCGATGAACCGCTCGCCGTGCTCGGCCCACGTCACCATCGGAGCGGGGATCGCCGGGTGGGGGTCGAGAGTCCACTCGTGGGCGGCGTAGGAGTGCACGAAGTAGAAGCGCTCGTCGTGCAGGCCATCGAAGAGCACCGAGCCCGCGGGCGCGTCGACGGTGTTCCAGCCCATGTGGGGAACGGTCGGGGCATCGAGTGCCGAGACGGTGCCCGGCCACTGGCCGAGGCCCTCCGTCACCTCCCCCCGCTCGTCCCCGCGCTCGAACAGCACCTGCTGGCCGACGCAGATGCCCAGCACCGGGCGACCGCCGGCGAGGCGCCGATCGATCAGCTCGTCGCCGCGCACCGCCCGGAGGGCATCCATGACCGCGCGGAAGGCGCCCACGCCGGGAACCAGGAGGCCGTCGGCGGACATCACGCGCTCGCGGTCTGCCGTGAGCTCGACGACAGCGCCCGCCGCCTCGACGGCCTTCGCGGCCGAGTGCACGTTTCCGGAACCGTAGTCGAGCACGACCACGCGAGGGCGCGTCACGGTCAGAGCGCACCCTTGGTCGACGGGATGCCCTGCACGCGCGGGTCGAGCTGCACAGCCTGCCGGAAGGCGCGGGCGAAGGCCTTGAACTCGGCTTCGGCGATGTGGTGCGGGTCGCGCCCGGCGAGCACGGTGAGGTGCACCGTGAGGCCCGCGTGCATCGTGATGGCCTCGAAGACGTGGCGCACCATCGAGCCCGTGAAGTGCCCGCCGATGAGGTGGTGCTCGAAACCGGCGGGCTCGCCGCTGTGCACGAGATAGGGGCGACCGCTGACATCGACGACGGCCTGCGCGAGCGCCTCGTCGAGGGGCACGAGCGCGTCGCCGAAACGGGCGATGCCCGCCTTGTCGCCGAGCGCCTGTGCGATCGCCGAACCGAGCACGATGCCGGTGTCCTCCACCGTGTGGTGCACGTCGATGTCGGTGTCGCCGCGCGCGGTGACGTCGAGATCGACGAGAGCGTGCTTCGCGTAGGCCGTCAGCATGTGGTCGAAGAAGGGGACCGTCGTCGCGATCGACGACCGACCGGTGCCGTCGAGGTCGAGCCGCAGCTCGATGGAGGATTCGCTCGTCTCACGACGCAGCTCGGCGATGCGGGGGGTGCTCACCGGCCCATCCTAGCCAGCACCGCGAGGAACTCCGTGGTCTCCTCGGGAGTGCCCGCCGTGACGCGGAGGTGGCCCGGCAGCCCGACGTCGCGGATCAGGATGTCGTGCTCGAGCAGGAACTCGAAGGTCGCGCGCGGGTCGTCGACCCCGCCGAACAGCACGAAGTTGGCCCAGCTGTCGTGCGGGGCGTAGCCGAGCCCGGCGAGCTCGACCAGCAGCCGATCGCGCTGCTCGCGGATCGCCCCGACCGTGCGCAGCATCGTCGGGGCATGCTCGAGAGCGGCCACCGCGGCCGCCTGGCTGAGCGCGGAGAGGTGGTAGGGCAGCCGCACGAGGCGCAGCGCGTCGATGATGGCGGGGTCGGCCGCGAGATATCCCAATCGGGCTCCGGCGAAGGCGAACGCCTTGCTCATCGTGCGCGAGACGACCAGGCGCTCCCGCCCGGGGAGGAGGCTCAGTGCATCGAGTTCGCCGGCGGGCATGAACTCGGCGTACGCCTCATCGACCATCACGATGCCCCGACTCGCGTCGTAGGCGGCCGCGATCGTGTCGAGCCCGAGCGGCGTGCCGGTCGGGTTGTTCGGGGCGCAGAGGAAGACGACGTCGGGGTCGTGCCGCTCGATCGCGGCGACCGCGGTCTCGGGGCTCAGGCGGAAGTCGGCATCGCGCTCCCCCGCCAGCCACGTCGTGCCCGTGCCCGCCGCGATGATGGAGTGCATCGAGTACGTGGGCGGGAAGCCCAGCACGGTGCGCCCGGGGCCGCCGAACGCCTGCAGCAGGTGCTGGATGACCTCGTTCGAGCCGTTCGCCGCCCAGATCTGCTCGGCACCGATCGAGACGGGCGAGGCGGATGCCGTGCTCAGGTAGCCCGCGAGGTGCTCGCGCAGCGCGGTGAACTCGCGATCGGGGTAGCGGTTGACGCTGTGCAGGGCCTGCTCGACCGCCCGCGTGACGTGCTCGACGACCTCGGCGGGAACGGGGTGGGTGTTCTCGTTGACGTTCAGCGCGATGCGCACGGGCTTCTGCGGCGCGCCATAGGGCGTGAGCCCGCGGAGGTCGTCGCGGATCGGCAGGTCGGCGAGGCTCGTCACTCCGTCATCGTAGTCGCGGCCCGCTGCACGGTCGCCCGGCCGGGACGGAGGACGCGCCGTCCGGCCGGGACGGAGGACGCGCCGTCTGGCCGGGCGCGGGACTCAGTCGGCGTAGGCGGCGGGGACGATGAGAATCTGGCCGGGGACCACGGACGCCCCATCGAGACCGTTGACGGCGACCAGGTCGGCGACGACGTCGGCCGTGGCGACCCCGGGGGCGAGCTGCTCGGCGAGGCTCCAGAGCGACTGGCCGGACTCGACCGTGACGGTGACCGGAGCGGCGGTCGACCCCGCCACGGCACCGCCGCCGTTGAGCGCGAGCCCGATGAGCGCGATGACGAGGGGCAGGGCGACGAGGGCGGCGATGACGAAGCGGCCGCGGCGGGTGAGGCGCAGCCGGGTGCGCACGATCGGTGCCGCGCCGAACGCTGCGCTGCCGTAGGAAACGCTGCCGTAGGTGATGGTGGTCATGTCATCGCCTCCACTTCGGTCGGGGGTACAGGCCCCCCGGCGCCGGGGGCCGCCGGGGGGATGCATCCGACTCTCGGCCGGGAGAGCCGGATGCGAACCTGTGTTTCGAACATACCTTCGATCGAACACAGTTTCAACCCTTTCCGCCCGAATCTTCTGCTGATCGGGCAACACGCTCGAACGGATGTTTGAGCGGAGCCCGAGAACTGGATAGAGTTTCGAGGGTCGAGGAACACTGAACCCGCGACCACCGACATTCCGACGGTCCCGATTCCGACGACCGACCTTCCGACGAACGGAGCAGCGCATGGCGGAGGACAGCACCGAGTCCGGCGGCGGCACGCGCCGGCGCACGACCCTGAGCGACAAGCAGCGGGCGATCCTCGCCGTGATCCAGGCCTCCGTCGCCCGGCGCGGATACCCGCCGAGCATGCGCGAGATCGCCGAGGCCGTCGGGCTCGCCTCGCTCTCGAGCGTCTCGCACCAGCTCGGCCAGCTCGAGCTCTCGGGCTACCTGCGTCGCGACCCCAACCGACCCCGAGCCCTCGAGGTGCTCATCGACCTCGACCACGACGGCGCTGTCGGCGTCGGCGACGAGACTGTCCCCGGCCCGTCGGTGGGTGACGCGGCGATGGTGCCGCTCGTCGGCCGGATCGCCGCCGGCATTCCGATCACCGCCGACCAGATGGTGGAGGAAGTCGTGCCGCTGCCCCGCCAGCTCGTCGGCAAGGGCGAGCTCTTCATGCTCACGGTCGTCGGCGACTCGATGATCGACGCCGCCATCTGCGACGGCGACTGGGTCGTCGTCCGGCAGCAGAGCACCGCCGAGAACGGCGAGATCGTCGCCGCCATGCTCGACGGCGAGGCGACCGTCAAGGTCTTCAAGCAGCGCGACGGGCACACCTGGCTGCTGCCGCAGAACTCCGCCTACGAGCCGATCCTGGGCGACCAGGCGACGGTTCTTGGCAAGGTCGTGGCGGTGCTGCGCTCGGTCTAGCGAGCGGTCAGCGCGCTTCGGTCGCGGTCAGGCCCGCATCGAGGAACGGCTCGACGACGAACGGCTCGACGAGGGTCGCGACCTCGGGCGGCGCGAAGGCGTGCACCCGGGTTCCCTGCTCGACGTAGGTCGTCTCGACGATGCGGCCGCGATCGTGCAGCAGCGACACGAGGTCGCCGCGGTCGTAGGGCACGACTACCGTGAGCTCGACATCCGGGTTCGGCAGCAGCTCGGCGATGCGGCGCTGCAGCTCGTCGATGCCCTCCCCCGTCTTGGCCGACACGAAGACCGCGTCGGGAACGAGGCCGCGCAGCAGCAGCCGCGCATCGTCGTCGAGCAGGTCGCTCTTGTTGACCGCGACCAGCTCGGGCAGCTCGCGCGCCCCCACCTCGCCGATCACATCGCGCACCGTCGCCAGCTGGGCGGCCGGGTCGGGATGCGCGCCATCGACGACGTGCAGGATCACGTCCGACTCCGCAACCTCCTCCAGGGTCGAGCGGAAGGCCTCGACGAGCTGGTGGGGAAGGTTGCGCACGAACCCGACCGTGTCGGCGATCGTGTACGGGCGACCGTCGGGCGTCGTCGTCTTGCGCACCGTCGGGTCGAGGGTCGCGAAGAGCGCGTTCTCGACGAGCACGCCCGCGCGCGTGATGCGGTTCAGCAGGCTCGACTTGCCGGCGTTCGTGTAGCCGGCGATCGCGACGCTCGGCACCGCGTAGCGATCGCGGTTGGCGCGCTTGGCGGCCCGCGCCGGAGCGAACCCCTTGATCTGCCGGCGCAGCTTCGCCATGCGGGTGTTGATGCGACGGCGGTCGAGCTCGATCTTCGTCTCACCGGGGCCGCGCGAGCCCATGCCCGCGCCGCCGGCTCCGACCTGCCCACCGGCCTGCCGCGACATCGACTCGCCCCAGCCGCGCAGACGCGGAAGCAGGTACTCGAGCTGCGCGAGCTCGACCTGCGCCTTGCCCTCGCGGCTCTTCGCGTGCTGGCTGAAGATGTCGAGGATGACGGCGGTGCGGTCGATGACCTTGACCTTCACGACGTCCTCCAGCGCACGGCGCTGGCTCGGAGCGAGCTCGGTGTCGGCGATCACGGTATCGGCCTCGAGCTCCTTCACGATGAGGGCGAGCTCGTGGGCCTTGCCCTTGCCGAGGTAGGTGCTGGGGTCGGGGTGCGCTCGACGCTGCAGCAGGCCGTCGAGCACGACCGCGCCGGCCGTCTCGGCCAGGGCGGCGAGCTCGCGCAGCGAGTTCTCCGCGTCCTCCAGGTCGCCCTGCGCATAGATGCCGATGAGCACGACGTTCTCGAGCCGCAGCTGGCGGTACTCGACCTCGGTGACGTCCTCGAGCTCGGTCGAGAGCCCGCGCACGCGTCGAAGCGCCGCGCGCTCCTCGCGGTCGAACTGGTCGCCGTCGCGGTCGTCGAGGTAGGCGGCGTCGGCCTGCAGGGCGGCCGCGCCGTGCACGACGACGCTGCGGGCGCGCGACTCGGCGCTCGCCAGAACGCGCGCCACCGCATCCGTCGCCGTCGGGGCGCCGGCGCCGGAGCTGTCGTCAGAGGGGGCAGGATGCTCGGTCTCAGTCATGTGCCGTTCACTGTACTCGCACCGGGTTCGGTAGATTCTGCGCATGGCAGGCGACCACTACTTCTCGGCGCAGCCGAGCGGAGAGCTCGTCGCCCGACCCCTGACGGTCACCCTCGCCGGCCGCGAGCTGACCCTGCAGACCGCGGGCGGAGTGTTCAGCCCGGGCGGGCTCGACGTCGGCACCGGGGTGCTGCTCGGACACGTTCCCCCGCCCCCGCCGAGCGGCGACCTGCTCGACCTCGGGTGCGGCTGGGGGCCCATCGCCCTCACCCTCGCCCTCGAGTCGCCGCACGCGACAGTGTGGGCCGTCGACATCAACGAGCGCGCCCGTGAGCTGACCCGTCGCAACGCGGCGCTGCTCGGGCTCGACAACGTGCGCGTCGCGGCGCCCGACGAGGTTCCCGACGACGTGCGATTCATGACCATCTGGTCGAACCCGCCCATCCGCATCGGCAAGAACGAGCTGCACGGCATGCTCGACGCCTGGCTGCCGCGCCTGCGCGAGGCAGCGGATGCGTGGCTCGTGGTCGCCCGCAATCTCGGCAGCGACTCGCTGCAGCGGTGGATGGATGACCGCTATCGCGGCGAGCTCGCCGTGTCGCGCTTCGCGACACACAAGGGCTTCCGCGTGCTGCGGGTGCGCAACCGCACGGGGCTCACCGGGCCGATCAGCACCATCCCGGACTGACCCCGGAGCGCAGAACAGGGCTGAGCCCTCACGCGCCGACTAGAAGGTGATCTCGCCCGAGTAGACCAGCTCAGCCGGGCCGGAGAGCGTCACGTGCTCGCCCCCCTCGGTCGCGATCATGCGCACACCGAGCACGCCGCCCGGCACCGTGACCTGCCATGAGCTCGGGGCGCCCTCCCCCGCCCAGTAGCGCACCGCCAGCGCCGCCGCGGCCGCGCCCGTGCCGCAGGAGAGGGTCTCGCCGCTGCCGCGCTCGTGCACGCGCATCCGGATGCGCCCGACGCCGTCCACCACCAGCGGGTCGGCGGGCACCACGAACTCGACGTTCGCGCCCGCATCGGGTCGTGGATCGAGCAGGGGCGCACGGCCGAGGTCGAGCGCGTCGAGCTCGTCATCGCTCGCGAGCGCGACGACGACGTGCGGGTTGCCGACATCGATGCCGAGCCCGGGCCGCGCGACGGGCAGCCCGTGCGCGCGGACGAGCGGCTCGGATCCGTCGAGGCGCCAGCGCCCCAGATCGGCCGCGAACCCCGTACTGAGCCGGTGCACGTCGACGATGCCCGCGCGGGTGCCGATCGCGATCGACTGCCCGTGGGCGAGCTCGGCGAGACCCTCCTCGAGCAGGTAGCGCACGAACACCCGGATGCCGTTGCCGCACATCTCGGCGAGACTGCCGTCGGCGTTCGTGTAGTCCATGAACCACTCGGCGTCGGGCTCGTGCTCGAGCAGGGCTCGGCCGACCGGGAGGCTCTGCGACCGGACCGCGCGGATCACGCCGTCGCCCCCGACACCGAATCGCCGGTCGGCGAGAGCCGCCCGCTGCGAGGGGGTGAGGGCGAGCGCACCGTCGGGGTCGCTCAGCAGCACGAAGTCGTTGCCGGTTCCGTGGCCCTTGGTGAATCGCAGCGTGGTCACCCCGCCATGCTAGCCAGCGCGGCCGATGCCGAGCCTGTGCGCGGCGGCCTCGACGAGGTCATCCGCCGCGGCGTCGAGCCACTCGACCGTGGTGTCGCGCCGGAACCACCCCACCTGGCGACGCGCGTAGCGGCGGGTCAGCGCCTGGGTCTGCGCGACCGCCTCACGCTCGTCGAACTCGCCCTGCAGCTGCGCGATCGCCTGCGCGTACCCGATGGCGCGGCGGGCGGTGACACCCCGCTCGAGGCCCTGCGCGAGCAGGCCGCGCACCTCGTCGAGCAGCCCCGCCCGCCACATGCCGAGCACGCGTTCGTCGAGGCGCGGCACGAGCTGATCCCGATCGAGCGCCAGACCGAGCTGCCGATATGGTTGCCAGGGCCGCTCGCGCGCATCGAGCCCCGCACCGAACGGCTCGCCCGTGAGCTCGATCACCTCCAGCGCGCGCACGAGCCGACGGCCGTTGTGCGGACCGATCGCGGCGGCTGCGGCCGGGTCGCGATCGCGCAGCGCTGCATGCAGGGATGCGGGCCCGCGCTCGGCGAGCTCCGCCTCCCACCGCGCTCGGATGCCCGCATCCGTACCGGGGAAGCGGAAGTCGGTGAGCACCGCCGCGACGTACAGCCCCGACCCCCCGACGACGATCGGCACGGCATCGCGCTGGAGGATCTGCTCGATCGCACCGCGCGCCTCGCTCTGGTAGTGGGCGACGCTCGCCTCGTCCGTGACGTCGAGCACGTCGATGAGGTGGTGCGGCACACCGTTCCGCTCGGCGGGAGACAGCTTGGCCGTGCCGATGTCCATGCCGCGGTAGAGCTGCATGGCGTCGGCGTTGACGACCTCCGCGGCGATGCCGCGTGCCGCCCAGCGCTCGGCGAGCGCGAGGGCGAGGGCGCTCTTGCCGGTGCCGGTCGCCCCGACGATCGCGACGATCACGGCGGTCGGCCGCTCAGCGATCGGATGCGGAGCGGATCGTCGGCAGCCCCAGCGACACGCCGCGCGCGCCGGCCGACGTGCCGGCGGAGCCCGCCGCCGAGGGCACGCCGCAGCTCTCCGCCTGCTGGCGGTCCCACGCATCGCCGGCCCGGGTGCGACGGACGCGCAGCGGCTCCGCGTGATCGGCGATCAGATGGAACGGGGCCGCGTGGGTGATCGTGGTCGTCACGATGTCTCCCGGTCGGGGAGCCTCCGAGCCCGGGGGCACGGACAGGTGCACGAGGCGGTTGTCCTCGGCGCGGCCCGAGATCCGCTCGGTCTCGGCGTCTTTCTTGCCCTCGCCCATCGCGATGAGCACCTGCACCTCGCGCCCCACCTGGGCGCGGTTCTCGTCGGCGCTGATCGCGTCCTGCAACGCGATGAGCCGCTCGTAGCGCTCCTGCACCACGGCCTTCGGCACCTGGTCGGGCATCGTGGCGGCCGGGGTGCCCGGTCGGATCGAGTACTGGAACGTGAAGGCGCTCGCGAATCGCGCCTGCTCGACGACCCGCAGGGTGTCGGCGAAGTCCTCCTCGGTCTCACCGGGGAAGCCGACGATGATGTCGGTCGTGATCGCGGCGTGCGGAATGCGATCGCGCACCCGGTCGAGGATGCCGAGGAAGCGATCGCTGCGGTACGAGCGGCGCATCGCCTTGAGGATGCGGTCGGAGCCGGACTGCAGCGGCATGTGCAGCTGCGGCATGACAACCGGGGTCTCGGCCATCGCGTCGATGACGTCGTCGGTGAAGGCGGCGGGATGCGGGCTCGTGAACCGCAGACGCTCGAGCCCCTCGATCTGCCCGGCGACCCGCAGCAGCTTGCCGAAGGCCAGACGGTCGCCGAACTCGACGCCGTAGGAGTTGACGTTCTGCCCGAGCAGCGTCACCTCGATGGCACCGTCGTCGACGAGCGCCTGGATCTCCGCGAGGATGTCGCCCGGCCGGCGGTCTTTCTCCTTGCCGCGCAGGGCAGGCACGATGCAGAACGTGCAGGTGTTGTTGCACCCGACCGAGATGCTCACCCAGCCGCTCGAGACCGAGTCGCGGCGCGTGGGCAGCGTCGAGGGGAACACCTCGAGCGACTCCAGGATCTCGAGCTGCGCCTCGCCGTTGTGGCGCGCACGCTCGAGGAGTGCCGGGAGCGACCCCATGTTGTGCGTGCCGAAGACGACGTCGACGTACGGCGCCCGCTCGAGGATCGTCGTCTTGTCCTTCTGCGCCAGGCAGCCCCCGACAGCGATCTGCAGGCCCTCGTGCACCCGCTTCGTGGCGGCGAGGTGCCCGAGCGTGCCGTAGAGCTTGTTGTCGGCGTTCTCGCGCACCGCGCACGTGTTGATGACGACGACATCGGCCTGGCCGCCCTCTGCCCGGACGTAGCCCGCCGCCTCGAGCGATCCGCTCAGCCGCTCGGAGTCGTGGACGTTCATCTGGCAGCCGAAGGTGCGCACCTCGTAGGTGCGCGGCCGGGCCGACGGTGCGAGGTCGCCGGGCCCGAGGTCGTCGGACGTCTGGGTGGCAATGCTCATGGTGCGCCCAGTCTACGGCGGGCTAGTGGAACTCCACGGGGCGGCGGCCCGCGCCGAGCCCCCGGCTGCTCGGGCCTCCGCTCGCCCTTCCCTCCCCGTCGAGAGCACGTCGAGCCGCCTCGCGCGCGGATGACCCGGTGTGACCCTTGCGGGCGAGGTAATCGATCAGACGCCGCTCGGCGGTCGCGCGGTCGAGACCGCCGAGCCGCCGCGCGCGATCGCGCGCGAGCTCATCGACCATCGTGTCGAGATCGTCGTCGGGATCGGACGACAGGGCCGCCTCGATCGTCTCGCGGTCGAGGCGGCGACGCTGCAGCTCGGCGCGCAGGGCACTGCTGCCGAGCTTCTTGCGCGACCGCAGCCGGTCGACGAGGTCGCGCGCGAAGGCCTGGTCGTCGATGAGGCCGACGGCGGCGAGCCGCTCGAGCTCGGCCTCGATAATGTCGGCGGGGAGCTCACGGCGGGCGAGCAGGTCGGCGATCTCGGCACGCGACTGCCCCCGACGGGTGATCGCGTGCAGCGCGACGTTCTCCGCCCGCCGAGCGGCGCGCTCCATGCCCGGATCGTCGACCCGGTCTGCAGACTGCGCGAAGCGCGTCTCCTCGGGCGGCGTCGCCTCGATCTGCCGGACGCGCTCCTCCAGGGCACGGAGCTCGTCCGTCGTCGGCTTCCGGTGCTCGATGACGGTGAGCGCGGTCGGATGCGGGTCCGCGGGCGGGTGCGGGTCCGCGGGCGGCTCCGTCGGCGGGGTCGCCCCGATCCCTGCCGCTGCACCCTGGCCCAGCCGGGCCGCGCGGGCGCCGGCGAGCGAGATCACCGGAGCGATGCGGTCATCGCTCGCGTCGGTCTCGGTCTCGTCGGCGCCCTGCGGGGGGCGCATCACGCGGAGGCCGCGGGCCGCAGCGTCGGAGCGTCGTCGGCCTCGCCTGCCGCGGCAGCGGCGTCGACGGTGCTGGGCTTCGTCGCGCGAGCGGCGGGCTTGTCGGCCGTCTTCGCCGCGGGCACCTCGGCGACGTGCGCGGGCACGGCCTCGGGCTTCACACCGATGCCGAGCTTGGCGAGGATCTTCTTCTCGATCTCAGCCGCGATGGTCGGGTTCTCGAGCAGGAAGTTGCGGGCGTTCTCTTTGCCCTGACCGAGCTGATCGCCCTCGTAGGTGTACCAGGCGCCCGACTTGCGGACGATCTCGTGCTCGACGCCGAAGTCGATCAGGCTGCCCTCGCGCGAGATGCCGACCCCGTAGAGGATGTCGAACTCGGCCTGCTTGAAGGGCGGGGCCATCTTGTTCTTCACGACCTTGACGCGGGTGCGGTTGCCGACGGCCTCGGCGCCGTCTTTCAGGGTCTCGATACGGCGGATGTCGAGGCGCACGGAGGCGTAGAACTTCAGCGCCTTGCCGCCCGCGGTGGTCTCGGGGCTGCCGAAGAACACGCCGATCTTCTCACGCAGCTGGTTGATGAAGATCATCGACGTGCCCGTCGAGTTCAGGCCACCGGTGAGCTTGCGCAGGGCCTGCGACATCAGGCGCGCCTGCAGGCCGACGTGGCTGTCGCCCATCTCGCCCTCGATCTCGGCACGCGGCACGAGCGCCGCGACCGAGTCGATCACGACGAGGTCGATCGAGCCCGAGCGCACGAGCATGTCGGCGATCTCGAGCGCCTGCTCGCCGGTGTCGGGCTGCGAGACGAGCAGCTGGTCGATGTCGACGCCGAGCTTCTGGGCGTAGTCGGGGTCGAGCGCGTGCTCGGCGTCGATGAACGCGGCGATGCCGCCGGCGCGCTGGACGTTGGCGATGGCGTGGAGCGTGAGCGTGGTCTTGCCCGACGACTCGGGGCCGTAGATCTCGATGATGCGGCCGCGGGGAAGACCGCCGATGCCGAGTGCCACGTCGAGGGCGATCGAGCCGGTCGGGATGACCGACACCGGCGCACGCTCATCGGAGCCCAGGCGCATGACGCTGCCCTTGCCGAACTGACGGTCGATCTGGGCGAGAGCGGTCTCGAGGGCCTTCTCGCGGTCTGCTGCTGAGGGCATTGCGGTCTCCGTTTCGAATCGTGCGCGGTGTGCCTGTCTTCTGTCGCTCCTCGTCCGGCCGATGGAGCAGGGCCGGACGGATCACGACAAGGCGTGACGGCGATCGCCGACGAGACCGACGGTACGCTCCTCCCCCGACAGAGCCGGGTTCGACGCGCGTTCCGTGCAGTGACTCGCGTTCGAGTGCCGCTGGGAGGGAGTCTAGCCCGCAGGCGAACAGATGTTCGAACGATCCGCGCGCGGCGTGTCGCCGATCACGCCCGACGCGGCTCCGGGCGACCAGCGCCGTGCCAGCGCTCGCGCGGGACATCCATGACGGCGCACAGCGCCAGCCAGACGTCTTTCGGCGCGATGCCCTGGGCCAGTGCCTCCTCGGCCGTGCGGTCGCCGAGTGCGCCCAGCACGACATCGCGCACGAGGGTGCGCCCGTAGGCCTCGCCGAACTCGCCGTCGATCGCGCGGAGGAACTCGCTGCGGGTCACGACAGGGGCACGACGCTGAGAGAACGAGGACCAGAGAACGAGGACGAAGCCCCGGGTCAGCGCATCGCCAGGTCGGCGTCGAACTCGGCCACCAGCTCGTCGGGGAGGGTGTCGGGAACCGTCGTGAGCCCCTCGATGACCGCCAGGCGATCGCCGACCTCGCGCATGATGACGGAGATCGGGGTGTCGAGCGCCTCGGCGACGGAGGCGAGGATCTCGCTCGACGCCTCCTTCTGGCCGCGCTCGACCTCGCTCAGGTACCCGAGCGCGACACTGGCGCGGCTCGCGACCTGCCGCAGAGTGCGGCCTTTCTGGAGGCGGACATCGCGGAGGACCTCGCCGATCTCTTGCCGGACCAGAACCATGGTGACCTCCTTCACTGCCTCTCGGCCGGAAACTGCCGGGCCGGTAACACTACCCGACTCGGATTGCCTTACTGTAACCGCCGCCACCTGTGCGGGGGTTGTCAGTCTGCTGTCTGTAACACGACCGTGTCGTATGGCATTCCCGAGTGCGACGACCGGCGCCGAGTCAGCCCGCAACGGCCTCCGCGAGCAGCGCGAGCGCGGCCTCGAGCGCCTGCCGCCGCACCGCGGCGCGGTCGCCGGAGAACCGGTGCTCTCGAACGAGCGTGCGCTCCGCATCCGCCACCGCGACGTAGACCAGGCCGACCGGGGCCTCGCCCTGCGCGTCCGGGCCGGCGACGCCCGTCGTCGCGACGCCGAGATCGGCGGGATGCCCTCCGACCACCGCGACCGCCCGCACGCCCTCGGCCATCGCCGCCGCCACCGCGGGGTGCACGGGCCCGTGGGCGGCGAGCAGCGCGGCGTCGACGCCGAGCAGGGACTGCTTGAGCGCGGTGTCGTAGGCGACGACGCCCCCGCGCACGACGGCCGAGGCCCCCGGCACCCGGACCAGCTCGGCGAGCACGGCGCCGCCGGTCAGCGACTCGGCGACGGCGACCGAGCGGCCCGCGGCGATGAGGCGCTCGACGAGCGCCGTGGTCGCGTCAACGGTGTCGCTCTCGGCGATGGGGTCGCTCACCGGGACGGCTCGATCACGGCGCCGGGCGCGCGTGACGGCGCGCCTGCACCAGGTACTCGATGCCGGTCCACACGGTCAGCACGACAGCCGCCGACATGAGCACGGTGTTGACGATGTGCACCCACTCGCCGAGCACCGCCCACAGCGGCAGCAGCGCGAACGAGATCGCCACCGCCTGCACGACGGTCTTGAGCTTGCCGCCGCGGGAGGCGGGGATCACGCGGTCGCGCAGCGCGATAAACCGGTAGACCGTGATGCCCCACTCGCGCACGAGGATGATCGCGACGACCCACCACGGAAGCTCGGCCAGCACGGCCAGCATGACGAGCGCCGCCCCGGTGAGCAGCTTGTCGGCGATCGGGTCGAGCAGGATGCCGAGATCGGTCACCAGATTGCGTCGACGCGCGAGCATACCGTCGACGCCGTCGGTGGCGATCGCGACGATGAACAGCACCGCCGCGGCCACGCGCAGCGGCCCGTCGGCACCGCCGTCGAGCACGAGCAGCACGACGAACAGCGGGGCGAGCAGGATGCGCACCACGGTGATGATGTTGGCCAGGTTGCCGCTGCTCGCGGGCGACTCCCCCGCGCGCACCACCCGCCCGCGGAACGAGTACGACCGGGCGGAGGACTCGGGCTCGGTCACGCGGTTCTCCTCGGTCGGCAGATCGGGCTCGTGGAGCTCGTCGGTGGGGTGAACAGGGCGGCTGGGCGTCAGTCGCGATCGGTCAGCTGCCAGGCGTCCTCGTCAGAATCGCCCTCGACCTCAGGATAGCCCTCGGTCATGCGGGCAACGGGGTCGTCGGCGGCGGTCGGGCTCGCGCCCGCGGCGGGCGCGGGCGGCGCATCCTCGCCCCGCAGCCGCGCGAGCACCTCGGGAAGCTGGTCGGGGCTCACGAGCACGTCGCGCGCCTTCGAGCCCTCGGACGGGCCGACGATCTCGCGCGACTCGAGGAGGTCCATGAGGCGACCGGCCTTCGCGAACCCCACGCGCAGCTTGCGCTGCAGCATCGACGTCGAGCCGAACTGGGTGCTGACCACGAGCTCGGCGGCCGCCAGCAGCACCTCGAGGTCGTCGCCGATGTCGCTGTCGATCTCGCGCTTCTGCGCCTCGGCCGCGACATCGGCGCGGTACTCGGGCAGCGCCTGCTTCTTGACGTGGTCGACGACCGCCGCGATCTCCTCCTCGGTGACCCACGCGCCCTGCACGCGGATGGCCTTCGAGGCGCCCATCGGCAGGAACAGCGCATCACCCTGGCCGATGAGCTTGTCGGCGCCCGGCTGGTCGAGGATCACGCGGCTGTCGGTCATGCTCGACACGGCGAAGGCGAGCCGGCTCGGCACGTTCGCCTTGATGAGGCCCGTCACGACGTCGACGCTCGGGCGCTGCGTCGCGAGCACGAGGTGGATGCCGCTCGCCCGCGCGAGCTGCGTGATGCGCACGATGGAGTCCTCCACATCGCGCGGCGCAACCATCATGAGGTCGGCGAGCTCGTCGACGACGACGAGCAGGTAGGGGTAGGGCTGCAGCTGGCGCTGCGAGCCCTCGGGCAGCACGATCTCTTTGGCGAGCACCGCGCGGTTGAAGTCGTCGATGTGCCGGAAGCCGAAGGACGCGAGGTCGTCGTACCGCATGTCCATCTCCTTCACGACCCACTGCAGCGCCTCGGCCGCCTTCTTGGGGTTCGTGATGATGGGCGTGATGAGGTGCGGAACACCCTGGTACGCGGCGAGCTCGACGCGCTTCGGGTCGACGAGCACCATGCGCACCTCGGCCGGCTTGGCCCGCATGAGCACGCTCGTGATCATGGAGTTGATGAAGCTCGACTTACCCGAACCGGTCGAGCCGGCGACCAGCAGGTGGGGCATCTTCGCCAGGTTGGCGACGACGTAGCCGCCCTCGACGTCCTTTCCGACCCCGATCGCCATCGGGTGCAGGGCCTTGGATGCGGCGCTCGAGCGCAGCACATCGCCGAGGCTCACGATCTCGCGGTCGACGTTCGGGATCTCCACGCCGATCGCGCTCTTGCCCGGGATCGGCGAGAGGATGCTCACCTCGTTGCTCGCGACCGCGTACGAGATGTTCTTGGTCAGCGCCGTGAACCGTTCGACCTTGACGCCCGGGCCCAGCTCGACCTCGTAGCGCGTCACGCTCGGGCCGCGGCTGAACCCGGTCACACGGGCGTCGACCTGGAACTGCGTGAGCACCTCGGTGATCGCGGCGACGACCGCGTCGTTGGCGGCGGACTTCGCCTTCGGGGGATCCCCGGGCTTGAGCATCGAGGCCGCGGGCAGGCGATAGGGGCGCGCGCCGCTCGACCGTGACGCGGGCGCGGAGAACTCGCCGGCGGCACCGCGCTCGCTCGCCGTCGTGGCGAAGCCGGGGAGCACGGCCGGGGTGGGGTCGACGGGCGGCGCGGGCGCAGCATCCACCTCGCCGGTGAATCGCGCGACGGCCTTCTCGGCGGCCGAGAGCACGTCGTCGAGGCTCTCGGTCACGGCGGCGCGCTCAACGGGGTCGATCGCGTCGGTCACCGCGGCGCGCTCGACCGGGCTATCGAACGCGGCCGACTCGCGGGTCGACTTGCCTTTGCGCCACCACGGCATCGAGCTCGTGTCGTCGAGGTCGAGGCCCAGGTCGGTGAGCGAGCCGAACGCGACGGGGGCGGTCTCGTCTGCGCCCTTCTGCTTCGGCTCGCGCGGAGCGAGCTCGGCGCCGAACAGGTAGGCGTACAGCTCGCGAAGGCGGTCGCCGATGCGGTTCGGCGGAGTCTTCGTCATGATGAGCACCGAGAGGGCGGCGAGCAGCGCGAGGGCCGGCACGGCGACCCACACGGTGGCCAGCAGCAGCACGCCGCCGAGGATCCAGCCGATGACGCCGCCGGCCTGCGCGAGCGCCAGGGGCGGGAAGGCCGGCTGCGGAGCACCGAGGGCGATGTGGCAGAGCCCGCTGACGCTCGCGATCAGCAGCCCGAGTCCGATGCCGATGCGGGTGTTGTCGTGCACGCTCGCCGGGTGGCGGAACAGCCACGCCGCAAACACGATCATGATGACGGGCAGCGCGAACGAGACGCGGCCGACCAGCCCGCCGAACGTCCAGGCGTTGAGAGCGACCGCGACCGGATCGGCCATGAAGAACCACTCGACGATCGCCCCGATGACCGCGAGCACGACGATGAGGAACGGCACGCCGTCGCGGCGCTCCTCCTTCGCGAGCGTCTCACGCCCGAGCAGGCGGAACGCCCCACCCGTCACGTGGGCGAGGCCCATCCAGGCACGCGTCAGGATGCCCGGCTGCGGCTCGGCGACAGGCAGCTTCTTCGTGGCGGCGGTCGAGGTGCCGCGCGCGCGGCTCGAGCTCGACCCCGAGCGCGCGGAACCCGCGCGCGGGCGCGCCGACGACCGGGTGCTCGAAGCCATGGGCCCACGGTACCCGCGGCCGGCGACAGCGGCGGGGGCGACACGCGCCCTAGAGCTCGTCGGCCTCCGGCGGCGGGGCGGAGCCCTCCTCGGCAACCCAGCCGCCCAGCGTCATGAGCGAGTCGAGGGTCGACGGCAGGGTCATGGCGAAGTCCGGTGCGCACGCCGCGATGGCGAGCAGGAGCCCTGCCGAGGGCAGGAAGCGCGGATTCGTCACGTGATCAGCGTACGCCTCTGTGCAGTGCCACGCGACACCCTCGAGAAGGGGTGGAGGAGGAGGTGATCGAGGCCCCTAGGCCTCGATCACCACCGGCACGATCATCGGCCGGCGGCGGTGCTGCGTGTTGACCCAGCGGCCGACGGTGCGGCGCACCACCTGGCTGAAGGCGTGCTGGTCGCGCGTGCCGTTCGCCGCGGCCTCGGCGAGCGCCGCCACGATCTGCGGCTTCACCTCGTCGAACACGGCCTCGTCGGGGGCGAACCCGCGGGCGTGGATCTCGGGCCCGACGACGACACGGCCGGTCTGAGCATCCACCGCGACGAAGATCGAGATGAAGCCCTCCTCGGCGAGGATGCGGCGGTCTTTGAGATCGGCGTCGGTGATGGCTCCGACCGTCGAGCCGTCGACGTAGACGAAGCCGATGTCGAGCTGGCCGACGATGCGGGCGACGCCATCGCGCAGGTCGACGACCGAGCCGTTGTCGCCGAGCAGCACATTCTGCTCGGGCACGCCCGTCGCGATCGCGAGGTCGGCATTGGCGACGAGGTGGCGCTGCTCGCCGTGCACGGGCATGACGTTCTTCGGCTTGAGCACGTTGTAGAAGTAGAGCAGCTCGCCGGCCGAGGCGTGACCCGAGACGTGCACGCGGGCGGTGCCCTTGTGCACCACCTTCGCGCCGAGCTTCATGAGCCCGTTGATGACGCGGTAGACGGCGTTCTCGTTGCCGGGGATCAGGCTCGAGGCGAGGATGACGGTGTCGCCCTCGCCGATCTCGATCTGGTGCTCGAGGTTCGCCATGCGGGCGAGCACCGCCATGGGCTCGCCCTGGCTGCCGGTCGACATGTAGACGATCTGGTCGTCGGGCAGCGTGGCGGCCTTCTTGTGGTCGATCAGGATGCCCTCCGGCACCTTCAAGAACCCGAGGTCGGCGGCGATCGTCATGTTGCGCACCATGCTGCGACCCATGAGCGCCACCTTCCGCCCGTTGGCGTGCGCGGCGTCGAGAACCTGCTGCACGCGGTGCACGTGGCTCGAGAAGCTGGCGACGATCACGCGGCGGCGCGCGCGGGCGATGACGTTCTCGAGCACCGGGCCGATGTCGCGCTCGAGAGCGGTGAAGCCGGGAACATCCGCGTTCGTCGAGTCGCTCAGCACGAGGTCGACGCCCTTCTCGCCCCAGCGGGCGACCGCGCGCAGGTCGGTGATGCGGTCGTCGAGGGGCAGCTGGTCCATCTTGAAATCGCCGGTGTGCAGCACGGTGCCCGCGGGGGTCTCGACGACGACGGCGAGAGCATCCGGAATCGAGTGGTTCACGGCGATGAAGTCGAGGGTGAACGGGCCGAGCTTCTCGACCTGACCCTCCTTCACCGTGTGGGTGTAGGGCTGGATGCGGTGCTCCTTGAGCTTCGCCTCGATGAGGGCGAGCGTCAGGGTCGAGCCGATGATGGGGATGTCCTGCCGCATGCGGAGGAGGTACGGCACGGCACCGATGTGGTCTTCGTGCCCGTGGGTGAGAACCACAGCCTGCACGTCGTCGAGGCGGTCGCGGATGGGCCCGAAGTCGGGCAGGATCAGGTCGACGCCGGGCTGCGTCTCCTCCGGGAAGAGCACACCCGCGTCGATGATCAGCAGCTTGCCGCCGTACTCGTAGGCGGTCATGTTGCGGCCGATCTCGCCGACGCCGCCGAGCGGGATGATGCGCAGGGTCGACGGGTCGAGAGCGGGCGGGTCGAAGAGGTCGTTGGGCATGGTCCGCCTGACTGTCTGTGGTGCTCGAGTGGGGCCGCATGGCCCCCGGATTCGGTCTATCGGGTGGTGCCGGCCACCTTCGGCAGGGCACCGCCGGCCGCCGCGTTGCGGTCGGGCCGGAAGTTGTGGAAGTCGACACCGGGAAGATCGGTGACGAGGTCGAGCTCGTCCTCGATGATCGCCGCCTCGTGCTCCTCGGGACCGACGAGCGGCAGGCGCACGCGCGGCGAGCCGATGCGGCCGAGCCCGTGCAGCACGTACTTCGTCGCAACGGTGCCGGGAACGTGGGTCATGACCGCGCGCACGAGCGGCTCGAGACGCTGGTGCTCGGCCGTCGCGGTGGCGAGGTCGTTGCTGTTGACCGCATCGACGATCGTGCGGTAGCTGCCGGGCGCGATGTTCGCCGTCACGCCGATGAGACCGGTGCCGCCGATCGCGAGCGTCGGCAGAACGTTGGCGTCGTCGCCGGCGAAGTACAGCAGGTCGGTCTGGTTCATGACCCGGCTGACCTCGCTGAGGTCGCCCTTCGCATCCTTCACGGCGAGGATGTTCGGGTGCTTGGCGGCACGCAGGATCGTCTCGTAGCGGATCTCGATGCCGGCCCGGCCGGGGATGTCGTAGAGGATGACGGGCAGGTCGGTCGCGTCGGCGACCATGCGGAAGTGCGTGAGCACTCCCGCCTGCGTGGGCTTGTTGTAGTACGGCGTGACGATCATGACGCCGTCGGCGCCCGCCTTCGCGCTGGCCTTGTAGAGCTCGATCGCGTGCGCCGTCTCATTCGAGCCGCCGCCGGTGATGATCGCGGCGCGCCCCGCGCTGACCGACTTGCCGACCTCGACGAGGCGGATCTTCTCGGCGTCGGTGAGCGTGCTGGTCTCGCCCGTCGTGCCGGTGACGACGATGCCGTCGGCACCGCCCGAGATCACGTCGTCGATGTGCTTCTCGACACCCGCCCAGTCGACCTCGCCGTCGGCGAGCATGGGTGTGACGAGCGCGACGAGCACTTGACCGAAGGGGTTGTTCACAGGCACGTGCTTCAGGGTATCGCGCTCCCGCCGCGCCGTGAGGCGCCTGGACGCCCGGGGCTACGGGGCGACGCGGCCGTTGCCGTTGAACGACTCGTAGGTGAGCGGCATGAGCTGCGCGAAGTGCTGCTCCATCTGCTCGGCGACCATCTCGATCTCACGCTGCGGGAACGAGGGGAAGTGCGTTCCCTCGCGCTTGGTGCGCAGCGACAGGAAGTTCATGAGCGAGCGGGCGTTCATCGTGACGTACATCGTGCTGTAGATCGTCACGGGCAGGACGGCGCGGGCGACTTCGCGCGCGATGCCCGCGTCGAGCATCCGCTGATACGACGCGTAGGCGGCGGTGCAGGATGCCCGCACCTCGGCGTCGACGAGCGCCAGCTGCTCGGCCGTGCCCGGAAGGAACTCGTAGGCGCCGGGCTTGCCGACCTGCACGAGGTTGCGCTCGGGCCCGGGCACGTAGAACACGGGGCGCAGCTCGCGGTAGCGGCCCGACTCCTCGTTGTACGAGGCGATGCGGTGCCGCATGAACTCGCGGAAGACGAAGATCGGCGCCTGCACGTAGAACGTCATCGAGTTGTGCTCGAAGGGCGAGCCGTGGCGGTCGCGCATGAGGTAGTTGATGAGTCCGCGGTCGCGCGCGGTGGCCTCGTCACCGCTCGCCGCGGCCTCGAGGGTCTGCTCGCCCTGCGTCGAGACGCGGGCGGCGAACAGCACATCGCTGTCGTGCGCGCTGGCCCGCACGAGCTCGACGGTCACATCGGAGCGGAACTGGATCTCGGCAGCCTCGGTCACGCTCGTCACCCTATCGGGGGTGCTGCGATGTCGCAGATCGTCACACTCGGGAATACCCGACAGCGTTTTCGTATTGTGGGGGGCATGGATGCCCTTCCCGCCCTCCTCGTCATCGCCGGGCTCGTCGCCGCGGCGACCGCGCTCGGGCTGCTCGTCCGCGCCCGCAGCACCCGTGTGGCGAGCGGCTGCGGCGGAGACGAGCATCAGCTCTCGGTCGACGGTGCGGAGGTGACCCTCGTGCAGCTGTCGAGCCCGGTCTGCTCGGCGTGCGCCGCGATGCGCCGGGTCGCCGAGTCGCTCGTGGCCGCCGACCCGACGGTCGCCCACCGCGAGCTCGATGTCGTCGACGAGCCGGCCGTGGCGAGCCGCCACTCGGTCTACTCGACCCCGACGACCCTCGTGCTCGACCGCGAGGGGCACGTGCGCTCCCGCCTCATCGGTGCAGTAAAGCCCGCCGACGTGCGCGCGGCAGTCGACGCCGCCCGCCTTCCCGTGGCGGTGACCGCGTGAGCGCCGCGTCGCCGCAGCCGGGCGCGGCCGAGAACGGCACGCCCTTCGGCATCGACCCGCGCGGCCCGCGGTTCGGGGCCGCGATCACGGCGACCCTGCTGCTCGTGGTCGTGCTGCTCGGGCTCACCGAGCCGCTCGGCGCCGACCTGGTCTCCCGCGCGCTGCAGCCCTCCGCGGTGCTGCTGACCCTGCTCGTGGGGCTGTTCGCGTGGGGAGCGTTCGCGGGCATCCAGAAGCACCCCTACGGCGTGATCTTCCGCCGCCTGGTCGCGCCCCGCCTCGCGCCGCCGACGGAGCGCGAGCACCCCGCTCCCCCGACGTTCGCGCAGCTCGTGGGCCTGCTCGTCACGGCGACCGGCCTCGTGCTGCACCTGATCGGCGTGCCGGGCGCACTCGTCGTGGCGGCGGCCGCCGCGTTCATCGCCGCGTTCCTCAACGCCGTGTTCGCCTACTGCCTGGGATGCCAGCTCTACGTGCTGCTGGTTCGCCTGGGAATCATCCGCCGGTCGGGGGCGCCCGCGTAGGCTGGGGGTCTCCCCCGTCATCGACACGCAAGGAGCACCGCCATGGCCGTGACCAGTGAAGCGACGACCCTCTGGTTCGGGTCGCTCATGGAGGGGTCGGGCACGACCTCCCTCGACTCGTCCGATGCGGGCGAGTTCCCGGTGACCTGGGCCGCGCGCTCAGAGGGCGTGGCCGGGCGCACGAACCCCGAAGAGCTGCTCGGTGCGGCGCACTCGGCCTGCTTCTCGATGGCGCTCTCGCACGCCCTGAGCGGCGCGGGGCACGCCCCCGAGAGCCTCCAGGTGACGGCCGCCGTCACCTTCCAGCCCGGCGAGGGCATCACGGGCAGCCACCTGCTCGTGAGCGCGAAGGTGCCGGGGCTCACCGCCGAGCAGTTCCAGGAGTTCGCCGAGGGCGCGAAGAGCGGCTGCCCGGTCTCGAAGGCGCTCGCGGGCATCCCGATCACGCTCGAAGCCACGCTCGCGTAGTGGGCGCCGCGACCCCGATGCGGGTGCTGATCGCCGGCGCCTCCGGCATGATCGGCACCGAGCTGCAGCGGCAGCTGCGCGCCGACGGTCACACCGTGCTCACGCTGGTACGGCGCGCCCCGCGATCGGAGACCGAGTTCGCGTGGTCGCCCGGCTCGCGCGTGCTCGACTTCCGGGTGTTCGAGCAGGCCGATGCCGTCGTCAACCTCTCGGGTGCCTCGATCGCGCGCCTGCCCTGGACGCGCGGGTACAAGAAGCAGATCCTCGAGTCGCGCGTGCGGGCGACCCGGGCGCTCGCCGAGGGGATGGCGATGGCCAGCACTCCGCCGCGGGTGTTCCTCAGCGGGTCGGCGGTCGGCTTCTACGGCGACCGCCCGGCCGTGCGGCTGACCGAGGATGCGAGCAAGGGCGAGGGCTTCCTGAGCGACGTCGTCGCCGCCTGGGAGGAAGCAGCCGGGCTCGCCCCCGAGGCGACGCGCACCGTCCTCCTGCGCACGGGCCTCGTCGTCGGTCGCGGGGGTGCGATGACGCCGCTGCGTCTGCTCACCGCGGTCGGCGCCGCAGCGCGCATCGGATCGGGCGGGCAGCACTGGCCGTGGATCAGCCTCTACGACGAGGCCGCGGCGATCCGCCATCTGCTGACGTCGACCCTGCGCGGGCCGGTCAACCTGGCGGGCCCGACCCCGGCGACCAGCGATCGGGTCACCCGGGCGCTCGCCGCGGCGATGCACCGCTGGCACCTCCTGCGGCTGCCCGAGGGCGTGATCAGCACGCTGATGGGCGATGCGGGGCGCGAACTGCTGCTCGCGAGCCAGAAGCAGGTGCCGGCGAAGCTGCTCGCCGACGGCTTCCGGTTCCGCCACGAGACCGTCGAGCAGGCGATCGAGGAGCTCGTGCGGCCGACACCGCTCGACGCGGGGTAGACGTTCTCGGCGCGGGCCAGGCGCTCTCGGCGCGGGGCAGGCGCTCTCGGCGGGGGCTAGGCGCTCTCGGCACGCGCGAGGCGCATCGCCTCGCGCATGGCCCAGCGCGCGCGGCGGCGATCGCTCGCCGCGTCGTAGGCGAGCGCAAGCCGGAACCAGTGCTGCCACGAGTCGGGGTGCTGCTGCACCTCGGAGGCGTAGCGCTCGAACACAGCGTCGGCAGCGGCGCGCTCGACACGGCCGCTCGCCCGCGCCGGCACCTCGTCGTCGGGCAGACCGCCCTCGGCCTCCAGACGGCGCGCGAGCCCTTCGGCCCGGAACCCGAAGCGCAGCTCGGCGGCGAGCCCCCAGACACCGACGAGCGGCAGCACCGCGAGCGCCCATCCCATCGCCTGCGCGATCGGCAGCGGGTCGCGGATGAGGTTGATCGCATAGCCGAAGACGACGACGAGGTAGAGCGCGAGCAGCAGCGCCATGATGAGCGCGCCCCAGCGGGTGCGGCTCACGAGGCGTCGCTGTCGGCCGCGCCGGAGCCGGCGGTGCCGTCCACGGCGCCCGGCAGGTGGAGCCCCAGCAGGCTGTCGAGCCCCACGACGAGCCCCGTGGTCTCGACCGCGGCCCGAAGCCCGAGCAGGATTCCCGCCTCGTACGAGCTCGGCGAGAGCGTCTCGTGCGTGATGGTCACGACCTCGCCGGTGCCGCCGAGGTGCACCTCCTGGCGGGCGACGACGCCCTGCAGCCGCAGCGAGTGGATCGGCACGCTCGCGACCTGCTGACCGCGCGCCCGCTGGTCGGTGTGCGGAGCGACGACCGGGCCGAGATCGGCGCGCGCGTGGCCGATCACCTCTGCTGTGCGCACCGCGGTTCCGGAGGGCGAATCGACCTTCGCGGCGTGATGCGCCTCCACGATCTCGATCGACTCGAAGTAGCGCGCGGCGATGGCGGCGAGGTGCGTCGCGACGACGGAGCCGAGCGCGAAGTTCGGGATGACGATGACCCCCGCATCCGGATGCTGCGCCACCAGCCCGCGCAGCGTGCGCAGGCGCTCCTCGCTCCATCCGCTCGTGCCGACCAGCACCTTGAGGCCCGCCCGCACCGCGTGATCGACCACGGTCGGCGACACCCCCGGCGCCGTCACGTCGAGCACGACATCAGCGCCGAGCATCTCGCCCAGATCGCTGCGGGAGTCGAGTCGAGCCACGAGAGCGAGGTCGCTCTGCTGCTCGATGAGCGTGCACGCGAGCGAGCCGAGACGGCCGCTCGCTCCGACAACGGCGACCCGGATGACCATGCCGCCAGTCTACGGCGCGCCGTCCGCGCCTAGGCTGGGGGTCATGGTGACCTGGCGCCCCGCCCTGCCGAGCGACGAGGCGGCGCGCGTGCTGCTCGACCAGTACTTCCAGGCGCGAGCGCAGGGCTTTCCCGGCGGGCCGGAGGCCTATCGGCGCACCGAGCCGGTCGACGGGGAGTTCACTCCCCCGGCAGGCGTCCTCCTGCTCGTGGAGGGCGAGAATCTCAGCGGTGAGCCGGCGGACGTCGGCTGCGGGGGCGTGCGGCGCATCGCCGACGGCCCGCACGGCGCGCGCTTCGAGGTCAAGCACCTGTGGGTGCTGCCGCATGCGCGGCGGTTCGGCTACGGACGGGCGCTCATGGATGAGCTGACCCGCCGCGCACGGGAGCTGGGCGCCGCCGAGCTCGTGCTCGACACGAACGAGAGCCTCGCGGAGGCGGGCGCGCTGTACCGCGCGCTCGGCTTCACGCCGATCGAGCCCTACAACGACAACCCCAACGCGACGACCTGGCTCGGGCGCCTGCTCTGAGGGCGATGCCGCTCAGGCGAGGCTGAGGAACAGCTTCTCCAGATCGGCGACCTCGACCGGGTCGCCGCTGCCGTCCTCCCGCAGGCACTCCTTCATCGCCGAGGCGATGATGGCGAAGCCTGCGCGATCGATCGCGCTCGAGGCCGCGCTGAGCTGCGTGACGATCTCGCGGCAGTCGCGGCCCTCCTCGATCATGCCGAGCACGGCCCCGAGCTGCCCCTGCGCACGGCGCAGGCGATTGGCGATCTTCTTCGCCTCGTCGGCGGGGATGGTGGTCATCGGTCGTCTCCTGTCTCGTAGTCGAGCCCGCGCTGCACCCAGGCCATGGTGCCGCCTGCCACCGAGACGGCGTCGAACCCGTTCGCGAGCAGGAAGTCGGCCGCGCGCAGGCTGCGCGCTCCGGACCGGCAGATGATGTACAGCCGCTCGTCGTGCGGGAGGGCATCCAGCTCATCGGGCAGGGTGCCGAGCGGAACGAGCCGCACCCCGGGCACGTGGGCGTCGATGTACTCGTCGATCTCGCGCACGTCGATCACGGTCGCGCCGCGCTCGCGCTCGATCACGAGCTGATCCACGGTGATCTCATCGGCCATGGGGATCTCCTCTCGGTGCTTCGGGTGGGGACGGTGCGGTTTCAGGATGCGGAGCCCGCGCCCGCGGCGACCGCCTGCGTGCCAGCGCGCCAGGTGGTGTAGCCCCCATCGAGGTTGGCCACGGTGACACCGTACTGCCGCAGGAGCGCCGCCGCCGTGTGGCCGCGCTGACCCAGCTTGCAGTGCACGATGACCGTCTGCCCGCGCAGGCTCTCGGCGTGCTCGCGCAGCTCGTCGAGCGGCAGCAGCGTGCTGCCGGGGATGGCGCCGAGGGCGTTCTCGCCGCTCGTGCGCACGTCGATGAGCCGCCACCCCTCCGCCCGTCGTGCGTCGAGCTCGTGCCACTGCACGCTCAGCTCGCCGTCGATCAGGTTGTCATCGACGTAGCCGAGCATGTTGACCGGGTCTTTCGCCGAGGCGAACTGCGGCGCGTAGGCGAGCTCGAGGTCGGCGAGCCCCCGTGCGGGGATTCCCCCCGCCATCGCCGTGGCGATCACGTCGATGCGCTTGTCGGCCCCACCGCCGACGGCCTGCGCACCGAGGATCGCGTCGGTCTCGGCATCGACGATGAGCTTGAGGGCGAGCAGCTCGGCTCCGGGGTAGTAGCCGGCGTGATCAGTCGGGTGGGTGTGGATGACGCGGATCGCCCGACCCTCCTCGCGAAGCTCGCGCTCGGTGCGGCCCACCGCGGCCGCGGTGAGGCCGAAGAGCCCGATGACGGCGGTGCCGAGTGCGGGAACGGCCGCGTGGGGGCGACCGGCGATGACGTCGGCGGCGAGCCTGCCGTGGCGGTTCGCGAGCCCGGCGAGCCACACCGGCGCGGGATCGCCATCGAATCGCTGCTTCACGACGGCGTCGCCCACCGCGTAGATGGCGGGGTCGGAGGTGCGCTGGAGCTCGTCGACGATGATGTGCCCACCGGGGTCGAGGGCGAGGCCGGCGTCGCGGGCGATCGCGCTGTCGGCGCGCACGCCGACCGAGAGCACGACCAGATCGCTCGGAAGGGAGCGGCCGTCGGCGAGCACGACGTGGTCGTCGGCGATCGCCGAGACCGTCGTGCCGAGGTGCAGCTGCACCCCGTTGGCCCGGAGACGCTGGGCGACCGTGTGCGCCATCTCGATGTCGAAGGGGCGCAGCACGTGCGGCATCGACTGCACGACCGCCACCTCGAGGCCGCGGTGGCGGAGGTTCTCGGCCAGCTCGAGGCCGATGAATCCCGCGCCGACGATGACCGCACGGCGGGCATCCTGTGCCGCGTCGATGATGCGGTCCATGTCGCCGATGTCGCGCAGGGTGAGACCGCGCTCGACGCCGGCGATCGGCGGGCGCACGGGCGCGGCTCCGGGACTGAGGACGAGCGCGTCGTAAGCGATCGCCTCCTCGGCGCCGGTAGTGAGGTCGCGCGCGAGCACGGTGCGGGCATCCCGGTCGATGGCCACGGCTTCGGTGCGCACCCGCACGTCGAGGGCGAAGCGGGCGGCGAGCGATGCCGGCGTCTGCAGGATGAGCGCCTCGCGGTCGGCGATGACGCCGCCGACGTGGTACGGCAGGCCGCAGTTGGCGAACGAGACGTGCGCGCCGCGCTCGAGCACGATGATGCGGGCCGTCTCATCGAGGCGGCGGAGGCGGGTGGCGGCCGACATACCGCCGGCGACACCGCCCACGATGACGAAGGTGCGAGGGGAGGCCATGCCACCAGCATATACCCCCGGGGGTATTATTGGCAGCCAGTGCCGGAGGGTCGAGACGGCCCTCCCAGCCCACTCCCGAACGGTGCTCAGCAGCGTGTGCAACAGTGTCAGCATGCCACGGTCCGCCCTTCTCGAGCGCGCCCGCGGCCGCATCCTCGTGATATTCTCGGGCGACCCGCAGGGCACCCCCGAGTGGGTCAGGGCGCTCGAGACCGGCGACGACGAGGGCTACTTCGGCCCGGGTTCCGCGGTCTGGGAGGTGCACAGCGGCATACCGACCGTCGTCGCGGGCATCCGCGCCCTGCTCATGCAGACCCTGCACCCCGGGGCCATGGCGGGCGTGCACGACCACTCGCGCTACCGGGAGGATCCCCTCGGGCGGCTGGCGGGCACCGTGCGCTGGGTGCTGACGACGACCTTCGCCGACCGGGCGCAGGCCGAGGCCGCGTGCGCCTGGGTGACGCGGCTGCACGGCACGGTGCGCGGCTCGTACGCGGGACCGGACGGCGCGCCGATCGCCTACGCGGCCGACGACCCCGACCTCATCGGCTGGGTGCACTGCGTCTTCGCGGACGCCTTCATCGGCAGCCACGAGACGTGGGGCGGCCCGGTGCCGGGCGGCTCCGATCAGTACGTGCGCGAGTGGGCGCGCGCGGGCGAGCTCATGGGCATGGTCGACCCGCCGCGCAGCCGGGCCGAGCTCGATGCGGCGATCGCCTCCTTCCTTCCCGTGCTGCGCCGCGACGCGCGGGTGGACGAGGCTGTGCGGTGGCTGCGGCGCCCCCCGCTCGGACGCGGCGCGGGGCCCGCCTACCGCATCCTGTTCGCGGGCGCGGTCGCCTCGCTGCCCGACACGTACCGCGAGCTGCTCGGGCTTCGACGGCCCCGCTGGCCCGCGATCGCGCTCACCGGCATCGCCCTGCGATGGATGCGGATGCTGCTGGGCCGCGAATCATCGAGCCTGCACTACACCCGCCGGCGCCTCGCCCGGCTCGCGGTCGCGCACTCCGACGCCGCAGAGCGCCGCTCCTAGAACGGCTGCTCGACGGGCAGCCCGGTGCGCAGCTCGGCCGGCAGGTGCCCGAGGTCGTTGTGCGCCACGAGCACCGGCGGCTTGGCGCTGCGCACGCGGATGATCGTGAGCCCGCAGTTCGCCTGATTGACGCCCATCCACCGCCAGGCGGGGGCCCCGAAGACCTCCCGCACGAACCAGGCGATGACGAAGTTGTGCGTGATGAGCAGCTCGTGGCGGTCATCCCGCGACGGCGACAGCCACTCGGCGGCGGCATCGGCCATCTGCGCCTCACCCGCGGCGATCTCCTCCGGGGTGATGCCGCCGAAGAAGGGCTCGAACGCGGCCGGCATGTCGGGCGTCGGGCCGGAGGGGATGCAGTCCATGAGCAGCGCGGAGGGCTCGGGCTCGATCGAGGGCATGTACTCGGTCATGAGCCGCGCCGTCTCGACCGCACGCTGCAGGGGCGACGTGTGCACGCTCGCGAACGGCACACCGCTCAGCCGCTCGGCGATCGCGCGGGCCTGGCGCTGACCGCGGCCGCTCAACGGGCCGTCGGGAAGACCATGCTCCGCATCCAGCTGCTCGCCGTGACGGACGAGATAGACGTACCGCGACACGAGTCCACGCTCCTTCTCAACCCGGTCGAGCCTATGCCATGCCCGACACGCCGCCGGGGTACAGGTGCAGGACAGACAGCCCTGTCTGTCCCCTGCTAGAGTGACCGTCATCGGATGCTCCCCCCTCGACCCGGAGGGCACGGAGCACCGCGACACCGTCGGAGCCCTGCGTGACCCTCCCCGCCCCCACCGAGACCCCTCGCCGCATGCCCCCCGCGAAGCTGCGCATCCTCGATGCCGCGACGCGGCTGTTCGCCGCCGAGGGCATCCGGGCTGTCGGCGTCGACCGGCTCATCCAGCAGTCGTCGGTCACGAAGGCCACGTTCTACAAGCACTTCGGCTCGAAAGACCGCTTGATCCAGGACTACCTGCGCAGCGCGTCCGAGAGCGACCTCGCCGCGCTCGACGCCCGCATCGCGTCGGCGACCGGCGCCCAGGCGGCGCTCCTCGCGGTCGTGGACGGCGTGCACGAGGCGCTCGCCTCCGACGGCTTCCGCGGCTCGCTGTTCGTGAACGCGGCAGCGGAGTTCCCCGATCCGGCCGACCCCGCGCGCATCATCATCGCCGAGCACCACGAGGCCATCGCCGGGCGGCTCACGCAGCTGCTGCAGCAGCTCGGGCACCCGCTCGCCGGCGAGGCCGCCGACCGCATCATGGTGTCGTACGTCGGCGCACTGTCGTGGGGCCACGTCGGCGACCCGATCGGTGCCGCCGTCGCCTTCCGCCGCGCGGTGGAGTGCGTGCTCGACACCCGGGCCCTCGCGGCCTGAACGCCGCGCGACGGCGCCCGTCGCACGAGCGCCCGCCCCGCGAGGGCCCGCGCTTCGTCAGGCGCTGACCCGATCGAGCTCCGTGAGATGGTGCCGGCTCAGCGGCGTGCGCGGCGCCGCCATGATCGCGTCGAGCTGTGCCGGAGCACTCACCGAGACCACCGGAGCCACAACCCGCGGGCGGCTCAGCAGCCACGACAGCGCGACCGTGGCGGGCTCGACCCCGAGCTCCTCCGCCACCCGGTCGACGGCGTGCAGGATGCGCAGTCCGCGGCGGTTCAGGTACCGCGATGCCTCCGCTCCGCGGCGCTCGCGCTCGAGGTCGGCGCGCGAGCGGTACTTGCCGGTGAGAAACCCGGCGGCGAGCGCGAACCGCGGCAGCACCCCCACGTCCAGCTGGGCCGCGACGCGCGCGAGGTCGCCCTCGTACTCGTCGCGGTGCACCAGGTTGTAGTGCTTCTGCAGCGCGACCATGTGGGCGACGCCGAGCTGCCCCGCGGCGATCCGCGCCTCGAGCAGCCGCTCGCCCGTGTGGTCGCTGCCGCCGAAGGCACCGACGAGCCCGGCGCGGATGAGCTCATCGACCGCGAGCAGGGTCTCGTCGAAGGGCACGGCCGGGTCGTCGACGTGCAGGAAGAGCAGGTCGATCCGCTCGATCCGCAGGCGGCGCAGCGAGGCCTCGACCGCCGCCCGGATGCTCGGGGCCGACAGCCCCGGATGGTCGGCGCTCTTGCCGACCTTGGTGGCGATGGTGAGGGCGTCGCGGTTTCCGCGGCCGCGCATCCAGTTGCCGATCATGATCTCGCTGCGCCCGCCCGCGTAGGAGTCGGCGGTGTCGATGAGAGTGCCGCCAAGCTCGACGAAGCGGTCGAGCACGGCCGTGGTCGTCGGGGCGTCGGCCGTCCAGCCGAATACCGTGCCGCTGAGGGCCATGGGGAAGACCTGCAGCGCGCTCGGGCCGACCCGGCGCGGCAGCACGACCGGCGCCGTCGACAGCGCGGTCGCTGCCGTCGCGGAGGGGCTGCTCTCGGTCACGATGTGCGGTGCTCTCGGTCGGTGGTCGAACGGGGCCGACAGTACTCCGTGAGGGCGGCTCGGTGTTGCACCGGCGCGCCATCGTTATCGCACTGGTGCGCGGGCCGGCGCGGCCGCGGCCGACCGGCTCGCGGCCCCGACAGCACGGCGCGGCCGCACCCTCGAGGGGCACGACCGCGCCGGGTCTGTGGGGCGGGGTCAGCTCTGCTTGGCCGCCCGCACCGCGATGAGGCCGAAGCCCACCTTGTTCAGAACGTCGGCGATCACGTAGATGATCGCGGCGATGCTGATGGCCAGGGCGGCGTCGCCGCCACCGAGCTCGATGAACTCCTGCGTGGCCGTGCCGATGGGGTAGATCGCCCAGCCGGCGATGACGAACCACTTCATGATGCCGACGGCACGCGAGACGTGGGCCGGGGCGTCAGCGCCGAGCTTCAGCGTGAACACGACGTACACGATGTAGAGCCAGCCGAGCGTCGAGATGATGAAGAAGATGTAGTTCGTCGCGCTGCCGGGGGTGCCGATCTCGCCGAGGTAGCCGAACACGATCATGACGAGGTCGGCGACGATGAGCTTGGTGAGCAGGCCCTTCTTGAGCGCACCGGCGAGCGCCACGATGAGCGCGAACTCGACGAGCAGCAGGGGCGTGGTGAGCAGCCAGTCGATGTACCGCAGCGGGAGGGTCGCGTCGACGTCGGCGGCCGTGATCTCCCCACCGGGGAACTTCACGACGTCCTTCATGACGTAGTACATGATCGCGGCGATGAACGTGATGACCGCGGCGTACGTCGCCACCGAGCGGTGCTCGGGCTTCAGGTCATTGCGCTCGAGGTAGAACCACAGGGTGCCGGCCGCCATCGCGACGAAACCGAGCATGAAAAATGCTTGGACGATCTGGAAGTCCACAATTCTCCTTCGAACCGTGTTGGGCCGTGGGCCGGTGGGCCCGTGGCAGTGGGGGTTGGGTTTCGGTCCAGCACTCGCTCGGGCGAACCGAGGTCCGCCGTGCGAAGCGTGCTCACGGTACGCCTCCAGCCCGGTACCAGCCGCACAATCGGGAAAAGTGCGCTGTATGAGCCCTGGAAGAAAGCTGACTTGCTGAGGGGGTGTCGAGACTGCGCGCCGACGATCCCCGGAAATCCGCGGGTTTCTGCCGGATCGCGCAGGCCGCGAGCCAGCCGGGCACTGCCTGTGCATTGGCGGTAAACGCACACGGGGTCGCCGCGACGGCGGCACAGTGCGTCACCGACGGCGGAATGACGGATGCCCGCCCTCGGAGTGAGGACGGGCATCCGAACGGTGCAGGGTGCGATCGACGACCTAGCCGTCCTCGCCCTCCGGCGCGGCGGGGGCGCTCCCGCCCTCGCCCTCGGCGAGCACCGGCGACAGCGACAGCTTGCCGCGGTCGTCGGTCTTCGTGATCTCGACGAGGATCTTCTGCCCCACCGAGAGCACATCCTCGACGTTGTCGACCCGCTTGCCGCCGGCGAGCTTGCGCACCTCGCTGATGTGCAGCAGGCCGTCCTTGCCGGGCATGAGCGAGACGAAGGCGCCGAACGCGGCGAGCTTCACGACGGTGCCCAGGTACTGCTCGCCGACCTCGGGGTTGATCGGGTTGGCGATCGCGTTGACCTGCGCGCGCGCGGCCTCGGCCGAGGCGCCATCGGTCGCGCCAATGTAGACGGTGCCGTCCTCCTCGATCGAGATCTGTGCACCGGTCTCGTCCTGGATCGCGTTGATCGTTTTGCCCTTGGGGCCGATGAGCTCGCCGATCTTGTCGACCGGGATCTGCACGCTGATGACGCGCGGCGCGGTCGGGGCCATCTCGTCGGGGCCGTCGATCGCCTGGTTCATGACCGCGAGGATCGCCATGCGGGCGTCCTTGGCCTGACCGAGCGCCTGGTGCAGCACCGACGAGGGGATGCCGTCGAGCTTGGTGTCGAGCTGGATCGCCGTGACGAACTCGCTCGTGCCGGCGACCTTGAAGTCCATGTCGCCGAGCGCGTCCTCGGCGCCGAGGATGTCGGTGAGGGCCGCGTAGCGGGTCTCACCATCCACCTCGTCGCTGATGAGGCCCATCGCGATGCCCGCGACCGGCGCCTTGAGCGGCACACCCGCGTTGAGCAGCGACAGGGTCGAGGCGCAGACCGAGCCCATCGAGGTCGAGCCGTTCGAGCTCAGAGCCTCGGAGACCTGACGGATCGCGTACGGGAACTCCTCGCGGCTGGGCAGCACCGGCACCAGAGCGCGCTCGGCGAGGAAGCCGTGCCCGATCTCGCGGCGCTTCGGGCTGCCGACGCGGCCGGTCTCACCGGTCGAGTAGGGCGGGAAGTTGTAGTGGTGCAGGTAGCGCTTGCTCGTCACGGGGTTGAGCGAGTCGATCTGCTGCTCCATCTTGAGCATGTTGAGCGTCGTGACGCCGAGGATCTGCGTCTCGCCGCGCTGGAAGATGGCCGAGCCGTGCACGCGAGGGATGACCTGCACCTCGGCGTCGAGCGCGCGGATGTCGGCCAGGCCGCGGCCATCGATGCGAACGCCCTCGGTGAGCACGCGCGCGCGCATGATCTTCTTCGAGACCGACTTGTAGGCGGCGCTGAACTGCGACAGCGCGTCCTCCGGCAGCTCGCCCGCGGCGACCTTGGCCGCGATGGCCTCCTTGGTCGACGCCTTGAGGGCGTCATCCGCCGTCTGGCGCTCGACCTTGTCGGCGATCTGGTACACCCGGGCGAGCTCGTCGTGGGCGACGGCGTCGACCGCGGCGAACAGCTCGTCGCTGTAGGGCAGGAAGACCGGGTACTCCTGGATCTCCTTGGCGCTCTGGGCCGCGAGCTGCTGCTGCGCCTTGACGAGCTGGGCGAGGAACGGCTTGGCGGCCTCGAGGCCCTCAGCGACGACGGCCTCGCTCGGCTTGATCGCACCGCCCTGGATGAGGTTCCAGCTGGTCTCGGTCGCCTCGGCCTCGACCATCATGATCGCGACGTCCTCGGTGCCGTCCGCCTTCGTCACGATGCGGCCCGCGACCGTGAGGTCGAAGACGGCCTCGGCGAGCTGGCTGTGCTTCGGGAACGCGACCCACTGGCCGGTACCGTCGCTCTTCGGCATGAGCGCGAGGCGCACACCGGCGATCGGGCCGCTGAACGGCAGGCCCGAGATCTGGGTCGACGCGCTCGCGGCGTTGATCGCGAGGGCGTCGTAGAACTCGTCCGGTGCGATGCTGAGCACCGTGATGACGATCTGCACCTCGTTGCGCAGGCCGTCGACGAACGACGGGCGCAGCGGGCGGTCGATGAGACGGCACACGAGGATCGCCTCGGTCGAGGGGCGGCCCTCGCGGCGGAAGAACGAGCCGGGGATCTTGCCCGCGGCGTACGAGCGCTCCTCGACGTCCACCGTCAGGGGGAAGAAGTCGAAGCCGTCGCGCGGCTGCTTGCTGGCGCTGGTCGCGCTCAGCAGCATGGTCTCCTCGTCGAGGTAGGCGGCCACGGCGCCCTGCGCCTGCTGGGCCAGCCGACCCGTCTCGAAGCGGATGGTGCGCTTTCCATAGGCACCGTTGTCGATCACCGTCTCGGCGAACGTGATTTCAGGACCTTCCACGAGGTCTCTCTCCTTTGCTGCGTCAGTGCGCGCCTGTCGGACGACGGTGCGCGCTCGCGCAAGGAGCAGGAGCGGGCAGGAAGGGACGGTGCCGACGATCGACGCCGGGCGTCTGCTCTGGCCAACAGTAGACATCCACCGCTCTGCTCCCCGCCTGCGATGAGGCGATGCGGGGGCGGATCGGGAGATCACCACCGGTGACCAGCTTCGAGCCGGCCTGCTCCGTGCGTGTTCAGTTGAACGGCGCGATCGCTCGCGCCGCTTCCAGGGTACCAGCCCGGCGTGTCGCGGCCTAGGGGCGGGCCGGGCCCGGCGCGTCGTCGAGGTCGATGACCGGCACGCCGACGCTGTACGCCAGCCCCTCCAGGCGCACCGGGTCGAGGTCGGGGCTGATCGGCACGGCCCGGCGCTCGCCGTCGAACAGCCAGTAGGCCGGGGTCAGCGCCGAGTCGAGGCCCCGCCCCAGCACGACCCGGTCGCTGAGCGGCACCACCCGGGCGCCGAGCGGATCGCGCACCACGAGCGCCTCGCCGTCGAACCGCACCGACGTGCGCCAGCGCACCGTGATCACCGCGACGCTCGCCGCACCGAGCCCGAACGCGGCGAGCGTCAGCAGGCTGACGGCGATGCGCGGGATGCCCTCCGGCACCCCGTCCGCCAGCAGCAGCCCCGCCCCGACCACGACGAGCACCGCGGCGACGAGCAGCCGTGCCACCCAGCGGCCCGCCCGCGCGCGCACGACC
>OFDN01000232.1_pt1 | contig 52640 bp, 51 predicted proteins | sample 1520971 | NCBI WGS metagenome assembly OFDN01 (sample SAMEA94257418, study PRJEB24077) | hot springs metagenome | biome: Aquatic biome; feature: Geographical feature; material: Water | place: India | collected 2012-06-12 | depth 5 m | reverse complement strand
CCCCGCCATCCGCTTCTTCGAGGAAGTTCTCAGCCAAGGCGCGGATAGCAGGTAGAGCCGGCGCGCAGTCCATGGACGACAGCCTGATGATTGCTGCGGCTTCGATTGCCGCAAGCTCGGCTATCTTATCATCGAGTTCCTTGCCGCTTGGCTGGTACCATTTGAAACGGGCCCAGTCGGTCTTGATGAAACCGGTGCTCCGCAGTTCCGCAAATGCGGCGCCACCCCAGTCTGCGTCCATTCCCACGATCGCGGCAATCGAGGCTGGGTCAGTGCCCTCATATCCGAACTTGGAACTGATGCTGCAGCGCCTAATTTGCTCCATGCACGCGTCAGGGCTGATCGCCATACGCTTGGCAGCTTCCTGGTAGAGCTCAATCCGTTTCGCCATGCCGTAATAGTAGCATGACGGCAATTCTCATCAATCGGCCTTTGGCCAATCGCCTCCGTGTACCTCACGCTCGTATTTCGAAATACGCTTCCATGCGATGGCTACTTCGTCAAATCCATCGTCGGAGAACAACCGCTCGCAGAGGCGATCGATTTCGTGCGGATTGTCGGGCAAACTCCCGCCCTCGCGGTACCGTGCGACCGCCTCCATTACTTTCAGAACGTCGTGGTAGTTTGTCATTCAATGCTCGTGCCGATCCTGCATTATATAATGCTGTTTCTCGGCACATATCAAAATAGCTTCACATAATAATTATCATTTACCCACATTCTCGAACATTTCGTCGATCAAGCGAAAAATCACCCTTTTTAGTCCCTGCCACTTGCATCGATCATCACCGATCAAATCCAGTGCTCTGCTGGCAATTTCCCTCAGTGCGCCTCGTAATCCTATCGAAAATTGGTGCGGTCGGCCATGATAAGCTGGCAACATTCAAGTTGGCAGGGTACTCAGTTCCGCCTGCACCTAGTGTCGAATAACATGGTCCATTTGGTCAGACCTGACGGTCTTCAGTTTCATATTCGTGTTACCCTTTTCGGGCGCTGTCCCAGATGCTTTATCCCATCACATAGATCGACTTCAGGGTCTGATAGGCGCCGATTGCCTCCGGTCCGAATTCGCGACCCATGCCGCTGGCCTTGACCCCGCCGAACGGCGCGCCGAGCGAGGGCATGTAGCCGTTGACGCCCACGGTGCCGCTAACAACCTTTCGCGCCACATCGGTGGCGTGCGCGCTGTCGCTGCTCCATACCGATCCACCAAGGCCATAATCGGAATCATTGGCGATCCGAACCGCATCGGCTTCGCCATCATAGGGGATGACCGCCAGCACCGGACCAAAGATCTCTTCGCGCGCAATCCGGTCGCGGTTGTCGATATCCGCAAAGATCGTCGGCTCGACGAAGAAGCCCGCATTTTGGCTGCGTGGCCGCCCGCCGCCTGCCACCAGACGCCCTTCGGACCTGCCGACTGCGATATAACTTTCCACCTTGTCCCGGTGTGCGGCAGACGACATCGGCCCGACATGCGTTGCCGGATCGAGCGCATCGCCGATGGTGAGCGCTCCAGCAAACTCGGCGAGCGCCCCAACCACCTCGTCATAGCGGCTTTTGGGGGCGAGGATGCGCGTACCGTTGAAGCACGCCTGGCCATTGTTGAGCAGGCAGGAGAACGGTACCCCTTGCAGGAAGCTGGGGATATCGACATCGTCGAGCAGGATCGCCGCCGATTTTCCGCCCAATTCCAGCGTTACCGGGCGCAGCAGGTTGCCGCAGGTCGCGGCGATCTGCCGCCCTGCGTTGGTCGATCCGGTGAACGCGACCTTGTCGATGCCGGGGTGACTGACGAGATAGGCACCGACCTCGCGATCTGCCGCGACCCAGTTGAGCACGCCTGCAGGAACGCCCGCAGCGAGCGCCGCTTCGGCGACGATGTAGCTGTCGAGCACGGTGCCGGGGGAAGGCTTGATCACCACTGTGCAGCCCGCCGCCATGGCAGGCGCGATCTTGTTGAGAGCCAGGGTGACTGGGAAATTCCACGGTACGACGGCCGCGACGACGCCCACGGGGCTGCGCTCGACCAATGTCTCCTTGCCCATTTGCGATGGGCGAATGTCGGCAGCCGGCGGTTCGCGCACCAGTCCGGCGTAATATTGCAGAATGCCGAGCGGGAATTGCGCCTCCAACTGGCTGCTGAGTGCGATGGGCATGCCGTTCTGCACGCTGACAGCCTGTGCCAGTGCGTCACTCCGCGCGGCAAGTTCTGTCATGAAGCGGTCCATGACATCGGCCCGCTCGGATGCGGGTAGGCGCGACCAGCCCGGGCCATCGAACGCCGCCCGTGCCGCCGCGACCGCCGCATCGATATCGGCCTCAACAGCTTCGGGTACCGTGCCGAGTACCTCTTCGGTCGAGGCGTTGACTAGGATGAAGCGCCGGGCGCTGGAGGGGGCGACCCATTGATTGCCGATGAAAAATCTGTCCCTGCTGTGTGCCATATGCTGGTCCTCTCGTGCTTTCCGAGTCGCGGCCTTGCGGTGCGATACGCTTCAAAAAATCATCAACACCGTTGCCGTTTGGTGCGGGCAGGTCGGCGCCAGGGGCGGCCCATTCACACGAGAAACTGCCTGCGAAAACGCGCCTGGATTTCGTCGCTCACGCCGATGGACTGCAGATATGTGGCCGTGGTCCCGCCGGATCGCTCCATCTGGGCAAAGCACGCGGCAAGATAATCGGGTTTCACGCCAAGGATCGCGTCCAGCACCGACGCACCGGGCAGGGGCCTGTCATGCAGGGCAAAGCGGCGCTTGATCTCTGGCAGCAGTGCCGCCTTGGCAGTGTCGTGGGCGGACAAAGTGAAATCGCGCAATATTGTCTGCCGGTCCACGCCCAGAATGTCGAGCATCAGGCCTGCCAGAAAGCCGGTGCGGTCCTTGCCCGCCGAACAGTGGATCAGCACGGGGCCACCGGTTTCGGCCATCGTTCCGACCGCTCGTTTTACGAGCGACTGGAACCGCATGTCCGCGGGCAGCGAGCGGTAGAAGCTGACATACAGCTGGTGCACGTCTTCGGGCCGTGTGAGGTCGCCAGCGAAGAACGCATGGTGTGGCGCATCGCGCTTTTCGCCATCCTCCATCTGCAGAACCTGCAGCCGGTTTTCGGCGCGCCAGGGCATCGGCGACTGGCGCACCTCGTCGGGAAAACGCATGTCGACGCACAGTTTGAGGCCCAGCGTGGGCAGATGATCGAACGGCGCGTTGCCCAATGGCCCGGACTGGCCACTGCGGAACAGCTGCCCCGATGCCACCTGCTGGCCGCCTGCTCCCGGAACGCCGCCGAAGTCGCGAAAATTGATGATCCGGTCGGTCATGCCAATGCTGTAACCCCGCCCGAAAATTTGCAGGAAGCTATCAAAACATCAGCACCGGCTTGATCGCCGATCCGTCTTCGGATGCCTTGGCGGCTTCGTTGATCTGGTCGAACGCGAACTTGGTGATCAGCCGGTCGAACGGGAATTTGCCGTCGCGGTACCAGCCGATCATCTGCGGGATGAACGCCTGCGGATCGGCGTCGCCTTCGGTGATGTACTTGATCGTCGTGCCGCGCATCAGCATTGACATCATGCTTGCAGGCAGCATGGCCTCGGGCGGCGGGACTGCGACGAGGCCAACGGTGCCGTGCGCGCCGGTCGTCTCGACCGCTATGCCGACCACTGAAGGGATGCCCGTCGTGTCGAGCGCATGGTTGACCGCGCCACCGGACAGTTCCTTGATCGTGGCCAGCACATCGGGGTCGGCAACCGGATCGATGACATGGCTGGCCCCGAGTTCCAGCGCCAGCGCGCGGCGCTCCGCATTGGGCTCGACCACGATGATCATGCCAGCGTCCACTGCGCGCCCGCCGAGCAGTGCGGACAGGCCGACCGCGCCGCCGCCGAATATCGCCAGCGACTGTCCCGGCTTGATGCCCAGCGAGATCACCGCCGCACCTGCGCCGGTCTGCACGCCGCAGCCCAGCGGCCCCAGAATGTCGAGTGGCAGCACCTTGTCTACTTTCACCGTGTTGCGGCGATGCGCGATGGCATAGGTCGCGAAGGACGACTGGCCGAAGAAATTGCCATGGATCGTCTCATCCCCCTGGCTGAGCGGCGAGGTGCCATCCTCAAGCCGCACGCCTGCAAAGTTCTTGCCGAGAAACTGGTGGCAATAGGCAGGCAGGCCTTCGTCGCAGGTCGGGCAGGCAGCGCAGCTGTCGAAGCTGAGCACCACATGATCGCCGATGTCCAGATCGGTGACGTCCGGCCCTAGCGCATCGACCACGCCCGACCCTTCATGGCCCAGCACGATCGGCAACGGCACCGGAAAACCATCGCGCGCGACGAGATCGGTGTGGCACATGCCCACCCCGACCATGCGGACCCGCACCTCGCTGCCGCGTGGTTCGGCAAGCTGGATATCTTCGATGGTGAAGGGGCCGCCAATGTTGCGGACGAGTGCTGCGGTGGCTTTCATGCAAATAGGCTCCGTTGGTCAGTAACGCTGGCGAATGGCATCGCGGTGGCGGGTCAGATAGGCTCGGCTGAGGCCCAGTTGTTGAACCCCTGTACCAATTTTTCCGTCATGCGCGGCGCGGAGCGATGATTGCAGGTAGGTGTTCGATGGGTAGGGCGCCCAGTAGCACCCGTTGGTCGTGGAGAAGGTGAAGTCGAACGTCTTGCCGCGCGCATCGGTCACGCTCACTTCACCGCCCATCGGCATCGCTCCGCGATATTCCTGCCGCCCGCGTGCGCTGACAAGGCCGGACAGCGTGCCGTCTTCCAGGATATAGCCGCTGATCAGCCCACCCATTTCATTGGTGGTTGCGATGTCATGCTTGACAAACATGTGGCAGGTGAGCGCTTCGCCGAAGCTGACATGCCACCAGATGACCGCACCGTTGTCGCGTTCGGGCCGTGGACCCCAGCTGCGGTCGCCGGTTTCCACGCAATCGACCGCATAATGCTTGCCCCGCACCACCAGTTCGCCGGTGATCTTGTAGGTCATCTCGTAGTGGCCGTCCCAGCTGCTGTCCCAGGCTGGCCCGTTGCGTTCGGCCGCGAGCGGGTCGATCTGCGGATCGTTGATGTCATAGGCCTGATGCAGCGCGCGGTAGTCGAGCTTGAACCACGTATCGTCGATGCCCTGATATTCGACGCGGTAATGGTTAATCGGCTCGACCGCCTTGATGCTGAGGCCGTTGGGAAGCGTGAAATCACTCAAGCGTTCCGGGCAGGGCATATGCTGCTGGTTGTCGATATAGGCCTGCTCCTCCCACAGGTCGCTGATACGGTCGAGGATGGTGATATCGGCCATGCACACGCCAAGCATCGGTCGGGCGACGACATAGACGATGACGTTGATGTTCGCTTCCGGCACGCAGAAGGGCAGAGCGATCGTCTCCACCCACTGCCAGTGCGAATCCGGCTTGAAATGAAACTCGCAATCCTGTGGGCCGATCATGCTGCATCTTCCATCGTGTCGAAGCCAAAGGGCAGGAACCAGCGCCGGTCTTTGGCCACGCGCGTGCGTTCATGGTCCAGGATGATCGTGCGCAATGCCGCTTTTGCTTGGTCGCTTCCGTCAGCGGATATGGCCTTGACTAGCGCCTCGACTGCTCGGTTCAAGGCGCGAAGCTGGTCGCGCGGATTGATCGAGCCATCGGAATCTGCGGCGCTGGCAAGATCCGCCAGCGCCGGTTGCGTTCGTGCTCCCCCGTCGATTGCAGCAGCCAGCGCCCGGGCCAGCGCAATGTTGTCGGCCAACTCCTCGCGCTCGAACGCGTGGGTGTCATCGAATTGTGCGCGCAGGATGTGAAGATGGCCCACGGCAAGTTGCACCTGCTCTTGCGCCAGCGATGCTTCGGGTGGCAGATGCGGCAGGATGACTTCGGTCAGCGAGCGGATGATGCTGGCGAAGCGCTCGTCGACTGTCGGGGTCATTGGCTATCTCCCATGCTGAGCAGACGGACAAGGTCGTCGGCAAACATCGGCGCGGTTGCGCCAAGAAACGTCAGCAGGACATCCTGGTGGTTATGCTGCGATCTGGCTGCGGCCAGACCGTTGGCGACGACGATGATGTTGCACTTCCAGCTCGACAGTATGTCGTAGTAATGCAGCTTGGACCGATCGACGGTTCGCCCGGACCGACGCTCGTATTCGGCGATAAACTCTTCGCGCTCGAACAGGTCGCTGGCCCTGAACGTGCCGTCCTTGTCGAACGTGCCGAAAACCTGCATCAGCACCCATGCAAGGTCCTCGTGAAAATCGCCGATCCGGGCCAGCTCCCAGTCTAGAAGCGCGGTGATCTCACCGGTATCCTCATCGAACAGGTAGTTGCCGGTGCGATAGTCGCCATGCAGCACCACAAGCTCGCTGGTGTCCGGCATGGCATCGGCGAGCCATTGCGTTGCCAACGCCATCACCGGACGGGCATCGCCTTCATCGACGTTCCACATTTCTGCCCAGTAGTTGTAGCTCCATCGCGCCGCCTGCTTGGGATCGGCATCGGGCACCTCAAAGCCCTGCAAGGGGTTGTTGCGCCAGTCATAGGCATGAATGGTGATGAGGTGATCGAGAAACTGATCGCGCAGTTTCATGCGCAACTCAGGCCCCAGCCAAGTGCCCAGCCCGGAGACCTTGATACCGTTGCTATCGCTCGGCTTCGTGACGCCGCGCACGACGCGCAGGATAGCGGCAGGCTGCGGAAAATGCGCCGCATCATTGTCGATCCACACCGGCTCTGGCACAGGAACCCGGCCGCGCATCGCGGCGATCAGGTCGAACTCGCGGGCGCGATCAGTTTCGGTGATGGCAGAGCGCGGGTCCATGCGCAGCAGGAATTGCTCTTCTTCCCCGTCGGTCGACAAAGTGAAGAAGAATTGTTCCTTCGATGCGCCGCCGCCGACCCGCCTTACTCGTGATACGGTAGCACCCGGCTTTGCGACCGCAAAAAACCTTCCGAGAATTTCCTGCACTTCGGTGATCAATGCCGCCCGATAGGGCGGTAGCGACCGGTTGACACGGCGGCGATCCAGGATCGTGCGGTGCACTGCCTCCATGTCGTTCAGCATGACCGCGCTCATCAATACGGGCCGTTGGCGCGGATGTGATCCAGATAATCCGTGGGCCAGCAGCATTCCATCCACCCGACGCCCGGCTTGCCATCGATCATCGATCGACCGCCGCTTTCGTTCAGGCTGCAATTGGGGACGGGTTTGAGGGTATAGGTACCGAATACCTCGGTCTCGACAGAGGTCGTGCGGCCTGCCTCATCCACTATGGATGCCGTGTAACCCGTTTGCCAATACTGCGCGTCGTAAGTGACATCGACATCGACGGTGGCGATCCGCGACATCACGCCATCCTTGAAAACATAGCCGCGCACGTTTTCCTTGCCCAGCGCGTTGAACCGCCAGAAATGGATAGACGTTTCGGTGCCGACCTGCCCGACGAACCACTCATATTGCTGAAAGGGAACCCAGTCGCGGGTGCCCCAGCTGTGGTCGCGGTGCCCGGTCGCGTCGAATTCTATGACGCGATCGCCGATCCGCAAGGTGCCGGTGACGCGCCCTGCCTGCTCGATCCGGTCGGTCGCGCAATATGCGGGGCATCCGCGCGGATCGGACGCATAAGCATAAGGCGGGTGATAGGCTTCGAAATCGAAATCGACCGTGGCTTCCGGCGTCTCCCAGCGCAGGTGCGCCTTGTTGAATTCCAAGTCCTGCTGAAGCTGAAAGCCATCAATGCGCCAGTCGGCAAAGTCCATGTCGGAAGGCACCGGACGATCCGCGAGCCGCTGCTGGATGGGAGCACCGCCCACGCCGGGTCCGAACACCGCAAGCGCAGCCCCCGCCACGCTGTCTTTCGACACCCAGGTATAGGCAAAGAAGGCAATCTGGTGCTCGGGAAGCACGACGATATACGGGATCGACTCCCGGCCCATCGCGACATCAGGCAACGCATGCCGGTTGTCGTGGATGGCATCAATGGCCATATCCGGTTCGGCCCATACAGCAGCATCAAGCATTCGCGTTCTCCGTACAATCCCAGCGTTCATGCTGGCGGTCACAAGGCGTGGTATCGCCAAAATTGAGCGCGGCATCGGCGCATTGCGCCAAAGCCGCGCTCCCCCCTTTTGCCTAGAACCGCACGGTTGCCTCGACGCCATAGGTGCGGGGCAGCGCGCGGACGCGGTAGCCATTGCCGAACAGGTTCTCTAAGCTGATGCCGAAGGGATAATAGACCCGATCCGTCAGGTTCTTGCCCCAGGCGGAGACCGAGAACCGGCCAAAGGTGTATGTGGCGCGCGCATTGGCGATCCAGTAATCGCCTTCCCCTTCTCCGAACTTCCCTGATGCGACGACTGGCAACGGACCTCGGCTGTAATCCTTGAAGCTGTCGAAGTAGAACTGGCCAGTGTAGTTGAGGTCTCCGTGCAGCGTCAGCTTGTTGTCGCCATCATCGATGATGTTCCAGTCGGCCGCGAACGATGCCGACTGCTTGGCTGCATACGGGAACGGGTTCCCGCCTACGCTAACCGGACCTGCCGAGGATACCACGCAGCTGCCCAGCTGTGCCGGGAAGTTGGGGATGGTGGCCGGATTGGCCGGGCAGGCCCCATTGTCATACTTGCTGTCGAGCAATCCGAACGAGGCACTGAGGGTCAGGCTGTCGACCGGCTGAAGGATAGCCTCGACTTCCAGGCCCTTGAGCGATCCATCGAGCGAGATGAGGTTGGCGGTGGCGCTGGCATCGACCACCTGCCCCTGCTGTCCCTTGTAATTGTAATAGAACACCGAAATGTTGAGCTGCGCCCGGTTGTCGAGGAAGCGCGATTTCAGGCCGAGTTCGAATGCGTCAACCTGCTCGGGCTTGACGAAATACACCTGATTGGCGCTGCCATAGGCCAGCCCGTTGAACGTGCCCGACCGATACCCGCGGCTGTAGCTGCCATAGACCAGAACGTCGTCCGACGGCTTCCAGTCGACGATCGCACGGCCTGTTACACGACCGGATGACCCGCGGTTTTCGAGTCCGCCGGGCAGAGGAATACCCAGTGCCTGGAATGAGGGGATAACCACATTGCCTGCTTCGTCCCGAACGGCCTGAAGAAAGTAAGGAGAAAACGCACCGCCTTGGGTGAAATTGGACACCGTGATCAGCCGCGCAGTGCCTGCATCATCGAAATACGTCGTTATCCCATCGAGGAATTTGTTCTTGTCCTTGGTGTAGCGAAGCCCAGCGGTGACCTTGAGCGTTGGCGTCAGCTCATAGCTGGCCTCGCCATAAGCCGCATAAGAGGTTCGCTTTTGGGTGAACTCTTGCGTCGCGCGGATACCGGTGGGCAGCGAGCCTGCCGAAAGGCCAGCGCCGTTGAAGGCGCCGCCGGGATTGAAGTAACTCGGGGGCAGGCCGACGGCCCTGACGATATCGCTGGTCAGATTGAAGAAGTCAGGGGTGTTGTCGGCGGTTACGCTGTCTTTTCCGTAAAAAGCTCCGACAATGGCCTTGAACGGCCCGCCATCATAATCGAGCCGGACGTCCTGGTTGAAGGCGTCGAACTTGGAGCGATAGCCGATGGAACAAAGCCGCAATGGTGTCCCATCGCAGTCGGTAGACGACTGCGCGTAAAGGCCATCGTCATAGCCGGAGATCGAAATGAGCTTCAAGTTGTCGCTCAGGTCGATCCGCGCATCGAAGACGATCCCGCGAGCCCTTGAAAGAGCGGTGCCGACCGTATCCAGTTCGACCTCGTTCAGACCCAGGCCACGCGCGGACTGGCTGTAACTGGCCGGCACAAGCCCGGCAGGTGCAAGCGCGCCAAACAAGCCGCCAAGCAGGAAGTTGGGATTGGTATAGTTGATGACATCGCTGGTGCGGGATGATCCGGTGGGCAGGGGAACTTCAGTCCCGCCCTCAACCTCGGCAGCATAGACTTTCAATTTAAGATCAACGGTTTCCACCGGCATCCAGCGCATTGTGAGGCGGAGGCCATAGCTCTGCGAACCACCCGGGCTCAGGCCGGAATTGCGGTTCAGACCAGACGCGCCGAATCCTGCCGACGTGTTCAGGCCAGCAGGCAGGCGGTTTTTGATAAAGGGGTCGGAGTCCACATAAGTGCCCGCAAGGCGGATGCCGAACTTGTCTGGCGATGGCGTGACTTCAACCGCGCCTTCCAGGTTGATGCGGCCGAAATTGCCGTAGCCTGCGGTGGCGTATCCATTCTGCCCGGTCAATTCGGGCGCGCGCGTTATGAAGTTCACCGCGCCGCCGGTGGTGTTACGGCCATACAATGTGCCTTGCGGGCCGCGGACAACCTCGATCTGGTTGAGATCATACAGTTGCTGGCCATGGCTTGAGCGGAACGACTGATAGACCTCGTCGACATACACGCCGACCGGTGATGCGGCATTGGCGTTGAATTCCGTCCCCACGCCGACACCGCGGACGGAAAAGTTCGGCTGCTGCTGGCCGTAGGGGGAAGAAACCTGGAAGTTGGGCATGGTATTGTTCAGATCGCTCGTCTCGAACACGCCCTTGGCCTGAAGCGCTTCGGAAGAGATCGCGGACACTGCAACGGGCACGTCCTGCAGATTTTCCGAGCGCTTGGTCGCGGTCACTACGATTTCGGCGAGGCCGTAATTCTGGTCGGCTGCGGCAGCGTCCTGTGCAGGAGTTTCTTGCGCGAACGCCGTCCCCCCAAGCGTTGCGACTGCGAGAACGAACAGACTCGCAGAATCAAACTTCCTCATTTTGCCTCTCCCGTTTGTACCGACGGTGACCCCGCCAGCTACCTTTGTGCCCGCAATTTATTGCGTGACGTTGATACGCAAAATAGTATAAGCCGCAAACTTGTCAACCACTTTACGATCCTGTGGAAAGTTGCAACATGGCCCTGTTCTCCAAGCTTTTCGGCAAGAAGCCGGACCGGACGGTAAAAGTCGAATCATCCGATCTGGAGTTCGAGGTGGGCGGCGGGGCAACGATTCTCGAACGGGCGCTGGCCCAGGGAATCGCCTATCCGCATGACTGCACGGTCGGCACCTGCGGGTCGTGCCGGACCCGGCTGGTTTCAGGCCAGGTCGAGGCGATCACGCCCTTTGGCTATACACTCAGCCGTGAAGAGCTGGACGCCGGTTACATACTCGCTTGCCAGGCGCTGCCGAAATCGGACCTCGTCATCGATGTTGACATCGGCGGTGCTGCTTCGCTCGAACCGGTCAGCCAGCCCGCGCGCATCGTCGAGGTGACCGAACTCACGCATGATATCCGGCAAGTGACTTTGGAGGTTGCAACGCCGCTAAATTTTCGCGCCGGGCAATATGCCAACCTGAAATGGGGCGATGGCAGCGTGCACCGCAGCTACAGCTTTGCAACGCCGCCATCGCCTGCAGGTGTTGCCCGCCCCAGTTTCTTCATCCGCCGTGTACCCGGGGGGCAGTTCACCGACCCCCTGTTCGCCGGATCGCTGGACGATGCGCCGCTGACGATCGATGCGCCACACGGAAATTTCTGGCTGCGCGACGGCAAGGGTCCGATCATCTGCGTGGCGGGTGGATCGGGCCTCGCGCCGGTATTGAGCCTGTTGCAGGATGCGGCCACGCGCAGGGTGCGCCGCGATTGCATCCTGTTGTTCGGCGGGCGAGCCGAGCGCGATCTGTATGCAGCAGAAGCGATTGCATCGGTGCGCAGCAGCTGGACGGCGAGCTTCGATTACTGGCCGGTACTGTCCGAAGAGGCCAACTCCCAGTACCGGCAGGGCTTCGTCACCGGGCACATCGCGCAGGCCATGGAAAAGCTGGGCAGTGATGCGCAGGCCTATATGTGCGGGCCGCCAGCGATGATCGATGCGGGTATCGCGAAGCTGATCGGGCTGGGCGTACCGCTGGCCGACATCTTCTACGACAAGTTCACCGACGCCAGCACGACCGGGTAAGGGGTTAGCGGAACGCCCTTGCGTTTCAGCCGACCGATTGCCCGGCGTGTTCCAGATGCCGTTCACGCGCGCGCAAATACAGCGGCAGCGCAAAGCATGTGCCGACGAAGGACAGCGCGAAGTACAGCCAGCCTGCCTTGGCCCCCAGGCCGATGCGCCTAGCATCGGGCACGACCCACAGCAGAAACACCATCCAGGCCGCCAGGATATCGATGGTCAGAAAGGCTGCCGCGCTGCCGCTGCGGTAGGAATCCAGAAAGAACGAGGGAAGGTTCAAGATATTGCCGCCTTCCATGATCCACACAAAGCCGTGCCACCACGCTCCGACCGTGGCGGCAACGGCTATTGTGACGTAAAGGGCGTGGCGCAGGGACGCGCTCATGCCGTTGCCCAGTTCCCGGCAGGCTTGTCATCGAACCAGTCGGGCCAACCCGCCTCGCGGTTCTGGATCCGCGCCAGTTCGCGCTCGTCGGGCGTCGCCAGCTCGTTGTCCCAGCGCCTGAGCGCCGGCTTGATGATCATATTGTGCCACAGGGGCGGTATCAGGGCGGAGAAGAAGCACACGAACACGCTGGGCATGGGAATCCACTGCCGGTCGGGGCGCAGTTCGTGGAATGCGGCGAAGCTGTCGGTGTGGTGGTCGGCATGGTTGGTGATTTCAAACCCCATGATACGCGACAGCGGCTTGAGGTGGTTCCACACATGGCGGCGGGAAATCGCGCCGCCTTTGACCCGGATCAGCCCGTAATGCTGGAAGTAATTGAACGATTCGATCCAGAAGCGAGCGCCTACCATGCCAGCCAGGGCAAGGGCGACACCGGCCCATCCGCCGATCAGAAACACGATGGACTGCATGATAAGCTGGGCGAGCAACGCCTTCCAGATGCGGTGGCGGATCGACCAGCGGCCATAGCCCTGCTTTTCCAGCGAGTCGCTTTCCATCCGCCAGGCATCGCGCGTGCTCTGCACCACGGCATTGGCGGTGAAGCTGTAGAGCGATACGCCGCGACGCGCGGTGTCGCCGTCTTCGATCGTTGCGACGTCAAGGTGGTGGCCGGTGACGTGCGCGATCTCCCGCGTGGCATCGAGGTAGCAGACCTGCGAATAGGTGCCGACGAAGCGGCGCAGCTTGCCGCGCTGATGGTAGAGTTCGTGCGAAGCAGGCACCAGCGGCACTACGCTCAGCCATGCAAGCGACAGGATTGCGCCCGCATATTGCCACGGCGTTACGCTGTCTGCGGTGGCGACCCAATACGCCGCCATGAAGTACAGGCCCACCGCCAGCAGAGTCGAAATCCAGATCGGCATGTCTGCCAGCAGCCCGCGTTTCATGGCGCGCGGGCGCATGTCATTGGGCAACACCGAATCGATCAGGCCCAGAATGGGCAGCGATGCGATGCCGACGAAAACCCAGTTTCCGCCAGCCGCAAAGCCCGCATAGGCTGCGAGTTGCACCAGCACCGGAACATAATAGCGCGCATAGTCCATTATCGTGAACTCCTCTCTTGAGGCATTGCGTAATCTATATACGCAAAATAGTAAAGCGCCTTATCATCAGATTGTGACGCTTGCAGTTTGCGATTGATGTACCCGGCCATCGCTCGCTATGGATCGCCCATGAAAATGCGGGATCTTGAGCGCAAGACGGGGGTTCATCGCGAAACGATCCGTGTCTATTTCCGCAACAAGCTGTTGCCGGAGCCAGCGCGGCCCAAGCCCAACGTCGCCGATTATGACGAGAGCCATGTCCAGGCGATCCTGGCCGTGCGCAAATTGCAGCAGGACGATGGCCTGACGCTGCCGCAGATCAAGGTCGCACTGCGCGGCCAGTCGGGGCCAGGCCGCGTCGATGCGGCAGCTTTCCAGAACCTCGAAGCGCTGGTTTCGGCGCGAGTCGGTGTCGACGGTGAGGTACCTTTGGCCAATCTGGTCAAGGCCTGGCCCAAGGCCGAAAGCGATGCCCGTGTTTTCGCGGAGATGGGGCTGATCGATATCATCGATACCCCAAACGGCGCGGCACTCACAATCATGGATAGTCGGATCGTGACGATCTGGCAGCTCATGCGGGCAGAAGGGTACACCGAAGAGAACGGCTTTCCGCCCACTGTCGTGGACTTCTATGCCGAACCTGCTGACAAGATCGCGCTAGAGGAATCGCAGCGCTTTGTGCGCGCGACCGAAGGCAAGATGAGCGATGCCGAGGCGGCAGCGTTGTTCCATGCCGGCATCCGGCACATGATCGACTTCTTCGGCCTGCTGCGTATCAAGCGCCTGATGCGGTACATTCACTTCGATGACGCGCAAGGTCATGTGGATGCCGCCCTGCGTGCGGAAAACGGGCCGCCCAGATAGGCGGGATAGCCAAGTTGGCTGACGATCGCATAGTCCGCCATCCGCAGTTCGTCGTCGCCATGCGCGTCTGCCCAGGGCTGGATCACCGCTTCGGCCCGGTTACGCAACGCAGGATCGGCCCAGTCGGTGCCCATCGGGCGTAAAGCTGCCACCACGTCCACGATGAAGCCCGGCAGCGTTTGTTTTCGCGCATGGCGTTCGTAATCGGTTTTGCCCAGAAACAGCGTCTGGATCATGTTGCGGGGTTCGGGGCGCTGGATCAGGTGCGCGAAGATGGCCATCTCGCTGCGGATCGCGCCATCGAAGCACTGCGGCAGACCATATTCGATACAGTCGAGGATTGCGATGGGGGCAGGGTAGAGCCCGCCCGTCTCGTCCATCACCAGCGCGCGGACCGGGTCGATGGATGCTGACACAGCGGCGGGCCGGGGCGCAGACCAGTCGGCGCTGTCCCACGGCTGCCGCGGAGCATCGGCTGCCAGCAGCCAGCGCTCGGCGGCGGCGATCTCTTCGCCGGGCGCGACAACGGCATCGACCAGCCCGGCGTCGAGCGCGGCCTTGCCTGCCAGCCGTGCGCCTTCGAGCAGAATCGGCAGCGCCTTGTCCACCCCGATCAACCGAGGCAGCCGCTGAGTACCGCCTGCGCCGGGTAGCAGCCCGACGAGCGATTCCGGCAGGCCCAATGCGGCGCGCGGACTGTCTGCCAGCACCCGGTAATGCGCTGCCAGTGCTAGCTCGCACCCGCCGCCCAGCGCCAATCCGGCAATTGCGGCGGCAACTGGCTTGCCTGCCGTCTCCAGCGCACGCAGCGCCGCGCTCAGTGGGAAGAAATGGTCGAACGCGATGGTGAAACGGCCTCGCTGGGGCGCAGCGACGATCATGTCGTACGCCACGCCGAGTTCGGTGAGATCCGCGCCCGCGCAGAACGCGGTGTCCTTGCCCGACCGGATCAGCACCCCGCGCACGTCGCTGGTGCCAAGCCATGCCGCGAACGCGCCCAGTTCATGGATGGCGGCGTTGGAGAACACGTTCATCGTCCGTCCGGGTACATCGAACACCAGATGGACCAGGCCGTTGTCCTGAAATTCCAGACGGAACTGCTGAAGCTTGGGTGGAGCCGGGGTCATTGTGGTTTCCTTGTCATGCTGTGCCGTCGGCTGTCCGGGTCTTGCGCACCTTGCCGGCATCGTCGCGGACCGGCCCGGTCTGGAACGCCAGCGAGCGTGGATGCTTCTGCTTGGCCAGCCAGGGGGTGAGAAAGGTGGATAGGTCTTCGACCGTCAGTGCGCCTGTGTGCGATTCGATCTGCGCGTGGACGATCTGGCCCAGTTCCGGGTCCGGCCGCCCCATCACTGCGCACGACGCGATGGCCGGGTGGCGCAACAACGCCGCTTCGACTTCTGCCGGCCAGATATTGACGCCGCCGCAGATGATCAGGTCGGTGCGCCGGTCGGAGAGGTACAGATAGCCGTCGTTATCGACCCAGCCGATGTCGCCCACCGATTCCCAGCCATCGGGCGTCGCCCGGCGCTCGGCCCCGATGTAGCGATAGGTGGATGCCGGGCCGGTTGGCGGCATGGCGAACACCTCGCCTTCGGTTCCCGGTGGACAGTCGTGGCCCCGGGCATCGAGGATGCGCAGCCGCCCGCCGCCGATCGGACGGCCGACCGATCCTGGCCGTGCCAGCCACTCGCGCCCGCCAATCCAGCAGCGCACGATGCCCTCCGTCGCGCCGTACACCTCCCAGATATGGTCCGCCCCGCGCCATTCGATCCACTGGTGTTTCAGCCATGCGGGCATCGGAGCTGCCGTGTGTACGACGGTTTGCCAGCAAGAAAGCTCGAAGGCGTCGCGCTGCGTGGCTTCGAGCGTCATGATCCGGTGCAGCATTGTCGGCACCATCATCGCCCAGGCCGCGCGTTCGCGAGAGACCAATCCGAGAGCTTCGGCTGCATCGAAACGCGACATCGTCACCACGGACGAACCGCGCCACAGCGCAAAGACCGCCGCGCTGAACGGGGCGTTATGATACAGCGGGCCGGGCACCAGCACAACGCTGTCGGCGGGAATCGCGATGAATTCTGTGCCGTCAGCAAACCCGGCGGACCGGGCATCGACGATGACCTTGGGCACCCCGGTACTGCCGCCGCTGGTACACGCCTTCCACGAGGCCGAGATATGGTCGGAGGGGGCGTAAGGCGCAATACCGGCCGTCGCAGGGCCATCATCCGGCCCCACGAATGCGGCCGGTTGCATCACAGCCAATATGGCCTCGCGCTCGTAATCGGTCAGCTTGCCCGAGAGCGGGGCAGGGGTGGCGCCCGCGCGGTAGATACCGAATGCCAGCGCGATGAACTCCGGCCCATTGGCGCGCGAGAATGCCACTAGGTCGTCATGCGCGACGCCCCGCTCCACCAGCCACGCCGCCCATTCGCTGGACCGCCGGTCAAGATCGCCGAAGCTCCAGCGTGCATTGCCATGGACGAGTGCGGTGCGATCCGGTGGGAAGGCCGAAGGAACGTCGGCGAGCGGCTTCATCGTCAGAATCCGACCTGATCGCCGCCCTTGAGCGCCAGGATATCGCGCGCCTCATCCGGGGTTGCGACTTCCAGCCCCAGTCCCTCGATGATCTGCCGGACGCGGGTGACCTGCGCAGCGTTGCTGGGGGCCAGCTCGCCGCGACCCAGCCACAGCGAGTCTTCGAGGCCCACGCGCACGTGCCCGCCCATCGATGCTGCCATCGCCGCGACCTTCATCTGCGCAGCGCCTGCCGCCAGGACCGACCAGCGATACTGATCGCCGAACAGCCGATCGGCGGTGCGCTTCATGTGCATGACCTCATCGGGGTGCGAGCCGATACCGCCCAGCAGGCCGAAGCAGGTCTGAATGAACAGCGGCCCCTGGACCAAGCCCTCGCTCCAGAAATAGTGCAAATTGTGCAGGTGGCTGGTGTCGTAGCATTCGAACTCATAGCGCGCGCCGGTCTGGTTGAGCGTGTCCAGCGCGTAGCGGATGTCCTTGAAGCTGTTGCGGAACACCAGATCGTGGCTGCCTTCGAGCATCTCCGGCTCCCAGGCGTGCTTGAACTCCTTGTAGCGCTTGAGCATCGGGAACAGGCCGAAGTTCATCGAGCCCATGTTTAGGCTGGCCACCTCCGGCTTCCACACGGCAGCGGGCTGGACGCGCTCCTCGACCGACATGTATGGCGACCCGCCGGTGGTGAGGTTGATGACCACGTCCGACCGCTGCTTGATCACGCGCAGGAACGGCTCGAACGCTTCCGGGCTCTGATCGGGGCGCCCATCCTCGGGGTTGCGGGCGTGCAGGTGGACGATCGCCGCCCCGGCTTCCGCAGCGCCAAGCGCACTTTGCGCGATCTCGTCCGCCGTTACCGGAAGGTGCGGCGACATCGACGGGGTGTGGATCGATCCGGTGATCGCACAGCTGATGATGACCTTGTTCGCGCTCATGATATATCCTTCACAATTGGGCGGCAAAAGCGCGCCAGCCTTCGGTTAGCGGCGCGTGAAACTGGGGGGCAGCGACTGAGATCAGCGCCTCGGCGCGCGCCTGATAGGAAAGCGCGCGGATATCGACCGCGCCGTGTTCGGTCGCGATGATATCGATATCCATCCGGCCCAGCGCGACGGGGCCGCGCGGGACGCCGGGCAGCACGATGCGGCTCACCGTAGCGCCGCTGGCAGTGGCTGGCAGCGCTATGATCCGCAGCCCGCCATTGAGCCACGCAGCCGTCGCATAATCCAGCGCGCCGCCGGGGCCGGACATCAGACCCCTGGGGCCGACCTCGGAATAAGCCTGGCCGAAAAGGTCTATCTCAAGCGCGGAATTGATCGCCACGAAATCCGGGATCGATGCGATCTGCGCGACATTGTGCGTGACTGATACCGGCTGGAAGTTGAACTCAGGCCCGGTAATCGCGCGCATCAGCCGGTCGGATCCCACGGCCACGCCTGCAACTACCGGGGTGCCTGGCGCCAGCGCGCCTGCCTCCAGCAGATCCACTACCTCTTCGACCAGCAGGCCGCTGTGTATGCGCAGGTTGCGCCGGCCGGTCAGCGCCCGCAGGATCGCGCCGGGGATCTTGCCCAGGCCCGTCTGCAACGTTGCCCCGTCACAAATCCAGGGGGCGACATGCGCGGCGATGGCGTCGGCCACCGGATCGACGTTGGTGTCCACCGGTTCCCCGACCGGTTGATCACCTTCGACATAGGCTGTGAGGCAATCGAACGGTATGCCGGGATTGCCATGCGTACGCGGCATCAGCGGGTTGATATGGGCGATACGCACCGGAATATGCGGCCAAAGCTCGGCTGCGAAGTCCACTGCTACGCCAAAGCTGCAGTTTCCCGCTGCATCGGGCGGCGCGACCATGCACAGCATCGCGTCGATCTGAACCGAGTGCAGGCGCTTGCGGATATCTTTGTAGCACAATGGCAGCTGCGTGACGCGCAGCCCCAGTTCGCCCTTCAGCGGCGGTGTGACGAAGAACGTTTCCACCTTGCACCCGGCATTCGCAAGGTAACTATGGTGGTTGATGCCGGGGATGAAGATGCCGGTAAACGTCGCCGGGCCGATCGCATCCCCTGCGGCCATCACCGCCTCCGCCAGCAGGACGGATTCGCCCGTGACCCCGGTAACGAGCACGCGCCCGCCGACCGGAAGCCAGGCTGCCAGATCGGCGGGCGTGATGCTGACAGGGGGCATGAGGGTCGATCCGCTCAGGCTTATTTCACGTATTTGTGGAAGTCGGGCTTACGCTTCTCGTTGAACGCCCGGACGCCTTCTTTCGATTCCTCGGTGTCGTAAAACAGCTTGACCGCGTTGAGCGCCAGCTGGCTGATGCCGCGAATGTTGTCGCTGTCGGCATTGAACGAGCGCTTGGCGAGCGCCAGCGCGGTCGGCGAGCGTTCGCCCAGAATCTCGGTCCATTCGTTGACCGCATCGTCCAGTTCGGCGGCGGGCACCACCTTGTTGACCAGACCCATCTCCATTGCCTGCTGCGCGGTGTACTGCATATTGAGGAACCAGATTTCGCGCGCCTTCTTGTCGCCGACATGCCGGGCGAGCAGCGCGGTGCCCCAGCCTGCATCGACCGATCCGACCTTGGGGCCGACCTGGCCCAGCTTGGCGGTGTCCGCTGCGATGCTGAGATCGCACAGGGTGGCAAACACGTTGCCGCCGCCGATGGCAAAGCCGTTGATGCGCGCGATTACGGGCTTGGGAATGTCGCGGATGATCGACTGCAGTTCGTCGATCGGCAGGCCGACCATGCCGCGGCCATCATACTGGCCTTCATGTGCAGACTGGTCGCCACCGGTGCAGAACGCCTTGTCGCCCGCGCCGGTCAGCACGACCGAGGATACGCCCTTGTCGTCTGCAGCCAGCTTGAAGCCCATGATCAGTTCCTCGATCGTCTGGGCGCGGAAGGCGTTGTACAATTTGGGGCGGTTGATGATGATCCAGGCGGCGCGGCCGCGTTTTTCATAGATCACGTCTTCAAAAGTGGTGGGGTCGATCATGCTTTCTCTCCTGATGAGCCTGGCTTGATATTGGCGGGATTGCGATAAATCGCCGATGCGCGCCCGATCTTGCGGCCATCGACGGACATCAACGACTGCACGAACAGCATCGTGCGCGTCTGGCGTGTGAGTTCGACGTCGGCTTCCACCCACGCGCCAAAAGGCACCGGGGCAAAGAAGTCGGTGGTCAGCGTAATGGTGGGCGTGTGCGCCTGCCCGGATTCCGCGCCGGGCCAGACGGCCACGATCATAGCATCGGAAAACGTCGCCAGCGCGCCGCCGTGGCAGGTGTCGACGGGGTTCAGGTGCTGCTCTGCGACCTGAAAGGCCAGGCGCTGGTTCGTGCGGTCCAGATAGACCGGGCCGAACCGTACGCTGTAGCCTTTGCCAAGGTCGATGCGTGCATAGCCGGGGGGCGGCTGGGCGGACATGGCCAGTGGCTCAGATCATGTTCATGCCGCCGGCGACCGAGAAGGTCTGGCCGGTGATGAAGCTGGCATCGTCGGACGCCAGGAACGCGACGATGCCGGCATAATCCTCAGGCTCGCCCATGCGCTTAAGGGGAATGCCGCGGACCATCGCGTCCTTCCACTTGACCGCCTGCTCGCCTTCGCCCAGCACGCTCGCCATCATCGGCGTGTTGGTGGGGCCGGGGCAGACGACGTTGAGCAGCACGCCCTTGGACGCCAGCTCACGCGCCACCGATTTGGTGAAGCTGATCAGCCCGCCCTTGCACGCCGAATACACCGCCTCGTTGCTGGTACCGACACGGGCGGCATCCGACGCGATGTTGATGATCCGCCCGCCACCGCGCGCGACCATGCGCGGCGCAACCGCGTGGTGTGTGAACAAGGGGCCATACAGGTTGATCGCGATGATCTTGTCCCACAGCGTCTTGTCGGTCGCCAGGAACGGGGCGGGCTTGTCCCACCCGGCGTTGTTGACCAGCGCCCAGACGGGACCGAGGTCGCTTTCCACCGCTTCGACTGCAGCGTTGACCGCGTTCTGATCGCTGACATCCAGCGCGTAAGTCTTGATGACCGCGCCTTCGCCTGCGATTGCTGCGGTCTCTTCACCGGCTTCCGGCTTGAGGTCGAAGATCGCGACCTTGCAGCCTTCTGCGGCCAGACGCAGCGTCAGCGCGCGGCCAATTCCCTGACCGCCACCCGTGACGATCGCAACCTTGTCTTGCAAACCCAACACCCATTTTCTCCTAAGCCTATGTTATGTAATCGGGGTCCGGCCCCTGCGCGTAACCTTCGCTGCCTGCGATCTCGAGCAGCGTATCCTTGATCGTCAGCAGCGTGGCAGATGCCTGGTTGAGTGCGTCTTCCGACACCTTGTCGAGGATCTGCAGTTCGATCTCCTCGACGCTCTTGCGGATCGTCGTCACCAGCTTGGTGCCTGCGCGGGTCAGGTACACCCGGCGTGCGCGCCCGTCGCTGGCGTCAGCCCGGCGTTCGACAAAGCCAGCGCTCTCCATCCGGTCGAGCAGGCCGCCGATCGCGACCTTGGTGAGGTCGAGGTCGCCCGCAAGCGCGGTCTGTGTCATGCCGTCGCGGCGCGAGAGGAAGGCGAGCACCCACCATTGCGAGCGGGTGATGCCCAGCGGCTTCAGCGCCCGGTCCACGACGACACGGCGCAGCCGCGAGACATCGTGGATCAGAAAGCCGAAGCGAAGTCCGGTATTGAGGTCTTTGGTCACGGTCATTCCTTGGGTTAGGTTTGCACCATAACCGCTACCGTCCTTTGGGGGATTTTCCAAAGGTCCAGTGTCCGAAATGTCGTGAAAATCGATCATGAAACGCTCAGACGCTCTTCTTCTGCAGCTTGCCCTTGAACATCTCGCGCGCGATGATCGTCTTCATGATCTCGATCGATCCGCCCGCGATCTTGACGATGCGCGCATCGGCATAGGCGCGGCAGATGGGATATTCCCACATATAGCCCCAGCCGCCGAAAAGCTGCAGGCATTTGTCCGCCGCTTCGCAATGCAGTTCGGATGTCACCATCTTGGCCATCGCGGCATCGACCGGGTCGAGCTCGCCCTTCATGAAAAGCTCGATGCACTTGTCGGTGAACACTCGCGCCATCACCGATCTCGCCTTGAGATCGGCGAGCACGAACTGGGTGTTCTGGAAGTCGCCGATGGATTGCCCGAAGGCCTGACGCTCGGCGGTGTAGTCTACCGTCCACTCGATCATTACCTCGGTGACCGTCGCCGACCGGATCGCCTGCGCTAGCCGCTCCTGCGGCAGCTTGGTCATCATCAGCTTGAAGCCCTGGCCCTCGCTGCCCAGCATTGCGTCACCGGGGATACGCATGTTGTCGAAGAACAGCTCGGAGGTGTCCTGCGCCTTCATGCCCAGTTTCTGAAGGTTCTGCCCGCGCTTGAAGCCGGGGGTCGAAGCATCGACCAGGAACAAAGTGACGCCATGCGCGCCTGCGCTAGTGTCGGTCTTGGTCGCCAGCACGATCACGTCACACAACTGGCCGTTGGAGATGAACACCTTCTGGCCGTTGATTACATAACCGTTGCCATCAGGCACGGCATTGGTGCGCACGGCCTTGAGGTCGCTGCCCGCATGCGGCTCAGTCATGCCAAGCGATCCGATCGCTTCGCCGCGGACCATTTTGGGCAGCCAGTATTGCTTCTGCTCGTCACTGCCGAACGACAGGATATAGGTCATGACGAGGTCGGTGTGGATCAGAAAACCCGGGCCGCTTGCGCCGACGCGCCACAGTTCCTCGAACACCACGACATCGAACAGGTAATCCAGCCCCATCCCGCCGAATTCCTCCGGCACCGTGCAGCCCAGCAACCCGGCGGCGCCAGCTTTCAGCCAAAGCTCACGCGGGACAATGCCGTCTTTTTCCCACTGTTCGTGATAGGGGACGATTTCCTTTTCCACGAATTTGCGGACGGATTGCCGCCACATCTCGTGCTCTTCGCTGAAGATCGAACGTTCGATCACGGGCCGTTTCCTTCTAGAAAGTAGATGCAGGTGTCAGGTGGCTCGGCTGGCCTTGTCGCGTGCGGTGGATTGTTGAATAGCCTCGCGGGCGGCTTGCCACTGCGCGTCGGTCAGGTTCGACAGATCGGCAAAGGTGCCGGGACCTGCCAGATGCTGGCCGCCATCGATGGCGATCGTCTGCCCGGTCAGGTAATCGCAGCCATCTGACAGCAGGAAGATGATCAGGTTCTGCAGTTCCGGCATCTGGCCGAAGCGGCGCATCGGCACAGTGTCGTCGCTGGTCGCGCTCGATTTCGCATCGGGAATGGGGTTCAGCTTTTCCCACGCGCTTTCGGTGGGGAAGGGGCCGGGGGCGGTCGCGTTCAGGCGGATGCCGTAAGGCCCCCATTCCACGGCGAGTGACATGGTCATCGCATGCAGCGCGGTCTTGGCCATGGCCGACGGCACGACGAAGGCAGAGCCCGTCCACACCCAAGTCACCAGATTGCTGACCACCGCGCCGCGGATTCCCTCATCGATCCAGCGCTTGCCGATGGCGAGCGTCACGAAGAAGCTGCCGTCCATCACGGTGGAGGTGATGGCGCGGAAGCCGCGCGGGCTGAGCTGACAGGTGGGCGCGATAAAGTTGGCGGCCGCGTTGTTGACCAATCCGGTCAGCGGGCCGATCTGCCATATCGCATCCAGCATATTGTCGATCTGATCGGCGTCGCGGATATCGCAAGTATGCCAATGTACTTTCGTTGCGCTGTCGCCGGCAATGGCTGTGGCCGCAGCGGCCAATGCATCTGCCCGTCGGCCGCAGATGTGGACAACGGCACCCATGCTGTGCAAAGCCCTTGCGATCTCGAGCCCAAGGCCCGATCCGCCGCCAGTGACCAGGATGGATTTGCCATCGAGCACATCATGTCTGAAGATGGTCATGCCCCCATCGCTCCTCTCGTTCGGTTGCGCCGTCGCACCGGTTTATGATTTCGTGAACCTGTTTACAAGTTTCGAAATTGGTGTCAAGGAGCGTTGCAGGAAACAACCGACAAGGCTGTTAACAGGTTGGGCGAGAGGATGTTTGGGTGACCCGGCAAATGGGATCGATAACCGCAATCAGGGGCTATCTGCCGTTGCTGCGGCTGGACAGGGCGCAGGCTGCCAAGGCGCTGCGCCACTTCGGTCTGGGCGGACGGCAGGCGGGCTATCGCAGCGTCGGCGGCTGGGATGAGGATGCGCTGACCTTCGCGGTGGAGGCGAGTCGGGGAATGACCGAGCCGCATCCGGCGCGAATCGGGTTCGCCTCCACCTCTGCACCGTTCCTGGATCGCAGCCATGCCGGCTTGATCGTCGATGCCCTGGCGCTGCCGCGCTCCATCCGCACGGCAGATGTTGCCGGAAGCCGCCGCTGCGCGACATCGCTGCTGCTCGATATGCTGCTGGCTGGCGAGGACGGGCTGGTCGCTGCGGGCGAACGTCGCCCGGCCCGCGCTGGCAGCGCCGCACACCTTGCCTATGGCGACGGCGGTAGCGCAGCGCGTACTGGACAATCCGGCCCTGCGCAGCTCGTCGGCTGGGCATCGCACAGCCACGACCTGCTCGACAGCTACACATCGCGCGGACAGGAAACGCCCTATGTGAGCGAGGAGCGCTTTGCCCGCGATGTAGCAGGCGCATCGATCATCGTGCCTGCTATTCAGGCCGCGTGCGGAATGGCGGGCGTTGACCCCGCAGCGATCGCGCAAGCAGCGGTGCACGAGCCGCTGCCCGCGATGTGGAAGGACATCGCCAAGCGGACCGGGATGACAGCGCCCAATCATGGCAGCATACTGGCAGGGCGCGCGGGCGATCTGGGCGCGGCCCACACGCTGTTCGCGCTGGCGCTGGCGCTCGATGCCGCACAGCCCGGTGATCATGTGCTGATAGCGGGTTTTGGATCTGGCTGCGATGCCATGGTGCTGCGCGTCGATGCCCCCGTGCCCGGTGCAGCAGAAGCGGCGGCGATGCTGGCCAGCGGCGAAGTGACCGCCGATTATGTCCGGTTCCTCTCGCTCAGCGGCGCGCTCGACCTGGATTTCGGCCTCCGGTCGGAGATCGAGCAGAAGGCGCAGGCGACGGTGCTGGAACGCCATGGCCGCGATACCATCGGCTTCATCGGCGGCAGGGATAGCGCAGGCAATGTGCAGTTTCCCAGGACCCCGGTGCCCGTGCGCCCGGGTGCCGATGGGCGCGAGGCGTTGGAGGACGTGCGGCTCGCTGACCTTCCTGCCACGCTCAAGTCCGTCACGGCTGACCGGCTCAATTTCACGCCCGACCCGCCGTTCTGGTTCGGACTGGTGCAGTTCGACAATGGTGCGCGTATCCTGATGGAACTGACCGATGCAGCATCTGGCGGCTTTGCCGTGGGCGATGCGCTGCACATGCGGTTGCGGATCAAATCGTTCGACAAGCGGCGGGGGATGCGAACCTATTTCTGGAAAGCTGCGCCCGCAACGCGCCAGCAGATGGAGGCCTGAGCCATGGCAACAGGTATCAAGGACCGGGTCGCCATCATCGGCATGGGCTGCTCGCGGTTTGGGGAGCGCTGGGATTGCGGCGCGGACGATCTGATCATCGAAGCATTCGAGGAAGCACTCGCCGACGCGGGAATCGCAAAGTCGCAGATCGAGGCGGCCTGGATGGGCAACGCGCTCGACGACATCAACGTCGGCAACAGCGCGCTACCCTTGGCGCACGCATTGCGGCTGGAGACCATCCCGGTTTCCCGCGTCGAGAACATGTGCGCCACCGGCACCGAGGCGTTGCGCGCGGCGGTCTATGCCGTCGCTGCGGGCGCGATCGATTTCGGGCTGGCGATGGGTGTCGAGAAGCTTAAGGACACCGGCTATGGCGGGCTGCCGCTGCGCACCAAGGGCCTCGCGAACGACCTTTGGATGCCCTACGGCTCTGCGCCTGGTACCTTTGCGCAGCTCGCCGGAGCCTATAGCGCGCGCCATGGCATCGATGGCGGCGATCTCAAGCGCGCGATGGCGCATGTCAGCTGGAAGAGCCACGCCAATGGCGCGCTTCACAGCAAGGCCCATCTGCGCAAGGCAGTGCCGATGGACACGATCCTGAACGCGCCGATGATCGCCGATCCCTTGGGGCTGTTCGATTGCTGCGGCGTGTCCGATGGCGCGGCCTGCGCGATCGTCACCACGCCCGAAATCGCGCGCAGCCTGGGCATCGCAAATCCGGTGACGGTCAAGGCGATCCAGCTGTCGGCCAGCAACGGCTGGGAGATGAGCTATGGCGAGTGGGACGGCGCCTCTGTGCGCAACACCCAGGTCGCCGCCCGCCGCGCCTATGCCGAAGCCGGCATCAGCGATCCGCGCGCCGACCTGTCGCTGACCGAGGTGCACGATTGCTTTTCGGTGACCGAGCTCGTGACCATGGAGGACCTTGGCCTGTCCGATCCCGGTCGGGCGGTCACCGATATCCTCGATGGCCGCTACGATCGCGAGGGCGCAGTGCCGTGCCAGACCGATGGCGGCCTGAAATGCTTCGGCCACCCGGTCGGCGCATCTGGGCTGCGCATGGCGTATGAGGTTTACGGCCAGCTGCTGGGCCGGGCAGGCGAGCGCCAACTCGCCGATCCTAAATTCGGGTTGACCCACAATCTCGGCGGCGCGCCGTTCAACAGCGTCGCTGCAGTATCGATCCTCGGTCGCCTCGACTGAACCACACCTTCAAGGAGTTGCCATTCATGGCTGGTTTGTATTTCGAACAGTTCAGCATCGGCCAGGTTTTCGACCATGAAATTCGCCGCACTGTCACCGATATGGACAACATCCTGTTTTCGTCGCTGACCTACAATCCGGCGGCGATCCATATTGACCACGCCTATGCGGCGACGACCGATTTCGGCAAGCCGCTGATGAACTCGATCTTCACTCTGGGCCTCGTCATCGGTCTCAGCGTGCAGGACACAACTCTGGGCACGACCATCGCCAATCTGGGGATGACCGACACGACCTTCCCCAAGCCGGTATTCGCAGGCGACACTATCCGCGCGCGCACCACGGTGACCGACCTGCGCGACAGCAAGTCGCGCCCGACGCAGGGCATCGTCACCTTCGAGCATCTGGGGCTCAACCAGAATGACGAGGTCGTATGCCGCACGCTGCGCGGCGCGCTGATGATGCGGTCGCCGGCATGAGGCTGCGTTCGCTCCTCTTCGTGCCTGGCGACAGCGAACGCAAGTTCGCCAAGGCGCGCGATATCGGTGCCGATGTGCTGATCCTCGACCTCGAAGATGCCGTCGCCCCCAGCATGAAGGACGCGGCGCGCGCGCAGGTCTCGGCGCGGCTCGATGACAGGTCCCCGCGCGACTGGGCGTTTTTCGTGCGGGTCAATCCGTTCGATACGGGGCTGACCGATGACGATCTGGCAGCAGTGGTCAAACCGGGGCTGGACGGGCTGCTGATCCCGAAGGCGAACGGTGCGCACGATGTCGCCCGCATCGCCGAAACGCTGGACAGGCTGGAAGCGGCGAGCGGCATGGAGGCAGGCAGCGTGCGCATCGCGGTCGTCGCCACCGAAACCCCGCTCGCGATGTTCAACCTGGGCAGCTACACGCCCGCACATCCACGGTTGGCGGCGCTGACCTGGGGCGCAGAAGACCTTGCTGCTGCCATTGGTGCGACCGGCAACAAGGAGGATGACGGCCACTGGACCGATCCCTACCGGCTCGCGCGATCATTGTGTCTGTATGCCGCCGCCTCGGCCGGTGTCGCGCCCGTCGATACGCTGTATACCAATTTTCGTGATCCTGAAGGGCTCGAGGCCGATTGCAGGCGCGCGCGCCGCGATGGCTTTACCGGACGCATCGCGATTCACCCCGATCAGGTCGCCACGATCAACCGCTGCTTCAGCCCCTCGGACGAGGAACTCGCCGAGGCGCGCAAGATCGTGGCTGCTTTTGCCGCCGAGCCCGATGCCGGAACGCTAGGCATCGACGGCAAGATGTATGACATCCCCCACCTCAAGGCAGCCCACCGCACGCTGGCCGCTGCAGGAGACACCGCATGAGTGACGTTCGCCCTCTGCCCACACAGGAAGACCTTGATGCCATCCGCGAAGGCGTGCGCGCCGCCTGCGCGCCGTTCGATGACGAGTACTGGCTAGACCGCGACGATACCGGCGAGTTCCCGCGCGATTTCCACCGCGCCATGGCCGATGGCGGTTGGCTGGGCATCACCATGCCGGAGGAATACGGTGGCTCCGGCCTGGGCGTGACCGAGGCGATGACGATGATGCGCGAGGTTGCAGCTTGTGGCGGTGGCTTTGCAGCGGCATCGACCATCCACATCAACCTGTTCGGCCCGCACCCGATCGTGGTCAAGGGCACGCCCGAGCAGAAGGCGCGCTGGGTGCCGCGTCTGGTTTCGGGCGAAGACCAGTGCTGTTTCGGCTTTACCGAGCCTGATGCGGGCCTCAACACCACCCGCATCAAGACGTTCGCCGAAAAGGTACCGGGCGGTTACATCGTGCGCGGGCAGAAGGTGTGGACCTCGACCGCGCAGGTCGCCAACAAGATCATGCTGCTGACCCGGACCACCAAGTTCGAGGATTGCGCGCGGCCGACCGATGGCATCACCATCTTCTACACCGATCTCGACCGTTCGAAGATCGATGTCCACCTGATCCCCAAAATGGGGCGCAAGGCAGTCGATTCAAACGCCATTTTCATCGACGGGCTGTTCATCCCCGATGAGGACCGCATTGGCGAGGAGGGCAAGGGCTTCGGCTACATCCTCCACAGCCTAAACCCCGAGCGTATCCTGATTGGCGCAGAAGCGATCGGCATTGGGCATGATGCGCTGCGCCGTGCGGTGCAATATGCCAAGGATCGCGTCGTGTTCGACCGGCCGATCGGCCAGAATCAGGGCATCCAGCACCCGCTGGCGGAAAAGTGGATGTATCTCGAAAGCGCCTGGCTGATGGTGGAAAAGGCCGCGCGCCTGTACGACAGCGGCCTGCCGTGCGGGGCGGAGGCGAACGCTGCCAAGTTCCTCGCCGCGCGTGCCTGTCACGATGCGGCCTGGCAGGCGGTCGCGACGCATGGCGGCTTTGGCTATGCCAAGGAATACCATGTCGAGCGGCTGTACCGCGAGGCGGCGCTGACCCGGCTCGCACCGATCACCGAACAGCTGATCATGAGCTTCATCGCCGAGAAGGTGCTCGACCTTCCCAAGAGCTATTGAGGGCACGGATTATGGGAATGATGGACGGAAAAGTTGCGTTGGTCACCGGCGCTGGGCGCGGCGTGGGGCGCAGCATCGCGCTGGCGATGGCTGAGGCGGGCGCTGCGGTTGTGGTCAACGATCTGGGCGTATCGCTGGCGGGCGAGGGCACCGACGATGGCTCGCCTGCGCAGCAGGTGGTGGCCGAGATCGTCGCTGCCGGCGGCAAAGCGATCGCCAACCATGACAGCGTCGCCGATTGGGACGGCGCCTGCGCCATGGTCAAGGCCGCAGTCGACACGTTCGGGCGGATCGACGCGGTGGTGAACAACGCAGGCAATCTGCGCGACATGTATTTCCACAAGATGGGGCCGGAGGATTTCGACGCGGTGATCGCAGTCCACCTCAAGGGCAGTTTCAACACCAGCCGGGCGGCAGCACCCTTCTTCAAGGAGCAGGCATCGGGCGCGTATGTGCACATGACCTCGACCTCCGGGCTAATCGGTAACTTCGGCCAGGCGAATTACGCGGCGGCCAAGCTGGGCATCGTCGGCCTTTCCAAGTCGATTGCGCTCGACATGCAGCGGTTCGGGGTCCGCTCCAATGCCATCGCGCCGTTCGCATGGACCCGGATGATCGACAGCATACCCACCGAAACGCCGGAGCAGCAGAAACGGGTCGAGGGTCTAAAAAAGCTTGATGCCGACAAGATCGCGCCGTTCGTGGTCGCGCTGGCCAGCGACGCAGGCGCGCGAGTGACCGGGCAGATTTTCGCGGTGCGCAACAACGAGATATTCCTGTTCTCCCAGCCGCGACCGATCCGCACCGCGCATACCTCGGATGGCTGGACACCCGAAACGATCGCCGAACGGGTGTTCGACCAGTTCGCCAACGATTTCTATCCGCTGCACCGCTCTGCCGATGTGTTCACCTGGGACCCGGTATGAGCGGGCTGGCGCAGACGCTGAAGGCAAAACTGCGGCTGCCGGTGATGGCGGGGCCGATGTTCATCGCCTCGACTGCCGACCTTGTCATCGCCCAGTGCCAGGCGGGGATCATCGGGTCGATGCCTGCGCTCAACCCGCGCAGCACGCAGGCGCTCGACGCTGACCTAGCCCGCATCGCGCAGAATGTCGGCGATATGCCGTGGTGCATCAATCTGGTGGCGCACAAGAGCAACGACCGGCTGGCTGCCGATCTTGAGGTCGTGCTGCGCCACAAGGTACCGATCGTGGTTCTGGCGCTGGCCGCAGACGCAGCGCTGGTCCGCGAACTGCAGGCCAATGGCAGCCTGGTCTTCCAGGACGTCATCAAGAACCGTCACGCACAAAAATGTGCCGAGATGGGCGTGGATGGCATCATCGCGGTCGGGGCCGGGGCCGGGGGGCATACCGGGGATTTGTCTCCGTTTGCGCTGGTCGGCGAGATCCGCGAATGGTGGGACGGGCTGCTGCTGCTCGCAGGCTGCATCGCCAACGGTCGTGGCGTGCTTGCCGCCGAGGCGCTCGGTGCGGATCTGGCCTATATCGGCTCGCCGTTCCTGGCATCGACCGAGGCGAACACGCAAGCTGGCTTCAAGCAGATGCTGGTCGATTGTAGCGCCAAGGATGTGATGGTCACCAGCTGTTTCACCGGGGTAAACGCCAATTTCCTGCGCCCTTCGTTGATCGAGAACGGCCTCGACCCGGACAATCTGGTGCCCGCGACGCAGGGCGGGGCGATCAACATCAGCAATGGCGGTGCGAACCAGAAGGCGTGGCGCGATATATGGAGCGCAGGCCAGGGCATCGGTGCGATCAAGCAGGCAGGGCCTGCGGGTGAGTGGATCGACTGGCTGGCGCACGATTACGCCGCCGCGCGGCGAGGACTGGGGCTGCCTGAATGAACCGCCAGTGCATCCTCGTTTCGCGCCCCGAAGGCATCGCGCAGGCGGAAAACTTCGCGCTGGTGGACGCCGAGCCGCAGCCGCTGGGCGAAGGCGACATCCGGGTGCGCAACCGGTTTCTCTCTGTCGAACCCGCCATGCGCGGCTGGATCGCGGACAAGGGCAATTATGCAGCGCCGGTGGCCATCGGGTCGGTGATGCGCGCGCTGGCAGCGGGTGTGGTCACGCAATCGCGTGATCCGGACTATCCGGTGGGCCAGGCAGTGACTGGCTGGTTCGGCTGGCAGCAGGAGGCCGTGGTGCGCGCCGATGCGATTGTCCGGCGGATCGGCGAGACCGATCTTCCATTGTCACTGAGCCTGGGCGTGCTGGGCATCAACGGCGTCACCGCGCATCTGGCGCTCACCGGCATCGGCGAACCGAAGGCTGGCGATACGGTGCTGGTGTCCACCGCGGCCGGGGCAGTGGGGTCGGCGGTCGGGCAGATCGCCAAAATCCTCGGCTGCAGAACGATCGGCATCACCGGTGGGCCGGAAAAGGTCGCGCGGTGTATCGACCGATTTGGCTATGATGCCGCGCTCGACTACAAGGCTGCCGACTTCGACGCACGGCTGGCGGAGGCCTGCGCCGAGGGCATCAACGTGTATTTCGACAACACCGCAGGTGCGATCAGCGACCGCGTCTATCCGCATCTTGCCGTCGGTGCGCGCGTCGTCGTGTGCGGCACGGCCTCGATCGAACGCTGGGACCCCTGGCCGCAAGGCCCGCGCGTCGAACGCCACCTGCTGGTCAAGCGTGCACGGATGCAGGGTTTCGTGATCTTCGACCATATGGACAAATACGAAGCCAGTGTCGGCGTGCTTGCCGACTGGGTGCGCAGCGGGCAGCTTGCCTATGACGAAGAGCTGCTCGATGGCCTCGATGCTGCCCCCGATGCGCTCGCGGGGCTGTATCGCGGCGAGAACAAGGGCAAGCGGATCATCGCGCTTTAGGCCGCCAATGGGAGACAAGGGATGTTGGCTGGGAAGAGGATCGTCGTGCTGGGCGGAAGCTCCGGCATCGGCTTTGCGGTGGCCAGATCAGCACTCGGCCAAGGCGCTGCGGTCCATATCGGATCGAGCAATGCGGACAAGGTCAGCGCGGCGGTCCGGCGGTTGGGGGAAGGCGCGAGCGGAGGCGTTATCGACCTTGCCGATGAGGCATCGATTGAGGCGTTTTTCGCATCGCATGGCCCGCTCGATCACCTCGCCTATACCGCAGGCGACTGGACCCGGCGCAGGCTGAAAATCGGTCCGGAATTCGATGCGGAGCAGGCGCAGGCGAGTTTCGACATACGGTTCTGGGGTATCCTGCGCACGCTCAAGTTCGCGCTGCCGCTGATGGCTGCTGATGGCTCGATCACGCTGACGTCGGGCCTGTTCGCGCATCGCCCGGCCAAGGGCTCGGCGTTTTCGACCGCACTGACCGGGGCAGTCGAGCATCTGACGCAGGGGCTGGCAATCGAACTGGCCCCGATCCGGGTCAACGTGGTCACGCCGGGGTTCATCGCGACCGAGGCATGGGCACGGCTGCCTGCCGATGCAGTAGAGGCGATGGTCCAGGACCAGCCGCTGCCGCGCGCGGGCGATCCTGCAGAGGCGGCCGAGGCCTATCTGTACTTCATGCGCGCCGGGTTCACCACCGGCCAGCGCGCCATCGTCGATGGTGGCGCGCTGTTCGCCTGAACTGCGCGGAGATCAGCTGACGGCGCGTTGCTGGCCCGCCCAATACGGCGCGCGCAGGTCCTTCTTCGAGACCTTGCCCGAGGGAACGAGCGGGAAGCTCTCCACGAAGTCGACGCTTTTGGGCACCTTGTAGCCGGCAAGGCTCGTCCGGCAGTGCGCGATGATCGCGGCCTCGTCGATGGCATGGCCCTCGCGCGGTATGACGACGGCCTTCACGCTTTCACCCCAGCGCGCATCGGGCACGCCGATCACTGCGACGGCGGCGACGGCAGGGTGGGTGGAGAGCACGTTTTCGATCTCGGCCGAATAGATGTTCTCGCCGCCGGACACGATCATGTCCTTGGCGCGATCGACGATGTAATACAGCCCCTCGGTGTCGCGCATCGCGATATCGCCGGAGCGGTACCAGCCGTTTTCGATTGCGCCCTTGCTGAGCTCGGGCTGCTGCCAGTAGCCGGTGGTGATCGACGGTTGCCGGATCAGCAGCTCGCCCGGCTCGCCATCGGGAACATCGGTGCCATCGGGATCGACAATGCGGAACTCGATCAGCGGCAGCGGCCTGCCGCAGCTCTTGAGCTTGGCCTCATCCTCAAGGTTGTGCTCATCGGGCCGCAGGATCGAGCTGGCGCCGCCTGCCTCGGTCGATCCGTAGAACTGCATGAACTGGCCCGGCATAGCTGCGATCGCGCGCTTGATCAGGCCCAGGCTGATCGCCGAGCCGGCATACAGCGTCAGACGGATCGACGAGAAATCGGTCGTGGCGGCATCAGGATGATCCAGCAGCATCTGCAGCATCGTCGGCGTCAAGGTCAGCAGGCTGGGCTTCAGGTCGTTGATCGCGGCGAGCAACGCTGCCGGATCGAATTGCCGTACGATGTCGATGGCAACACCGTTATACAGACATTGCAGCGCAATGCCGATGTGCAGCAGGTGAAAGTTGGGCAGGCAGTTGACGAAACTGTCGCCATCCTGCCAGCGATAGGCGGGCTCAAGGTGCTCGCACAGCCGCATCATGTTGGTGCCACCGTGCGACAGCATCACACCCTTGGGTTTCCCAGTGGTGCCGGAGGTGTAGAGCTGGAACGCGGTGTCCTCAAGCCGGGGCGCTGCCGCAGGCGGCTCTCCCGAAGCGCTTTCGACAACGGCTTCCAGCGTTTCCTGATCGTCGATCCACACGACTTCAGGGGGCAGGGCAAGATGCGCGCAGGCGGCGTTCCAGAGGTCGGCCTGTTCGCGTTCGATGATCGCATAGCGAACGCGGCTGTCTTCGATCTGCGCGGCAAGCTCCGCAGGCGCAAGCCGCCAGTTGAAGATCACCAAGCCCGCTTGGGTACGCGCTATGCCGAACAAAGCGAGATAGAAGTCGAAGCTGTTCTTGCCCATGAAGCCGATCAGCGAGCCTGCCTGAGCCATCGGAGCGAAATGGCTGGCCACCTTGGCCGCGGCCCGGTCGAACTGCGCGAAGGTTACTAGCCTGTCGGCGGTGCGCAGCGCCGGGCGCTCCGGATCATGCCTTGCCCAATATTCGGGGTACTGGCCCAGCAGGCGGATTTCAGGATAGGCCCACATATCATTCTCCCCTGAAGGTCGGCCGCGTGCGGTTGGTGAACGCCGTAATGGCAGCAGCAGCATCGCCGGTCCCCGAGGAACGCGACAATGCCTGGGCTTCAAGCTCAAGCTGCGTTTCCAGCGGCTGGTCGAACACGCTGAGCATCAGGCGGCGGATCTCGCCATAGGCCTTGGTCGGCCCTGCAGCGAGGCGCAGCGCGATCTCTTCCGCGCGTGCGCGATACTGCGCGACGTCATGCACCTCGTCGGCAAGGCCGCATGCCAGCGCCTGCTCGGCTGTCAGCGTCTCGCCCAGCAGCAGGAACCGCCGCGCACGCGCCGCACCCATGCGGCGGGCGTACATGATGCTGGAGCCCGCATCACACGAAAAGCCGATGCCGGTATAGGCCGCCACAAACTTGGCATCCTGCGCCGCAACGAGAATATCAGCTCCGGCGACGAACGCGGACATGCCGCCCGCGCAAACCCCGTGGACCGCGGCCACTACCGGGGCATCCATCCGTTGAAGGCGGGCAACGGCGCTGTGCAGTGTCGTTGTCCATCGTTTGATGTTTGCAGGCAGCGCGGCCATGTCGCCGATGAAGCTGTTGATGTCGCCGCCATAGCCGAAGGCATCGCCCTTTGCGGTTATCAGCACGCAGCGTACCGCGGGATCGACCGACAGCATCGTGGCGGCTTCGCATACCTCCGCGCAAAACTGCGCATCGATGGGGTTGCCGCGCACGACATTGGTGAATTCCAGACGGGCAAGGCCGTCTTCGATTGTCAGCATCAGGCGCTCGAACGCCATGGCCATCTCCTAAACATTCTTATTTGTAAGTAGGTTTACTAGATAGGTGGCCCACGTCAAGCAGTTGCAAGCATTTTCGCTAGTGGGGTGCAGCCACTGCGAGCCACCAGAAGTTGAACCGAGCGCAAAAAGTCGGGCCAGCATGGAGTACCATACTGGCCCGTTGAGTAGCACTAACCGCTGCCGATGCGCTGGCAGCGGCCATGAACGCGGTTTAGAAGCTGTACCCCAGTTTCACGCCATAGATGCGCGGCTCGCCGGGGAACTCGCTGAGCGTCGATCCCAGCGCCAGCACCGTGCGGCGATATTTCTGATTGGTCGCGTTGGTGACATAGCCGGTGACCCGGAAGTTGCCGACCGAATACACCGCACGCAGATCGAGCAGGCCGTAAGAGGGCTCGCGCGCCAGGCTGACCGCGCCACCATAGATCGGGTCGGCTTCGCCCGGCTCGTGGAAGAAGGTATCCAGGACCGCATAGTCGGCACGGAAGGTGAAGCCGCTATCGTCGCCGGTTGGCACGCGCCATTCCGCCCCCACATTGACGCTGTGCTTGGGTGCGCGGACGAGAGCACGTCCTGAGAAATCTGTCGCCCTGGTCGGTGCGACACCTGCGGCATTGGTGAAATAGGCACCGTATGTGGCATCGAGATAGCCGTAGGTGAAGCTGACGTCGAAATTGTTGCCGGGGCGCAGCATCAGTTCCACGTCCGCGCCGTAGATCTTGGACGATGCCGCGTTGTCGATCAGGCTGGCCGCCGCGCCGCCACCCAGATCGACGATCCGCGAAACCTGCAGGTTCTTGTAGTCGTAATGGAACGCAGCGACATTCAGCCGCAGTCGCCGGTCAAGCCATTCGGACTTGAAGCCGACTTCATAGGTCTTGATGTCTTCCGGCTGGAACAGCACGTTGGCCTGCGCCGCCGAGAACGGCACATACTGGAAGCCGCCGCTCTTGAAGCCGGTCGAGTAGCTTGCATAGACGCTGACATCGGGGTTGAACTTGTACGTTAGGACCAACCGCGGATCGAACGAGGTGTAGACCGCGCTGTTGTCGACGCGGAACGGCGCTGCGATCAGCGGCACGCCAGGGCGGGTGTTGAGGCCCTGCTGGATTGCGCGCTTTTCATCGCGGGTATAGCGACCGCCAAGCGTGACCTCGAACTTTTCGCTGACATTGATCGTCGCCTGGCCAAAGACCGCATAGCTGTCGATCTCATAGTCCGAAAGTGCCGTGCTGACCTGCGCAGCCCCGCTTAGCAATGCCACGACGCTGTCATTGCCGAGGCGGAACACGTCGCTGCGCGCGCTGCGATCACGATAATAGAAGGCACCCAGGATCCAGTCGACCACGCCGCCGAACGAGGCGGGGCCATCGGGGTTGGAGGTGATGCGGAATTCCTGCGTGAACTGCTTCGACCGCTCGTTGCTGAGCTGATCGATGATTGAAAGTGACGATCCTTCCAGGTCGCGGCCATCGGCAATGCGGAGCTTCTTGAGGCCGCTGATCGATGTCAGCGTCGCAAAGTCGGCATCGTACTCAATGCGACCGATATAGGTTTCGGACCGGCGATCCAGGAAGGGATCGAACGACAGGTTGCCACGATTGCCGCCGAAATAGGGCGTCGCAACGCGGCCTGGACGCGCCAGGAACACCGTGGCCGGGTTGGCGGGCGTGGTCACACCGGCCAGAGACTGGGCAGGGCCGCTGCCGCGGTTGAAACCGGAGAACGCCGCCTTGTCGTCGTCTTGCGAAATTTCGGCGGTGAGATCGATGCTGAACCGGTCGGTCGGTGCGAACCTCAGGCGTGCACGGCCGCCCCAGTTGTCGATGCCCTGAAAGCGGGTGCCGGTGTTGAGGTTGGTCTGGTACCCGTCGCGCTCTGCCGTCCACCCAGCGATCCGGAACATCAGCTTGTCGCCGGCGATCGGTCCGCCGACCGCCCCGAACAGGCTGTAGCCGTCATAGTTACTGATGCCCGCTTCTGCATCGGCGGTGAAATAGTCCGTCGGGCCCTTGGAAATGATGTTGATGGCGCCAGCAATCGTATTGCGGCCATACAATGTGCCCTGCGGACCGCGCAGCACCTCGATCCGCTCGATATCGCGCAGCGACCCGAACGATCCGGATGCGCGGCCGGCGTAGACGTCATCGATGAACACCCCGACCGAGCTTTCCGAGCCGGGATCGAACGAGCGCGTGCCGATGCCGCGAATATACAACTGGGGGCGGGCCGCGCCGAAGCTGCCGAAATAGAAGGACGGAACGCGCGGAGCGATGTTCTCAAGGCTCAAAATGCCGAGTTTTTCGACCTGCTCACCACCGAAGGCGGTGATCGCGACGGGGATGTCCTGCACCCGTTCCTCGCGGCGCTGGGCGGTGACCAGGATTTCGCCGGAATAGGCTTGCTGGGACTCTTCTGCGGCGGGGGCCTGAGCAGCCTCCTGCGCTATGGCGGCGTAGGAAGGTGCCATTAGCGCGGCACCGGACAGCAGAATTCTAAGCGCAGGCGATCGCATATCTCTCTCTCCCATTTGCACCGCATTTTCACGAACGCGGCCTATTATCTGACTTAAGGTAAACTAGCTTATTGAATTAGAGTCAAGAAAATCATTGTGTATGGCTCATACGCAAAATGATTTCGTGAATGTGTTCAATGGCCGCAGGGTCGTCGATCGTCGCAGGGATGGCCGGACGTTCACCGTTGGCGATGGCACGGATGGTGGAACGCAACGTCTTGCCTGACCGTGTCTTTGGCAACATCGCCACGACATGGACAGATTTGAAAGCGGCAACCGGGCCAAGCTCGTCGCGCACGCGCTGCACGACCTCTTCGGCAATCTGGGCGTGGGGCGTTGCGATGCCTGCCTTGATCACCACGAAGCCCAGCGGAACCATGCCCTTGAGCGCATCGTTCGCGCCGATCACCGCACATTCGGCCACCGCCGGATGCGCCGCGATGATCTGCTCGATCGCTCCGGTCGAGAGGCGGTGCCCGGCAACATTGATGATATCGTCGATGCGGCTCATCACATGGACGAAGCCGTCGTCGTCGATCATCCCCGCATCACCGGTGGTATAGCAGCCGGGATGCTGGCTGAGATAGGCGTCCTGAAAATGGGGGTGCCTTTGCCACAATGTCGGCAGGCATCCCGGCGGCAGCGGCAGGCGCAGCACGATCTCGCCGATCTCTCCTGTCGGCAGTTCGCGGCTGTCGGCATCCAGGATCGCAAATCTGTAGCCGGGGATCGGGTGGCCCGCGCTGCCGTGGCGGGTGCGCGTGTCATCCAGTCCGATACAGGTTCCAAGCGCCGGCCAGCCCAGTTCGGTCTGCCACCAATGGTCGATGACCGGCACACCCAGCTGGCGTTCGGCCCAGGCAAGCGTATCAGGGTCGGCGCGTTCGCCTGCAAGGTACAGCGCGCGCAACTTGCCGACACCATGTTGCTTCAGCAGTTTACCTTCCGGGTCGTCGCGCTTGATCGCGCGAATCGCGGTGGGCGCGGTGAAGAAAACATCGACGTGATGATCGCGGATGACGCGCCAGAAGGCCCCGGCGTCGGGCGTGCCGACTGGCTTGCCTTCGTACATCACGCTGGTGCAACCGTGGATCAGCGGGCCGTAGACGATGTAGCTGTGCCCCACGGCCCAGCCGATATCCGACCCGGCCCAGAACACGTCATCGCGGCCGATGCCGTAGATGTTCGGCACCGACCAGGCCATCGCCACAGCATGGCCGCCATTGTCATGCACCACGCCCTTGGCGATGCCGGTGGTGCCCGAGGTATAGAGGATGTACAGTGGATCACTGGCGGCGACCGGCACGCAGGCGACAGGTTCTGCGATCGTGCGCGCCTGCGACCAGTCGGCATCGCGGCCCGCCACCATCTCCGCCTCAAGCTGCGGTCGCTGCAGCACGATGACCCGCGGCACCTTGTGCGCGGCCAAGTCGATCGCGGTATCCAGCAGCGGCTTGTAGGCAACCACACGTCCCGGCTCAAGCCCGCACGACGCGGTCAACACCAGCTTCGGGGCGGCATCATCGATGCGTTTGGCGAGTTCGTTGGCGGCGAACCCGCCGAAGACCACCGAATGCACCGCACCCAGACGCGCGCACGCCAGCATCGCGAAGACGGCTTCGGGCACCATCGGCATATAGATAATAACCCGGTCGCCCACACCCACGCCCTGCGCCGCGATCATCCCTGCAACCTGCGCCACTTCATCGCGCATCTCGGCATAGGTGAGCCGGGTGACGGTGCCGGTCATCGCGCTGTCGTGGATCAGCGCAATGCGGTTCCCTCGGCCCGCCGCAACATGCCGGTCAAGCGCGTTGTGGCAGGTGTTCAGCCGACCATCGGGAAACCAGCGCCACATGCCATCGTCCTGCGGGTCTGCCGCGCGCGTCGGCGCAACGTCCCAGTCGATGGCCTGTGCCGCGTCCATCCAGAAGGCAGCCGGGCCGCTGGTGCTGGCCGCATACACGTTGTCGTAGTTCATAGCGGCTCTCCCGTCAGGTGGTGCCACATCCGCTCGACCACGCCGCCGGACCACACCTGCCGCGCTGCGATCTCGTCGTCATCCAGCCACGCCGACGCCTCCAGCCGCATGGCGCGCACATCGCGTTCGATCCGCGCTGCGTCTTCAAGGAACCAGGCCAGCGTCACGGCTTGCGGCAACGTTGCGCCTGCAACGACCGCGCCGTTGCCGCGCATCACGACCGCCCCGCCGTCGCCGAGGCTGTCGGCCAGACGCGCAGCGGCATCGTCATCGCGCAGCAGCCGCGGATCATCCCACAACGCAACCTTATCGAAATAGGCGCCGATGCCATGGCGCGGCACCGGGACGATCCCGGCAACCGAAAGCGCCATCAGCGCAGGCGACATGAACCGGCAGATGCCGCCCACATCGGCGCGCCGCCGGTAGATTTCACGGTGGATGCGCACCTCGCCGAGCACGCCTTCGGGCAGTGGTCCGTCGATTGGCACCACGGTACCCGGCTCATCGGTGATCCGCCCCAACGGAAGCGCGGCACACACCAGAAAATATTCGTCGTCCAACCGCGCACTGCAATGGCCGTAGGCATGGACGAGGCCTGCGCCTGCCAGCGCGCGCGCAGCGAGTTGCACCTGGCGTTCGATGGCGGGGTCGACCGTCACGTGCCGCGCTCGCGCAGCATGTCGAGCGCGACATCGACGATCATGTCCTCCTGCCCGCCCACCATCTTGCGCCTGCCCAGCTCGACCAGGATCGCGCGGGTATCCAGGCCATGATCGGCCGCTGCCTTCTCGGCATGACGCAGGAAGCTGGAATAGACGCCAGCATAGCCAAGCGTCAGCGTTTCGCGGTCCACCCGCACCGGGCGATCCTGCAACGGGCGGACAAGCTCTTCTGCTGCATCCATCAGCGCGAACAGATCGCAGCCGTGGTTCCAGCCGTGGACATCTGCTGCGGCAATGAACACTTCGAGCGGGGCATTGCCTGCGCCTGCGCCCATGCCAGCCAGCGACGCATCGACGCGGATCGCGCCCCCTTGCACTGCCACGATGCTATTGGCGACGCCGAGCGACAGATTGTGGTGCGCGTGCACGCCGCGCTGCGTTTCGGGCTTCAGCACGCGGTCATAGGCGGCGAGGCGCGCGGCATATTGGTCCATCGTCATCGCGCCGCCGCTGTCAGTAACGTACACGCAGTGCGCGCCATAGTCTTCCATCAGCTTGGCCTGCGCGGCGAGCGGCTCTGGCTCGGCCATATGGCTCATCATCAGAAAGCCCGAGACGTCCATTCCCAGATTGCGGGCGGCCTCGATATGCTGTTTCGAGACATCCGCCTCGGTGCAATGCGTGGCGATACGCACCGAGCGAACGCCCAGGTCATACGCGCGCTTGAGGTCATGCACCGTGCCGATGCCGGGCAGCAGCAGCGTTGTGAGCACGCTGTGCTCCAGCACTTCGGCCACCGCGGCGATCCAGTCCCAGTCGGTATGCGCGCCAAAGCCGTAGTTGAAGCTCGATCCCTGCAGACCATCGCCATGCGCAACCTCGATGGCATCGACCTTCGCCCGGTCCAGCGCCCGCGCGATCGCCTGAACATGATCGAGGCCATATTGGTGGCGGATGGCGTGCATGCCGTCGCGCAGGGTGACGTCCTGAACGTACAGCTTGGTGGTTGCCGGGTCGAAGGTCATGCCGTCATCCTCGCCGCGATCTTCTCGGCGGTTTTCAGCGCCGCCGATGTCATGATATCCAGGTTGCCCGCATAGGCTGGCAGGTAATGGGCTGCACCTTCGACCTCCAGAAACACGCTGACCTTCAGGCCGGTGTAGCTGCCGTCCATTTCGGGAATATGCAGCGGCGCGTTACTGCCGATGCTGTCGATCTGCACGGATTGCTTGAGCCGGTAGCCGGGGACATAGGCCTGGACCTGCGCGACCATATCCTCGACCGACTGGCGGATGGCGTCATGGTCAGCATCCTCGCACAGGCAGTAGATAGTATCACGCATGATCAGCGGCGGTTCGGCGGGATTGAGCACGATGATCGCCTTGCCGCGCGTCGCGCCGCCGACATCGACGATCGCCTGGCTGGTGGTTTCGGTGAACTCGTCGATATTGGCGCGGGTGCCGGGGCCTGCGGACTTCGAGGCGATCGACGCGACGATTTCGCCGTAATGCACCTTGGCGACCCGGCCGACGGCCGCCACAATCGGGATGGTCGCTTGCCCGCCGCAGGTCACCATGTTGACATTGGGCGCATCGAGATGCGCGTCGCCATTCACCGGGGGAACGACGTACGGGCCGATAGCAGCAGGGGTCAGGTCGATGACCCGCTTGCCATGCGCCTGCAGGACGGCGTTGTGGTGCTGGTGCGCGCCGGCCGAGGTCGCGTCGAACACGATGGCGATATCGGCAAAGCCGGGCATCGCGACCAGACCGTCGATGCCCTCGGCCGTGACGGGTACGCCCAGCCGCGCCGCACGTTGGAGCCCGTCCGATTGCGGATCGATGCCCACGAACGCGCCCATTTCCAGCTGGGTTGAAAGTCGCATGACCTTGATCATCAGATCGGTACCGATATTGCCGGAGCCAATGATAGCGACCTTCGTTTTCGTCATCGGATCAGCCCTCGCCAAAGGTGAAGCGGCACGCGCCGATGCCTGCGACAACCGCTTCGACCGTGTCGCCCGGCGTCAGTGCGACCATCGGTCCCAGCGCGCCTGCCAGCAGGATGTCGCCCGCCTTAAGCGGCTCGCCAGCCTTGGCCAGCGTCTGCGCCAGCCAAGCCGCAGCGTTGAGCGGATTGCCGAGTGCCGCAGCACCCATCCCGGTTGAGACTACTGTGCCGTTGATCCGCATCTCCATCGCTGCGCCTTCAAGATCGAGCCCGTCGAGCGGCACCCCGGTATCGGCCAGCACAAAGAACGCCGAAGACCCGTTGTCTGCCACGGTATCGGCAAAGGTGATCTTCCAGTCGGCGATGCGGCTGTCGACGATCTCGATCGCTGCATGAACGCTGGCGATAGCGGCTGCTGCCTGGGCGACGGTCGTATGTTCGCTCGGCAGATCGCTGCCCAGAACGAAGGCGATCTCGGCTTCAGCCTTGGGTTGCAGGGTGCCGGCAGGGTCGAGTATCCCGCCGTCCGCGATCCGCATATCATCGAACAGCACGCCAAAATCGGGCTGATCGACACCCAGTTGCGCCTGCACCGCCTTGGCGGTCAGCCCGGCCTTGCGCCCGACGATCCTGCGACCGGCAGCTTCCCAAAACCGGGTGTTGATGGCTTGCACTGCATAAGCACCATCCGAATCATCGGGAGCCAGCCCGTCGCGCAGCGGCAGCACCGCGCCATCGGCATATGCGTTGCGCAACCGCTCGGCAAGATCGTGATAGCTGACCAATACCCTCTCCCTCCAATCAATGTTCGTTCACCGATTGACTAATTGAAAACACTGTTACATACCAAGTGCACGGTTTGTAAAGAGCTCAATGCTCGAAAGGGAGAGGAATGGATATCAGCCTGCGGCCCGTGGTCGATGAAACGCGCGGAATCTATCGCGTTCCTCGCCGCGCCTTTGTCGACCCTGCGGTGTTCGAGCGCGAATGCCGCGCCATATTCGATCGGTGTTGGCTGTATCTGGGCCATGCATCTGAACTGCCCAATCCCGGCGATTTCCTGACGCGCAAGGTCGCCGGGCGGCCGATCCTGTTCACGCGCGACAAGGAGGACCGCTATCACGCGATGCTCAATACCTGCCCGCATCGCGGTGCGATCGTCTGCCGCGAGCGCAGGGGGTCATCGCCCGCATTTCAGTGCATGTATCACGGCTGGGTGTTCGCAAATTCCGGCCGTCTGATGGTCATTCCGGGCAACGCCGGCTATCCCGATGACGCCAAGGACGACCCCGGTAAGCAGCTCACGCACGTGCCGCGGTTCGACCGGTTCGGCGACTTCTTCTTCGTCAGCTTTGCGGCCGATGGCGAGGACCTCGCCACGTATCTGGCGGGGGCAGGCGACTACATCAAGCTGGTTTCGGAACAGTCCGCCAAAGGCATGACGATCGTCGGCGGCACGCAGGAATACTCCATTCGCGGCAACTGGAAGCTGCTCGCGGAGAACAGCGTCGATGGCTATCACGCGGCCAGCACGCATTCGACCTACCTCGAATATCTCAAGAACGCGAACGGATCGATGCACGACACGCGCCTGTCGGGCCTGGGTTATGATCTGGGCAATGGCCACGCCGTGATCGAGTATTTCGCGCCCTGGGGTCGCCCGATCGCCAACTGGATTCCCTTGTGGGGCGAAGAGGGCAAGCGTGAGATCGAGGCGATCCAGCAGGACCTGACCGCGCGGCTGGGGCAGGAGCGGGCCGAGCGGATCGCCAAGCAGAGCCGCAACATGATCATCTTCCCCAACCTCGTTATCAACGATGTCATGGCGATTACCGTGCGGACGTTCTGGCCGACCGCCCCCGATTATATGGAAGTCAACGCCTGGGCGCTGGCACCGGTCGAGGAATCGGACTGGCTGCGCAAGTTCCGCCTGTTCAACTTCACCGAGTTCCTGGGGCCGGGCGGCTTTGCGACGCCGGACGATGTCGAGGCCATCGAGAAGTGCCAGGTCGGCTATCAGGCATCGCGCGAGGCGCAGTACAACGATATCTCGCGCGGCATGCTGCGCGAAGGCGGCTCGGCCTATGACGATGAACTCCAGATGCGCTGCTTCTGGAACGAATGGGACCGCCGCATTTCGGAGTATACCGCATGAGCCGCGATGCCCAGATCGACGCCATGCTGCTGCACTACCGCGTCCAGAGCTTCCTGTTCCACGAGGCCGACCTGCTCGACCGCTGGGACCTGATCGCCTGGGAAAAGCTGTTCGCGGATGAGGCGCGCTATCTGGTTCCACCGACGGACATGACCGGCGACGATGCCGATCCGGACAAGGCATTGTTCTATATCTTCGATGACCGCGCGCGCATTCATGAGCGCGTTGTCCGGCTGGAGAAGAAGGGCGCACACAGCGAATTTCCGCGATCCAAGACACGGCATCTGGTGAGCAATGTACAGGCGCGGTTGGATGGCGATGTGATCGTCGCAACCGCGTCGTTTGCCGTGTGGCGATCAAAGGACGGCAACACCGACGTGTTCGTCGGCCATTATGCCTACCGGTTGATCGAAAATGGCGGCGATCTGCGCATCGCCGAAAAGAAATGCGTGCTCGATATGGACGCGCTGCGTCCGCATGCCCGCATCAGTATCTTGCTATAGGACGCCTGCCATGACTGCTCCCTTCCGTTACCGGCGACTGTCGTATGTGGCGCTGGATGTGACCGACCTTGACCGGTCAGTCGACTTCTACCGCGACCTTGTCGGCCTTACGCTGGACCGTCGCAGCGATGACGCCGCCTATTTGCGGTGCAGCGATCTGCCACAGAACATCGTCCTGCGGCGCGGCGATATGCCAGGGCTGGCGCGCGCGGCGTTCGAGCTTGAGGGCAGGGCCGACCTCGATCAGGCGTTCGCCTATCTGGAAGCGCAGGGCTTTGCACCGGTATGGTTGAGCGACGAACAGGCGGCGGAACTGAAGGTCGGGGCGGCCTTGCGCTTCCGCGAGCCCGGCTGTGGCCTCGAGTTCGAGTTCCTGTGCGATCCGGTCTCCACCGCCCCGTTCGAGAAAGACCACACTGCGATTGCGCGGCTCGGACACGTCGTGCTCAATGTCGCGGACTTCGATGCGGTGCAGGAATCTTTGGTCGGCAAGCTCAACTTCCTGATATCGGACCATGTGCCGGGCAAGATCGCATTTCTGCGCGCCTTCCCGAACCGCTATCACCACAGCTTTGCGATCCTCAAAGGACCGGCGGACGGCTTCAACCACGTCAACTTCATGGTATCGGACATTGACGACGTCGGCCGTGCCATCAATCGCATGAAGAAGGCGGATGTGCCGATCGTGTTCGGTCCGGGGCGGCACGAACCGTCGGGCAGCATCTTCCTGTATTTCCTCGATCCCGATGGCATGACCGCCGAATACAGCTTTGGCATGGAGGAGTTCGACGAGGCAGGGGCGCGGGAGCCGCGCGAACTGGAGGCCAAGCCCGAAGTGCTCGACACCTGGGGCAGCGTGCCCGATCCGCGCTTCGGCAAGGCTGGGGCGATCCTCACTTATGCGTGAGGATTCGACCAGCGGGCGCGTCGCCATCGTCACAGGCGCAGGGCGCGGCATTGGCCTGGCGATTGCGCGGCGGCTGGAGGCTGATGGCCTGCGTGTCATGTTCGCCGATCTGGAAGAGGGCGCGGCAAAGCACGCCGCAGGTGACCGTGGCGCGGCCTTCTGGGGCGATCTGGCGGATGAAGCCGTCGCGGGCCGGCTTGTCGAGCAGACGGTGCAGCAGCTGGGCGCGCCTGCCGTTCTGGTCAATAATGCAGGCGGCGGGATCCTGCGGCCTTTCCTCGAACACACGCCCGAGACGCTGCGCACCACCATCGACCGCAACCTGTGGACGGCGATCTGGTGCAGCTGGCATGCGCTGCCGCACATGAAAGCTGCAGGCTGGGGCCGAATCATCAACATCGGTGCCGACAGCGTGCGCAACGGCCTGTTCGATCACGCCGGCTACAACGCGGCCAAGGGCGGCATGCATGGCATGACCACCGGGCTGGCGCGCGAATTCGCGCGCGATGGCATCACGGTCAACACCGTGGCGCCGTGCGCGATCGTGACGCCGCAGTACCGCGAAATCGAAAAGGTGAACCCGGCGCTGATCGAAAAGGTGGTCGGCGTGATCCCGATGGGGCGCGCGGGAACCGAAGAGGAAGTCGCCAGCATGGTCGCCTATCTGGCGCGTGACGAGGCCGGTTTCGTCACCGGCCAGGTCATCAGCGTCAACGGTGGCACCACAATGCTTTGAATAGCAGAACAAGGACAGATCATGAGCAACCCTGAAATCGGCAAGTCGATCGTCGCAGCCGGAATCCGCACCAACTATATCGAGGCAGGCACACCCGGCGCGCCGCCGCTGGTCCTGATCCACGGATCCGGCCCCGGCGTGACGGGCTTTGCCAACTGGAACGGGATTATGCCCGCCCTGGCGGAGCATTTTCACGTATTCGCGCCCGATATGGTCGGCTTCGGCTATACCGACGTGCCTGATGACATCGCCGACTTCACACTGGATTTCTGGGTCGGCCACATCGTCGGCTTTCTCGATGCGCTGGGCATCGAACGCGCTTCGTTCATCGGCAACAGCTATGGCGGCGGCCTCAGCCTTGCTGTTGCGGCCCGGCATCCTGACCGGGTTGCCCGGTTCGTGTTGATGGGCGCTGCGGGTCTGAAGTTCGAGATGTCCGATGGCCTGCGCGATGTCTGGGGATATGAACCATCCGAAGCCAACATGCGCAAGCTGATGGAGACGTTCGCCTACAATCCGGCGCTGGTGACCGATGCCATCGTGCTGTCGCGGCACAATGCCAGCATCCGGCCTGGATCGCACGAAGCCTATTCGCGGCTCTTTCCCGAACCGCGCCAGGCCCGTCTCGACGGCCTTGCGACACCGGAAAGTGACATCGCTGCCATCTCGGCACCCGCTTTGATCATCCATGGGCGCGAAGATGTTATCGTTCCCGTTGACGTGGCCTATCGTTTCTCGGCATTGCTGAAGCATTCGGAATTGCACGTGTTTGGGGAATGCGGCCATTGGACTCAGATCGAAAAGCGCGACAGGTTCGTGGAGGTGGTGATCCCGTTCCTGACCGCCGGATGAAACGCCCGCGCCGGTCGCAGGGCGAACGCTCGGGCGAGATGCGCGAGCGGCTGGCCCAGGCGACGTTCGATATCATCGCCGCGCGCGGCTTCTCCAGCCTGCGCACCGCCGCGGTGGCAGAACGGGCCGGCGTCAGCCAGGGCGCTTTGCTGCACCATTTCGAAACCAAGGACGGGCTGACGCTGGCGACGGTAGAATATGCCTTCGCGCAGGCATCGGCCACGACCGAGGAAATCATTGCCGACGGGCTGGCCAAGGGCGTCGACCCGATCGACCTGATGCTGCGGGATTTCCGCACCTATTTCTTCAACGATGATTTCTGGGTGTCGCTGGATATCACCATCAATGCATCGAAAGACCCGGCGTTGAAGGAGGGCATCCGTGAGATCGTGCCGCGCTATCGCCTGGGCGTCTACCGGCGCTGGGTCGGCATCTTGTCAGAAAACGGCTGGTCGGTTGCCGATGCCGAAGAGATCGTGCGGATGAGCGCGGCTCTGACGACCGGGCTGGGAATCCGCACGCTGTTCGACGACGTGGATGCCTATCTGGATGTCACCCTGGCCAAATGGCGCGACATAGTCACCGCCACCTGGCCGCGCGGCCAGGATTAACGGACTTCCGCGACCACCGGGTTTTCGATCACCCCGATACCTTCGATTTCGCAGCGCACCACGTCGCCCACTTTCAGGAACGTCGGCGGATCCATCGCGATGCCCACACCTTCGGGCGTGCCGGTGGCGATCAGATCGCCAGGTTCCAGCGTGAACGCTGTCGAGAGATATTCGATCTGCTGGTAAATGTTGGCGAGCATCATCCCGGTGTTGGATGACTGGCGCAGATCGCCATTGACCCAGCAGCGGATGCCGAGCGTATGTGGATCGGCAATCTCGTCTGCAGTCACGATCCAGGGACCGATCGGCCCATGGGTGTCGAATGACTTGCCCATGGTCATCGTCTGCGAATGAAACTGCCAGTCACGTGTGGAAACATCGTTAGCGACAAAATAGCCAAAGATGTGCCGGTGCGCATCCGCCGCCTGCACATGTTTGGCTGTTTTGCCGATCATGACACCCAGCTCGGCCTCATAATCGATCTGGTCGGACACGTCCGGTTTGACGATGTTGTCATGAGGGCCAACGATGCAGGTCGTCTGCTTGTTGAACCACAATTGCTTCTTGGGCTCGGCGATGCCCAGTTTTGCGCCTTCCTCGATATGCTTGGCGTAGTTCATACCGATGGCGAGGTATTTGCCTGGGCGCTTGATCGGGGCCAGCAATCGCACCGACGCCAGCGCGACGGCCGGGGCAGTCTCTGCAAATTGGGCGATTTTTGCCAGAGCGTCCGCACCGCCATTTACGATGGCAACAAGCTCGGCAAACCCGAGAGGTGCCAGATCGACGATCCCATCATCACGAACCATGCCTAGGCGTCCGCCGTCCCCTGCATCGTAACGCGCCAGCTTCATGTCCATCTCCCTGCAAAGCACACATGCCAATTACAAACCGGGTGCATGGTATGTCAATGATAGGATAGCTTCCCATTGCGCCTTAAAGCGAGCGGCCCACCAAATCGCGCATGATTTCGCTCGTACCGCCGTAAATGCGGCGCACCCGCGCATCGCGCCAGATCCGCGCGATCGGGTATTCGTTCATATAGCCGGCGCCACCGTGCAGCTGCAGCGCCGCATCGCAGACTTCCCACTGCATTTCGGTGTGCCAGTATTTCGACGCGGCGGCCTCGTCAGCAGTCAGTTCGCCACGCACATGGCGCGCGATGGCCGAGTCGAGGTGTGCCCATCCCACTTGCAGCTTCGCCTTGATATCGGCCAGGGTGAAGCGCGTGTTCTGAAAATCGATCACCTTCTTTCCGAACGCGGTGCGGGTGCGGGTGAAATCGACCGCTTCGTCATAGGCGCGTTGCGCCGCCGCCTGCGCGGTGATGGAGATCGAGAGCCGTTCCTGCGGCAGATCGCTGACCAGATAGATGAAACCACGGTTCACTTCGCCGATCAGGTTGGCAGCTGGCACCCGCACGTCGTTGTAAAACAGTTCGGATGTATCCGACATCCACTGCCCGACCTTGTCAAGATTGCGACCGCGCGCAAACCCGGCGCGGTCGGCCTCTACCAGAAACAGGGACGTGCCCTTGGCGCCAAGGTTGGGATCGGTCTTGCACACGGTCAAGATGATGTCGGCACTCTGGCCGTTGGTGATGTATGTCTTCGATCCGTTGATGACGAAGTCATTCCCATCACGCCGCGCGGTGGTGCGCACACCCTGCAGATCGGATCCCGCGGACGGTTCCGTCATCGCGATGGCGCCGATCGCTTCGCCGCTCAGCATGCGCGGCAGCCAGTTTGCCTTTTGCTCGTCACTGCCATAGCGCAGGATGTAGGGCATCGTGATGTCGCTTTGCAGCGTGATGCAATCAGACATCATCGCGTAAGTGAATTCCTCGTTGAGGATGGCGTTGAAGCTGAAGTCCAGCCCAGGGCCGCCGAATTGTGCAGGCATGGTCGGACAAAGCAGACCGGCCTTGCCCGCCTTCAGCCAGAAATCGCGCTTGACGATCCCTGCATCGTCGAACTCGTCAATGCGCGGGGTGAACTCGCGCGCAATGAATAGCCGAACCGCGTCGCGAAAGGCGCGGTGCTCTTCACCAAACAGAAAACTGCCGTCTCGTTCGAGACCGACCCGATCAACCATGGTCTGCGATCCTACATTCTACTGTGCCCACGCCAATATACGTATCGACATTACGCAAAAATGTGATAGCCTCACCCTGCATAGACACCCGGCGCCAGGAATGTAAAGTAGTATACTATATGGTGGATGGGGAGGAGAGACGGTATGACACGGTTGGCTGCACTGCCACGCGGGGGACTCGACGTATCCGATGGCGGGCTTTGGGCGCGCAGCGCCTGGCGACCCATGTTCGCGCAGCTTCGCGCCGAAGATCCGGTAAACTATTGCGAAAAAAGCATTTTTGGTCCCTATTGGTCGATCACCCGCTACGAGGACATCGTTGCGATCGAAGGCGATCCTGAGACGTTTTCCTCGTCATGGGAGCATGGTGGCATCGTCATCTTCGACATGGTCGATACCGGCGTCCAGCTGCGAATGTTCATCGCGATGGACGCGCCAGAGCACAGCGACAAGCGCAAGGCGGTCGCGCCGGCAGTCTCGCCCAGCGAAATTGCCAAGCTTGCAGGGCCGCTGCGCGAGCGGACCCGCGCAATACTCGATTCGCTGCCGACCGACGTATCATTTGATTGGGTCCACAAGGTCTCCATCCCGCTGACCACGGCGATGATCGCCACCCTGTTCGACTTCCCCTGGGAAGAGCGGGACAAGCTGCCCGAATGGTCCGACTGGGCCGCCAGGATCGATATTGGCCCCGACCCGGTGCTCAATGCCGAGCGCGAGCGCCATGTGTTCGCCATGGCTGCGCGCTTCAGGCAACTCTACGACGAGCGCCGCGCGCTGCCGCCGCAGCCCGACCTGCTTTCGATGATGGCGCACTCGACATCTTTCGGCGAGATGGACGAGCAGCGCTTCATCGGTGCGATCGCGCTGCTGCTGGTTGGCGGTAACGATACCACGCGCAATTCGATGTCTGGTCTGATCGAACAGATCAACCATTACCCCGATGCATGGGCCGCGGTGATGGCCAGTCCGGCGGCACTTGCCCCGGTTGCGACGACCGAGACGATCCGCCTGCAAACCCCGATTGCTCACATGCGCCGCACGGCCACGCGGGACATCGCGTTCAGGGGGAAAACAATCCGCAAGGGCGACAAGGTCGTGCTCTGGTACAATTCGGGGAACCGCGACGAAAGTGTCTTCCCGGATGGGGACCGCTGGGACCCTGCCCGCAACAATTCACGCCGCCATTTGTCGTTTGGCTATGGCATCCACCGCTGCCTGGGGGCCCGTCTTGCCGAATTGCAGCTGGTGACCTTGATCGAGGAAATGGCCGCTCGCAAGATGGTGGTCACACTTGTGGGCGAACCGAACCGGTTGCCGTCCTGCTTTACCAACGGTTATGAGCACATGATGGTGACGATGACGCGATCGCGAGACGCCGTTCATGGTTGAACCGTTCCGGCGCTATCGCTGCATGAACTGTGGCCACGTCTATGACGAGGCAGCCGGCGATCCGGATTCGGGAGTGGCTCCCGGCACACGCTGGGACGACGTGCCAGAGACCTGGATCTGCCCCGAATGCGGATCGGAAAAACGTGACTATGTTCTGATTGACTGGACATGAGGCGCGCAGGCCATGCGCCTGTGCCTATGGCCAGGTCATGCGCGCGGGCAACCGACGGTCAGGTCAGGGATCAAGCAGCAAACCGAGAAACAACCGGTCAGACCAATCGCTGGCCTTGCCTCTCAGCACGTTGGCCATGTTCAGCTTTGCCTGCCGCACGATGGTCAGTTTGCGGGACGGAATGACATAGAGCCTTTGGTCGCCTGCGCCTGCCGCAACAACCATGTCCTGCGGGAGGCCGCTGCCTGGTTGCGTGATGTCGGTTGCGGCGGTGGCGATATCATGGGTGGGGGTTTCGCGCGGAAGCCACCAGGTGAGGCCATAGGCAGGGTTGGGCGTGCTGCCGTCGAACAGTGCGCGCAGGGCAGCTTCGTCGACCAGCCTCTTTCCATCCTGCATGCCGCCTGCGCGCACGAACTCGCCAAGCTTTGCCCATTGCTCGGCGCACATCACAACGCCCTGCGGCATCAGCGGCTGGCCGTCCGGTCCATTGCGCCAATCAGCTACCATCACGCCCAGAGGTTGCAGCAGGCGCCGCTCGGCATAGGCGCGGGGGTCGTCACTCTGGCCTGTAGCGGCAAGCTTGCGCTTCAAAATCTCGCCGAAGATCTGCAGCGGTGTCGGTCCGTATTGAAAGGCTGCGCCCGGTTGCTGGGTCAGCGGCACATTCAACGATTCAGTATAGCTCAGCGGCCGACCGACGGCAGAAGGGTGCCCGCTGGTCATCGACAGCAGGTGCCGGATCGTGATTGCGCTCTTTTGCGGGACGCCGCGCCATTCGGTGATCGTGGCGGCGGCTGGCTCGTCGAGGGTAATGAGGCCGTCCTGCACGGCCGCGGCTGCCACCAACCCAATCAAGCTCTTGGTGCCGGACCACAATTCGTGCGGCAGGTCCACGCCAGGCGAGGCGCAAACAGCGCGACCGTCTGCCAGCACCAGCACCGCGACGCCACCATGCGCTTTTGAGTAGGCGATGGCAGCATCGCAGCCAGGGATGGTCGGCGCTGAGGCTGCCGCTTCCTGCGGAGCAAGCCATACGGCTGTCACCAATGCCAGTGCGCGCCAATGCCTCATCACAGGAAACTCCTCTGTCAGTTGCTCTTGTCATTATTTATATTATCGATAATATCGTATTTGACAACGTT
>OFDN01000231.1_pt1 | contig 52697 bp, 53 predicted proteins | sample 1520971 | NCBI WGS metagenome assembly OFDN01 (sample SAMEA94257418, study PRJEB24077) | hot springs metagenome | biome: Aquatic biome; feature: Geographical feature; material: Water | place: India | collected 2012-06-12 | depth 5 m | reverse complement strand
CGCGCGGCCCAGCGCCACGCGCTGCTTCTGGCCGCCGGAGAGCTGGCCGGGCTTGCGGGCGAGCAGGGGGCCGATGTCGAGGGCCTGGGCGGCCTCCGCCACGTCCCTGGCGATGGTCCTGCGGGCGGCGGCGGTTCCCGGCAGCAGCGATCCGATCCAGGGCAGGCGCTGCCAGACGTTCATGCGGCGCATCGAGAGCGGCAGGCCGATATTCTGCGCCACCGTCATGTGCGGGTAGAGCGCGTAGCTCTGGAACACCATGGCGATGTCGCGATCGCGCGCCGGCAGTTCGTCGACGCGCCGGCCGCCGATCACGATCGCGCCGCCGTCGTTGCGCTCGAGCCCCGCGATGATGCGCAGCAAGGTCGACTTGCCGCAGCCCGATGGGCCGAGCAGCGTCAGGAACTCGCCGTCGGCGATCTCCAGCGAAATGTCCTTGAGTACCTCGACCGGACCGAAACTCTTTCGGACCCGTTCGATGGAAATGGTCGCCACGCGCCGGTCGCTCCCCACACCTTCGCTTCAGCCTAGCCGACTACTGTTACAGCCGCTATGCGCCGATTGTGGGCGACGTACTTACATTCCGACTAGTAGAGGCCGTACTTCTTGGGCGGGCCTGGATGATTCACGCAGAGCATCTCGGGCGACATGATCGGGCCGAGCTTGATGCGTTCTTCCTCGCACTTCTCGTAGGTGAAAGGACCACCGAACACTTTCGGGCCGCCGCCGACGATGATGTAGGATTTCTCGAGATACCAGCCCGGGCCGGTATAGGCCTCGCTGGCACCGGGGCCGGAGCAGGCGCCGAGGGTCGCGGCCAGCACCGGAGCGGCCAGCAGGGTCGCCCAGCGACCGATCGAACGTTCCGACATCAGCTCAGTATCTCCCCCGGGGCACGAACGCTGCCCGCGTGCAGCCGGCAAGGTAGGCCAAGGCGGCGATGGCTTCAATGCGTCGCTGCCGGCGACTAGGATGAGACACATGCGCCGGTTCTTCGCCCTGTCGTTCGTCGTCGCGGGATTTGCTTGCCGAGGCGCGCTCGCGCTGGATTGCGCCGCCCTCAAGGGCACCGACATTCCCTTCGCCGTCACTCTCGAGGTAACGACCCGGCAGGCCGGCGAGGTTCCGACGACGAGAACCCAGCAGATCCAGGTGTTCCGCAAGGGCGCCGACGTCACGACCTATACGGTCGATTCGCCCACCGTCTATCTCAGGACCCGTGGCCCGGATCCCTTCTTCCCGTCGCAGAGTTTCTATTCCAGCCATCCCAACGATCCGCGCACATGGACCTACTCGGTCGCTCCCACGGCCATCTACCCCGCCGGCAAGCCGCGTCGGTACAGCGCCGACATGAGGGGGGCCGACGGCAAGGTGCGGCTGGCCGCCACGATGAGTCTCGAATACGTGGAGGCCGGCACCCGGCAACTCGGCGGATGCGTCCTGGTAGTGGCAAAAATCCGCCGGACTCTCGAAGGCCTGGCGGACGGGCAGCCGGTCTCGAACAGCAGCGAGGTGTGGTTTGCGCCGGCGCTCCGGACGGTGATCGCGTCCACTCTGCGGACCGGCAATGTCGAGGTTACGTCAACCCCCACTGCAATCTCGCTGGAATTCAAGCGGGTAGAGTAACTTCCTGAAGTCGGCTATTGCGATGCAACGAGGGCTTTCGCCGGAGCCCGCGACCGGTCTAATAATGCGCCGATACACGAAAGCATCCGGGGGGATGCTGGGCCCGCTCGCGCGCCAGCAGGATAGAGTCATGGGATTGCCTGAGAAGCAGGGACTGTACGATCCACGCAACGAACACGATGCGTGTGGCGTCGGCTTTGTGGCCGACATCAAGGGCCGCAAAACCCATGACATCGTGCGCCAGGGGCTGCAGATCCTGGTCAACCTCGACCATCGTGGCGCCGTCGGTGCCGATCCGCTGATGGGCGATGGCGCCGGCGCCATGATCCAGATCCCGGACGCGCTGCTGCGAGACTGGGCACGCAAGGAAGGCGTCGACCTCCCGGAGCCCGGCCACTACGCCGTGGCCATGTGCTTCCTGCCGCCGGACGAGAAGGCAAGATCGTTTGCAATCAAGCGGTTCGAGCATTTTGTTAAGGTCGAGAAGCAGAAGCTGGTCGGCTGGCGTGACGTGCCGACGAATCTCGATGGACTCGGCAAGGCGGTCATCGATTCCATGCCGGTCATCCGCATGGCGATCGTGGGCCGGGGCGCCAAGTTGGCGGACCAGGACGCGTTCGAGCGCAAGGTGCTGGCGATCCGCAAGCAGACCCAGAACCCGCTGGCCGACCTGGAGAAGAAGCACAAGCTGCCGGGCCTCTCGCAGCTCTACATGCCGTCCTTCTCGTCGCGGACCGTGGTCTACAAGGGTCTGCTGCTCGCCCACCAGGTTGAGAGTTTTTATGAGGATCTGAGAAATCCTCTTTGTGAATCAGCGCTTTGCCTCGTTCACCAGAGATTCTCCACGAACACGTTCCCGTCGTGGAAACTGGCTCATCCCTACCGGTTCATCGCCCATAACGGCGAGATCAACACGGTCCGGGGCAACGTCAACTGGATGTACGCCCGCCGGCGTACGATGGAATCCGACCTGATCGGCGCCGACCTCGACAAGATGTGGCCGATCATCCCGCACGGCCAGTCGGACACGGCCTGCCTCGATAACGCGCTCGAACTGCTGGTCGCCGGCGGCTATTCGCTGAGCCACGCCATGATGATGCTGATTCCGGAGGCCTGGGCCGGCAATCCGCTGATGGATGGCAGCCGCAAGGCCTTCTACGAGTATCATGCGGCGCTGATGGAGCCGTGGGACGGCCCGGCCTCGATCGCCTTCACCGACGGTCGCCAGATCGGCGCCACGCTCGACCGCAACGGCCTGCGGCCCGCGCGCTTCCTGATCACCGAGGACGACCTCGTGGTGATGTCGTCGGAGTCGGGCGTCCTGCCGATTCCTGACAACAAGATCGTCCGCAAGTGGCGCCTGCAGCCCGGCAAGATGCTGCTGATCGACCTGGAAGAGGGTCGCATCGTCGAGGACGAGGAACTCAAGCGGACGCTCGCCGAGGCCGAACCCTACGAGGAGTGGCTGAAGGAGACGCAGCACAAGCTCGAAGAGCTCTCCGAGATTCCCGACGCGCCGTCGCCGGTGCCGTCGAACGATCCCTCGACCCTGCTCGATCGCCAGCAGGCCTTCGGTTACACGCAGGAAGACATCAAGTTCTTCCTCGAGCCGATGGCGAGCGAGCCCGACGATCCGATCGGCTCCATGGGCACCGATACGCCGATCGCGGTGCTCTCGAAGAAGCCGAAGCTGCTCTACAACTACTTCAAGCAGAACTTCGCGCAGGTCACCAACCCGCCGATCGATCCGATCCGCGAGGAACTGGTGATGTCGCTGGTTTCGATGATCGGGCCGCGCCCCAACCTGCTCGGCCGCCATGCCGGCATGCACAAGCGCCTCGAAGTGGCGCAACCGATCCTGACCAATGCCGAGCTGGAGAAGATTCGCTCGATCGAGGATCTGCTCGACGGCTCGTTCCGAACCGCCACCATCGACACGACCTGGCTGGCGTCGGAAGGCGCGGCCGGGCTGGAGAAGGCGCTCGACCGCGTCTGCGCCGAAGCGACGGACCTGGTGCTGGCCGACCGCAACATCCTGATCCTGTCGGATCGCGCGGTGTCGGCCGAGCGCGTGCCGATCCCGGCGCTGCTGGCGACCGCGGCCGTTCACCACAGCCTGATCCGCCGCGGCCTGCGCACCCAGACCGGCCTCGTGGTCGAGACGGGTGAGGCGCGCGAGGTCCACCACTTCTGCTGCCTGGCGGGCTACGGCGCCGAGGCGGTGAATCCGTACCTGGCCTTCGAGACCCTGGAGGCGCTGCGCGTCCAGAACGGCCTGCCGCTCAAGCCCTACGAGGTTCAGAAGAACTTCATCAAGGCGGTCGGCAAGGGCCTGCTCAAGGTCATGTCCAAGATGGGCATTTCGACCTACCAGTCCTACTGCGGCGCCCAGATCTTCGACGCGATCGGCCTCCACTCGGGCTTCGTCGAGAAGTACTTCACCGGCACCGCCACCACGATCGAGGGCGCGGGCTGGCAGGAGATCGCCGAGGAGACGGTGCGCCGTCATCGCAACGCCTACGGCGACAATCCGGTCTACCGCACCATGCTCGATGTCGGCGGCGACTATGCGTTCCGCCTGCGTGGCGAGGATCATGCCTGGACGCCCGAGAGCGTGTCGCGCCTGCAGCATGCGGTGCGCGGCAACTCGTCGGCCGAGTACAAGGCCTTCGCGACCACGATCAACGAGCAGAGCGAGCGGCTGCTGACCATCCGCGGGCTGATGCAGTTCAAGTGGGCCGAGGCGCCGGTTCCCATCGAGGAAGTCGAGCCGGCCGCAAACATCGTCAAGCGCTTTGCCACCGGCGCGATGAGCTTCGGCTCGATCAGCCGCGAGGCGCACACGACGCTCGCGGTCGCCATGAACCGCATCGGCGGCAAGTCGAACACCGGCGAGGGCGGCGAGGAGGCGGACCGCTTCAAGCCGATGGCCAACGGCGATTCGATGCGCTCGGCGATCAAGCAGGTCGCGTCGGGCCGCTTCGGCGTCTCGGCCGAATACCTGGTCAATGCCGACGATATCCAGATCAAGATGGCGCAGGGCGCCAAGCCCGGCGAGGGCGGCCAGCTTCCCGGCCACAAGGTCGACGAGAACATCGCCCGGGTCCGCCGCTCGACGGCCGGCGTCGGCCTGATCTCGCCGCCGCCGCATCACGACATTTATTCGATCGAGGACCTGGCGCAGCTCATCCACGACCTGAAGAACGTGAACACGGCCGCGCGCGTGTCGGTGAAACTCGTCTCCGAGGTCGGCGTCGGCACGGTCGCCGCCGGCGTCAGCAAGGCGCGCGCCGATCACGTGACGATCTCGGGCTACGAGGGCGGGACGGGTGCCTCGCCGCTCACCTCGCTGACGCACGCCGGTTCGCCGTGGGAAATCGGCCTTGCCGAGACGCAGCAGACGCTGGTGCTGAACGGCCTGCGCGGCCGAATCGCCGTCCAGGTCGACGGCGGCCTGCGCACCGGCCGCGACGTCGCCATCGGCGCGCTGCTGGGCGCCGACGAGTTCGGCTTCGCCACCGCGCCGCTGATCGCCGCCGGCTGCATCATGATGCGCAAGTGCCACCTCAACACCTGTCCGGTGGGCGTGGCGACGCAGGATCCCGTGCTGCGCAAGCGCTTCACCGGCCAGCCCGAGCACGTGATCAACTACTTCTTCTTCGTCGCCGAGGAGCTGCGCGAGATCATGGCGCGGCTTGGCTTCCGCACGCTGAACGAGATGATCGGCAAGGTCGATCGGCTCGACATGCGCAAGGCCATCGACCACTGGAAGGCGGGCGGCGTCGATCTGTCGAAGCTGCTCTACCAGGCGCCCGCCCGCGAGGGCGTGGCGATCTGGAACGTCGAGCGCCAGGACCATGGGCTCGACAAGGCACTGGATCACCAACTGATCGAGGCGGCACGCCCGGCACTCGAACGGGGCCAGCCTGTCCAGGTCGAGCTGCCCATCACAAACGTCAACCGCACCGTCGGGGCCATGCTGTCCGGCGAGGTGGCGCGGCGCGCCGGTCACGCCGGCCTGCCCGAGGACACGATCTCGGTGCGCCTCACCGGCACTGCCGGCCAGAGCTTCGGCGCCTTCCTGGCGCGCGGCGTGTCGCTGGAACTCTCGGGGGACGGCAACGACTATGTCGGCAAGGGCCTGTCGGGCGGCCGCGTCGTCGTGCGCCAGCCCAGGGACTGCGCCCGCGATCCGCTGAAGAACATCATCGTCGGCAACACGGTGCTCTACGGAGCAATCGCGGGTGAAGCCTATTTCCAGGGCGTCGCCGGCGAGCGCTTTGCCGTGCGCAACTCGGGCGCGGTCTGCGTCGTCGAGGGCACCGGCGACCATGGCTGCGAGTACATGACCGGCGGCGTCGTCGTCGTGCTGGGCGATACCGGCCGCAACTTCGCGGCGGGCATGTCCGGCGGCATCGCCTACGTCTACGATCCAAAGGCTCGCTTCAAGGACCTGTGCAATCCCGCCATGGTCGATCTCGAAAAGATCGCACCGGCCGGCGGCGAGAGCGACGAGGCGGGACGCCCGCGCCAGCGCGCGGTCGACGTCGAGGACAATGGCATGGGCGATGTGCTGCGCTTCGATGCGGAGCGCCTGCGCATCCTCGTCGAGCGCCATCATCTCCATACCGGCAGTGCGCGCGCGCGTGCGCTGCTGGAGGATTGGGACAATGCGCTGCAGAGCTTCGTGAAAGTGATGCCGCGCGACTACAAGCGGGCGCTGTTGCAGGCGCGCGAGCGGGCGGCGGCGAAAGCCGTTGCGGCGGAGTGACGGCCCGCGGCCGTCATCCCGAGCCCTTGCGAGGGATCTGCAAAGACATGAGCTGGAGTTACTAGAATGGGCCTAGCCACAGGCTTCCTCGAGATCGAGCGCAAGGACCGGTCCTACGAAAAGGTCGAGTCCCGCCTCAAGAACTACAACGAGTTCGTGCTGCCGATGCCGCCGGCCGAGGTCTCGCGGCAGGGCGCGCGCTGCATGGATTGCGGCATTCCGTTCTGTCACAACGGCTGCCCGGTCAATAACATCATCCCCGAGTGGAACGAGCTGGTCCGCCGCGATCGCTGGAAGGACGCGCTCGAGGTCCTGCACTCGACCAACAATTTCCCGGAGTTCACCGGCCGTATCTGCCCCGCGCCGTGCGAGGCCTCCTGCACGCTGAACATCGACGACAACCCGGTGACCATCAAGTCGATCGAATGCGCGATCGTCGATCGTGGCTGGGAAGAGGGCTGGATTCAGCCGGCGGTGCCCGCGCACAAGACCGGCAAGCGCGTCGCCGTCGTCGGCTCCGGGCCGGCGGGACTTTCCTGCGCCCAGCAGCTCGCGCGCGCCGGCCACGCCGTGACGCTGTTCGAGAAGGCCGATCGCATCGGCGGCCTGCTGCGCTACGGCATTCCCGACTTCAAGATGGAGAAGCATCTCATCGACCGGCGCATGCGCCAGATGGAGGCCGAGGGAGTCGAGTTCCGCACCGGTGTCGAAGTCGGCGCGACGCTCTCGATCAAGTCGCTGCTCGAAGGTTATGACGCCGTGGCGCTGACGGGCGGCGCCGAGCTGCCGCGCGATCTCGAGGTCGCAGGGCGCGAGTTGAACGGCATCCATTTCGCGATGGATTTCCTGACCCAGCAGAACAAGCGCAATGCCGGCGACGACGAGTCGCGCGCCGCGCCGCGCGGCACGCTCTCCGCCAAGGGCAAGCATGTCATCGTGATCGGCGGCGGCGACACCGGCTCCGACTGCGTCGGCACGTCGAACCGCCATGGCGCCGCGTCGGTGACGCAGCTCGAGGTCATGCCGCAGCCGCCGGTGCGCGAGAACAAGGCACTGACCTGGCCGGATTGGCCCCTCAAGCTGCGCACCTCGTCGAGCCACGAGGAAGGCGCCGCCCGCGACTTCGCCGTGCTGACCAAGCGTGCGATCGGCCGTAACGGCAAGATCGAGGCGCTGGAATGCGTGCGCGTCGAGTGGGTGAAGGGGGCCGACGGCCGCATGAGCATGCAGGAAGTGGCGGGCAGCGGCTTCGAGCTGAAGGCCGACCTCGTGCTGCTGGCCATGGGCTTCCTGGGGCCGCGCAAGCCCGGCCTCGTGGAGCAGGCGGGCGTGGCGCTCGATCCGCGCGGCAACGTCGCCGCCAACGTGGTCGATTACCGGACCTCCGTGCCGAATCTGTTCGCGGCCGGCGACATGCGTCGCGGCCAGTCGCTGGTCGTCTGGGCCATCCGCGAGGGCCGCCAGTGCGCCCGCTCGATCGACGAGAGCTTGATGGGGACTTCGACGCTGCCGCGTTGATCCGCCGAACCGATGGTTCGCGCGAGCGAACGATTGTCGTAGGATGCACCCGATGAAGCTATTGCTGATCCAGGGCGCGAACATGGAGTATCTGGGTAGACGCCAGCCCGAACTCTATGGAACCACCACGGCCAAGGAACTCGACGCGGCGATACGCCGGCGCGCGCGGGAACTCGGCGTGTCGGTCGAGATTGTTTACACCAACATCGAGGGCGAGGCCGTGTCGGCGATCTACAAGGCCGACCGCGCCAGGTTCGACGGGTTGTTGTTCAATCCCGCGGGCTTCCTCCATGCCGGCTATGCGCTGCGCGATTGCCTGCGATCGATCGCGATGCCCGCGATCGAAATTCACATGACCAACATCGAGAAGCGTGGATTCGGGTCGATCACCGCGGCGGCCGCGGTCGGCATGATCGCGGGCTTTGGAACCGATTCCTACCTGCTGGCGCTCGAGGCCATGGTGGCGCGGGTTCGCTCGGCGGCCGTCTGATCTCCGGCCTCGGCTTCATACCTGCCGATGTAGTGGGCGTCCTGCCGATCGGCCTCGCTGGCCGGGGCCTGCAGCCTGTCGAGATAGGGCTCCTGCCTGGGCCGGAGCGCTTCGGCCGCTCCGAGCATGAGGTGTAGCGCGCGAAAGCCCGCCAGGTTCAGGACGGCATCTCCGACCTTGCGCTTCAGGGCGCTTCGCGGCTGCGGCGTCACATAGTAGCGCTCGCCGCCCCATTCCCGGAAAGCGGCGGCGAGTTGTGGCATGTAGGTCTGGCCCGCCCCCACGATCGACAACCTGATCAGACTGTCCATCAATCCATTGCGCAGGGCTTCCGCGCAGGCCCGGTGCTCGGGATGGTCGCGCAGGATCGTCGCCCACTTCAGCCAGTAGCGCGCCGACCAGAGGAGCTGGTTGGTGTCGTCGCCGGCGTGGGTGATGCGTGGCGCGGCGTGGACGCGAATGTAGTACATGCCGACTTCACGACCGATCACGTGCAGGCCCGACAGGATGGCCCGGCCGCACAGGTCGAAATCCTCATAAAAGCTCAGATCCTCGTCCCACTTTTCCGTGTCGAACAGGGGGCGCGGCCACAGGATCGTGGTGTGGGTGATGGTGCGCAGCGCCGTGGGCTCGAGAAACTGGATCAGCGTGTCGGTGTCGGAGCGCTCCGCCGCGGTCCAAACCGGCGGGCTGAACACGATGCCGCCGTCCCGGATGGCGAAGTCGCGCGACCGGCCCGCGACCAGCGAACGGGGAGGTGCCGCCAGCGTGGCCGCCAGCAACTCCGCCAGGTGCGAGGGATGCATCAGGTCGTCATCGTCGTGGAAGAAGATCCAGTCCCCCGACGCGGCGGCGACACCGGCGTTGCGCGCGGCACTGGGGCCTTTCGACGACGGGTGATGGACGACCTTCACGTCGGGAAAGCCGGTCGCGAGCATCGAAAGCGTATCGTCGGTCGACCCATCGACGACGACGACGATTTCCTTGTCCCGCAAGGTCTGTGATTGCACGCAAACCAGTGCGCGCCGCAGCAGCGACGCGCGGTTATGCGTCGGTATGACGATACTGACTTTGTTTCCCACGACTTCCCGATCCCAGCCCGACATACCCTGCCGAGCTGGGATTTGTACGGAGGAATGTGGCTACCACGTGCCCGTATGGAGCGTGCTTGGTGCAAATTCACCGAAAGTTGACCCTGAGGGAAATGCAAATCGTGTGCGCCAGGCGCGCCTGACCTGCAGGCGCCACAGCCGCTCCGCTCCGGCAGGCTCGCTTCCGTCCGGTTGCCAATCGATTGCGACGGTGCCCTGGATCTGCAGCAGGTCGCCGGAGTCGAAGTCGATGAACAGCAGGCCGGCCCTCTGATCTCCCAGCAGATTGCCGAGCGTGTTGAAGAAACCGTTCCCGCGAAAGTCGGGAATGACGAGCGTGTCGCCCTGCACGGCGACAAAGCCGGGCCGTCCGCCGCGATGAGACATGTCGAACCCACCCTCGGCACCAAGCTCGCTTCGGCCGCGGCTGGCGACGAAGAACGTATCGGCCGACTCGATGAGGTCGCGCGCGGCTTCGTCCAATCCGTCCAACATCGCAGCCGGGGCTTCCCCGGCCGTGCGGACGGTCCTGGCGGCGGTGACGGTGCGGGTCTGGATGTACTGCGGGCAATTGCCGAAGCTCTGGCCGATGTGCACCGTCAGGCTGCCGTCGCGGTTGACGATCCGCCCGTTGGCCCGGTTGCGCCGCCGCGTGGTGAGGTCGAGACCCAGCAGGCCGATCTCGGCCCCGGCCGCGAACCCCGGGGCGGCGGGATCGCCGGTGCGCGGCAGCGCGTCGATCCGCAGGGTCGTCGCGTCGGGCGACGTGACGAACCCTGGCGCGCCCGTCAGCACCGAGGCCATCGGCCAGCCCTCGGCATCGGGCGTGGCGGTGAACAGGTAGGGCAGGAGCGCAAAGAAGGCGCGATGCTGTTCCGGCATGAACGGGCGGATGGGCGCGGTGCGGCCCGACCGGATGCCCGCGCGCCACTGAGCGGCCCGCTCGTCGGCGTTGAAGGGGAGAAAGGCATCGGCGGTCATCAAAAGCCCTCCGGCTTCTCGAGCACCGCAACCTTCGGGTCGTACCAGGGCGCGGCATCGGATCTCCAGATGTGGACCTGCGGCCGGTCGCGCACCTCCGTGTCGAGACAGCCCAGGCGCAAGAGGACGACGGGCTGCGCGACACGCTCGGCCATGACGTGCGAGCCGCACTTGCTGCAGAAGCGACGGAACTTGCCGGGTGAGGATTCGATCGCGCCCAGAGAGTCCTCGCCGCGCAGCCAGCGGAAACTCTCGCGTGGCACGGCCGTGACGGACGAGAAGGCGGTGCCGTGTGTCTTGCGGCAGGTATGGCAGTGGCAATGCACGATGCGTTCGATGTGCGCTTCGGCCTCGTACGCGACCGCACCGCAGAGGCAGCTTCCCTTCAACATGCCGGTTCTCCTTGTGGAGGTGAACATAGGGCCGCTCGATTGCGGCGATAACGGCATGAATGCTAAAGTCATAATTCCACTATCTGGAAGAATGACATGGACCGGCTCGACGAATTCGCGATCTTCGTGCGGATCGTGGAAGATGGCAGTCTGGTGCGGGCGGCGCGCCGGCTGCGGCGCTCGCCGCCCGCGGTCACGCGCGCGCTGGCGGCACTCGAGGAGCGGATCGGCGCGCGGCTGATCGACCGCACCACGCGTCGTCTGGCGCCGACGGAAGCGGGACGCGCCCTGTACGAGCGCGCGCGGGCCGTGGTGGCCGGTTACGAGGCGGCGACGGCGGGCGCGCGCGAGGCGCCGGTGCGCGGCTTGCTGCGCATCTCCGCACCGGTCCAGTTCGGACGACGACACGTGGCGCCGCTCGCGGCTCGCTTTCTCGACACGCATGAGGAAATCGAGATCGAACTGCTGCTGAACGACCGCAACGTCGATCTGATCGACGAGGATATCGACGTGGCGGTTCGGATCGGGGCGCTGGCGGATACCAGCCTTACGGCCCGGCGCGTCGGGCATGTGCGTCGGCAATGGGTGGCGAGCCCGGCCTATCTGGCGCGTCGCGGCGTGCCGAAAAATCCGACGGACCTGGCGCGGCACGAGGCCCTTCTGGGTACGTCGCAAGGCGCGATGGACTGGAGTTTTGCCAGGCATCGCCGCGGGACGCCCCTGCGCCTGGAAGGCCGCTTCCGCACCGACGACATCGAAACGAGGCTTCGTTCCGTGCGCGACGGGCGCGGGATCGCGCAGTTCCTGTCCTATCAGGTGGCGGACGATCTCGCGGCCGGCCGCCTCGTACGCCTGCTGCGCACCTTCGAGACGGCGCCGTTGCCGGTGCAATTGTTGACGAAGGGCCGTGCCCATCGTGCGTCGAAGGTCGATGCCTTCCTCGACTTCGCGGCAAGGCAATTGTCGGCCTTGCCCGTGCTGCGCACCGATTGACATACGATGTGAAGTTGCACTATCGAATTAACCATACGGTTAAATAGAAGGAGAATCCGATGTCCTATGTCGATGGCTTCGTTCTCGTCGTGCCGAAGAAGAAGCTGGCCGCCTACACCAAGCTGGCTCGCTTGGCCGGCAAGGTCTGGCGTGAGCACGGCGCCCTCGACTATCGCGAATGCGTCGCCGACGACCTCAAGGTGAAGTTCGGCTTGCCGTTCACGAAGCTGGTGAAGGTCAAGCCGGGCGAGACGATCATGTTCTCCTACATCGTCTACAAGTCGCGATCGCATCGCGACAAGGTCAACGCCAAGGTGATGGCCGACCCGCGCATGCAGGAACCGCCTAAGGACATTCCGTTCGACATGAAGCGCATGGCCTATGGCGGCTTCAAGACGATCGTCGCTTAGCGGACTGGGATGCGGCGATAAGCGGACGATCGCCCGCGGGGATGATGGGCGCTGCGTCCGCGTAACCATCGCATGACGACGATGCGAGATGCGCTCCTTGTGGGTGCAGCAATCATGATCGGGCCGGTGGCGGCGAGTGTGCCGGCGGTTGCCGATGCGCCGCGGGTCGGGATCACGTCGGCAGTGGCGGGCGATCCGACAGGCAAGCCGCCGGACGAAGTTGAACGCATCCTGCATGTCGGCTTCGACGTGCAGGCGGGAGAGGTCATCACCACCGGCAACGCCGATCGCGCCCATCTTCTCTTCCTCGACGGCACCTCCCTGACGATCGGCAGCGAGGCGCAGGTCACGCTCGACAGGTTCGTCTACGATTCGGACAGGAAACTGGGCGAGCTTGCGGTCACGGCCTCGAAGGGCGTGTTCCGGCTGGTCGGCGGCAGGATCAGCAAGAAGACACCCGTCGTCATTACGACGCCTTCCGGCACGATCACCATTCGCGGCGGCATCGCGATGTTCAGCGTCGAGCCGACGAAGACGACCGCGACCTTTGTCTTTGGCTATGAGATGACCCTGACGAGCCAGGGGCGCACACGAAGCGTGACGACGCCGGGCTTCCAGGTCAGTGCGATGCGCGGCCAGTCGCCCGGTCTGGTGTCACGCGTGGAGCGGGCCGGGCTCGCCGACAGTATCGGCAGGCTGGAAGGAAGCGGCGGCAGGCGCGACGGCAGCGGCGACCGCGCGGCGAAGGCGGCGGGTCTTGCGGAGGCCAATTCTGCGAAAGGTCCGAACTCGATGGGCCCCCTGCAGGGTGGGCCGGCACCCGCGCCGCTGGGGCCTGGCGGACCACCCCGTCCGGGCGGCTTCGAGCAGGGACCCGGCCCGATGCCATCCCAACCCCTGGCGGGCGGAGGCGCACCACGCCCCGCGCCGTAGGCGCTACTTCACGGCTATCAGGCGTATGCCGCCGAGTTCGCGCTGCGTGATGAGTTCGACGAACCGGATGTAGGATTCGTGGAACGCGTCGTGGCCCATCGGCGTGCCGGCGGCGCGGGCTTCCTCCCGAAGTCGCTGGTACATGGCGAGCCGCTGCTCGAGAATCGGTCCCCATGCCTCGGTCAGGTCCGTTGCCGCTTCGACCCGGAAGCCTGCCGCGCGCGCTATGGCGCCATAGCTCGCGAGCGTTTCCAGCGGCTGGATGGCCATGCCGTCCCACATCAGTTTGGCGTCCTGCGTCGATAGCGGCTTGTTGGCGATCCAGTCCGTCATGGCCAGGCGCCCGCCCTTGCGCAGCACCCGGAATGCCTCCGCCAAGGTCTTGGCGTGATCGGGGACGTGACAGAGGGCTTCCTGGCTCACCACGACGTCCATGCTCTCGTCCGCCAAGGGGACGTCCATCACGTTGCCCTGCCGGACGCGGGCACGGTCCTGCAGGCCGACCAGTGCGATGAGTTCCTGCGCGGCGGCGACACGCGACGGCGTCAGCTCGATGCCGGTCACGTCGGCGCCGTAACGGTGGGCAAGGTAGCGCACCGTGCCGCCGAGGCCGGCGCAGAAATCCGCGACCTCGGTGCCGGGCTCGATCGCGGCGGCGGCCGCCAGCGCATCGGTCGCGGCGATGCCGCCATAGTGATCCTGATCGTGCGGCCAGAGTTCCTCCGGCGCGACGCCATCGAGGTTGCCGCGCGCGGCACGCAGCTTCGCCTTGATGATCTCGCCGGACATCGGATGCCGGTCATAGAAATAGATCGCCTGGGTGGTCGCGTCGTTCATGGGCTCCCCCGGCCGGAGCGCCCGACCGTTATTGTTTTGCGGGGAGCATCTTCAGGATCGCGCTTGGAGCGTCAACTTTCAGTCCGGCGTGACGCCGAAGCGGCGCTGCCAGAAGTCACGGGAGCGCCGCTCGCCGACGTCGCAGCCCAGCTCGTATTCGGGGCGCACGAATCGGGTGTAGTCGTCGTCTGCCTTGACGGCGCGGCGCGTGCCGCCGGACTGCGCCAACTCGATTCCGTCGCGCGCCGTGCCGAGATCGCCGATGTCGAAGTCGTTCAACGGACCGATGTCCGCCACTTCCTGCAGCAGCTTCTTGCGGATGGCGCGGGGAAAATCCTCGAAGCTGCGCGCGACCTCGACGAAGGAGCGTGGACCGCCGGTAACACAGTGCAGGTAATACTTGTCGAGGTCGTCCTCGGCGGGGAAGCCGAACGGGTTGGGCCGGCCGTTCATGATCGGCAGGCCGTTGATGATGATCCGCTCCTTGAGGGCGTCGCGGCGTAGATCGGTGACCAGCCCGCCGTCGTTGTTCGAGCCGTCGCCCGAAATGTCGAGGACCTTGCGCTCGGCATCGTAGGGGATTCGGCCGTACATCGGGATGGCGTAGCGGATCGCGCCGCTGATCGAGGTCCGGCGCGAGATCGAGATCGGTGCGTCCGCGAGCCGATTGGTGAAAGCCGCGATGGCGGCTTCCGAATCGAGCAGGGTCCAGTCGACAAGCAGCTTCTGGATCCATGAATCGGACCATTCGAAATAGGCAACGGCGATGCGGCCATGATTGCCGCCGAGGATCGCCTTGACGATGACGGGATCGCGGAACGCCTCGACATAGCCCTGGCGCTGCAGCCTGGCTTCGTCGGGGTCGATGCTGCCGGAGATGTCGATGGCCAGCACCAGCGCGAGGTCGACCTCCTTGCGGTCCTGCGCCGTCGCCGGCAGTGCCAGGAGAAGAAGGGCGATCAGACCAACCAGTCGGGCCACGGCGACCTCCGCGTTCGGTTACGCTTTCGAGGCAAGAACCATACCGCCCGTCGGAAGCCCGTGTCAGCCGCGCACTGGACGGGCCATGGCGACGGTCGCTAGCCTCGCTGGAAAGTGAAAGGGGAGCACGCTGATGGATCTGGCGCTGAGCAGGGAAGACGAAGCCTTCCAGGACGAAGTCCGCCGTTTCCTCGACGAGAACCTGACCGAGGACCTGCGGGAAGCGGGTCGAAAGACGGGAGGGGTATTCGCCGACTTTGCCGCCGGCCTGCGCTGGCACCAGATCCTGGCGCGCCGCGGCTGGTCGGCCCCGAGCTGGCCGAAGGAGCATGGCGGTACCGGTTGGAGCGCAACGCAGCGCTACATCTTCAGCCGCGAGTGCACCGCCGCGGACGCACCCCGCATCTTCTCGATGGGCCTGCGCATGGTCGGTCCGGTGATCATGAAGTTCGGGACGCCGGAGCAGAAGGCCAAGTACCTGCCGCGCATCGTCTCGGGCGACATCACCTTCTGCCAGGGCTATTCCGAACCGGGCTCGGGCTCGGATCTCGCCAGCCTCAAGACACGCGCCGAGAGGGACGGCGACGACTATGTCATCACCGGCACCAAGATCTGGACCACCGGCGCGCATGTCGCCGACCACATGTTCTGCCTGGTGCGGACCTCGACCGAGGGCAAGCCGCAGGACGGCATCTCCTTCGTTCTGATCGATTCGATGAAGACGCCTGGTCTCTCGGTGTCGCCCATCCTGACCCTGGCCGGAGACCACGAGGTCAACCAGGTGTTTCTGGACAATGTCCGCACGCCGGTCGCCAACCGGATCGGCCCCGAGAATGCCGGCTGGACCGTGGCCAAGTATCTGCTCGAGTTCGAACGCGGCGGCGATGCCTACACGCCGAACCTGCATGCCCGGCTCGACGACGTGAAACGGATCGCGAGGGAGGAGGCGGCCGATGGATCGGGCCGATTGATCGAGGAACGCGGCTTCGTCGAGCGCCTCGCGGAGACCGAGATGGAAATCCAGGCGCTGGAGATGATCGAGATGCAGGTCCTCTCCGATCTGAGCCAGGGCCGCAACCCGGGCGCCATTTCCTCGGCGATGAAGATCCGCGGCAGCGAGACGCTGCAGAAGCTCGACCATCTCGGCGTGGAGGCGCTGGCCTGGTACGCCGCCGCCTTCGAACCCGAGGCGCGGGAGCTCGGTCACAACGAGCCGACCGTGACGCCGGCCTGGGGCGTCACGGCGATGCCGCTCTACCTCAACAACCGCGCCTCCACGATCTATGCCGGGTCCAACGAGATCCAGCGCAACATCATCGCCAAGGCGGTGCTGGGCCTGTGAGTCGGGTCAGGAGGGGCTTGTAAGGTGACAATTCACTGCACATCTGTAGGGCTATGACCGATCCCTATTCCGTCCTGGGCGTGCCGAGGACCGCCTCTGAGGACGACATCCGCAAGGCGTTCCGCAAGCTCGCCAAGAAACATCACCCGGATCTCAATCCCGGCGACAAGGCGGCCGAAGCCAGGTTCAAGGAAATCGGGCAGGCCAACGACATCCTCTCCGACTCCGAAAAGCGGCGACGCTTCGATGCCGGCGAGATCGACGGGACCGGCCAGGAGATGCCGCCGCGTGGTTTCTATCGCGACCAGGCGGGTGGCCGTGGCGGCAAGTACGAACATGCGGCCGGTCACGAGTCCTTCGTCGACATGGGCGGCATCTTTTCCGAGATGTTCGGCGAGCGTCGCGGCGGCGGCGGCCCGGGCTTCGGCGGAGGCGGCTTCGACATGGGCGGCATGCCCGTCAGCTACAGCCTGCGCGTGCCGTTCCTTGTGGCGGCGCGCGGCGGCAAGCAGCGCGTCACGCTGCCGGACGGCAAGACCCTCGATATCGACGTGCCGGAAGGGACGACCGATGGCCAGACCCTGCGGCTCAAGGGGCAGGGCATGCCGGGTTCCCAAGGGCGGCCGCCCGGCGACGCCTATGTCGAGATCCATGTCGATCCGCACGCCTTCTTCCAGCCGCGCGACAACGACATCCATGTCGAGCTGCCGGTCACGGTCACGGAAGCCGCCCTCGGCGGCAAGGTGAAGGTGCCGACGGTCGGCGGCGCGGTGATGCTGAACGTGCCGGCCGGTTCGAACACCGGCACGTCGCTGCGACTGAAGGGGCGCGGCCTGCTCGACCGCAAGTCCGGCCAGCGCGGCGACCAGTATGTGAAGCTGAAGGTCGTCCTGCCCGAGACGCCGGACGAAAAGCTGAAGGAGTTTCTCGCGGGCTGGGAAGCGGGTCGCAGCTACGATCCGCGCAAGGAGATGGAGCAGTTCACATGACGAGCCTGGACGACCTGCTGCGCCAGCATGGCCGCCTGACGGCCGTTCACGTCGAACGCTGGGTGGCCCGCGGCCTGCTGCGGCCGGCCGGCGGTGGCGATGGCTGGAGCTTCGAACAGATCGACGTGGCGCGCGCCCGCCTGCTGGGCGAACTGGTCGACGAACTGGGCTTCGACGACGAGTCCGTCGAGACCGTGGTCGATCTGGTCGACCAGGTCCATACCCTGCGCCGCCAGCTCGATCTGCTGGGCCGCGCGATTGCCGAGCAGCCCGACACGACGCGCGAGGCGATCGCCGTCGCGCTCGACCGCCTGTCGCGGCGGTAGTCGGCCGAGCAAAGCTCGGCCGCAGGAGCGTCAGGACATTGCTAGCAATGTCCGGGAGCGCCGCTCGGTGCCGCTACGCGGCCTCACTTGAGCGCCACTGGAGTGGCGCGCTCCATCGAAGCAGCTTCGTTGTCTTACTCCGGCTGGACGCCGGCGCGCTTCACGGCGTCGCCCCAGGCGGCGCAGCCGGTCTTCATGATCTCTCCCATCTCCGCGGACGTGGTGCCGGTGGCGATCAGGCCCATGTCGAGCAGCTTCTCCTTGCCCTCGGGCGTCTGGACCAGCTTGCGGATCTCCGCGCTCAGCCGATCGACGATTTCCTTCGGCGTGCCGGCGGGCGCCATGATGCCGTTCCAGCCGGTCAGGTTGATCTTGTAGCCCGCCTCCTCGAAGGTCGGGACGTTGGGCAGGCGCGGCCAGCGCTGGGCGGAGGTGACCGCGAGCGGCGTCAGCTTTCCGCCGTTGATCGCGCCGCCGCTGGCGGCCAGGTCCTGGATGGTCATCGGGATATGGCCCGCCACGACGTCCTGCACCGCGGGGCCCGCGCCCTTGTAGGGGACGTGAGTCATGTCGAGCTTCTCGGCCTGGTTCAGCATCTCGCCCCAGATGTGCGAGGACGAGCCGTTGCCGAAGGAGGCGAAGTTCACCTTGCCCTTGCGTTCGTTGGCCCAGGCGACGAAGTCCTTGACCGATTTCGGTCCGAGCGTGGGCGGAACCACCATGACCAGCGGCGCCAGGCCATGCTGGGTCACGGGCACGAAGTCCTTGAAGCCGTCGTAGGGCATCTTCTTGTAGACGTACGGATTGATGCACATCATCGACGAGTTGACGTAGACGAACGTGTAGCCGTCGGGGGGTGCGTTCTTGACGATCTCGGCGCCAACCATGCCCTGGGCGCCAGCCTTGTTCTCGACGATCACCTGCTGGCCGAGCACACCCGACAGTTTTTCGGCGAAATAGCGCGATACGACGTCTGTCTGGCCGCCGGGCGGGTAGGGCGCCACCAGCTTGATGGGCTTGTTCGGCCATGCGGCCTGGGCGAACGCCGAGCCGGCGAACAGGATGAGTGCGCCCGCCAGCGCGGCGACTGATTTCTTGGACATGCGTTTCTTCTCCCTTTGGGCCGACCCTAGCGGGAGCGGAACGCGCTGCCAATCGTCAGCCCGTGACGAGCTTCACCGGTATGCGCAAATAGGTCTGCCCATTGTCGTCAGGCGGCGGCAGATGGCCGGCGCGGATGTTGACCTGCACCGAGGGGAGCAGGAGGACCGGCGCCGCCAGCGTGTCGTCTCGCTTGCGACGCATCGCGACGAACTCCGCTTCCGTCACGCCGTCATGCACATGGACGTTGCGCGCGCGCTCTTCGGCGACGCTGGTTTCCCACGCATACCGGTCGCGGCCCGGGGCCTTGTAGTCGTGGCACATGAACAGCCGCGTCTCGAGCGGCAGGGAGAGCAGGCGGCGGATCGAGCGATAGAGGGTCGCGGCGTCGCCGCCCGGAAAGTCGGCGCGGGCGGTTCCGTAGTCGGGCATGAAGATCGTGTCGCCCACGAATACGGCATCGCCGATGCGGTAGGCGACGTCGGCCGGCGTATGGCCGGGCAGATGCATCACCTCGATCGCGAGGTTGCCGAGCGGCAGCGTCTCGCCGTCCGTCACGAGCCGGTCGAACTCGCGCCCGTCCTCGCTCACGTCCGCGGCATTGAACACCTTCTTGAAGATCTTCTGCACGTCGCGGATGTGCTCGCCGATGACGACACGCGCGCCGGTCCGCGACTTCAGCAGGGGGGCCGCCGTCAGGTGGTCGGCATGGGCGTGCGTTTCGAGGATCCAGTCGACGGAAGCCTGTCGTTCAACCGCCTTGGCCAGGACGCGCTCCGCCGACTTCGTCGACGCCTTTCCGGACTTGTGGTCGTAGTCGAGGACCGGATCCACGATCGCGGCGCGCTTCGTCTGCGGATCGGTCACCAGATAGGTCACCGTGAAGGTCGCCTCGTCGAAGAAGACGTCGATGATGGGTTTGGCAGGCATGCTTTCTCTCCTCGGGATACTTGACGGATATATTAGTGATATCTAAATTAGCAATATCTAAAATGAAAAAGCAGCAAAACATCGACCCCAAGGCCCTTCAGGCGAAAGCCGGCGAAGTGGCCGGCATCCTCTCGGCGCTCGCCAACGACCGCCGTCTCCTCATCCTCTGCAAGCTGGTGGAGGTCGGAGAGGCGACCGTCGGCACGCTCGCCGCCGAGGTCGGCCTGTCGCAGTCGGCGCTGTCCCAGCATCTCGCGCGCATGCGGGAAGAGGGGATCGTCGCCTTCCGGCGCGAGGCGCAGACCGTCTGGTACCGGATCGGGGACGCGAGGATCGAGACGCTGCTGTCGACCCTTCATCGTCTCTATTGCGCGGATTGAAGAACCACGCGGAAAGGAATTCATATGTCTCTGCAAACCATCGATGCCGCCACCGCCCGCCGGCTGGTCGCCGAGGGTGCCGTTCTCGTCGACGTGCGCGAATCCGACGAACGGGCACGCGAGCACATTCCGGGCACGCGGCACGCGCCGCTGTCGGCCCTCGAGCCGGTCGAAGCGCCAGGCGCAAAGGCGGTCATCTTCCACTGCCGCTCCGGCGCGCGGACCGGCGCGAACGCCGCCCGGCTGGGGGAAGCCGCCGGCTGCGAGGCCTATCTCCTGGAAGGCGGGCTCGAGGCCTGGAAACGGGCGGGACTCCCGGTATCGACCGATCGCAAACAGCCGATCGAGATCATGCGTCAGGTGCAGATCGTGGCCGGAAGCCTCGTCGTCCTCGGCGTCGTGCTGGGCCTCATGCTTGCGCCGCCCTTCTTCGCGATCTCGGCCTTCGTCGGTGCCGGTCTCGTCTTCGCCGGCAGCACCGGGTGGTGCGGCATGGCCAAGCTGCTGGCGGTGATGCCCTGGAACCGCACCGTGCGGAAGGCGCTGGCGTGATGTTCGCCCCGGTCGCGGCGCTCGCCTCGGGCGGCGTGGTCGGCCTGGTGCTCGGGCTGATCGGCGGCGGCGGGTCCATTCTCGCCGTGCCGCTGCTGCTCTACGCCGTCGGCATGCCGTCGGCCCACATCGCCATCGGAACCGCCGCGGTCGCCGTCGCGGTCAATGCGGCGGCCGGGCTGGCGCTGCATGCGCGCAGGGCGCCGATCCGCTGGCCTTGTGCGATCGTATTCAGCCTGGCCGGCGTCGGCGGCGCGTTTGCAGGCGCCGCGTTCGGCAAGGCGGTCGACGGGCAGAAGCTGGTCGCTCTGTTCGGCGTGTTGATGATCGTCGTTGGCCTGATGATGCTGCGCCCCAAGGACAAGGGCGGCCAGACATCGGCCTGGCTGACGCGCGAGAATGCCGCGCACATGCTGCCTCGCCTCGTGCTGCTGGGCGCGGGCGTGGGCCTGCTGTCGGGCTTCTTCGGGATCGGCGGTGGGTTCCTGATCGTCCCCGGCCTCATCCTCGCGACCGACATGAAGCTCGAGGATGCCACCAGTGCGTCGCTGGTGGCCGTGACCGCCTTCGGACTCTCGGCGGCGACGAGTTACGCCTGGTCGGGATTGGTCGACTGGAACGTGGCGGGCCTGCTGATTGCAGGCGGCGTGGCGGGAGCGCTGGCCGGCACGAAAGCCAATGCCATCCTGGCGCGTCGCAAGGGGGCGTTGACGACGCTCTTTGCCGTCTTCGTGATCCTGGCAGGCCTCTATGTCGGCGGCCGGGGGCTCATCGACCTCCTGCAGGGCTGATCAGCCTCGTCGTTGCAGGGCCGTCCAGACCTTGGCGGCCGTGAGCGGCATGTCGATGTGGCGGACGCCGAACGGTCGCAGGGCGTCGAGGACGGCATTCGCCACGGCCGCCGGCGCCCCGTTGGTCGGCAGCTCGCCGACGCCCTTGAAACCCAGGATGTTGTTGGGCGACGGCGTTGCGATCGTCTCGATCTGGAACATGGGCACATCGTCGGCGCGCGGCAGGGCATAGTCCATCAGCGTGCCGCTCAGCAGCTGGCCGCTCTCCTCGTCGTAGAGGGCTTCCTCCATCAGGGCATTGCCGAGCCCGTGCACGATGCCGCCATGCATCTGTCCGGCCAGCAGGCGCGGGTTCACCACAGGACCGCAGTCCGCGACGGCGACGAGCCGGTCGACGCGGGTCTCCCCGGTCTCGGGATCGACCTCCACCTCGCAGATCATCACGCCCGTCGGGAACGATTCGATCTTGTCGGCAAACCGTGCATCGCCGTCGAAAGGCTTCCAGGCCGCCAGCTCGAACAGGCCGACGCGCCGGTCGGTGCCCACGATCTCGAAGGCGCCATCGCGATAGGCGATGTCGGCCGGCGATGTCTCCAGTCGTTCGGCGGCGAGGTCGCGGCCGCGCTCGATCACCACGTCGGCTGCGCGCTTCAGGGTCGTGCCGCTGATGATCGTCGAGGAGGAGCCACCGGTTCCGCCGCCGTGCGGGATGCTGCGCGTATCTCCCTGTCTGATCTCGATGCGCTCGACCGGGACGCCGAGTGCCGCGGACAGGATCTGCCCGAAGACAGTCTCATGGCCCTGACCCTGGCTTTGCGTACCCACGCGCGCGACCAGGCGATCCGCCTCGACATTGACCACGACATGCTCGTCTGCGATGCCGCCGGTGCCGTGCAGGTGGCAGGACAAACCCAGCCCGCGATATTTTTCCGCCGCCTCGCTCGCGGCGCGCCGGGTGGCGAAGCCCCGCTCATCGGCCGTGGCGAGCGCGGTCTCGAACAGGCGCATGCAATCGGCGGCATCGTAGGTGTAGCCGCTCGCGGCCGCATAGGGCATCTCGTCGGCGCGCAACAGGTTGATGCGCCTCAGGTCGACCGGTGTGCGGCCGGTCTCGTGTGCAGCGAGGTCGACGAGGCGCTCCAGCAGGAACAACGCCTCCGGCTTGCCGGCGCCGCGAATGGCATCGACCGGCACGGTATTGGTGAACACGCAGTCGAAATCGACGCGGATCGCGGGAATGCGATAGAGGCCGGAAATGACCTTCGCGAGTCCCGTCGTCGGGATGGTCGGCGCGAACATCGAGACATAGGCGCCGTAATTGGCTTCGGCCTTCACGCGCAGGCCGATGAAGCGACCTTCGGCATCCAGTGCCAGGTCCGCCGTGGCGACGAGGTCGCGCGCGTGACTGTCGCTCTGGGAAAGCTCGGCGCGCTCGCAGCTCCAGCGCAGGCCGCGGCGGAGCTTCCGCGTGGCCCAGGCGATCAGGGTCGATTCCGCCGAGATCGGATATTTGGGGCCGAACCCGCCGCCCACGTCATCGGTGATGAGGCGTAGCTTGTCCTTCGGAAGATCGAGTACGCGCTCGCACATCAGGCGATGCGGGATCTGCACGCCCTGGGAGGAGAGGGTCACGGTTACGAGATCGTCAGCGGCCTCGTAGCTCGACCAGGCCGCGCGCGTTTCCATGTAGTGCACGATCTGGCGCGGCGAGCGGATGGAGAGCGTCGAGACGTGGGCCGCGCGCGCGAAGGCGGACTCCGTCGCGGCCCGATCGCCCTTGCCCCAGCGGCACATGAGATTGCCCGGAACGTCGTCGTGGACCAGCGGCGCACCCGGCGCGAGCGCCTGCGCGGCAGTGACGATCGCGGGCAGGATCTCATAGTCGATGGCGAGGGCCTCCGCGGCGTCGCGTGCCTGTTCCAGCGTGTCCGCCACGATCATGGCCACGATGTCGCCGACATACCGGACCTTGCCGACCGGCATGGGAAGGTGGGTGGGCTCGCGGTGGCGATTGCCGGCCTCGTCCTTGATCTCGCTGATGGCGGGCAGGTGCCCCACCTTGTCGGCCACGAGATCGTGGGCCGTGTAGATTGCCGCGACGCCGGGAAGGTCCAGCGCCGGCCCTGTGTCGATGCCTGCGATCTGGGCATGCGCATGCGGTGAGCGCACGAACAGGACATTCAGGGCGTTGGCGGGTGCGGTATTGCCGGCGTACCGCCCGAGACCGGTGAGGAACCGTCGATCTTCACGGCGTGTGATCGATTGGCCGAGCTTGAGGACCGCGTTCATCGGGCCGATACGCGCAGAAAGGGGGCGCGATGCCGCAGAAGACGGGTTGTTGTAGTCTTTGCCACCAAATGCTCTCAGTCGTTCGCTAGGGAGCTTTATACACCGGTTCTGGCGCCCATCATCGACGATGAAATCTAGGCTTTGGATCAAGTCTGCTTTGGCAGTGGCTCTGGCGTTGCCTTGGGCCGCATCGGTCGGCCACGCCCAGGCTTCACCCGAGCGGACGACGCTTGCCCGGGCGGTCGAACTGATCGACGCGCATCTCGACAAGGCCCGGCAGGAGGCGAATGCCGACCTGAAGCGGCGCCTGCAGATCGAGGGTTATCTGGCGCTCCTGTCGCTCCCCTCGAAGCATCGGCCGTACGAGGCGGCGGACCGGCTGAGAGCGATCGACGAAGCGCTGGGCGACAAGCCCGTGTCGGGCGACCGTGAAGTGATCGAAGGCGGGTTGAACGTCGTGAAATCGCTGGCGGAGGAACGCGACGACCTGCAGCGCATCTTCCTGGTCGACCGGCAGTATTCCGGCCTGTCCTCCGGGGAGGGCGTGAACCAGCAGTATTTCTGGCAGCTCATGCGCGCCAACGATCCCGACGCGATGACCTGGTACTTCCAGTCGATGCAGCCAGGCGTCGCGGAGACCGCGGGCATCGTCAATCGCGGTCTGGGCATCAGCCTGCTGTGCCGGCATGGCTACAGGTCGCTCGCCCGGCAGGTGGCGGTCCGTCTCACGGAGCCCGAACTCGACCATACGATCGGCCCGCGCCTGGCCGACCTGGGCGCCACCGCCGAGGCCGAACAGCGGGCGAATCGGACCATGACGCAGACGACTCGCCGCGCGCCTGCCGGGCCGGAGATCCTGATACGGCTCGCGGTTGCCGCAAGCCGCCGCGGCGACGGCGCGGAGGTCGAGCGTCTCGCCCGCAAGGTGATCGAGGCGGTCGAGCCGCGCCAGTTCTCGCCCGAGCGCCGGGTCTCGACGGACTATGGCGATTGCGACTGGACCCTCGGTCGTGACTTCGCACGGCGCTGGCAGGAGCGCAGCGTCTACTGGCAGTCGGCTTTCAAGCTGACCGCCGATCCGTCCGGCACGACGCCCGGGCGTCCCTACCTCGTGGCGCTCGCCGAAGCGGTGGCCGGCGCGGGTGGGGGTGAGGGCTCCGTCGAACTGATCGACCAGCTGATCGCCATCTTCGAAAAGAGCGCCCGCGAGAACGGCATCGACCTCACCAATGCCGCGATCCTCGCCGCCGGCGCCGAGGGCGATGCCGCGCGCCGGGAGATCGGGCCCGTGCTCGCGTGGCACTGGACCCGGCAATCGCTGATCCTGGCGCGCGTGGCGGCCGGCGGGGCCATCGACGAGGTTGCCGCAAAGGCTCTCGGGCTGGATTGGGCGATGGGCTTTCTGGCCTCGTATCCGCATTCGGGACTGGCCCGACGCATCGGTGAGCTTTCCGAAGCGGAGCGGCAGAACGTCGAGCGGATGAATCCCAGACTTCTCGGCCATCTCCAGCTGATGGCGCTGGTGCTGGAAGGCAAGACCGCCGACGCCCAGGCGCTGATCGAGTCGGATCCGGCTGCCGTCGAGTTCGACGGGTCGCGCATCGTGCCTCTGATCGAGGCGCAGGAGAATGCGGGCTTGCGAACGCGCGCCATCGCCGCTCTCGACGCCTATCTCGGGGTGTTCCCCACCAAGGACCTCGCGGCACTTCGCCTGCTGCTCCTGCAGCGGCAGACCGACAAGGCGAAGATCATGCTCAGGGCATTCGTCGCGGGCGGTGCCGGAGCGTTCGGTGTCTCGGACATCTTCGTCGGCGTCATGCTGTTGCGCGAGCTGGGCGACGACATGGACGTTCCGACGCTCGTGGGCCTGCGCAAGGGCGCGGATGCACTCGAAGCGTCGCGGCGCCTGGTGGAGATCGTCGATGCGCTTGCCTGGGACGGGAAGTCGGCCGAGATCGAAGCCACGATGCGCCAGCTACCGCGCGAAGTCGCTCAACTGCCGGCAAAGGACACCGCGTGTCTGCGCGACACGTTGCAGGGCCTGCTGGCGGTCTCCCTGGCGCGGCGCGGCGCGCTGGAGGAAGGCATCCGCCTGGTCGCCGATCGCAAGCTCGAGCAACGCCAGCTCTGCTGGGCCGGCCGCGGCTACGACAGCAAGCCGATCTTCGACGTTCGCTTCCTGGTGCAGGAGTGGGTCCGGCGCGGCCACGCCGCGCCGTAACCCTTCGAGAGCCCTCAGGCGGCCAGCGCGTCGCTGATCACCTTGAGGGCGCTGTCGATGTCGCCCCTGTTGACGTCGAGATGCGTGACGGCGCGGATGCGGTTGCCGGCGGCGGTGCCCATGCCGACGCCGCGCTCCTTGCAGGCTTCGACCAGCCGCAGCGGCGTCCAGCCTGGCTTCGTCACCTCGAAGAAGACCAGGTTGGTCTCCATGCGCGGCACGTCGATCTTCACGCCCTTGATGTTGGCCAGGCCCTCGGACAGGTGACGCGCATTGTCATGGTCCTCGGCGAGCCGGTCCCAATTGTTTTCGAGGGCATAGAGCGCGGCGGCGGCGATGATGCCGGACTGGCGCATCGAGCCACCCAGCATCTGCTTCTGGCGCCAGGCCTCGTGGATGAACTCCTTCGAGCCCGCCAGGCTGGCGCCGACCGGCGCCCCCAGGCCCTTGGTGTAGTCGAGCCACAGCGAGTCGACGCAGGCGGCGTAGTCGCTCGCCTTCGTGCCGGACTGCACGCAGGCATTGGCCAGTCGCGCGCCGTCCATGTGCAGGCTGAGGCCGGCGCCCCGCGCGACCTTGGTCACGCCCTGCATGGTGGCGAGCGGCCAGACCGTGCCGCAGCCGCCGTTCGACGTGTTCTCGATCGACACGAGCCGCGAGCGCGGGGCGTTGCGGCTGCTCGGGTCGCGCAGCGCTTCCTTGACCTGCTCGCCGGTGAACACGCCGTAGGGACCGTCGACCATGCGGATCATGACGCCGGCATTGGCGGCCGTGCCGCCCGACTCGGCGTTGATGATGTGGGCCGTCCGGTCGGCGATCACCTCGTCGCCCAGCCGGCAGTGCACGCGGATGGCGATCTGGTTGCCCATGGTGCCGCTCGGCAGGAACACCGCGTCTTCCTTGCCGAGAAGTTCGCAGATCTTGTCGCGCAGGCGGTTGACCGTGGGGTCTTCCATCTTCTGTTCGTCGCCGACTTCGGCGTCGGCCATGGCCTTCCGCATACCGGGCGAGGGCTTGGTCTTGGTGTCGCTGTAAAGGTCGATGAAACGGTTTTGCATGGCGTGTTCTGATCTCCTGAGCCACCATAGCGGCAATCGCCAAAGGGAGGAAACATGAGCCAGTTTGCAGCCCAGCCCACAGCTTCGGTAATGCCCGAGGAACTGCTCTACGCCGTCGACGGAGCAATCGCGACCGTCACGCTGAATGCGCCGCAGCGCATGAACACGATTTCAGGCCCGATGCTGAAGCAGCTCACCGATGCGCTGGTGAAGGCCAACGAGGACCGCGCCGTCCGCGTCGTGATCCTGACCGGCACGGGCCGCGCCTTCTGCGCCGGCCTGAACCTCGAGGCGCAGAACAAGGGTACCGACAATCTGAGCGTCGGGTCCGGCGCGACACCGACCAACATCGACCTGCGCAACACGCCGCCGCCGGTCCTGCATGCTATGGACAAGCCGGTGATCTGTGCCCTCAACGGCTCGGCGGCCGGCTACGGACTCGACCTGGCGCTGGGCGCCGACATCAGGGTGATGGCGCAGTCGGCCAAGCTCGCGGCGTCCTACGCCAAGCGCGGTGTCCTGCCCGAATCGGGCGGCACCTGGTACCTGCCGCGCATGCTGGGCTGGGCGAAGGCGTCCGAGCTGATCTTCACCGGCCGGACACTGACCGCGGCCCAGTCGCTGGAGATCGGTCTCGTGAATCGTGTCGTGGCGGACGGGGAGGTGATGGGCGCGGCGCGGGAGCTGGCGCTGGAGATCGCCGCCAACGCGCCGCTCGCCATCCAGGCCGCCAAGAGGATGATGCGCATGGCGTGGAACGAACCCTTCAACGAGCATGTCCATCATGTCTTCCTGCAGCTGCTGCCGCTGATGCAGACGGAAGACATGAAGGAAGGCATCAAGGCGTTCCTGGAGAAGCGGGAGCCCAACTTCACGGGCCGATAGCCCGGCGATTTTCTCGACGGATCTGGCTGACCTCGCCTGCGACGATTGCCTCCACCGGAGCCCCTCGATGAGACGGACTTTTGCAGCAACCACCGTGGCCCTCCTGCTCGCCGCCGGCGCGGCTCGGGCCGAGCCTGTCGTTTACACCTGGACCGGTTACGGCAAGAACGTCCCCGGGAGCGGCAAGTGCCCGACCTACAAGATGGTGGTCGACGTCACCGTCGATGGCGAGCAGGTCAAGGGCAGGTTCCAGCAGGAAGGCCGGCCGGAGCGCACATTCCAGACGAGTCTCGGCAGGAACGGCGCCATCAAGACCGCCGCCATGGTCGGCGGCGGCGGCATGATGGACGTGATCGGCCAGATCAAGGACGGCGATTCCAGGATCAAGCTCGACGGCTATTGCATCTTCGAAGGCAAGCTGACGAAGAAGTGACCCGTCAGTCCATCACGATCGCGACGCGGCCGGTGACGCTGCGCTCCAGGAGCGCGCGCATCGCCTGCGGCGCTTCGGGAAGGGCGAAGGTGCGGTCGACATGCGGCCGGCAGAGGCCCTTTTCGCACCAGCCGCGGATGCGCTCCGCGAGAGCGTAGGTGCGGGGTGCTTCCTCGAAGCGCGCATCGTGCGGGCTCCACCCGACATAGTAGCCGTAGTTGAAGCCCATCACGGCCAGCGTCTTCACCAGCAGGATGTTGGCGGGGATCTGCGGGATGGTGCCGCTGGCAAAGCCGATGGGGCAGATCCGTCCACCCACCGCCATGCAGCGCAGGGATTGGGTGAAGACATCGCCGCCGACCGGATCGTAGACGCGGTCGACGCCACGCCTGCCGGTGATCTTCAGGACCTCTTCCCGGAAGTCGGTGGCGTTGTAGTCGATCACGTGATCGGCACCGTGTGCCTTCGCGAACTCGGTCTTGCGCGGGCCGCCCGCGGTGGCGATCACCGTCGCACCCAGGATCTTGCCGATCTCGACCGCCGCCATGCCGACGCCGCCGGCCGCGGCGTGCACCAGCAGCGTGTGCCCGGATTGTACGTCCAGCGCCTCGGGCCAGGTGAGCGCGCCGGCCGAGGTCGGATAGGAGATGGCAAGCTGGATCGCCTCGACGAAGCCAACGTTGCGCGGCTTGGGGAAGACGTTGACCTCGTGGGCGATGCATTCCTCGGCCAGCCCGCCCCAATCCAGCACCGCTACCACCTCGTCGCCAACCCTGACCCGCGTGCAGGCCGGATCGACTTCAGTGACGATGCCCGCGGCTTCGGTGCCGGGCGCAAAGGGGAAGGGCGGGCGGCGCTGGTACTTGCCCGCGATGATCAGGGTCGTGGCGAAGCTGACGCCGGCCGCCTTGATCCGGATGCGCACCTGGCCGGGCTTGAGCGGGACCGAGGGGATCTCCTCGAGCCGCAAATCTTCGGGGCCGCCCCACTGGCGGCAGATCATGGCTTTCATGACGTGCTTTCTATTAGGCGCCGAGAGCGCCGACGATGGCAATGGAACAGACGTTGCGCGCCGGAAACCCGCCGAGGTTATGGGTGAGTCCGAGACGGACGTCGGGACGCTGACGAGCGCCGGCGCGACCCTGTAGCTGGAGATACATCTCGTAGATCATCCGGATGCCCGATGCGCCGATCGGGTGACCGAAGCATTTCAGGCCGCCGTCGATCTGGCACGGCACCTTGCCGTCCGAATCGTAGAAACCGTCAAGCACGTCCCGCACCGCCCCGCCTTCCGGTGAGATGAACAGGTCCTCCAGCGTCACCAGTTCGGTGACTGAAAAGCAGTCGTGGCATTCCACCAGGCTGAGCTGCTCGCGCGGCCGGTCGATACCGGCCTCGCGGTAAGCGCGTTGGGCGGCGACGCGGGCCGTCGCAAAATAGCTGCCGTCCCAGCTGTTGTACTGCTCCTCGATGCCATTTGAGCCCGCGATCTGGAGCGCTTTGACCGAGACGATATCCTCCTTGCCGAGGCTGCGCGCGATCTCGGCCGTGGTGACGATGGCGGCGGCCGCGCCGTCGCTCACGCCGCAGCAATCGTAGAGACCCAGCGGATCGGCGATAAGCGGCGCGTTCAGCACGTCGGCTTCGGTGATCGCACGTTGCAGGTGGGCCTTGGGATTCTTGACGCCATTGGCATGGCTCTTGACCGAGATGTGGGCCATTGCCCGCTTGAGGTCGTCCCGGCTGACGCCATGCTTGGCGCGATAGGCCGAGGCGAGCTGAGCGAAGCTACCGGGGGCCGTGAGGTTCGCCCACCACAGCGGCGGGGTCGATCCGGCATTGAGGCCGGGCAGACCGCCGAAGCCGGTGTCCTTCAGTTTCTCGACCCCCAGGGCCAGCGCCATGTCGCAGGCGCCGGCCGCGACGGCATAGACCGCCGACCGGAAAGCGTCGGAACCGGAGGCGCAGTAATTCTCCACGCGGCTGACGGGAATGTAGTCGAACCGCAGCGTCTCCGAGAGTGGCAGGCCCGACTTGCCGACATGGACCTCGTCGAGGCAGGTGGACAGCCAGGCGGCATCGATCTGCTTGCGCTCGATGCCGGCATCACCGATTGCCTCCTCGAAGGCGCCGACCATCAACTCCTCGGCGCCTTTGTCCCAATGCTCGCCGAAGCGCGTACAGCCCATGCCGACGATGGCGACCTTGTCGCGAATCCCAGAGGCCATGCCAATGTCTCCCTAGCCGAACTGCACGGGCAATCGCTTGACGCCGCGCAGGATGAGCGAATCGTGCCATTCCGGGTCGCCGCCGAAAAGCCGGATGTCGGGCAGTCGTTCCGCGAGCCGGGTCGCGGCGATCTGCGCCTCCAGTCGGGCCAGCGGCGCGCCCAGGCAGAAGTGGATGCCGTGACCGAAGGTGAGGTGGACATTGGGCTCGCGGCCGATGTCGAACCGGTCGGGGTCGGCGACGGCCTCGGGATCGCGGTTGGCCGAGTTCATGAAGGCGAAGAGGCGCTGGCCTTCGCGAATCGCCTTGCCGCCCATCTCGAGGTCCGAAGCGGCGACACGGGCGAGGGCACCCGAGGGACCGTCGTAGCGCAGGTATTCCTCGACCGCGCTCCCGGCCAGCGATGGATCGGCGACCAGGCGCTCCCACTGGTCGCGATGTCTCATAGAATAGAGGAAGCCGTTGCCGATCAGGTTGGTGGTCGTTTCGTGACCGGCGAACAGGAGCAGGATGCAGGTGCCGATGATCTCGTCGGTGGTCAGCGCATCGCGATCGTCGCGCGCCAGCACGAGATGGCTGATCATGTCGTCGCGCGGCTCTGCGGTGCGTGCCTCGACCAGGGTGCGGAAATAGTCCGACATGGCTTTCGCGCCGGCCTCGGCCCGCAGGTACTTGTTGCCCGCGACCTGGGCCGTGCCGATGAACAGGGCGATGTCGTCGGACCAGACCTTCACGCGTTCCAGGTCGGTCCGCGGCACACCCAGCAGGTCCATGATCACCGAGGCGGGCAACGGATAGGCAAAGTCGGCGATGTAGTCGACGGTCTCGCCGCGCCGGGCCTTGGCTTCCATGCCGTCGATCAGGTGGGCGACGATGCTCTCGATGCTGGGCCGCAGGTTGGACACCGAGGTCGGCGTGAAGGCCTTGTTGAACAATCGCCGCAGCCGCGTGTGGTCGGGCGGATCGCGGAACACCATCCAGTGATTGAGGTAACGGACCAGGCTGTCGATCGAGCCGCGCCGGTATTCGGGATTGGTCCTGAAGAAGGGCGTGAGCCGGTCGGCCGATATCTGCCGGTTGTCGAGCGCCACCTGCTTCACGTCGGCATGGCGCGTGATGATCCAGGCCTTCATGGCCGGCGACCAGTGGACCGGATCGTCGGCGCGCAGGCGCGCGAATTCCGGGAACGGATTGGCGTTGGTCGCGGGATTGCCGAGATCGAAGACGTAGGTCACCCGGCCAAGCTAACGCTGCGCGGTTTACCAAACAAGTGTTTGGTTGGTAGAATGAGCCATGTCCCGTGAAACCCTGATGGCCGTCTCCGCCCGCCTGTTTGCCCGCGGCGGCTTCGACGCCACCTCGATGCGCGACATCGCGGGCGAGGCGGGGATGCTCGCGGGCTCGATGTACTATCACTTCCCCTCGAAGAACGACCTGATCGCGGCGGTCTACGAGCAGGGGGTGGCGGAGATCGGCGGCGCGGTCGATCGCGCCCTGGCGGGACCGCAGGAGCCCTGGAGCCGCCTGGAAGCCGCCTGCGTGGCGCATCTGGAATCGCTGCTGGCCGACCGGGCGCACGCGGCGGTCATGACGGCCGATCTCAGCCGCCTCGATGCCAGACTGCGCCGCCGGCTGGTCGCGATGCGCGACGGTTACGAAAGGCGCTTCATCGAGCTGGTGGCCGCCCTACCGCTCGCGCCCCATGTTGATCGGACGATCTGGCGACTTCAGCTTCTGGGGGCTCTGAACTGGACACCGACCTGGTATCGCGCCGGGAAGAAGTCGCCGGCCACCATCGGACGCGCCTTGGTGGCCTCGCTGCGCTCTTGAAAAGTCCAGGTGACCGGTCATATCGAATGCCATGGCCCAGAAGACCAACGTCCGGGAACGGGTGCTTGCCGCCGCGTTCGAGGCTCTGCACAAGAACGGCTTCAACGCGACCGGCGTCCAGGACATCACCGATGCCGCCAAGGTGCCCAAGGGATCGTTCTACAATCACTTCGAGAGCAAGGATGCGCTTGGCGTCGAGGTGGTCGGACTCTATGTCGCCAAGGGCGCCGAACGGCGGCAGGCGCTCGTCGCCGGGCGGGGCGCGCCGCTTGCCCGGCTGAAGGCCTACTTCAAGTCGCTCAACCAGCTCGGGCCGGCGAACGGCTTCACCCGCGGCTGCCTGCTGGGAAATTTCAGCGCCGAACTCGCAAGTCAAAGCCCCGTTATCAGGCAGGCGCTGGCCGCCGCGCTGGCAGACTGGACGAGGGACATCGCGGCGGTCCTGGCCCAGGCCCAGCAGGCGGGCGAGGTGAGCCGCGACATCCCGGCGGGCACGCTGGCGGCCTTCCTGCTGAACGCCTGGGAAGGCGCGGTGCTGCGGTCCCGGGTGGACCGGAGCGCCGCACCGCTCGACGCCTTCATGACGATCGCCTTCAACAAAATTCTCACCTGAGACAGAAAAACTCTCTCGAAGTCCACGTTCCGAAGACCAATTTCAAGACGACCGGTCATCTTGACCATTCGGAGACGTGTCGTGAAAATCCAGAACGCAGTTGCCCTCGTGACCGGCGCCAATCGCGGCCTCGGCCTTGCCTTCACCCAGGCCCTCCTGACCGCTGGTGCCCACAAGGTCTATGCAGCGGCCCGCGATCCCGCCTCGGTCCAGCAGGCGGGCGTGGTGCCGGTTCGTCTCGACGTGACGAATGCCGCAGAGGTCGCGGCCGCCGCCGCCGAGCTGGGCGACGTCACGCTCGTGATCAACAATGCCGGCATCATCCGGGGCTCGGGCTTTCTCGGCGAGACGGGTGTCGAGGCGGTGCGCGCCGAGCTCGAAACCAACTTCTTCGGGCCGGTGCATGTCAGCCGCGCCTTCGCGCCCATCCTCGCGCAAAACGGCGGCGGCGCGATCGTGAACGTGCTGTCGGCGCTGAGCTGGGTCGCGTTCCCGTCGTCCTCGACCTACTCCGCCTCCAAGGCGGCGGCCTGGGCGTTCAGCAACGGGTTGCGCAACGAGCTGCGCGGGCGGGGCACGCAGGTCCTCGCCCTGCATGTCGGCTATATGGACACCGACATGGTGCGGGACGTCGCGGCGCCGAAGTCGAAGCCAGAGGACGTGGCGCGGCAGACGCTCGAGGCTCTGGAGGCCGGCAAGTCCGAGATCCTCGCCGACGAGGTCAGCCGCCGCATCAAGCAGAACCTGTCGGCCGAGCCCGGCGTCTACTTGTTGCCGCCGGCGGGCTGAGCCCATGGCCCGAAGGGCGGCATGTCCTTCGAGGGCTTCAGGGGAAAGGCGGGCGCCCGCTTCTCGAAGAACGACTTGATGCCTTCCTGTGCATCGGCGCCGGCCGCGAGGTGACCGACGCATTGCAGGTCGAGCGTCACGGCGTCGAGCGGGTCCTGCGCGCCCCACATGCTCCACATCAGCCGCCGGTTGACCGCCGCGGCAACGGCGGAAGAGGTCGAGGCAGCGAACTTCGCGGCCAGCGCCTGTGCAGCCGGCAACAACTCATCGGGCGCATGGACGGACCGAACGAGGCCGCCCTTCAGCGCCTCGTCCGCGCCGAACAATTCGGCCGTCATCACCCATTCCTGAGCCTGCTGCATGCCGACGAGGCGGGGCAGGAACCAGCAGCTTCCGGCCTCCATGGCCATGCCGCGCTTGTTGAAGACGAAGCCGATGCGTGCCGTGCTCGACATCATGCGGACATCCATCGGCAGGCACATGGTGATGCCGACGCCGACCGCCGCGCCGTTGATCGCCGCCACGATCGGCTTCAGGCAGTTGAAGATCGCCAGGGTGATCGAATCGCTGGCCTCGCGCTTCTGGGGCTTGCTGCCGTCGTTCCAGACCTGGAAGGCGGCCGTCCCGCCGGAAATGTCGGCGCCGGCACAGAAGGCTCGGCCGGCACCGGTGACCACGATGGCGCGGACCTCATCCATCGCATTCACGCGCTGGAAGAAGTCGATGAGTTCCTTGCTCATGGTCGTGGAGAAGGCATTGAGCTTGTCGGGCCGGTTGAGCGTTACCGTCATCACGCCGCCCGTGAGTTCGGTCAGCAAAGTCTCGTACTTCATGGCTCGATGGCCTCCCGGCTTGGTTCCGCCCAGCAAGACGGAATGTCGTTGCGCGACTCATTGGTTTGGGAAACATTCGCCGCAACGCCTGCCAATCGCAATCCCGGAGGAAATGGAATGTCCTATCTGATCAAGACCATCGAAGACGGCGTGATGAAGATCGTCCTGAACCGTCCCGACGCCATGAACGCGCTGAACCGCGACATGATGAGTGCGCTGAGCGAGGCGCTCGAGGAAGCGGCAGGCGACCGCGGCGTCGGCTGCGTGGTCGTTCGCGGTGCGGGCGAGAAGGCCTTCTGCGCCGGTGGCGACGTGAAGTCGATGGCGGCGGGCCGCGACCATGACAAGACCTACGAGGACAAGGTCCACGACATCCGCGAGCGCATGAAGGTCTCCGAGCTGCTGCATGAGATGGGCAAGCCGACGATCGCGATGGTGAACGGCGTCGCCGCCGGCGCCGGCCTCTCGCTGGCCCTCGCCGCCGACATGCGCTTCGTCGGCAAGAGCGCGCGCATGACGACGGCCTTCGCCAAGGTCGGCTTCTCGGGCGACTTCGGCTCGCACTACTTCCTGCACAAGCTGGTCGGCACGTCGAAGGCCCGCGAACTCTACTTCACCGCCGAGATCCTGAACGCCGACCAGATCGAGAAGCTCGGCCTCGCCAACCGCGTCGTCGACGACGCCAACCTCGATGCCGAGACGATGGCCTTTGCGAAGAAGCTGGCGGCCGGACCGCGCGTTGCCTGGTGGCACGTGAAGAAGAACATGAAGGTCGCGGAAGAGGGCACGCTGTCCGAGGCGCTCGACAGCGAGGCCGCGCGCATGATCCGCACCGGCGAGACCGAGGACCACAAGGAAGCGGCCCGCGCCTTCGTCGAGAAGCGCGCGCCGGTGTTCAAGGGCAAATAGGCTTCTTCAGGAGCCTCTGATCTTCAGCCAGGCGGCGAGGCGGGCCAGTGCGCCCGCCAAGCCGCTCGGCATCGCGACCATGGCGGCGATCAACAGCACGCCATAGAGCAGGGCCGAGAAGCCCTTGCCCAACCCGGCGGTGACGTCGGGGAAGAATTGCAGGAAGAGCCCGCCCAGGATCGCGCCGGCCAGCGACTGCATGCCGCCGATCACCAGGCCGAACAGCATCTGGACCGACAGCGCGAAATTGTAGCTGCCCGGTCCCACGAACCCGAACTGCCAGGCCGACAGGCAACCCGCGACGGCGATGAAGGCGCCGGCGATCGCCGACGCGAGTGCGCGCACCTGCGGAACGCGGATGCCTTGCGCCTCGGCCGACACCTCGTTGTCGCGGGCGGCGCGTAACGCACGGCCCGATCGGCTGTGGATCAGGTTGTGTGCCAGCCACAGGCCGGCGCCGAGGATCGCGAGCGACATCAGGAAGGCCCAGCGATCGTTGCTGAGCAGATCCATAGGCGGCGTGGGGAAATCGAGGTAGAGGCCCTGGACGCCGCCGGTCCATTGCTCGATCAGGCGCCAGCGCAGGAGCTGCGGAAAGGCGATGGCAAATGCGTAGGTGACCAGCGCCTGTGTCCAGAGGCTGTGCTTGCCGGCGACGCGACCCACGCCGTAACCGGTCACGAAGCCCAGCAGTGGCGCGAGCAGCAGACCGGCGTAGGCCGGGAGCGACGTGTGGGCGCCCAGCATGGCCGCGCCGTAACCGCCGATGCCGAACAAGGCCGCCTGGGCGAAGGAGAACTGACCGCTGACGCCGCAGAGGATCACCAGCCCCATGAGCGCAATGGCCCAGATCGCCGCCTGCGTGAAACGGAAGACGATGAAATCCGGCAAGCAGAAGGAGAGGGCGGCCGTTGCCACGAAGCCCATGGTCCACACGGTCCGCATGGCGTTACGATAGCCGTTACAACAACCAAATGGGAGCGAAGCGATGAGACTGAGGCAATGCGTCTTCGTCTGCAAAGACCTGGAGAGCTCCGCGGAGGAGCTGTGCGACATCCTCGGCATCGAGGTCGCCTATCGCGATCCGGGCGTCGCCAAGTGGGGGCTGGCCAACGTGGTCTGTCCGACGGGCCATGACTTCCTCGAAATCGTGTCGCCCTTCAAGGACGGCACGTCGGCCGGCCGCTACATCGAGCGCCGCAAGGGCGATGGCGGCTACATGGTGATCCTGCAGGTGCCCGATGCGGCGGCGGAGCGCCAGCGCGTCACGGCGTTGGGCGTCCGCGCCGTGGCCGAGAAGGATTTGCCCGAATACCAGTACACGCACTTCCATCCCTCGGACACGAACGGCGTGCTCCTGTCGCTCGACACGACCTTCGCGCCCAAGGGTACCGATCCGGCCCTGTGGTGGCCGCCGGCGGAGAAGGACTGGCTGAAGCATGCGCGCTCCGACGTGACGAACGGCCTGGCCGGCGTCGAGATTCAGCATGACGATCCCGACGGCGCCGCCGCCTCCTGGTCGCGGATCCTGAACCGGCCGGCCGTCGACAACATCATCCGGCTCGACGGTTCGCAGATCCGCTTCGTGCCGGTCGTCGATGGACGCGGACCGGGCGTCTCGGCCTACGACGTGAATGTCGTGGATCGCGAGCGCGTGCTGGCGGCGGCCGAGAAGCGCGGCCGCAAGATGGGACCGGCTCAGGTCGAGGTCTGTGGCTGCCGCATCAACCTCGTCTAAGATCGGCTCGAGGCAAGGCGACACTATCGTGCTGCGCATCCGCCCCTTCGTCATGGGCCATCTGGTCGCCGCGCTTCTGGTGGGGGCAGGAGCGGGCGCTTTCCTGTCGCCCAATGCGATGCTGATCGGCGGCATCGGCCTGCTGGCCGGTGCCGTCGTGAGTTCGCTGGTCTGTCAGTGGAAGCCGGGTGCCGAGGCGCCTGCGTGGCAGCTTTGGGCTGTCGCGGTACTCGCCAACCCGGTTTTCCTGGCGGCACTCGCCTTCATGGCCTTCGACTGGAAGTGCGTACTGGGCGTTCAGCGCGGCTGGAACTGCCTGGGGGCGGCCATGGCGATCGTCGCCACGGCCCTCTGTTTCCTGCCGCCGGTGGGCGGCTTGCTCTGGCGCGCCTGGAAGCGCTACCGGGCGCGCCCCAGAACCTAGATCGCGCTAGGCCGCGAGCGACTTCGCGAGGCGGCCGCGGATCATCTCCTCGGCTTCGCTGACGATGCGCTCCACCAGTTCCTTGCAGGACGGGATGTCGTTGATCAGGCCCATGCAGGTGCCGGCCGACCAGATGCCGTGCTCCATGTCGCCGGTTTCGTAGACGACCTTGCCTTTGGCGCCGGCGACGATCGGGCCGATCTCCTGGATGGTCTTGCCCTCGCCTTCCATCTCGATGGTCTTCTTGGCGATGCTGTTGCCATAGACGCGGCTGGTGTTGCGCATGGTGCGCAGGATCAGCGACGTGCTGCGCTCGTCGGAGGAGACGATCTTCTCCTTCACGTTCTGGTGGATCGGGGCTTCCTTGGTCGCCATGAAGCGCGTGCCCATGTTGATGCCCTCGCAGCCAAGCGCCAGCGCGGCCACGAGACCGCGCGCGTCGGCGAAGCCGCCCGAGGCGATCATCGGAATCTTGATGACGTTGGCGGCAGCCGGCAGCAGCACGAGGTTCGGCACGTCGTCCTCGCCCGGGTGGCCGGCGCACTCGAAGCCGTCCATCGAGATCGCGTCGACGCCGGCCTTCTCCGCCGACAGGCCGTGGCGGACCGCGGTGCACTTGTGGATCACCTTGACGCCCGCTTCCTTGAGCTTGGGCAGGAAGGGCTTGGGATTGTTGCCGGCGGTCTCGACGATCTTGATGCCGGAATCGATGATGGCGTCGATGTACTCGCCATAGGGACGCGGCACGAGCGTCGGCAGGATCGTGAGGTTCACGCCGAACGGCTGGTCGGTCATCTCGCGGCAGCGCTTGATCTCCTTGCGGAGATCTTCCGGCGTCGGCTGGGTGAGGCCGGTCAGGATGCCGAGCGCGCCGGCGTTGGAGACGGCCGAGGCGAGTTCGGCGCGGCCAACCCATTGCATGCCACCCTGCACGATCGGGTGCTTGATGCCGAACATCTCGGTGAAGCGCGTCTTGATCATATGGACTTTTCCCCCTGGGTAAGTTCCCCAAGCATTAGCGAACCCGAACGCCGGGGGCCAGCCCACGGATCGCACCGTGGACATGCCGTCCGCAATGCGGATCAGGTGCGGTCGATGAAGGAGATCGTGTCGTCCAGGGAGGGCGCGCGCTTGCGGAGCAGCTCGGAGAAGGACCCGACGATGTCGATATGGTCGACCTCGGGATAGAGCTTCAGCTCGGCCTTGCCGCCCGCCTTGCGCCAGGCTTCCGCCAGACGTTCGCTGTTAAAGGGTTTCACCGTCGTGTCGGCAGTGCCGTGCAGCAGGAGGATCGGCGGCAGCGGTGCGCGGGCATATTCGATCGGCTGGGTCTCGCGCCGGTCTCCGCCGAAGATCTCCCTCAGGCGGCGCGAGGTGAGGGGCAGGAAATCGTAGGGGCCGGCGATGCCGATACCGCCCGGCAGCTTCATGCGGTCGACGCGGGCGGTAGCGAGATAGGGCGTGTTGGCGACCAGCATGATCGCGATGTAGGCGCCCGCCGAGTGGCCGGCGACGAACAGCTTCTCGGTGCCGACCTTCCTTGCCGCCCAGGCCGTCGCCGCCGCGCCGTCGTCGAGAAAGGTGGGGTAACGCACCTCGGGATAGACGCGATAATCCGGAATGATGGTGGTGATGCCGCGCGCGGCCAGCGCCTGGCCGACGAACAGGTAATCGCCCTTGGCCCCCGAATCCCACGAGCCGCCATAGAAGAAGATCACCGACTTGCCGTCGGCACGCGGCTGCTCCGGCGTATAGACGTCGAGTTTCTGGCGGGGAAGGCTGCCGTAGGGAATGTCGGCGTCGAGCTTGTAGCCCGAGCGCGCGACGGTCGTGTTCAGGAGCGCTGCCGGAGAGCAGCCGCCGAGCAGACCGAGAACGCTGGCAAGGAGGCCTCGGCGCGCCAACGTCATGCGGAACCGGCGAGGTCGCGCACCTGCTCAGCCAGCGCCAGCGAGGCGGTGAGGCCGGGCGATTCGATGCCGAACAGGTTGACGAGGCCGGGCACGCCATGGGCGGCAGGCCCTGTGATGGTGAAATCCTGCGCCGGTGCGCCCTGCGGCACGATCTTGGGCCGGATGCCGGCATAGCCGGGCTGTAGCGAGCCATCCTTGAGGCCGGGCCAGTACTTGCGCACGGCCGCATAGAACTTGTCGGCGCGATGGGGATCGACCGTGTACTCGATGCCGTCGATCCATTCGACGTCGGGGCCGAACTTGGCCTGACCGCCCATGTCGACGGTGATGTGCACGCCGAGGCCGCCCGGCACGGGGACCGGGTAGATGAGACGGGAGAAGGGGGAGCGGCCGGTCAAGGTAAAATAGTTTCCTTTGGCGTAGTACGCGGTCGGGATGTGCTCGGATGGCATCCCGACGATTTTTTTCGCAAGCGTCGGCGCATGAAGGCCCGCCGAATTGATCAGCAGCTTGCAACGCAGGTTCATCGGCTCGGTTCCGCCGACCTCGATCTCGACGCCGCCGTCGACGACGCGACCGCTCTTCACCGGACTGTTGAAGGCAAACATCGCGCCGTGGCTCTCGGCGTCGCCCTGCAGCGCCAGCATGTATGAATGGCTGTCGACGATGCCGGTGCTGGGCGAGAGCAAGGCGGCGGTGCATTGCAGGTTGGGTTCCATCGCCATCGCCTCGGCGGCGCTCAGGAAGCGCATGCCCTCGACGCCGTTGGCCTCGGCGCGGCCCTTGATCTCGGCGAGCTTCTCGCTCTCGGCCTGGTTGGTCGCCACGATCAGCTTGCCGCAGTTCTGATGCGGCACGCCGTGATCCTTGCAATAGGCATAGAGCATGCGCCGGCCGGCGACGCAGGAGCGGGCCATCAGGCTGCCCTTGGGATAGTAGATGCCGGCGTGGATGACCTCGGAGTTGCGCGAACTCGTCTCGGTGCCGATGGCGTCGGCCGCCTCCACGACGATGACTTCACGGCCCGCCAGGGCAAGCGCGCGGGCGACGGCGAGGCCGACAACACCTGCGCCGATCACAACGCAGTCGACGGTTTCGAACGGGGACGAATTCATGGTCGCATGCTAGAACCGCCGCCTCTTTCAGTCACCAAGGGCGGGTGTCGCAGCATGAAAGGCGCGTTGGTCACGGGGGCGGGGGTGCGGATCGGCCGCGCGCTGGCCATGGCGCTGGCGGCCGACGGCTTTTTCGTCTTCGTGCACCACAGGGAATCGTCCGTTGGGGCGCGGGAGACCGTGGCGGCCATCCGGGGGGCCGGCGGCAAGGCGATGGCGGTGAAGGCCGATCTCGCCTCCGCCCGGCAGACAGAGGCGCTGATCGGCAAGTGCCGGGCGCCGGGGGTGACGCTCACATGCCTCGTGAACAACGCCTCGCTGTTCAAGCTCGACCGCGCGCCGACGGCGACGGCGGCCGATTTCGACCTGCACATGGCGATCAACCTGCGGGCGCCGCTGCTCCTGTCCCAGGCGCTGGCCCGCCAGCTTCCAGCGGGCGAGACCGGGCTGGTCGTGAACGTGCTCGACCAGAAGCTGTTCAACCTCAACCCCGACTTCCTGACCTACACGCTTTCCAAGGTCGGGCTCCAGGGGCTGACGACCCTGCTGGCGCAATCCTTCGCGCCGCGGTTGCGGGTGGCCGGCATCGCGCCGGGCCTGACCCTGCGCAGCGGCAGCCAGACCGATGCACGCTTTGCCGAGCAGCATGCCGCGAACCCGCTGGGCGTCGGCGTGACGACGGAGGATCTCGTCCGTGCGCTCCGCTTCATCGTGGCGACGCCGAGCTATACGGGCGACACGCTCGTCGTCGACAGCGGCGAGCACCTGACCGGCCGTCCGCGCGACATCGCCTTCGACCAGAAAAAGAAGAAGTAACCATGGCCGCCACGTCCGAGCGCCGAATCTTCATTCGCGACCTGCGGCTGCAGGTCTCGATCGGCATCTACGATTTCGAGCTTGAGAAGCCGCAGGCCGTCGTCATCAACGTCGACCTGCTTCTGGCCGAGCCCGAGCGGGCGGCCGACGACAGCATCGCCAACGTGCTGAACTACGACATCGTCCACGACGGTATTGTGGCCCTCGCCGGCAGCCGGCATTTCAACCTGCAGGAAACGCTGGTCGAGGCCATTCTCGATCTTTGCCTCGCCCAGCCGCAGGTGTCCGAGGCCCGTGTCTCGACCGAGAAGCCCGACGTCTACAAGGATTGCCGCGTCGGCTACGAGGCGGTCCGCCGTCGTTCGCCGGGCTGAGCGGCGCAGCGGTGTCTCCCTCCGTCGGTGCGCTGCGGCGCGCCTCCCTCGTGCTGTTGCTGGCGGCCCTCATCTGGGGATCGATGATCCCGGTGCTGGCGGCGCTGGCCGAGCATTACGACAACTGGCTGCTCTCCTGGTCCCGTTACATCCTCGGCCTCCCGGTCCTGTGGCTGGCCGTGCTGCTCAGCAAGCCGCCCGCGGCGCCGCCTCGGCCGCTGCAGTGGGGGCGGCTGCTGCGTCTCGGCGCGGCGATGACCGCCTTCTCGGTGCTCTACACGTTCGGCGTGGCGCACGCCCATCCCGCGACCTCGGCGATCGTGCTGATGTGCGGGCCGATCTGGGCGACGCTTCTGTCGCGGGTGATGCTGGGCTCGACCACGCCGCCCGGCTTCTTCTTCACGCTGGTCCTCGTGGTCGCGGGCGGCATCGTCGTCGTCCTGGGTACGCCCGGCCGCGCCCCCGGCTCCTTCGGGCTCCAGGGCGGCGAGGGGCTGCTCGTGATCGCCCAACTCTGCTGGAGCTGGTACTCGATCCGCGCCCAGCAATGGCTCTCGGATCGCGGCCAGATCGCGCTGTCGGCCCTCACCTCGACCGTGGCCAGCGTGCTGCTGGGGGTGGTCTGCGCCGTCGTCTGGGCACTGGGCGGCCTCGTCTGGCCGACCCGCCCGCCGACGCCGGTCGAATGGGGCATGGTGGTGTGGATCGGCGTACTGGGCGTCGCGGTGGCGGTCCTGCTCTGGAACACCGGCGTGTCGCTGGTCGGCGTGCCCGTTGCATCGCTGTTCGCCAATTCCGCGCCGGTGTTCGCCATCGGTCTTGCCGCACTGATGGGACGCGAGCCCAGCTGGCTCCAGGTCGCCGGAGGCTTCGTCGTGCTGGGCGGCATCGCCCTGCACCAGATCCGCCAGACACGCGCGGCGCGGCGATGACCCAGATCTCCGGCCGTGACCGGCATCACATGCTGGGCGCCTTCGCCGCCATGGTGTTCGTGGGCCTGAGCTGGGGCACCAACGTGCCCGTCTCCAAGGTCATGCTGCTGCATTTCGACGTCCTGCCGATGCTGGCCGTCCGGACGCTGACGGCGGTGGCCACGCTGGCGATGGTTCTCGTGCTGGCCGAGGGTGTCGGCAGCCTCAGGATCGAGGTCGGCCTGAAGCGGTTCCTGCTGATCGGCCTGATGATGAGCGGGTTCTTCGTGATCTTCACGATCGGCATCCGCTTCAGCAATCCGATTTCGGCCGCGGCGGTACAGGTGGCGGGCCCGCTGGTGGCGGCGGCGACGGTGCGCCTCGTCACCGGAATGCGGTTCGATCCGGGATTCGGCGTGGCACTGGCGCTGACGCTCTCCGGCGGCGCCATCCTCGCGGCCGGCAGCCTGTTCGGCCAGGGAGCGCTGACGCTCGGCGGCGGCGAGATCATCGTTCTGGCGTCCAACGCCCTTTGGACGATCTACAGCCTGAAGGCGCAGGCCTGGTTCGACCGGGCGAGCCAGCTCCACCGTGCCTACGTCGCGTCACTGTCGGCACTGGGATGGATGGTGCCTCTCAGCCTCGCCCTGGTGGCCATGGGATGGGCAAGGTCGCCGTTTGTCGTCACCGACGTCTGGGTCTGGACACAGCTCCTGCTCGTCGCCGTGTTCGCGAGCGCCATGGGGGCCTATTTCTGGAACATCGGAGCCAGCCGGCTCGGTGTCGCAATTGCGTCCCTCTGGGTCAATCTGGTGCCGTTTTTCGCCGTATTGTGGTCAATGGCGTATGGCTTCATGCCCAACGTCTACCAGATCGTCGGCGGGCTCGTTGCCCTGAGCGGGGTCGTCTACATGCAATGGCGCAAGCTGCAATCGATGAAACGCTGAGATAGGCTGCCTGCCTCCAATGACCTTTCCTCCGCTCAAGACCCGTCACTGCCGCTGGCTTTCCGTCCCCGGAAAAAGCGACGAACGCGGCAGCATCAACTTTCTCGAGTTCGACCAGAAGCTGGGCTTCGTGCCGCGGCGCCTGTTCTGGCTGCACGGCATCGCGCCCGGTCAGTGGCGCGGGCGGCATGGCCATCGCGAGTCGCACCTCGTGACGCTGGTGATGAACGGCTCCTGCAAGGTCCACCTCGACGACGGCAGCGTCAGGGAGACGGTGTCGCTCGACGATCCCGGGCGGGCGCTGCACATCCCCCCCATGGTCTGGCACGAACTCACCGACTTCGCGCCGCAGACCACCATCCTGGTGGTTGCCTCGACCCTCTACGACGAGAGCGAGTATCTGCGCGATTACGAGACCTTCAGGCGCGAAGCTGCGAGGACTGCATGATCCCCTTCCTCGACATGAAGTCGGTCTACGCCGAGCTCAAGCCCGAGCTCGATGCCGCCTACGCCCGTGTGATGGAATCGGGCTGGTTCGTGCTCGGCAAGGAGGTCGAGGCCTTCGAGGCGGAGTATGCGGCGTTCTGCGGCACGAAGCATTGCGTGGGACTGGGCAACGGCCTCGAGGCGCTGGAACTCGTGTTGCGCGCCTGGAACCTCGGCGCTGGCGACGAAGTCATCGTGCCGTCCAATACCTACATAGCGACCTGGCTCGCCGTGACCGCTGTCGGGGCGAAGGTGGTGCCCGTCGAGCCGACGCCCGGCGGACCGAACATCGATCCCGACAGGATCGCCGCTGCCCTGACGTCCCGGACGCGGGCGATCATGCCGGTTCACCTTTATGGGCAGCCGGCCGACATGGACGCGATCATGGCGCTGGCTGCCAAGCACGGGCTGAAGGTCATCGAGGACGTGGCGCAGTCCCAGGGCGCGCGCGTCCGCGGGCGGCGGGCCGGTTCCCTCGGGAATGCCGGCGCGCACAGCTTCTTTCCCAGCAAGAACATCGGTGCCTTCGGAGACGGGGGCGCCGTAACGACCGATGACACCGCACTTGCCGAACGTCTTCGCATGCTCAGGAACTACGGCAGCCGCGTGAAGTACGTGAACCTGGAGCGGGGCTTCAATTCACGCCTCGACGAACTCCAGGCCGCGTTCCTGCGGGCCAAGCTGCCGAAGCTCGACGAATGGAACGACCGTCGCCGCATTGTTGCAGCGCGCTACGACGACCGGCTGGCGGATCTACCCAGCCTGGCGTTGCCCAATGTCCCGCAATGGGCGGAGCCGGTCTGGCACCTGTACGTCGTGCGCACGGCTCGGCGCGCCGATCTGGTAAAAGCTCTGGACGCGGCCGGCATCGGATCGCTGATCCACTATCCGATCCCGCCTCATCTCCAGGATGCCTACGCCGACCTCAAGCAGGGCAAGGGAAGCTATCCCCTCGCCGAAAAGCTGGCCGACACCGTGCTCAGCCTGCCGATGGGGCCACACATGCCCCTCGAGGCTGTCGACGAGGTCTGCGCGGTCATTCGTCGGACGCTCGCCTAAAGCTCAGGTGCGGGGCGGCTGCCGCGGTAGTTGCGCTGGTAGTCCCAATAGCCGTCATAGCCGCCACGCTGCGGATAGGATTGCGGCTGCGCATAACTGTAGTTGTAGGAAGTCGTCCGATAGGCGTTGGGCGCGTAGTAGGCGCCCGGCGACGTGTAGTAGGTCGTGTAGCCCGGCGCATAGGCCTGCGGGCGCTGGTATGCATAGCCGCTACTGGGGCCGTAATAGGATTCCGAGGCGCACCCCGCGACCGTCGCGGCCATCAGGGTCGCAGCGACAACTCCAGTGATGGATCTCATGGCAAATCTCCTTTGCTGCACGGGTCAACACAGGAGGCAACCGTGTGGTTGCAGCCGATTCGTCATGTCCTCCGATAAGCCACAATCGCCTCAGCCCAGTCCCAACCGCTCTCCCCGGTAGGCGCCGCTCATTACCCGCTCCCACCAGCCCCGGTTGTCGAGGAACCAGCGCACCGTATCGCGCAGGCCGCTCTCGAAGTCGTGCCGCGGGCGCCATCCGAGTTCGCTCGATATCTTGCTCGCATCGATGGCGTAACGGGCATCATGGCCGGGCCGGTCGGTCACGAACTTGATGAGCGCTTCATGCGGGCGATGCGGGCTTTCCGGCGCCATCTCGTCGAGCAGCCGGCAGATGCCCCGGACGACATCGATGTTCCGGCGCTCGCTGTCCCCGCCGACATTGTAGGTCTCGCCCGGGCGTCCCTTGCGGAGCACCAGGGTGAGTGCCTCGGCATGATCCTCGACATGCAGCCAGTCCCGCACGTTCTCGCCCTTGCCGTAGACCGGCAGGCTCTCGCCGCGCAGGGCGCGGATGATGATGAGCGGGATCAGCTTCTCGGGGAAATGATAGGGGCCGTAATTGTTGGAGCAGTTGGTGGCGAGAGTCGGCAATCCGTAGGTGTGGTGCCAGGCGCGGACGAGATGGTCGGAAGCGGCCTTGCTCGCGGAGTAGGGCGAGTTGGGTGCGTAGGGCGTCGTCTCCGTGAAGCGCCCGGTCGCGCCTAGCGAACCGAAGACCTCGTCGGTCGAGATGTGCTGGAATCGGAAACGCGCCCGCGCACCCTCGTCGAGCTTACGCCAGTAGGCGAGGACCGCCTCGAGCAGGGTGTAGGTGCCACCGACATTGGTCTCGATGAAGGGGGCGGCGCCGTCGATCGACCGGTCGACGTGGCTTTCGGCGGCCAGGTGCAGGACGGCCTCCGGCTGGACTTCCGCGAGGACCGCGTCGATCGCGCCGCGATCGCAGATGTCCACCTTGTAGTGGCGGTGGCGGTTGCTGGTGCGCGCCTCGCCCAGCGATTCGAGATTGCCGGCGTAGGTGAGCTTGTCGACGTTGGCGACGGTCCAGTCGGTGTCGCGGATGATGTGGCGTACGACTGCCGAGCCGATGAAGCCCGCGCCGCCGGTGACGAGTATCCTCATGCCCGGCCTTCTAGGCGGAGATCGGGGCGGAGCCAAGGCGGCTCCGCGGCGTCTTCAGTGGTTGTGGAGGATCTGGCCGAGGAAGAGCTTGGTCCGGTCGTTCTTCGGATTGGCGAAGAACTCTTCCGGCTCGTTCTGCTCCACGATCTCGCCGCGATCCATGAAGATCACCCGGTCGGCCACGGCCCGGGCAAAGCCCATCTCGTGGGTGACGCAGAGCATGGTCATGCCCTCGCGGGCCAGCTCGATCATGACGTCGAGCACTTCCTTCACCATCTCGGGGTCGAGGGCGGAGGTCGGCTCGTCGAACAGCATGATCTTGGGACGCATGCAGAGCGCCCGGGCGATCGCCACGCGCTGCTGCTGGCCGCCGGAGAGCTGTCCGGGATACTTCAGCGCCTGCTCCGGGATGCGCACCCGGGTCAGCAGGCTCATGGCGATCTCCTCGGCCTCCTTCTTCGGCATCTTCTTCACCCAGATCGGCGCCAGGGTGAGATTGTCGAGGATGGTGAGGTGCGGGAAGAGGTTGAATGACTGGAATACCATGCCGACCTCGCGGCGGATGGCGTCGATGTTCTTCACGTCGTTGGACAGGGTGACCCCGTGAACGACGATGTCACCCCGTTGATGCTCCTCCAGCCGGTTGATGCAGCGGATCAGCGTCGACTTGCCGGAGCCCGACGGTCCGCAGATGACGATCTTCTCGCCTTCCTTCACGTCGAGGTTGATGTCGGTCAACACGTGGAACTGTCCGAACCACTTGTTGACGCCCTTGAGCTGGATTACCGATTCGACCTTCGAGAGATCGCGGGCGGTTGCGGCCATGATGTGCTCCCTGGCGGCGCCTAGCGCCGCGTACCCTTGTTGAGTTCGATCTCGAGGTATTTGCTGTACCGCGACATCGAGTAACAGAAGATGAAGTAGACGAAGGCGGCGAACAGGTAGACCTCGCCCGGGAAGCCCGCCCAGTTTGGATCGACCAGCGCCTGGTTGGCGGTGTTCAGGAAGTCGAAGATGCCGATGATCAGCACCAGCGACGTGTCCTTGAAGAAGCCGATGAAGGTGTTGATGAGCGGCGGGATCACCACCCGCAGCGCCTGCGGCAGGATGATCAGCAGCGTCTTCTGCGCGTAGTTGAGCCCCATCGCGTCGGCCGCCTCGAACTGGCCCTTGGGCAGCGACTGCAGGCCGCCGCGGATCACTTCGGCGATGTAGGCTCCGGCGAACAGGATGACGGCGACCTGGGCTCGCAGGAACTTGTCGATGGTCGTGCCCGAGGGCAGGAACAGCGGCAGCATGACCGAGGCCATGATCAGCAGGCTGATCAGCGGCACGCCGCGGATCAGCTCGATGAAGCCCACGCACAGGCCCTTGATGAGGGGCAGGTTGGAGCGCCGGCCCAGCGCCAGCAGGATGCCGTAGGGGAACGCGAAGGCCAGGCCATAGGTGGCCAGGATCAGCGTCACCGGGAGGCCGCCCCACAGGCTGGTCTCGACGTAGCTGAGCGGCGCGATGGCGATGCTCCACTTGGGCAGGATGCCTGCGATGCGCAGGACCAGGCCCACGGCACCGATGCCGATCAGCGCGTAGTAGGCCATCCGCTCCGACGGCGCTGCCAGCGCGCTGCGCAGCGCGAGGCCGATGCCGCCGCCCGCGAGGGCGACGAACAGGATGAGGCTGAGCGGGATGTGGATCTGGCCGAACATCAGCAGGAAGGTGATGAACGAGCCGACCCCCCAGATCACGATCAGGCGCCAGTTCCACATGCGGCGATCGGCGCTCAGCACCAGCATGGCCAGCATGGTGATGACCGCGAACAGCGGCCGCCAGTGCTGCTGGTAGGGGAAGGAGCCGAAGAAGATGTAGCGGAACTTCTCGCGGATGAGCGCCCAGCAGGCCCCGCCGCCGCGACATTCGCTGCCCGTAGAGGCGGTGAAGTTGGCGGTGAACAGCGCCCATTCGAGGAACCAGTTCAGCACCCAGACGACGGCGGCGATCAGCACGATCGTGGTGATGCCGTTGCCCCAGCTGGAGAACAGGTTCTTGCGGGCCCAGCCGATGATGCCGGTTTCGTCGACGGGAGGAGCGAGCGGCTTGCGGTCGCCGTCGTGCATGGCGTCGGTCATGCTCAGCGCTCCCTCAGAGCGATGCGTTTATTGTACCAGTTCATGAACGCCGAGATCGACAGGCTGACCGAGAGGTAGGCGGCCATGATGATCAGGATGTTCTCGATCGCCTGGCCGGTCTGGTTGATGGTGACGTTGATCGAGGCGACGAGGTCGGGATAGCCGATCGCGATGGCCAGCGAGCTGTTCTTGGTGATGTTGAGATACTGGCTGGTCATCGGCGGAACGATGACGCGCAGCGCCTGCGGCAGCAGCACCAGCCGCATCGACTGGCCGCGCGACAGGCCGAGCGCCGCCGCCGCTTCGCTCTGGCCCTTGTGCAGGGCCAGGATGCCGGAGCGGACGATTTCGGCGACGAAGGCCGAGGTGTAGAGCACGAGGCCGACCAGGAGCGCCGTGAACTCGGGCTGGATGACGGTGCCGCCGGCGAAGTTGAAGCCCTTCAACTCCGGCCAGCTCATATGGTGCGGCGCGCCGCCGGCCAGCCAGACGAGGGCGGGAAGGCCGATCAGGATGCCGATGCTGGCGGAGATGATCGGGAAAGGCTGTCCCGTGGTCTCCTGGCGTTTCCTGCCCCAGCGCGCCAGCATCCAGGAGCCCACGATGCCGACCAGGAACGCGACGCCCATCCACTTATGGATCGGGTCGGCCATCGGCACCGGGAAATAGACGCCGCGATTACTCAGGAACACGCTGTTCCACAGCAGCGAGATCGCCTGCCGTGGACCGGGGAACGCCTCGCTGATCAGCTTGTAGAAGAGGAACAGCCACAGCAGCAGCGGCACGTTCCGGAAGGCCTCGACATACCAGCCGCAGATCCGGCTGAGCAGCCAGTTGGGCGACAGCCGGCCGACGCCGATCATCGTGCCCAGAAGGGTGCTGAGGAGGATGCCGAGGACGGCAACGCGCAGCGTGTTGAGGATGCCGACCCAGATCGCGCGGGCGTAGGTGCTGGCCGGCGAATATTCGATCATGGTGTCGCCGATCTCGAAGCCCGCTTCCCGCTCCAGATAGTGGAAGCCGCTGGCGATCTTCTGGCGCTGCAGGTTCTCGATCGTGTTGCTGACCAGATACCAGGCGAGAAACCCGACGAGACCGACCACGACGATCTGGAAAACCCAGCCGCGAATGACCGGATCGTTCCACGGAGCCACCTTCACCCGTGGCGCAGAGCCGAGAGACTCGACTGCCATACGCTATTCCCCCTGCCCGATGCGGTTTGTCCGCGCGGGCCTTGATTGCCCGATATTGCCCTCAGTGTAGGTGGGAATTGCCCCGGTGCAACCGGGCAAATCCCACCCTGTCTGTGCCCAACTTCCCGCTTCAACGAATCGGCGGTGCGTACTGAAGCCCTCCCTGGGTCCACAGCGCGTTCTGGCCGCGCGGAATCTTGAGCGGCGAGCCCATGCCGACGTTGCGCTCGAAGCTCTCGCCGTAGTTCCCGACCTGCTTGACGATGTTGTAGACCCACTTCTCGTCGACCCCGAGGGCCTTGCCCATGCCCGGCGTGACGCCGAGAATGCGCTTGATGGCGGGATTGTCGCTCTTCAGCATCTCGTCGACGTTCTTCGAGGTGATGCCGTATTCCTCGGCCTCGATCATGGCGTAGAGCGCCCAGCGCACGATGTCGGCAAATTGATTGTCGCCGTGGCGCACGACCGGTCCCAGCGGTTCCTTGGAGATGATCTCCGGCAGGATCATGTAGTCGTCGAAGGTCTGCGGCGGCGGCACGTTGGCGGCGCGCGTCGCGGCCAGGCTCGACGCATCGGTCGTATAGACGTCGCAGCGGCCGGAGAAGAAGGCCGAGCGGATCTCGTCGACCTTCTCGATGACGACCGGCTTGAAGGTCATCTTGTTGGCGCGGAAATAGTCGGCGAGGTTGAGTTCGGTCGTGGTTCCGGGAGCCACGCAGACCGTGGCGCCATTGAGATCCTTGGCATTCTTCACGCCGAGCTTCTTCGGCACCAGGAAGCCCTGGCCGTCATAGTAGTAGACGCCGGTGAAATCGAGACCGAGCGCGGTATCGCGCGTCAGCGTGTATGTGGCGTTGCCCATCACGATGTCGACTTCGCTCGACTGGACGGCAGTGAAGCGCTGCTGGGAGGTGAGGGGGACGTACCTGACTTTCTCGGCATCGCCGAAGATCGCCGCCGAGACGGCTCGGCAGACATCCACCGAAAGGCCCTTCCACTTGCCCTGGCTGTCGGCCAGCATGAAGCCCGCCGTACCGATGCCGACACCGCAATTCAGGGTTCCGCGGGATTTGACGGCGTCGAGGTCCTTGCCCGCATGAGCTGGCCCGGCGAACCCGAGGAATGCTGCGGCCAGACCGGCCGCGGTCGCTACGAACTTGTTTCGCATGTTACCTCCCGTTTGTTGCTTGTCCCCACAATGCCGCCTTGTTCGGGAGGCTTGCAAGCTGCAGGCCAAAACGGCCGATGGTCAGCGGATCGGCGGGGCGTACAACATGCCGCCGTCGCGCCACGGGTTGTTGAGGCCACGCGGAATCTTGAGCACGGTGTTGGCCCCCAGATTGCGCTCATAGCTCTCGCCGTAGTTCCCGACCTGCTTCACGATGTTGTAGGCCCACTTCTCATCGACCCCGAGCGCCTTGCCCATTCCGGGCGTGACCCCGAGAATGCGCTTGAGGACGGGATTGTCGATCTTCACCGCCTCGTCGACGTTCCGGGAGGTGATGCCGTACTCCTCCGCCTCGATCATCGCATAGAGAGACCAGCGTACGATGTCCGCGAACTGGTGGTCGCCGTGGCGGACCGCGAGGCCCAGCGGCTCCTTGGTGATGCCGCGCGGCAGGATCGAGTAGTCGCTGGGATTGGGCGCATAGGCGGCGCGGGTGGCATAGAGGTTCGACAGGTCCGCCGTCAGGACATCGCACCGGCCGGCAAAGAAGGCGGCGCGCAGTTCGTCGACATTCCCGATCGGGACCGGCTTGAAGGACATTTTGTTCAGGCGGAAGAAATCGGCGACGTTGGCCTCGGTCGTGGTGCCCGACTGGATGCAGATCGTGGCTCCGTTGAGATCGCTCACGACACGTTTGCCCAGTTTGCGGGGGACCATGAAGCCCTGGCCGTCATAGTAGTAGATGCCGGCAAAATCGGCGCCGGCATCCCGGCTGAGCGTCATGGTCGAATTGGAAGCGAGCAGATCGACCTCGCCGGCATCGAGCGTCGGGAAGCGCTTTGCGGCATCCAGAGGGATGTACTTCACCTTGCTCGCGTCACCGAACAGCGCGGCGGCCGTCGCGCGGCACATGTCGATCGAAAGCCCGCGCCAGACGCCCTGGCTGTCGGCATGCATGAAGCCGACGATTCCGGGATGTACGCCGCAAAGGAGTTGGCCTCGGGCCTTGACCGCGTCGAGGACGGGTCCGGCCATGGCGCCCGTTGCGGCGAAGGCCGAGACGGCAGCGATCATCGATAGTGCGATTTTGAGCATTGTGTCCCCCGACACTTCTCCAACCGGAGACTTCAGCATCGCAGGGGTATTTGCAATGGCTAAACAAAAACCGCCGCCCTTGCGGGCGGCGGTTGGCGTTTCGTCCTGTCCGCTGCTTAGCGGATCGGCGGGGCGTACTGCAGGCCGCCCTGGGTCCACAGCGCGTTTTGGCCGCGGGCGATCTTGAGCGGGGAGCCGGCGCCGACGTTGCGGTCGAAGACCTCGCCGTAGTTACCGACCTGCTTGATGATGTTGTAGACCCACTTCTCGTCGACCCCGAGCGCCTTGCCCATGCCCGGCGTGACGCCGAGGATGCGCTTGATGGCGGGATTGTCGCTCTTCAGCATCTCGTCGACGTTCTTCGAGG
>OFDN01000229.1_pt1 | contig 52747 bp, 45 predicted proteins | sample 1520971 | NCBI WGS metagenome assembly OFDN01 (sample SAMEA94257418, study PRJEB24077) | hot springs metagenome | biome: Aquatic biome; feature: Geographical feature; material: Water | place: India | collected 2012-06-12 | depth 5 m | reverse complement strand
CGGCTTGTCCACCTCGACCCCGCCGATCCGGATCGAGCCGCTGGTGGCCGGAAGCAGCCCGGCCACCAGTTTCAGCAGCGTGCTCTTGCCGCAGCCGCTGGGGCCGACGATCGCCACGAACTCGCCCTTGGCGATGTCGAGATCGATCGGCTTCAGCGACGGCACCGCCCCGGTCTTCGACCGGTAGGTCTTGGTCAACCCCCGGATCTGGATGTGGACGTCGCCCACGGCCGCCTGCGGCTCGGTCATGTCCGCACGGACTTCCCTGACGAATGCCCTCACGGCAGGAAGCTCCCATTGAAGTAGTCGTCCGGCTTGCCGCGGTCGCTCTGGGCGAGGCCGCCGTACTGGGTCAGGGTGTCCAGCGTCTCGGCGATCAGCGACGGGTCCATCTGGAACGGCCGGCGGCCGGGCGTGGGGTCGGCGCGGTAGAGCGCTTGCGAATATTGCAGGCTGCGGAGCTGCCCCTCGGGCAGGCCGATCTTGGGGTAGGCCTTGAGCAGCAGTTCGACGGCGCCCTTCGGGTCCTTCTCGGCGTCCTCGACGGCGCGGGTGGTGGCGCGCATGAAGCGCTTCACCAGATCGGCCTTCGTGGCGATCGTGTCGTTGCTGACCACGATGCCGAACCCGACGAGGCTCATGCCGGCGTCGGCGTAGCGCAGGATGGTCACCGGCTTGTTGATGATGTCGGGCAGCCGGGCCCCCTGCTCGGTGGAGGTGCCAATCAGGCCGTCCGCCTGGCCGTTGACCACCGCGTTGAGCTTGGTCTGCGCGTCGCCGGCCACCGTGCGGACGGAGCTTTCGGCGACCCCGATCTTCTTGAGGTAGAGCGGCCAGAAGGGCGTCACCGAATCACCGGGCGTGATGGCGATCGTCTTGCCGGCGAGATCCTGGGGAGACTTGATCTTACCTTCGGGCGCCACGACGGCGCCGGGCGTCTTCTGGACCAGCACGCCGACCGACTTGACCGGCGCACCCTTGGTGGCCGCCCGGATCATCACGCTGACGTCGGCGAAGCCGAAGGTCACGGTGCCGGCCGCCACCGCCTGGACGGTCACGCCGGAACCGCGCCCCTCCTGGATTTCGAGGTCGATGCCCTCGTCCTTGTAGTAGTTCTTCAGCGATCCGACCACGAAGGGCGCGTGTTCGCCGTAAACATACCAGTTGAGCATCAACACCGCCTTGTCCGCGGGCTGGGCCAGGGCGAAGCCCGGCAGCAGCGCCACGGCGCAGGCCAGCAAAAACGGTTTGTTGAGCATCGTGTCCTCCCTTTTCCGTGCCGCGCCGTTTTCCGGCGCGACGAGTTCAGTTGGTTCCGACGAAGTCCCCGCGGTGCGACGCGTGCCAGGGGATGAGAAGGCGTTCGGCGATGTCGATCGCCGTGAACAGCAGCACCCCCATGAGCGATAGGATGAAAAGGGCGGCGAACATCAGCGGCAGGTCGAAATTGCCGTTGGCGATCTGCAGCACATAGCCGATGCCGGAGTTCGAGCCGACGAACTCGCCCACCACGGCCCCCACCACCGCCAGCGTGATGGACACCTTCAAGCCGCCGAAGATGCTCGGCAGGGCGTTGGGAAGGCGGATCCGCAGGAAGGTCCGCAGCGCCCCCGCCCGCATCGAGCGGGCGAGGTCCAGCATGTCGCCGTCGATGCTCTTCAGGCCGAGCACCGTCGCCACCACCACCGGGAAGAAGCCCAGCAGGAAGGCCGAGATCACCTTCGGTGCGATGCCGAAGCCGAACCAGACGACGAACAGCGGTGCCACCGCGATCTTGGGGACGCTCTGCGAGAACACCAGGATCGGGTAGAGATAGCTCTCCACGGTGCGCGACGAGGCGATCAGCATGGCCGTCGGTATGCCGAAGAGCGCGCTGAGCGCGAAGCCGCCGAGTGTGGCGTAGAGGGTGGGCAGCGTCTCGCGCAGCAGCATCGGCCATTGCGCGAACAGCTCCAGCACGACAGCCGTCGGCGCGGGAATGAGATAGGGCGGGATCTTGAAGAGGCGGACCCCGACATCCCAGCCAACCAGGATGATGACGATCAGCAGGGCCGGGCGGATGGCCTCCGAGCCGGCGAGCGTTCGGAGCGAGCGGATGATGGGCATCGTGTGCGGTCTCCCTTCGGCCGTCTAGACGACGGTCTGGTTCTGCTCGCCGAGGCCGGCGATGGACAGGCGGACATGGTCGCCGCGCTTCAGATAGACCGGCGGCCGCTGGCCCAGCCCGACGCCCGCCGGCGTGCCGGTGATGACGAGGTCGCCCGGCAGCAGCGTCATGAACCGGCTGATGTAGCTGACGACCGTCGCGACGCCGAAGATCATCTCCCCGGTCGTGCTGGATTGGCGGCGGATGCCATTGACGTCGCACCACAGCCCCAGCGCCTGCGGATCGCCGGCCTCGTCGGCCGTGACCAGCCAGGGACCGACCGGGCAGAAGCCGTCGTGGCTCTTGCCCTTGGTCCACTGGCCGCCGCGTTCGAGCTGATGGGCGCGCTCGGACACGTCGTGGGCGACGCAGTAGCCGAACACGTGGGCGAGCGCGTCTTCCTCCGACACGCCCCGCGCCTTGCGGCCGATGACCACGCCAAGCTCGACCTCCCAGTCGGTCTTGTCGGCACCGTCCGGCAGCGGGATCGGGTCGTCCGGGCCCGACAGGGCGGTGGTCGCCTTGAGGAACAGGATCGGCTCCGCCGGGATGGGGGCGCCGCACTCGCGGGCATGGTCGTGGTAGTTGAGACCGACCCCCACGATCTTGCCGACGCCCGCCAGCGGGCAGCCGAGCCGCACCGCCCCCTCCACGGCCGGCAGGCTCACCGGATCCAGCCTCGCGACGGCGGCCAGCGCCGAGGGATCGCCGAGGAACGCGGGATCGATGTCGGCCACATGATCCGCGAGGCTGCGGACCGTTCCGGTCGGGTCGAGCAAGCCGGGGCGTTCACGGCCGGCGTCGCCATAGCGCAGCAGCTTCATGGCGTGTCCCCGGCGTTCGCGGAACCGGGGTGCCGGACATCCACCGCCCGGATCCGTGTTTCCAACCAATAGGTGGACGTGACGACGTCGCGGACCTCGGGTCCCAGGGCGGCCGTGAGGCCTTCCGCCGCCTGGTCCACCGGTCCCTTGTCCAGAAACTCCACAAGGATCAGGTATTGGCGTTGGCCGGGGCCGGCCTCGTAGATCCGGCGCTCGGCCGTCATGATCATCGACGCTTCGGTGTCCATGTCGTACAGCGAGACGCGCAGATCCGTGGTGGGCGGGCGCTCCATCCACGCCTCCAGCCGGGCGGCGACCTCCGGTCCGGTGCAGGGAGCGTTGAAGCGCAGTTGGAGGATGTAGGGGACGTGCGTCGGCACCGACCCCATGACGGCGACCCGGCGGTAGATGCTGCGCTCGGGATTCCGGAAATGGGTGAGCGCTTCCTTCGTCCAGGGGGTGGGGCGGTTGAGCGCCGCGAGATAGGGGGCGCTGCTCAGAACCCCCGGATCCTGCGTCAGGTAGCACATGAAGAAGGTCGGGCCGTCGGTCAGGGCGCGGTACCGGCGCCCCTCGATGAAGCCCGGAATGCCGACACGCTCCGGCATGTGCTCGCAGTTGTGCCATTCCTGGTAGGTGAGCCGGTAGTCGGCGTCGATGTCCGACCAGAAGCCCATGAAGCCGTGGCTGTCCATGGTTCTCAGCCTTCGTCCGGGGGTCAGAACAGGCCGTCGCGCACTTCGTACCGGGTGGGCTTGTCGTAGACCGGCCCGTCGTTCCTCACCCAGTCGGCGACCCAGTCGATCATCCGCGCCAGCGGGACGTTGGGGTAGCCGAACAGCCGCTGCGACTGGAAGGTGCTGTTGACCCACGCGGTCGGCTGCTCGACGCCCTCGAACAGCGGCTCCTTACCGAAGATCCGGCCGAAGGCGTGGGCGATCGCCCGCACGCTGGCCTGTTCCGGCCCGCCGATGTTGAGCGGCGAGGTCGGTGCGGTGCAGTGCTTCAGGGACCGGAGAATCTGGGCGTTGGCATCGCCCTGCCAGATGACGCTGGCGTGACCGGTGGCGATGGGGATCGGTTCCCCCCGATGGACCCAGCTCGCGATGTCGTGGAGGACGCCGTAGCGCAGGTCGATGGCGTAGTTCAGCCGGATCAGCCGGCCCGGCGTCCCGTAACGCCGCGACCCGTACTCGAAGGCGCGCTCGCGCCCGACGCAGGAGTTGGCGTAGTCGCCGAGCGGGCGGGGCTGCACGCTCTCGTCCCAGCCGTTGTGGGCGACGACGCCGAACGGATAGACACACAGCGTCGAGAAGGCGATGATCCGGGACTCGCGGTAATGCTCGGCGACGGTCGCCGGCGCGGTGGTGTTCATCGCCCAGGCGAAGGACGGGTCGCCGTTGGTCCCGAACTTCTTGCCCGCCATGTAGACGACGTTGGCGGCGGTCGGCAGCTTCGCCACCGCGGCCCGGTCCAGCAGGTCGCACTTGATGGTCTCGATGCCGTGGCGCTCCAGCTCCTCGCGCGAGCCGGGCTCGGTGAAGCGCGCCACCCCGATCACCGTCTTGCCGGGTGCCGCGCGCTTGGCCATCCGGGCCAGCGAGGGGCCCACCTTGCCGGCGACCCCGAGAACGATGATGTCGCCGTCCAAATCCGCGAAGTCGTCCACGAGCCCCTGCGTCGGCCGGGAGATCAACTCCTCCAGCTCCTCCTCGGTCTTGATCAGGTCGGGCAGGCTGTCGAATGTCAGGCGTTCGGACACGTTCCGCTCCCATGTGCGATGTCTTGTGCCGGATGCGTGGCGCGGCTCCGGCGGCATCGATTTGTTGAAGGTAACAGCGTTATCTGTCGTTCAATGGTTTCCACGCCTACAATCGGCTGTCAACAGCATTTTTCAGGCCACATCCGCGAATTTCCTGCTTGATTGGGACGCATCGAATGATAACGTCGTTACCTGTCATCAGGCATCAATCCCGGTCAAGGTCCCCATCATGTCGAAAGTCGATCCGCTCGTCGGTCCCGCGGAGAAGCCGGACGAAACCATCGTCTCGGTGGCGCGTGCCTTCGAAATCGTCGAAATGCTGGCGGATTCCGTGGATGGAATGCCCTTGGCGGAAGTGTCCCGGCGCCTGTCGCTGAACAAGGCGATCGTCATCAAGCTTCTGCACACGCTGGAAAATCTGATGCTGGTGTGGCGGGACGAACGGGCGCAACGCTATTATCTGACCTACCGGATCAGCAACCTCGGCCTGCGGCATCTCCAGACCAGCCGGCTGTTGGACCAGTGCTCGGCCGCGCTGCGCCAGCTCGCGGAGGAGACGGGGGAGCTGGTGCGTCTTGCGATCGTGGAGCCGGGCGGCCGGCGGATCGTGTGGGTGCAGTCCTTCGCGGGCAGCAAGCGGTCGCTGCGGATCGATCCCAACTACACGCTGGAGATCGGCCTGCACACCCACGCCACCGGCAAGGCGTGGCTGTCCACCCTGCCGTTCCCCGACGCGCTCAAGCTGCTGCTCCAGCAGGGCATCGGCCCGCTCACCCCGCACTCCAAGAGCACCATCACGGAGATCCGCGAGGAGTTGGAGCAGGTGGCGCGACAGGGCTACGCGCTCAGCTACGAGGAGAACGAGCTGGGGGTGGGCGCAGTCGCGGCCCCCATCCTGGCCTCGACGCTGGGCGGTGCCGCGGAATGCGTCGGCGTGGTCAGTCTCGCCGCACCCACCAACCGGATGAGCCGGTCCGACCTCGAATCCTGCAGCCACATCGTCATGTCCACCACCACACGCCTGGGCGAGACCTGGCCGCTGGAGGCCCGTGCGCGCAGCGGCGCCTTTCCGCGCATGGTCGAGTGACCCGCGACCCCATCTCCTGGAGATCCGTCCCGATGAACGGCTGTCCCCGCCTGCGGCTGGAGGGATTCGAGCTGCGCGAGCGCTCGGTCGACCTACGGCTTCCCTTCCGCTTCGGCGTCGTCACCGTCACGCGGGCGACGCAGGCGGTGCTGTCCGCGTCCATCACCCTGTCCGACGGGCGGAGCGGCACGGGATTCGCCGCGGAATGCCTGTTGCCGAAATGGTTCGACAAGAACCCGGCCCTGAGCGACGACGACAACATGGACCAGCTCCGGCTGTCGCTGGCGATCGCGCTCGACCTCTACCGGAACGCCGGGGAGGACACCGCCTTCGGCCTCTCCGCCAGTCTGTACCGCGAGCAGCAGGCGCGCGGCGCGGCGCGGGGGCTCAATCCGCTGGTCGCGTCCTACGGTCCGGCTCTGGTCGACCGGGCCATCCTCGACGCGCTCGGCCGCCGGCTCGGGCTTTCCTTCGCCGCCATGATCCGCGGCAACCTGCCGGGCATCGACACGGGCGCGCTGACGCCGGACCTTGCCGGCTTCGACCTGCCGTCCTTTCTCGCCGGCCTCTCGCCCGCGCCGACCATCGCCGTCCGCCACACGGTCGGGCTGGTCGACGCGCTGACCGCCGCGGACGTGGCGGAGCGGCGCGACGACGGGTTGCCGGAGACGCTGGAGGAGGTGGTACGCGTCTATGGCTGCCGGTACTACAAGCTGAAGGTCGGCGGCGACGTGGCCGCCGACCTCGACCGGCTGTCCCGCATCGCCTCGATCCTGGACGCGGGCGCCGCCGACTACCGCTCGACGCTCGACGGCAACGAGCAGTACGAGGATGTGGAGGGCGTCACCGAGCTGTGGCGCCGCATGGGCGAGAGGCCGGCCCTGCGGCGGCTGGTGGATTCCGTCCTGCTGATCGAGCAGCCGATCAAGCGCGCGGTCGCGCTCGACCGGACGGTGGCACCGCTTGCGGCGGAGAAGCCGCTGATCATCGACGAATCCGACGGGCACATCGACGCCTTCCCGCGCGCGGTCGCGCTCGGTTACAGCGGCGTGTCCAGCAAGAGCTGCAAGGGCTTCTACAAATCGATCCTCAACGCCGCCCGAGCGACACATCTCAACGCGAAACCGGACCGCAACGCGCACCATTTCCTCTCCGCCGAGGATCTGTGCACGTGGCCGGGGCTTTGCACGCAGCAGGATCTGGCGCTGGTGTCGCTGATCGGCCTGTCGCATGTGGAGCGGAACGGCCATCACTACATCGACGGCATGTCCTTCGCGCCGGAGGCCGAACAGGACGCCTTCCTGTCCGCCCATCCCGACCTCTACCACCGCCCACCCGGCGGACCCGTGCGGCTGAGGATCCGGGGCGGCGACCTCCACATCGGGTCGCTCGACAAACCGGGTTTCGGCGTTGGGGTCCCGGGCGGCGTCCTGTGGCCCGCGTAAGGGGGGGCAGGGAGCCGGATCGACGCGCACCGGCGGTGGCCGGCGTGTTTCCGCGCGTCCGCGTTCAGGGCCCGCGCTTCTGGTGCCGGTCGATCTGCCGGCGCGTGAAGGTCGCCATGTCCTCTCCCGCATCGCAGGCCGAATGCAAGGCGGCGTCCAGCCCAGCGGCTCCTCTGGCGGCTGGTCTCCGCATGGGCGCACCACGGCCACCGTCGCCATCGCACCGGCGGCCCGGTGGTGGGCGATGAGGGCCGTGACGTCCCTGTCCGACACCCCGTCTCCGTAAGCCAGGCAGAATTCCTCCCTGGATCCACATGGCGGGGGGCGCGCTTGGGCCGGTCACCGGTCTTGGTGTCGACGCCGTCGTCCACCAGCGTAACCCGCCAGGCATCGGCCCAGTTGCGGGGGTAGGTGATCTCCCGCTTCCGAATGTCCACCGTCACATCGGCCCGATGAAGAACATAATTTGTAAAACACTTCTTGATGACGTGGCGCTTCTAGCCCATGCAGACGACGAAATCCGTCCGGCCGAGGGCTGCGTATAGAGTCGCGGTGTGACAGAGAGCTGTCTGACTACCGGTCTCTACCATCGGCATGGGTCGCATATGAGTTTCTTCTGGGCGGCGTGTTCCGACTCTATTTGCAAGAACAACAACTTTTGCCAAAGACCAATTTTGCCAATTGACAATTTTTGAAAATCAGTATTCAGATCGATTACTTTCTCTGCATTGCATCCGCGAAATGTCCACCGGCAGATCAATGCCGTTTCCCTGTTATACTGAACGCGCAAGCTGCATGACGCTGCTGAGATCCATTGCCGAAATGGACTCGAATCCGCTCAATCAGATTGTACCATGTAACAACCATACATGTTATTATCAAAATCCAGGATGACCGTACCGGGCGGTCTTCCGCCCGACAGGCTTCTTGATGGACGACGGTAGGTATCCGACAGATCATCGGTCTTCGATCGTGTCTGCCCTGCGCTCCGGCGATCTCCGGCTGGCGATCGCCCTGCTGCGACGGGAGATCGCCGTCGTTCCCGATGCTTCGGCCCTCCACGTGCAGCTGGGTGGAGTGCTCGCGGAGTTGGGGCGTCAGCGTCATGCGCTTGCCGTGCTGGAGCGGGCGCGGCGCCTTGGCGCGACGGAAAGGGACGTCCTTGGCGCGACGGCCTATTGTCTCGATGCCTTGGGGGAGATGCGGGCCGCGGAAGCCCTTTTGGAAGGCGGACTGCAGCGCGATCCCGGTTCGCTCTTCGCCCGCCAACTGCTGATCAACATCGCTGTCAAGACCGATCAGTTCGCCAAGGCGCGCGACATGGTCCATGACCTGCTGAACCGGCCCGATCTGGCGGACGGCCAGCGGCTGGCTCTGGCGCAGATCCTGGCGTGGCTCGACGAGCCATCAAAGGCGGTGCCCCACCTCCTGCGCATCGCCGGTGAAAGCCCCGCGGACGCCAGGTCGGTCGCCACGGCGCGTCGTTGCGCTGCGGTCTACAGCGGCAGTCCGGAGTCGGCCGGGCTGATCCGGGTGGAGACTCTGGCCGGGCTGGAGGAACACCAGCTCTGCCGACGCCTTCCACTGACCCCCTACCGCAACCTGCTCCACATGCGCGACGCCCGCATCGGCGTGGACAGCCAGTCCGTTCTGGTGGGCGACCGCCTGTGCCGGGATTTCTGCTACCACATCGATCACGGCGCGCTCCACGACGTCGTCACGCTGTTCAATCCGCGGTACGGAATGAAGCGCGCGGCCAGGATGGAGGCATTGGACGAAGCGGTCTTCATCGGTGGTGGCAGGAACTACTACCACTGGATGATCGATTACCTTCCGGGGCTGGGGGCTCTCGAACACAGAGGGCTGTTCCGTGACCTGCCGGTGGTGTTCGGCAGGACCCTGTCGCCCTTCCAGAGACAGTCCCTGGAGCGGATCGGTTTCGATCTCCGGCGATGGCACAACCCCGGTGACGGCGAGGTGGTCGCCTGCACCCAATTGTGGGCGACCGGGCGGGCGTCCGGTCGGCGGACCGTCATGGGCATGCCCGACTGGTGGCAGCCCGAAGCGGACATCGAGACCGTCGGATGGCTTCGCGAGGTGTTCCTCCCGCACCCGGCCGGCGCACGCCCGCATCCGCATCGGCGACTCTACGTGTCCCGTGGTGAGGCCGGCGTGCGACGGTTGCTGAACGAGGAGGATATCCTGGCGATGCTGGAGAGCGCCGGTTACGAGGTCGTGCACCCCGAGCGCCTGTCCGTCGGTGAACAGGCGTCGCTGTTCGCCGAGGCCAGCCACGTCGTCGGCGTGCATGGTGCGGGTTTGACCAACATGGTCTTCATGGCGCCCGGGACGCGGGTGTTCGAGATCGTCGCCCCGTACCGCCGCCCCGCCTTCTACGAGCATCTTGCCAGGCTTCTCGGGGTCGGCCACCGCCACCTGGAAGCCGAGGTGGTCGAGGTGAAACGGCGACCGCCCTTCGACGACCCGCGGTTCGGCAACATCCGGGTGGAGACGCGCGCCTTGCGGCAGGCGCTTGGGTTCTTCGACCCGGCCATCACTGCATCCCGTACGTGAAACGGACCCACCGATCATGATCCGCGTCGCCGACTACATCGCCTGGTTCATCGCCGAACGCCTGCATCTGGAGCATGTCTTCCTGGTGTCGGGCGCCGGCATCATGCACCTCACCGATGGCATCGCCGCCAATGCCAAGCTGCACGCCGTCTGCCTCCATCACGAACAATCGGCGGCCATGGCGCTGGAGGCTTATGCCAGGACCAACGGGCGATTCGGGGTGGGTTGTTTCACGACGGGGCCGGGGGCGACCAACGCCATCACAGGGCTGGTCGGCGCCTGGCAGGATTCGGTGCCGTGCCTGTTCCTGTCGGGGCAGGTGAAGCGCGCCGCGACGTCGCGTCTGGCCGGCGTTCCCGGACTGCGGCAGTTCGGCGTGCAGGAGCTGGACATCGTCCCCATCGTCGCTTCCGTGTCCAAACACGCGGTGCTCCTCATCGATCCCGCGCGCGTGCGCTGGGAGTTGGAGAAGGCCGTGCACATCGCGCGGTCCGGCCGGCCGGGGCCGGTGTGGATCGACATTCCCATGGACGTGCAGGCCGCCTGGATCGACCCGGACGCGCTGGAGGGGTTCAGCCCGAACCCGGCGGCGCCGGACACCGGAACGGCCTCGCCTGTCGCGGAGGCGGCGCTGGTCCTGGACCTCATCCGCCGGGCCGAGCGGCCGGTCATCATCGCCGGACAGGGTGTGCGTCTGGCTGGGGCCGGTGACGCGCTCCGCCGGTTGGCCGAGCGGCACCGCATTCCGGTGGTCACTCCCTATCTCGGCATCGACACGCTGCGCCACGACCTGGAGGTCTACATCGGCAAGCCCGGCGTGCGCGGTGACCGGGCGGCCAACTACACCATGCAGAACGCCGATCTGGTGCTCGCCCTCGGCACCAGCCTGGCGGTGTCGGTGGTCGGCTACGATTACGGCCAGTTCGCCCGCGCCGCGACCAAGGTGGTGGTCGACATCGACCCGACCGCGCACCGGAAGGCGACCATCGCGATCGACCATCTGATCGTCGCCGACGCCCGGATGCTCCTCGACCACCTGCTCCTGCTGGCCGCCGGCGACGGGGCGGAGGCGCCGTCCGCCTCGCCGTGGCTCGACCAATGCACCGACTGGAAGCGACGCTACCCGGCCGAACCGCCCGACCACTCCGGCCTCGCGGGCGGGGTGCACAGCCACGGCTTTACGGCCGCCCTGTCGCGGATGGCGGGGGATGGCGATGTGTTCGTCTGCGACACAGGCACCGCCATGTACGCGCTGGCCCAGGCGATCCACCTGACCGGCGAGGGGCAGCGTTTCATCACCTCCGGCGGCATGGCCTGCATGGGCTACACGCTGCCGGCCGCCATCGGCGCGTCGCTGGCGCTCGGCGGGCGGCGGGTCCTGGCGGTGACGGGCGACGGTTCGTTGCAGATGAACATTCAGGAGCTGCAGGTCCTTCTGCACCACCAGCTCCCGGTCAAGCTGTTCGTCCTCGACAACGACGGGTACCTGTCGATCCGCTCGACCCAGCAACGCTACTTCGAAGGCCGGCTGGTCGGCGAGGGGCGCGGATCGGGCGTCAGCCTGCCCGACACGCTCCGGATCTGCGCGGCCTATGGTGTTCCGGCGGAACGGGTGGAGTCGCCCGACGCGCTCGATGCCGTGCTGCGGCGCGCGCTGGACGCCCCCGGTCCGTGCGTCGTGGAGGTGATCATGCCGCCCGACCAGCCGGTGGTCCCGGCCGTCGCGTCGGTCGTCAACCCCGACGGCAGCATGTCGTCGCGACCGCTGGAGGACATGTACCCCTTCCTGGACCGCGACGAGCACCGCCGCAACATGATCGTGGACGGTGTGTCGTGACCGCGCGCCGCCGCCCCGGCCCGGTGCCACGTCGCAGGGTCGCCTGACCATGGAGACCGCCGCCCTCTCACTGGACAACCGTCTGTCCGTCCTTCATCGCGAGCTGCGCGAGGCGCGGGACTTCGTCGCCGCGACGCTGGCCCGCGGCGAGACCGTCCCCTCTCGTCCGGTCAACCGGACGCTCAGCATTGGGGTGCCGGTCTTCACGCGGTACGAGGCGGTCGAGCAGCTCGTCACCCTACTGTGCCACCAGATCAGCCAGCTTCCCGAACACATCCTGGTCGATGTGCAGGACAACGCGCCGGGAGAGCGCAACAGGACCCTTCTCCATCGGCTGGCAAGGGTCTTCCCCTTCCTGCGCTACAGGAAGCTCCTGTGCAACAACGGCGCGGACGTGAACATCGCGTCCCTGTATGTCGGCAGCGAAACCCCCTTCCGGTGGCTGATCGGAGACGACGACCTGCTGACGCCGGGTTCCCTGGCGCAGGTGGCCGAGACGGTGGAACGACATGCGGGGGACGGCGTCCGTGTCTTCCACCTCGGCGGGTTCGTCGTCGATGAGGCGCTCGGACAGGTCGTGTCGGACGAGATCCACCCGACCCTGCGGTCCGAGCGGGGAACCCGTCTTCTGGACACCGATGCCGCCGTCGTCGCGATCGGCCGCGAGTTCCTCAGGATGAGCTGCAACGTGGTCCGGGTGGAGCCGCTGTCCCCCCTGGTCCAGCAACAGACGCTGGGCCAGGGACTCTCGCCCCTGTGCATCGCGTTGAACGCGCTGTCGCACGGCCGATGCTGCCATGTGAACCATCCGCTGGTCGTCTACCGCGAAGGCTACAAGGCGGACTGGATCGCCCTGTGGCCGCAGATCGCCCATTACGCCATGCCCCGGCTGTTCGCAGACATGGCGCTGGCCGGCACGCTTCCGGCGGACGCCGTGCACCGGCTGTTCACCGGCGACCCCGAACGGATGTTCGGTGACAACGCAACCAGGGTCCAGGCTTTCAATCAGAACACGTGGCGGGACATCGTGGCGATGGCCGGCATCAATGCCGCCGAGCGGAGCGTCGCCCGATCCCGGTTCCTGGAGCGGATCATCCAGCACCAGGCATCGGGAGGCGGAGTCCTTCGGATCGACTGCCTGGCGGAACACCGCGCCCTGAACGCGCACGGCGTCGGCATCCGGCGTCCGGACGGTTTCGGCATCGGCGAGGCGGTCGCCTACGTCACCGTCGTGACGGCGGGCGGGGAACGGCGTGCCGGTTGCCGGTTCGAAGGGATACCGCTGTTCGGGCATGCCGCCTGCGAGGTCGGGGTCTGGGTTGCCGAGGGGATCGCCCATCCGCCCGCCCTCACAGTCGGCGTCCGCAAGGCGGGACAGTGCGGTGCGTTCATGACAGCGCCACCGATGTCCTCACAACCCGGCCGGCACCTGCGTTACGACCTTGCACTCGGGCCGGCGAGCGGCTTCTTCGACATCGAGCTGTCGTTCGAGCTGGGCGGCGGCGCGCCGGACGGCGCGGAAGCCTTGTGCGCCGTGACGCGGCTGACCATGACGGCGACGGTGCCGTGATGGGCGAGGAACCGAGGCGGGATCAGGGGCGCATGGAACATCCATCACCGAAGCGGGTGGTCATACTGGGGGGCGGCCTGTTGGGCGCCACGGCGGAGGATATCGGCGGGGTGCTCGGCTATGAGACCGTGGGCTTCCTCGACAACCGGAAGCCCGCCGGACAGACGGTGTACGGGCGCCCGATCCTCGGCTCCTTCACCCTGATGGAGGAGGACGCGTCGCTGCGCGAGACCTGCGGGTTCATCGTGGCGGTCAGCGACGCCACGCTGCGCCGCGAATGGATCGCTCGGATCAGAGCCGCGGGTGGGCGGCTGGTCAGTCTGATCCATCCCGCCGTGCATTGCGCCGACTCCGCCCGGATGGGCGAGGGGCTGCTGATTCATGCCTTCACGGCGATCTATCCGGGGGCAGTGGTCGGCGACGGCTGCGTTTTGGAAAGCCAGGTCGCCGTCGGCCCAGAGGTCTCGGTCGGTTCCATCTGCGTCATTGCCGCGGGGGCGACGCTCTGCAACCGGTCGGGCATCGGCGAGGGGTCCTTCATCGGAACCCGATCCGTGGTTTGTCCCGGGGTGGTGGTCGGGCCGGGGTGCCGTGTCGGTGCCGGCAGCACCGTCAACCGCGATGTCCCGCCATTCAAGGTCGCGGCCGGGTCACCCGCGCGATTCATCCGCGACGAAACGCCCCAACCGGGCGTGGAACCGGAAGAATCCATCCGATGATGCCGCCGCAAGTCATGCACTCGGATCGCTCTCCCGCCGCACTTGGCCACAACGGAGCAACGGGACAGTGGACGCCGCGAAAGGGTGGGCATGACCGATCCTGACTCCACGCCGCCCGCACCGGCCGACCGTTCCGACCCCGAGGCGTTGCGCGAACACATCCTGGAACTGGTGGCGCGCTACGCCCACCTCGTGCACGCCCCCCGGCCCTTCGAGCCGGGCCGATCGCAAGTGCCAGTCAGCGGCAAGGTGTTCGGGGCGGAGGAGCTGCGCGTTCTGGTGGATTCCGCGCTGGATTTCTGGCTCACCGCCGACCGCTACAGCCGGGCGTTCGAGGCGCGGCTGGCCGGCATCACCGGCAACCGGCACGCTCTGATGGTCAATTCCGGATCCTCGGCCAACCTCCTAGCCCTCGGTGCGTTGACCTCGCCTCTGCTCGGCGACCGGGCCCTGCGCCCCGGCGACGAGGTGATCACCTGCGCGACCGGTTTCCCGACGACGGTGAACCCGATCCTGCAGCATGGTCTGGTGCCGGTGTTCCTGGACGTCTCCCTGCCGACCTACAACATCGATGTCCGCGAGCTGGACGCGGCGGTGGGTCCGCGCACCCGCGCCATCATGATCGCCCACACGCTGGGCAACCCCTTCGACCTCGACGCCGTGATGGCCGTCGCCCGCCGGCACGAGCTGTTCGTGGTGGAGGACTGCTGCGACGCGCTCGGCGCGGTCTACGCCGACCGGCCGGTCGGCTCCTTCGGGGATGTCGCCACGCTCAGCTTCTACCCCGCCCATCAGATCACGACCGGGGAGGGCGGGGCGGTGCTGACCCGGTCGCCCAAGCTGAAGCGCGCGCTTGAATCCCTGCGCGACTGGGGCCGCGACTGCTGGTGCGAACCGGGTCGCGACAACACGTGCGGCCGTCGCTTCGACTGGCAGCACGGGGACCTGCCGGCCGGCTACGACCACAAATACACGTATTCCCATCTTGGCTACAACCTGAAGGCCACGGATCTTCAGGCCGCCATTGGGCTGGCCCAGCTCGACCGGCTCGACGGGTTCGTGGCCGCCCGCCGTCGCAATGCCGACCGGCTGCGGGAGGGGCTGGCCGACCTTGCCGAATTCCTGATCCTGCCCGAGGCGACGCCGCGGTCCGAGCCCTCCTGGTTCGGCTTCCCGATCACCCTGGCGCCTGGCGCGCCCGTCGAGCGCCCGGCGCTCATCCGGCATCTTGAGGACGCCCGCATCGCCACCCGTCTGCTCTTCGGCGGCAACCTGATCCGCCAGCCTTACATGATCGGGCGGGAGTACCGGGTCCATGGCGGGTTGGCCATGAGCGACCTGGTCATGAACCGCTCCTTCTGGATCGGCGTCTATCCCGGCCTCGGCCCATCGCACATCGACCACATGATCGGAACGCTGCGGGGATTCGTCGGCGTCCGCTAGCGCCCCGGCACGTTCCTTTCCAGCGTTTTGGAAGACACCCATGCAGCCCCTGTTGTCCTTCGTCATCCCGACCCGGAACCGGGCGGACTTCCTGGAGAGGCTGCTGGGCAGTCTGCGCCGGCAGCTGGCCGGCGTGGCGCCCGGTTCGGTCGAGGTGGTTGTGCTCGACAACGCTTCCACCGACCGCACTCCGGCCGTCTGCGCGGAGGTCTTCGGCGCGGGGGGCGGCCTGCCGGCCCCCGATTTCCGCTACGTGCGCAATCCCGTGGATGTCGGCGCCGACGTGAACATGCTGCTGTGTCCCGGCGTCGCAAGCGGCCGATGGCTCTGGATCTTCGGGGATGACGACACCCTGCACGAGGGAACCTTGACGCGTGTGGTCGCTCTCCTGCAGCGGACCGACGCCGGGATGGTGCTGCTGAACTATCGGCAGTGGGACCGGACGGAGACCACCATCCTGGCCGAACGCATCCTTCAACTCGATCAGGATCAGGAGTTTCCGACACTTGGCGAATGGCTCCGCCAGCCGGCGTCGCTGGCGACGTTGCTGTTCATCTCCTCGGCGATCGGCTTGCGGGAACCGATGGCCGCGATCGATCCGGAGCCCTACCGGATCGGCAGCCTGTTCGGCTTCCTTGGGGTCCGGCTGGAGGGGCTCGGCGACCGTCCGGCCCTGGTTGTGGCCGAACCCTGGATCACCCAGCGGCAGTTGGCCGGCGACACCTCCCCCTCCGACGGTGGCGGCATACTTGGCAAGGCGACGGTCGGGATTGCCATCCTCCAGCTCTTGCTGCGCATCGGCCAGCGCAGCCGCATCCCATCGGACGCGCTGTGGGCGGCCTCGATCGTGGACGGCATCGGCGACGGACGCCCATCCATTGATTTTCTGGACTATGTCACCAAGAACCTGGTCATCGATTCCCTGGCCGGTTCGCTCATGCGCATGACACGGGACGAATGGACGACCATCACCGACTTCTGCCACAACGAATCGCAGGGTCTGCCGGTGCATACCCGGAACCGCCTGTTCGCCGCGGTCAACGCCGCGATCGAGGCGCACAACGCGATGATCCGCTTGATGTCGGCATGACCGTCACGACCCGGCAGGTGGGGAGCATTGGCATGGATCGGGAATGATGCGCCGGACGGTGGTGCTGGGAGCCGGTGGTTTTCTGGGATCCCATCTTGTGCGGGAGCTGCTTGCCGGCGGGCATGTGGTGCTGGCGGTGGTGCGCCAGGGAAGCGGCGGCTACCGGCTTGCGGGTATGGCCTGCGAGGTGGTGCAGGGCCGGTTGGAGACCATCGAGACCCTCCGGCCGCGGCTCGCGGGTTTCCGCCCGCAGACGGTTGTCCAGATGGCGTGGCAGGGTGTCGCCAACACCCACCACGGCCACCCGGTGCAGGCCGACAACATCGCCGCGACGGTGCGGATCGCCGCCCTGACGGCCGACATCGGCGCCCGCGCCTTCGTCGCCGCCGGCTCCCAGGCGGAGTATGGGCCGCAGGACCGCGTCCTGACGGAAGCGGACGACACCCGCCCGACCACGCTCTACGGGATGGCCAAGCTGGCCGCCGGCCAGATGGCGGAACGGCTCTGCGCCGACCGCGGCGTCCGCTTTGCGTGGCTGCGCGTGTTTTCCACCTACGGCGCCATGGACAACGGCGGTTGGCTGATCCCATCGACCATCCGCCGCCTCCGCCGCGGCGACCGGGTGCCGCTGACGCGGTGCGAGCAGCGCTGGAGCTTCCTGCACGCCCGCGACGCCGCCACCGCCTTCCGCACCGTCATCGAGCGGGAGGACGCCCACGGTGTTTTCAACACCGGGCACCCCGGCGCCCCGGTCCTGGCCGACACGCTCAACCGTTTGCGAGACCTCGTCGGCCCCTGTGGGGAACTGGGTTTCGGGGATCTGCCCTATCGGCCGGACCAGGTCATGCGCCTGCAGCCGGACATCGGCAGGCTGGCGGCACTGGGATGGGCGCCGCGGGTCGACCTCGAGACGGGCCTGCGGGACACGCTGGAATGGCACGTCCGATCCGGCGAACCGTGATCGGCACCCGGGCCGGCCGGAGGCCGGTCCTGGTTGCCCGGCGACCCGCTAACGCACGCCGCTCCGCTCCATCTGGGCCAGCAGGTCGTCCTTGGCGGAATCGCAGTGTTCCTGCGCCACCGCCATGGCGAGCGCCGGGTCGTGCCGGGCGATGGCGTCGACCAGCCGGCGGTGCTGGTCGATGATGGCCGTCACGCGCTTCTCGCCGAAGCCGTAGCGGTTGCGGATGCTGATGACCAGTTCCCAACCCTGATCCATGATGCGCGCCGCCTCCGGGTTGTCGGCGATGGCGGCGATGAAGCGATGGAACCGCAGGTTCGCCTCGATCATGCGCGCCGGGTCGCCGACCGCGGCGGCGTTCTCATAGTCCAGCGCGTGGCGCCTCAGCTCCCCGATCTGTTCGTCGGTCGCGTTGGTGGCGGCGTTGCGGACCAGCAGCGCCTCCAGCGCGCCGCGCATGTCGTGCATGTCCGACACGAACTTCCGGCTGACGCCGCGCAGAACCGCGCCCTTGTGGGATTCGATGACGACGAGGCGGTCGCCTTCGAGTTGGCGCAGCGCCTCGCGCACGGGGATGTGGCTGACACCATAGCGGTTGCTGAGTTCGGCCACACGCAGGCGCGCGCCAGGGGCAAGCGCGCCGCTGATGATGTCCTGCCGGATGGCGCGCTCGATTCGCGCGGACATCGTCCCGTTCACTTCGTTGGACAGTTTGTCCGCCATCACCTCTGTTCCTCTCCCGGACGCAGAATGCGCCGTTGCGTGGTGGCCGTCCATAGCCGCCAGCGGGTCCCCGCGGCCGACCGGACGGCCCCGGATCATTCGTCTACTAAACAGCTTTACGGGCAGCGCGTCTATATTATATATAATATCGAAGACGCGGACAACAGGACCGGCCGGGTTTGCCCCGCGCCAGGATCCGGGTTGGCGCGGTCTGGGGTGAAGCGGATGGCGAAAGAACGATCCGCACCGGGAAACGCACCAAGGAGGGTGACCGATGAATGGGATCTCGAAGGGATCAGGGGTCGGCGTCGCGGCGTTCGGAACGCTGCATCGCCGCCGCTTGCTGCAAGGTGCGGGCGCCTTTGCAGCGCTGCCGCTGCTGTCACCGGTGCTGACCGGGCCGGCGGGGGCGCAGGGCACGCCGCGCAAGGGCGGCATCCTGAAGGTCTCCGCCCCCTTCAACCCGTCGAGCCTGGACCCGGTGACCGGCGGCGCAGGCTCCGACCACATGGTGCTGTACCCGATCTTCGACACGCTGGTGGATTTCGAGCCGGCGACGCTGGCTGCCAAGCCCGGCCTCGCCACCGAGTGGAGCTTCCCCGACCCGAAGACGCTGGTCATGACGCTGCGCCAGGGCGTGCGCTTCCATGACGGCGAGCCGTTCGACGCCAACGCGGTGAAGGCCAACCTGGACCGCGCCCGCTCCGACCCGCGCTCGGCCGTCAAGGGCGACCTCGCGTCGGTCGCTTCGGTGGAGGTGGTCGAGCCCTTCAAGGTGGCGCTGACGCTGAGCCGTCCGGACACGGCGCTGCCGCTGATCCTGGCCGACCGGGCCGGCATGATGTCCTCGCCCAAGGCGGTGGAGGCGAAGGGCCGGCAGTACGACCGCGAGCCGGTGGGCACCGGTCCTTTCCGCTTCGAGCGCTGGCACGACAACGACGTGGTGGTTCTGGTGAAGAACCCCGATTACTGGAAACCGGGGCTGCCGCATCTGGACGGCATCACCTTCCGGGTGATCACCGACCTGAACACCGGCCTGCGCTCGGTGATGGCGGGGGAGAACCATGTCGCCTACCGGCTCAACCCGCAGCAGAAGCTGGTGGCGGACCGGATGAAGGAGAAGCTGGTGGTCAGCAGCACGCCGACCATCGCCGACTACCATCTGGTGTTCAACTACGGCCGCAAGCCGCTGAACGACGTGCGGGTGAGGCAGGCGATCAACCACGCCATCGACCGCGACGCGTTCAACCGGGCGGCGCTGCTCGGTCTCGGCGTTCCGGCGCAGACCATGCTGCCGCCGGGCTATTGGGCGCATGACGAATCGCTCAACGACTTCTACCGCCACGACCCGGACAAGGCCCGCGCCCTGCTGGCGGAAGCCGGCTACAAGGACGGGGTGGACATCAAGTTCTTCGGCTATTCCGACCAGGCGTCGCAGCAGCGGCACGAGATCATCATCGAGCATCTGCGCAAGTCGGGCATCCGCGCGCAGATGACGGTCGGCTCCAGCGGCGACATGTACCAGCGCTTCATGATACAGGGGGAGGGCGACATGCTGCTCGCCCTGTGGACCGGACGGCCGGACCCGAGCCAGCCCTTCCTTCTCGTCTATGGCGAGAACGGCTTCAACAATTCGGGCAAGGTGCCGCCCCCGCCGGAGATGGTCGCCGCGCAGAACGATGCGCAGTCCGTCTCCGACCCCGACGAGCGGAAGAAGGCCTTCTCGCGGCTGGAGCGCGCGGCGCTGGAGCACGCGCTGTCCTGCGAACTGGCCTTCGTTCCGGGCATCGAGGTCTTCACGCCTAACGTCAAGGGCTACCAGCCCAACCTGCTGGGCAAGCCCAAGCTCGGCGAACTCTATCTGGACGGCTGACACCCTCGGAACCGGTGAACTGGCCGCTTCCTTCCCCAACCGCAACCGGACCATCTGAATGAAGATCGCCAGGATCGAAGACCTGCACGCGGCCGCGGGGTGGCGCACCACCTCCTTCCTCAAGATCACGACGGACGACGGCATCGTCGGGTGGTCGGAATACAACGAGGATGTCGGCAACGTCGGGCTGACCGCCACCATCCGGGCGCTGGCGGAGCGCGTGATCGGGCTCGATCCCATGCGGATCGAATGGGTCATGGCCGTGCTCTACACCCACGCCGTCCCCGCCTGGTCGGGCATCAACCAGCAGGCCATGGCGGCCATCGGCAACGCCCTGCTCGACATCAAGGGCAAGGCGCTGGGCGTGCCGGTGCACGCGCTGTTCGGCGGCGCGCTGCGCGACCGGCTGCCCGTCTACTGGTCGCATTGCGGCACCTACCGCGTGCGCCACCCGAAGACGCTGGGTGTGGCGCCGCTGGAGACCTGGGACGACCTGCACCGGCTGGGGGAGGAGGTGCGCGCCCGCGGCTTCAAGGCGCTGAAGACCAACATCATGATGATGGAGGACGGCAAGCTCGCCAACTTCCGGCCGGGCTTCGGCACCATGCCCGGCTTCCCCGCGCTGAACCCGCAGCCGCGCGTGCTGGAGTCGCTCAAGCAGCAGCTCGCGGCCCTGCGCGCCGGCACCGGGCCGGACGTGGAGATCATGCTGGACTCCAACTTCCACTTCAAGACGGAGGGGTATCTCCAGCTCGTCCGCGCGGTGGAGCCGTTCGGCTTGGCGTGGCTGGAGGTCGACCTCTACGATCCCGGCGGGCTGGCCTTGTTGCGGCGGGAGGCGGGGTTCCCCATCGCCAGCGGCGAGTCCCTCTACACCCGGCGCAGCTACCGCCCCTTCCTCGACGCCTACGCCATGGACGTGGCCGTGGTGGACGTGATCTGGAACGGCTTCCTGGAATCCATGAAGATCGCGTCCATGGCCGACGCCTACGAGGTCAACGTGGCGCCGCACAATTTCTACGGACATCTCGCCGACCACATCAGCGCGCATTTCGCCGCCGCGGTCCCCAACCTGCGCATCATGGAAATGGACATCGACGACGTGCCCTGGAAAGGGGAGTTCGTTACCCATCAGCCGGTCATCGAGAACGGCGACTTCATCGTCCCCGACCGGCCGGGCTGGGGCACCGACGTGGACGAGGCCGCGGTGCGCCGCCGGCCCGCCAACCGCTGAACCGCAAACGGGAGGCGACCATGGATCCAGGCCAGGACACCGCGCCCGGCCCCAGCCGCACCGCCGCTGCGCTGCTGGACGTGCGCAACCTCAGCGTCTATTTCCGGACCGGAGCGGGGGAGGCCCAGGTCACCCGCGACGTGTCCTTCTCCATAGCACCGGGCGAGATGGTCGGGCTGGTGGGCGAGAGCGGTTGCGGCAAGACCGTCACCGGCCTCGCCCTCATGGGCCTGCTGCCGCGCAAGACCAGCCGGATCGAGGGGGAGATCCGGCTGGAGGGTGAGGATCTCGTCGGGCTGTCGCCGCGCGCCCTGCGCCGCCTGCGCGGGCGAAAGATCAGCATGATCTTCCAGGAGCCGATGAGCGCGCTCGACCCCGTCTTCACCATCGGCGAGCAGATCGGCGAGACCCTGCGCGCCCACATGACCGTGAGCAAGCGCGAGGCGCGCGAGCGCGCCATCGAGGCGCTGGACCGCGTCGGCATCCCGGAACCGGCCCTGCGCCACGACGCCTACCCACACCAGCTTTCCGGCGGCATGCGGCAGCGGGCGATGATCGCCATCGCGCTGGTGTGCGAGCCGCGCATCCTCATCGCCGACGAGCCGACGACCGCGCTGGACGTGACCGTGCAGGCGCAGATCGTGGATGTGCTGGGCGACCTCTGCGCCCGGCTGGGCATGGCGCTGCTGTTCATCACCCACGATCTGGGCCTGGTCTCCCAGACCTGCTCGCGGCTGGTCACCATGTACGCCGGCGAGGTGGTGGAGGAGGGGCGCATCGACGACGTGCTGGTGCGGCCGCGCCACCCCTACAGCTCCGGCCTGCTGCGGTCGCTGCCGGCGCTGACCGCGCGCAAGACGACGCTGCCGGCCATCCCCGGCCGCGTGCCGTCGCGCGGCGAGATGCCGGACGGCTGCCGCTTCCGCCCGCGCTGCGCCCACGCCCAGCCGCGTTGCGCAGCGCCCCAGCCGCTCGACCGGCTGCTGCCGTCCGGCCATGTCCGCTGCTGCCGCCGGGACGAGATCACGCTTCCGGGGGTGCTGGCATGAACGCGGCACCCGAAGCGCGCCGCCCGCTGCTGGCGACCGAGGATGTGGGCATCCATTTCCCCGTCGGGCGCGGCCGGACGCTGCGCGCGGTCGACGGCGTCACGCTCGACGTTATGGCCGGGGAGACCTTCGGCATCATCGGCGAGTCCGGGTCGGGCAAGACGACGCTGGGCCGGGCGCTGGTCTGCCTGGAGAAGCCGTCGGCCGGCCGCATCCTGCACGACGGGGTCGATCCCTACGCCCTGACGATGCGGGAGCTGCGGCGGCATCGGCGCGACTACCAGGTCATCTTCCAGGACCCGAACGCCGCGCTGAACCCGCGCATGACCATCCTGCGCTCCGTCCGCGAGCCTCTGGACGTGGCCGGCACCCTGCCGGCGCGCCAGCGCGACGAGCGCGCGGTGGAGATGATGGAGCGGGTCGGGCTCGGCCCCGACTTCGCCCACCGCTACCCGCACGAGCTGTCGGGCGGCCAGAAGCAGCGGGTCTGCATCGCCCGCGTGCTGACGCTGCGCCCCTCCGTCATCGTCTGCGACGAGGCGGTGGCGGCGCTGGACGTGTCGATCCAGGCCGACATCCTCAACCTCTTCGCCGAGCTCCAGCGGGAGTTCGGGCTGACCTACGTCTTCATCACCCACAATCTGGGCGTCGTCGCGCATGTCAGCGACCGTGTGGCGGTCATGTATCTGGGCCGGCTGGTCGAGCTGGCGCGGACCGAGGATCTGCTCGCCCACCCCATGCACCCCTACACCGAGGCGCTGCTGTCCGCCGAGCCGGTCGCCCTGCCGTCGCACATGCGCCCGGATCGCCGCATCGTGCTGGGCGGCGAACTGCCCAGCCCGGTGTCGCCGCCGTCCGGCTGCCGCTTCCGCACCCGCTGCCGCTTCGCCACCGACCTCTGCGCCGCGCAGGTGCCGGAGTGGCGGGAGGTGCGGCCGGGCCAATGGGCGGCCTGCCATTTCGCCGGCACGGTCACCGTGCCGACCGGTCACGCCGCAAGGGAGGCTGTTCATGGCTAAGCGTCAGGGGGCGGTCATCGCCTCGCGGCTGGTGCAGGTGCTGCCTGTCATCGTGCTCGCCACGGTGGCCATCTTCGGTTTGCTCCAGCTCGTCCCCGGCGACCCGGCCGCGGTGATCGCGGGGGAATACGCGACCGCCGAACGCATCGCCGACATCCGCCGCATGCTGGGCCTCGACCAGCCCTTGTGGGAGCAATACCTGCGCTGGCTGGGCAACGCGCTGCAGGGCGACCTTTCCACCTCGCTCATCACCGGCGAGCCGGTGGTGCAGGAGGTGATGCGGCGGCTGCCCAACACGCTGCTGATCGTGGCCGGCGCGCTGCTGCTGGCGATCGGCATCGGCGTGCCGCTCGGCATCATCGCGGCGACCAACGTGGACGGTCCGGTCGACCGCTTCGTCACCAGCGTCGCCTCGCTGGGCGTGGCGGTGCCGAACTTCTGGATGGGCATGATCCTGGTCGGCGTCTTCGCGCTGGGGCTGCGCTGGTTCCCCACCACCGGGGCGGTGCCGCTGAGCCAGGACCCGGCCGCCGCCATCGCCCACGCGGTGCTGCCCTCCGTGGCGCTGGCGACCGGCGGCATCGCCGAGATCACCCGCCAGCTCCGCAGCGCGCTGATCGAGGTGCTGTCGTCCCAGTATGTGCGTACACTGCACGCCAAGGGCCTGTCCCAGACGCGCATCCTGTGGAAGCACGGGCTGAAGAACGTGTCGCTGACGCTGCTGACGGTCGTCGGGCTGGTGTTCAACCGCACGCTGGGCGCCACCGTGGCGGTGGAGGCGGTGTTCGCCATCCCCGGCACCGGGTCGCTGGTGGTGGCGTCCGCCACCAACAAGGATTTTCCCATCGTGCAGGGCGTGGTCTTCGTGCTGGTGATCATCGTCATCGCCTGCAACCTGCTGATCGACCTGCTGTACGCGGCCCTGGACCCGCGGGTGGAGACGTCATGACCATCACGCACCCCGCCCGCGTCGCCACCCCGGCGCCCCGCGCGCGCCGCAACCGTTTCGTCGTCTGGCTGCGGTCGGACCTGCGCGCTGCGGTGGCGCTGGCCTACCTCGTGCTGCTCGCCCTGCTGTCGCTGTTCGCGGGGGTCGTGGCGCCCTACTCGCCGGTGGAACAGGGCATCGACATCCTGGCCCCGCCCGACGCGGGCCATCTCCTGGGCACCGACGACCTCGGCCGCGACGTGTTTAGCCGCCTCATCCACGGCGCCCCGATGACGCTGTACGCCAGCCTGCTCGCGGTCGGCGTCGGCGTGACGATCGGGCTGCCGGTCGGCGTGCTCGCCGGCTATCTGGGCGGCTGGGTGGACAGCGTGATCGGCCGCATCATCGACACGCTGCTGTCGTTTCCAAGCATCGTGCTCGCCATCGCCGTCACCGGCGCGCTCGGCATCGGGCTGACCAACAGCATGATCGCGGTCGGCATCGTCTTCTCGCCGGGCCTGGCTCGGCTCATCCGCGTGCAGACCATCGTCGTGAAGAACGAGCTGTATGTCGACGCCGCCCGCACCTTCGGCACCTCGACCTGGCGCGTGATCGTCCGGCACATCCTGCCCAACGCCATCCAGCCGGTGATCGTGCAGGTCACCCTGCTGCTCGCCACCGCGCTGCTGGCGGAGGCGAGCCTCAGCTTCCTCGGCCTCGGCGTGCAGCCGCCGCAGCCGAGCTGGGGGCAGATGCTGGCCCGCGCGTACGGCTACATGGAGATCGCGCCGGAACAGATGTACGCGCCAGGCCTCGCCATCCTCTTCACCGCGCTGGCTTTCAACGCGCTGGGCGAGTCCCTGCGCACGCTGCTCGACCCCACCCGGCGGCGCAGCGACTGACCGCCGTTCCCCACCGATCCGGAGACCGACACATGAAGATCGCCTTCCTGGGCCTCGGCGTCATGGGTGCCCCCATGGCCCGCCACCTCGCCGCCAAGGGTCACGACCTGACCGTCTACAACCGCACCGCCTCCAAGGCCGAAGCCTGGGTCGCCGCCCATGGCGGCCGCATGGCCGCCACCCCGGCGGAGGCCGCGGCGGGGCAGGAGATGGTGCTGACCTGCGTCGGCAACGACGACGACCTGCGCTCGGTCGTCGCCGGGCCCGACGGCGCGCTGGCCGCTATGGGCTGGGGCACCATCCTGGTCGACCACACCACCGCGTCCGCCGACGTGGCGCGGGAGATTGACGCCACCGCGCGCGAGCGGGGCATCGGCTTCATCGACGCGCCGGTGTCCGGCGGGCAGGCCGGGGCGGAGAAAGGCGCGCTGACCGTGATGTGCGGCGGCGACGCGGAGGTGTACGCGCGGGCCGAGCCAGTGCTGGCCTCCTTCGCCCGCTCCGTCCGCCTGATGGGGCCGGTCGGCTCCGGCCAGCTCACCAAGATGGTCAACCAGATCTGCATCGCCGGGCTGGTCCAGGCGCTGTCGGAGGGCATGGCCTTCGGCAAGGCCGCGGGGCTGGACATGGACGCGGTGCTCGACGTGATCACCAAGGGGGCCGCCGGCTCCTGGCAGATGGAGAACCGCGGGCGGACGATGGTGCAGGGGAAATTCGACTTTGGCTTCGCTGTGGACTGGATGCGCAAGGATCTGGGCATCTGCCTTGCCGAGGCGCGACGCACCGGCGTGACGATGCCGGTCACGGCGCTGGTCGATCAGTTCTACGCCGATGTCCAGGCGATGGGCGGCAGCCGCTGGGACACCTCCAGCCTGATCGCCCGTCTCGACCGCGCGTGACCCCGGCAGCCGAGGCTCCCCCCATGACCGCACCCTTCCGCGTTCTGACGACCACCCCGCTCCACCCCGCCGCGGTGGAGTATCTGTCCGGCCGCTGCGAGCTCGTCGTATCGCCCGACGAGCGGCCGGACACGCTCCGGGCGCAGGTTGCCGACGCCGACGCGCTGATCGTGCGGGTGAAGCTGCCCGACGACATCTTCGACCACGCGCCACGGCTCAAGGCCTGCGTGCGGCACGGAGTCGGGCTGGACTTCATCCCGGTGGAGGCGGCGACCCGCGCCGGCATCCCGGTCGCCAACCTGCCGACCGCCAACAGCCAGGCGGTGGTGGAGCATGTGCTGGGCGTCACCATCCTGCTGGCGCGCGACCTGCACCGTCTCGCCACCCGCTTCGGGGAGCAGGGATGGCGGTCGCGGGGCGGGCACACCGGCGGCGTGGAGCTGGCGGGGCGTACGCTGGGCGTGGTCGGTTGCGGGACCATCGGCCGCGGCGTCGCCGCGGCCTTCCGCGCGGCGCTGGGCATGCGGGTGCTGGGCCACAACCGCAGCCCCATCGACCCGGCGACGGGGATTGAGCCGGCGACGCTGGAGCGGCTGGTCACCGAGTCCGACGTCATCACGCTCCACGTTCCCTCCACGCCCGAGACCCGGCGGATGGTCGGCGACCGGCTGCTCCGCCTCGTCAAGCCGGGCGCCATCCTGATCAACGCCTCGCGCGGCGACCTGATCGACGACGACGCGCTCGTCGCCGCGCTGGCCGACGGGCGGCTGCGCGGCGCCGCCCTCGACGTGTTCGAGCCGGAGCCGCTGCCCGACGACCACCCCTTCCACCGCACCCCCAAACTGTTCCTGACTCCGCACGTCGCCGGCCTCACGGAGGACAGCGCGCGGCGCATGAGCGTGCAATCGGCCGAGGAGGCGATGCGCATCCTGCAGGGGGAGCGCCCGACCTCGCTGGTGAATCCGGAGGTGTGGGAGGATCATCTCCGACGGCTGCAACGCTCGCCCTGACCGGCTCCCCGGCGGAAGCCGACAGGGGTGCGTTGCGGCGCAAAAAGTCTGATAGTCAAACAGTATGACTATACACCCGCTCGCGGTTGTGTCATAAGGGCACATCTTCAAACGCCCGACGGAAGTGCGGGGTTGGACGGGAGGGGGAAACGTCATGCGTCTCAAGACTTTGCTCACGGCCACGGTGTTCGCGGCGGGGGTTGCGGCACAGGCCCAGGCGGCCGACCTGACCATCGGCTTCTCGCAGATCGGGTCGGAATCCGGCTGGCGCGCCGCGGAAACCACGGTGTCCAAGGCGGAAGCGAAGAAGCGGAACGTCACCCTCAAGATCGCCGACGCCCAGCAGAAGCAGGAGAACCAGATCAAGGCGATCCGCTCCTTCATCGCGCAGGGCGTGGACGCCATCTTCCTCGCACCGGTCGTCGCCACCGGCTGGGATGCGGTGCTGAAGGAGGCCAAGGAGGCGAAGATCCCGGTCGTGCTGCTGGACCGCGACATCGATCCGTCGGGCAAGGACCTCTACCTCACCGCGGTCACCTCCGACAGCGTGCACGAGGGCAAGGTGGCCGGCGACTGGCTGGCCAAGCAGGTTGGCGGCAAGGCCTGCAACGTGGTCGAGCTGCAGGGCACCGTCGGGGCCAGCGTCGCCACCAACCGGAAGAAGGGCTTCGACACCGCCATCGCGTCCCATTCCAACATCAAGCTGGTGCGCAGCCAGACCGGTGACTTCACCCGCTCCAAGGGCAAGGAGGTGATGGAGAGCTTCATCAAGGCCGAGGGCGGTGGTTCGTCCATCTGCGCGGTCTATGCCCACAACGACGACATGATGATCGGCGCCATCCAGGCGATGAAGGAAGCCGGGCTGAAGCCGGGCAAGGATGTGCTGACGGTGTCCATCGACGCCGTGCCCGACATCTTCAAGGCGATGGCGGCCGGGGAGGCCAACGCCACCGTGGAGCTGACGCCCAACATGGCCGGCCCGGCGCTCGACGCCATCATCGACTACAAGGCGAACAACAAGACCCCGCCGAAGTGGATCCAGACGGAATCCAAGCTCTTCACCGCGGCCGACGAGCCGATGAAGGTCTACGAGAGCAAGAAGGACCTCGGCTACTGAGCGACGGTCGCGCGTCGGGGCGTGCCACGCGGCTCGCAGGCACCCCCGACCGCAGACCCCGTGCCTCGCCCCGTGGACCGGAGCTGGAGTCCCGATGCCGACGACACTGCCTGAGCGGCCTCTGCTGGAGGTGCGCGGGCTCACCAAGAGTTTCGCCAGCCAGCGCGCGCTGGACGGGGTAGACTTCACCCTGCGCGCCGGCGAGATCCACGCGCTTCTCGGCGAGAACGGCGCCGGCAAATCCACCCTGATCAAGGTGGTCACCGGCGTGCTGCCGCGCGACGCCGGGACGGTGACGCTCGACGGCCGCGCCGTCGCCCCGCGCAGCGCCGAACAGGCGACCAAGGCGGGCATCGCCACCGTCTACCAGGAGGTGAACCTGCTGCCCAACCTGTCGGTGGCGCAGAACCTCTTCCTGGGACGCGAGCCGACACGCTTCGGGATCGTGCGCGGCGGCGCCATGCGCCGGCGGGCGCGCGAGCTTCTCAAGGATTTCGGCCTCGCCATCGACGTGGCGGCCCCGCTTGGGGAGTACTCGGTGGCGGTGCAGCACATCGTCGCCATCGCCCGCGCGGTCGATCTGTCGGCCCGGGTGCTGATCCTCGACGAGCCCACCGCCAGCCTGGACGCCCACGAGGTCGCGGTGCTGTTCGCCGTGATGCGCCGGCTGGCGGCTCGCGGCATCGGCATCGTTTTCGTCACGCATTTCCTGGATCAGGTCTACGCGATCTGCGACCGCATCACCGTGCTGCGCAACGGCCGGCTGGTCGGCGAGCGCGAGACGGCGGCCCTGCCGCGCCTGGATCTCGTCACCATGATGCTGGGGCGCGAACTGTCGGAGGCCACCCACGAGCGGTCGCACGCGGTGTTGGGCGACGGCGCTGTCGCCTTTGCCAGCTTCACCGGCTTCGGCAAGGCGGCCTATGTGGCCCCCTTCGATCTCGCCCTGCATCGCGGCGAGGTGGTCGGGCTGGCCGGTCTTCTCGGCTCCGGCCGGACGGAAACGGCGCGCCTGCTGTTCGGGGCGGAGCGCGCCGACCACGGAAACGCCAGCGTGGACGGCCGGCCGGTGCGGCTGGGCTCGCCGCGCGACGCCATCCGCCTCGGCTTCGGCTATTGCCCGGAGGAGCGCAAGACCGACGGGATCGTCGCCGAACTGACCGTGCGCGAGAACATCGTGCTGGCGCTCCAGGCCCGCCGCGGCTTCCTGCGGCCCCTGTCGCGGCGCCAGCAGGACGAGATCGCCGCGCGCTTCATCCGCCTGCTCGACATCCGCCCGGCCGACCCGGAGCGGCCCATCGGGCTGCTGTCCGGCGGCAACCAGCAGAAGGCGCTGCTCGCCCGCTGGCTCGCCACCGAACCGGAACTGCTGATCCTCGACGAGCCGACCCGCGGGATCGATGTGGGCGCGCACGCCGAGATCATCCGCTTGATCCGGCAGCTCTGCGCCGACGGGCTGGCGCTGCTGGTGGTGTCGTCGGAGCTGGACGAGATCGTCGCCTATGCCGACCGCGTGGTGGTGCTGCGCGATCGCGCCCATGTGGCGACGCTGGAGGGGGAGGGGGTCAGCGAGTCGGCCATCCTGTCGGCCATCGCGGCGACGCCCGCGGTCGCCGGGCGGCAAGCGGCATGAGGGCGGCCATGGCACTCCGACTGCCGCGCGCCGGCACCCCGCAGCTTCTGGCCTTCGCCGCCATCCTGGCGGTCAACTGGGTGGTCTCGCCGCAATTCTTCGACACCCGCTTCCAGGACGGACGGCTGTTCGGCAGCTTGGTGGACGTGTTCAACCGCGGGGCGCCGGTGGCGCTGCTGTCCATCGGCATGGCGCTGGTGATCGCCACGCGCGGCATCGACCTGTCGGTGGGTGCCGTGATGGCCATTTCCGGGGCCGTCGCGGCCAGCCTCGCCGACAGCCACCCGCTGCCGGTGGCGCTTGGCGCTGCGCTGGGTGCCGGCCTGCTCTGCGGCCTGTGGAACGGGTTGCTGGTCGCGGTGCTGGGCATCCAGCCCATCGTCGCCACCCTGATCCTGATGGTGGCGGGGCGCGGGATCGCCCAACTCATCACCGAGGGTCGCATCGTCACCTTCACCGATCCCGGTCTGGCGTGGTTCGGCGGCGGCTCGGTGCTGGGCGTGCCGGCAGCGGTCGCGGTCGCCTTCGGCATGCTGCTGCTGACCGTGGCGCTGGTGCGCGGCACGGCGCTGGGCCTGATGATCGAGGCGACCGGCGGCAACGCGCGGGCCAGCGCGCTGGCCGGTGTCGGCACGCGGGCGATGGCGCTGGCCGTCTACATCTGGTGCGGGCTGTGCGCGTCGCTGGCCGGCATCGTGGCGGCGGCCGACATCCGCGGCGCCGACGCCAACAACGCCGGCCTGTGGCTGGAGCTGGACGCGGTGCTGGCGGTGGTGATCGGCGGAGCGTCGCTGTTCGGCGGGCGCTTCAGCCTGGGTCTTGCGGTGCTGGGGGCGCTGATCATCCAGGCCATGAACACCGGCATCCTGCTGTCCGGCTTCCCGCCGGAGTTCAACCTGATCGTCAAGGCGGTCGTCGTGCTCGCCGTCCTGCTGGTCCAGTCCCCGGCGCTCGTCGGGATCCTGCCGTCCCGCCCGTGGAGGCGCCGATGAACCGCCTGCTGCCTGTCCTCGTCACCACGGCGGTGTTCCTGGTCGGCTTCGCGCTGTGCTGCCTGCAGTTCCCCAACTTCCTGTCCACGCGGGTGGTGTTCAACCTGCTGACCGACAACGCCTTCCTCGGAATCGTTGCGGTCGGGATGACGTTCGTCATCATCTCCGGCGGCATCGACCTGTCGGTCGGCTCGGTGATCGGCTTCACCACGGTGTTCCTGGCGCTCGCCATCCAGCGGGCCGGGCTGCCGCCCCTGGTCGCCTTCGCGCTGGTGCTGGCGGTCTGCGCCGCCTTCGGCGCGGCGATGGGGGCCGTCATCCATCACCTGGAGATGCCGCCCTTCATCGTCACGCTCGCCGGGATGTTCCTGGCGCGCGGCGCCAGCTTCCTGCTCTCCACGGAATCGATCCCGATCGACGCGACCCTCTACACGGACCTGCCGGACGCCGCGATCCGGCTGCCGGGCGGCGGGCGGCTGACCGTCATCGCCATGGTCATGCTGGCGGTGTTCGTGGCCGGCGGGTTGCTGCTGCACGTCACGCGATTCGGCGCCACCGTCTACGCGCTGGGCGGCAACCGGACGGCGACGGCGCTGATGGGGGTGCGGGTCGGCCGCACCACGATCCTGATCTACACGCTGTCCAGCCTTCTGGCCGGCCTGTCGGGCATCGTCTTCTCGCTCTACACCTCCTCAGGTTACTCGCTGGCGGCGACCGGCGTAGAGCTGGACACCATCGCCGCGGTGGTGATCGGCGGCACGCTGCTCACGGGTGGGCAGGGCTTCATGTTCGGGACCTTCATCGGCGTGCTGATCCAGGGGCTGATCGCCACCTACATCACCTTTGACGGGACATTGTCGAGCTGGTGGACCAAGATCGCGACCGGCGTTCTTCTCTTCGCCTTCATCGCGTTCCAGCAATCAATGGTCGGTTTGGCCGGGCGACGGTCGCGCCGGCGGGCCGCGGGAGTGGCACCGGCATGACATCCCAACTCGTCGTCATCCCCACCCGGCGCGCCCACTCCAACCACGCGGAGGTTGCCCGCTCCATCGGGGTGGACATCATCGCCGGCCGCTACCCGGAGGGGTGCAAGCTGCCCGGCGACGCGGAGCTGACCGCCCTCTTCCGGGTCTCCCGCCCGGTCCTGCGCGAGGCGGTGAAGACGCTGGTCGCCAAGGGGCTGCTCAGCACCAAGGCCAAGGTGGGCACGGTGGTGCGCGAGCGCGGCCTGTGGAACATGTTCGACCCCGACGTGCTGGCCTGGCATCTGGACGCCGGCATCGACGGCCGCTTCCTGCGCGACCTCGCCGAGATCCGGCTGGCGGTGGAACCGCGAGCCGCGGAACTTGCCGCCGGCCGCCGCAGCGTGGGCGACCTCGCCGCGATGCGCGCCGCCATCGCCCGCATGGCGCGCGAACCATCCAATTCGGTGGGCTTCGCGGATGGCGACCTGCAACTGCACATCGCCGTCGCCAACGCGTCGGGGAACCCGTTCATGCGCTCGGTCGGCGCGGTGATCGAGGCGGCGCTGCGCGCCTCCTTCCTGCTCAGCGCCCCGGTCGAGGATACCGAGCGCAGCATCGCCATCGCCGCACACGCCGCCATCGTCGACGCGATCGAGGCGGGCGACCCCGGGCGCGCCGGTGCGGCCATGACGGGTGTGATCATGAACGGCCTGCGCCGCCACGGCACGGCCAGTTGAGGAGAGGACGAAGCATGTCGTTGCGGCCCTACAGGGGCGTTTTCCCGGTCGCCCCCACGGTCTTTGACGCGCAGGGCGCGCTCGACCTGGAGGGGCAGAAGCGCGCGATCGATTTCATGATCGACGCCGGCTCCCACGGGATCTGCATCCTGGCGAACTTCTCCGAGCAGTTCGTGCTGACCGACGCCGAGCGCGAGGCGGTGATGACGACCGTGCTCGACCACGTCGCCGGCCGGGTGCCGGTGATCGTCACCACCACCCATTTCTCCACGGCCGTGTGCGCCGAGCGCAGCCGGCAGGCGGAGGCCGCGGGTGCGGCCATGGTGATGATCATGCCACCCTACCATGGCGCCACCTTCCGGGTGCCGGAGGCGGCGATCTATGATTTCTACCGCGCGGTGTCCGACGCGATCTCCATCCCGATCATGGTGCAGGACGCGCCGGTCGCCGGCACGCCGATGTCCGCCGCCTTCCTCGGCCGGATGGCGCGGGAGATCGCCAACCTCGCCTATTTCAAGATCGAGGTGCCGCAGGCCGCGGCCAAGCTGCGCACGCTGATCGAGCTGGGCGGCGACGCCATCGAGGGGCCGTGGGACGGGGAGGAGGCGATCACCCTGATGGCCGATCTCGACGCCGGAGCCACCGGCGCCATGACCGGCGGCGGCTATCCCGACGGCATCCGGCAGATCACCGACCCCTGGTTCGCCGGCCGGCGGGAGGAGGCCATGGCGGCCTACGAACGCTGGCTGCCGCTGATCAATTACGAGAACCGGCAGTGCGGTCTGGCCGCCTGCAAGGCGCTGATGAAGGAGGGCGGGGTGATCGCGCACGAGACGCTGCGCCACCCGCTGCCGCCGCTGCACCCGGCGACGCGCGCCGGCCTGATCGAGATCGCGCGCCGGCTCGATCCCCTCGTGCTCCGGTGGGGCCGCTGATGGACACTACCGCCGAAAAGACCCCGGTTCGCCTCGCCATCGTCGGGCTCGGCAAGATCGCGCGCGACCAGCATCTGCCGGCCATCGCCGCGGTTCCTGGCTTCACCGTGGCGGCGGTCGCCAGCCGCAACGCGGCGCTGGACGGGGTTCCTCATTTTCCGACCATCGAGGAAATGCTGGAGGGGGCGCCGGACGTCGACGCGGTGGCGCTCTGCACCCCGCCGCAGGTGCGCCGGGCCCAGGCCGCCGCGGCACTCGCCGCCGGCAAGCATGTGCTGCTGGAGAAGCCGCCCGGCGCCACGGTCGGCGAGCTGGCGCCCCTCGCCGCCGCGGCGGCTGCCGGTGGCCGGACGCTGTTCGCCACCTGGCATTCGCGCTTCGCCGCGGCGGTGGAGCCGGCCCGCGCCTTCCTGGCGGAGCGCGCCATCCGCTCCGTCACCATCACCTGGAAGGAGGATGTGCGCGTCTGGCACCCCGGCCAGGGCTGGATCTGGGAGCCGGGCGGGCTGGGCGTGTTCGATCCCGGCATCAACGCCCTGTCGATCCTGACGCGCATCCTGCCCCGGCCGGTGTTCCTGACCGCGGCGGATCTGTCCTTCCCCGCCAACCGGCAAGCACCCATCGCCGCCGATCTCGACTTCACCGACGAGGCCGGAACGTCGATCCGCGCCGAATTCGATTTCCGCCAGACCGGGCCGCAGAGTTGGGACATCCGGGTGGAGACGGACGGCGGGATGCTCACCCTGTCCCACGGCGGTGCCAAGCTCGACCATGACGGCCGCACCCTGGTGGACGGGACCGATGCCGAGTATACCGGCATCTACCGCCATTTCGCCGGGCTGATCGCGCGCGGAGCGTCCGATGTGGACGTCCTGCCGCTGTCGCTCGTCGCCGACGCGTTCCTGCTCGGCCGGCGGCGTACCGTGGAACCCTTCGAGGACTGACGATGACCGACACCCCCCGCAAGCTCCGTTCGCGCGCCTGGTTCGACAACGCCGCGAACATCGACATGACAGCGCTCTATCTGGAGCGCTACATGAATTTCGGGCTGAGCCTGGAGGAGCTGCAGAGCGGCCGGCCGATCATCGGCATCGCCCAGACCGGGTCCGACCTGTCACCGTGCAACCGCCACCATCTGGAACTGGCGCACCGCGTGCGGGAGGGCATCCGCGAGGCCGGCGGCATCGCCATCGAGTTTCCCGTCCACCCGATCCAGGAGACCGGCAAGCGCCCGACCGCCGGGCTCGACCGCAACCTCTCCTACCTCGGGCTGGTGGAGCTGCTCTACGGCTACCCGCTGGACGGGGTGGTGCTGACCATCGGCTGCGACAAGACCACCCCGGCCTGTCTGATGGCGGCGGCCACCGTCAACATCCCCGCCATCGCGCTGTCGGTGGGGCCGATGCTGAACGGCTGGTTCCGTGGCGAGCGCACGGGCTCCGGCACCATCGTGTGGAAGGCGCGCGAGCTGCTGGCGGCGGGCGAGATCGACAACGCCGGCTTCCTCAAGCTGGTGGCGTCGTCGGCGCCCTCCACCGGTTATTGCAACACCATGGGCACCGCGACCACCATGAACTCCCTGGCCGAGGCGCTGGGGATGCAGCTTCCGGGGTCGGCGGCGATTCCGGCGCCTTATCGTGACCGACAGGAGATCTCGTACCGCACCGGCCTGCGCATCGTGGAGATGGTGCACGAGGATCTGAAGCCCTCCGACATCCTGACCCGCGACGCCTTCCTCAACGCGATCCGCGTCAACTCCGCCATCGGCGGCTCGACCAACGCCCCGATCCATCTCAACGCTCTCGCTCGCCACGTGGGCGTCGAGCTGACGGTGGACGATTGGCAGACCTATGGCGAGGAGGTGCCGCTGCTGGTCAACCTCCAGCCGGCCGGCGAGTATCTGGGGGAGGATTATTACCGAGCCGGCGGCGTTCCCGCCGTGGTCAACCAGTTGATGGCGCATGGGTTGATCGCCGAGGATGCGCTGACGGTCAACGGCCGCAGCATCGGCGACAACTGCCGCGGCACCGCGATCCTGGACGAGGCGGTGATCCGCCCCTACGACCGGCCGCTGAAGGAGCGGGCGGGCTTCCACGTCCTGCGCGGCAACCTCTTCGATTCCGCCATCATGAAGATGAGCGTGATCTCCGAGGAGTTCCGCAGCCGGTATCTGTCCAACGCCGAAGACCCGGACGCCTTCGAGGGGCGCGCCGTCGTGTTCGACGGGCCGGAGGACTATCACGCCCGCATCGACGATCCGGCCTTGTCGATCGACGGGACCTGCGTGTTGTTCATGCGCGGGGCGGGTCCCATCGGCTATCCGGGTGCGGCGGAGGTGGTGAACATGCGGGCCCCCGATTATCTGCTCAAGGCGGGGATTGCGGCGCTCCCCTGCATCGGCGACGGGCGGCAGTCGGGGACGTCGGGCTCGCCCTCGATCCTCAACGCCTCGCCCGAGGCGGCGGCCGGCGGCGGGCTTGCCTTGCTGCGGACCGGCGACCGCGTGCGCATCGATCTGAAAGCGGGCCGTGTCGATATGCTGGTTCCCGACGAAGAGCTGACGGAGCGCCGCAACGCACTGGAAGCGGCGGGTGGCTATCCCTATCCGGATCACCAGACCCCGTGGCAGGAAATCCAGCGCAGCTTGGTCGGCCAGCTCGAGACGGGTGCGGTGCTGGAGAACGCCGTCCGCTACCAGCGCATCGCCCAGACCAAGGGGATACCCCGTGACAACCATTGAGCGGGTCCCGGTGGCGGTGCTGGGCGAGCACCGCTGCCACCTGGGGGAGGGGCCCGCCTACGACGCCGCGACCGACACCGCTTGGTGGTTCGACATCGTGGAGCGGCGACTGTTCGAGGCGTCGCTCGTGTCGGGCGCGGTGGTCGTCCACACGCTGCCGGTGATGGCCAGCGCGCTCGCTTTCGTCGACGACGGGCTCCAGCTCCTGGTGGCGGAGGACGGGCTGTACCTGCGCGACACCGCCAGCGGGCGGCTGACCCTGCACCTCCCGCTGGAGGCCGACAACCCCGTCACCCGCTCGAACGATTCGCGGGTGCATCCCTGCGGCACCATGTGGATCGGCACCATGGGACAGCAAGCGGAGTCGGGAGCCGGCGCCATCTACGCCCTGCGGGGCGGGGTGCTGCACCGCCTCTACGATCGCATCACCATCCCCAACGCCATCTGCTTCGCCCCGGACGGCGCCACCGCCTATTTCACGGACACACCGACGAACCGGCTGTTCCGGGTGTCCGTCGATCCGTCCACCGGGCTTCCAGTGGGCGAACCGGCAACGCTCCACCATCATGATGGTTCGGGCGGCCTGGACGGCGCCGTGGTGGATGCCGAGGGGGTGATCTGGTGCGCCCGCTGGGGGGCGGCCTGCGTCGATGCCTACACGCCGGCGGGCGACCGGGTGCGCAGCCTGGCGGTGCCGGCGCTCCAGGCGAGCTGCCCGGTCTTCGTCGGGCGCGACTTCGACCGCCTGCTGGTGACATCCGCCTACCAGGGCATGGACGCGGCGGCCCGCGAGGCCGACCCGCAGCATGGCCTGACCTTTCTTCTCGACCCCGGTGTACGGGGCCGACCGGAACCGCGGGTTCTCCTGGGCGACGGCTGAATCCAAGCCGCCCGGCCAACCGCGACACGCTCACACCATCATAAGAAAAAAGGGAGCAGAACCATGCGCACGTTCAAGACGCTGTTTTCCGTATTCCTGCTCGGCACCACCCTTGCCGGCAGCGCGCTGGCCCAGGACAAGGGCACCATCGGCATCGCCATGCCGACCAAATCCTCCGCGCGCTGGATCGCCGACGGCGACAACATGGTCAAGGCGCTGAAGGAGCGCGGCTTCGCCGCCGACCTGCAATACGCCGAGGACGACATCCCCAACCAGCTCTCGCAGATCGAGAACATGGTGACCAAGGGGGTGAAGGTGCTGGTCGTCGCCTCCATCGACGGCACCACCCTGTCCGACGTGCTGAAGCAGGCATCGTCGCGCGGGATCAAGGTCATCGCCTACGACCGGCTGATCCGCGACACGCCGAACGTCGATTACTACGCCACCTTCGACAATTTCCAGGTCGGGGTGCAGCAGGCCGAATCCATTGTCAAGGCACTGGGGCTGCCGGACGCCAAGGGGCCGTTCAACATCGAGCTGTTCGGCGGCTCGCCCGACGACAACAACGCCTATTTCTTCTACAACGGCGCCATGTCGGTGCTGAAGCCACTGATCGACGGCGGCAAGCTGGTGGTGCGCAGCGGCCAGATGGGCATGGACAAGGTGTCCACCCTGCGCTGGGACGGCGCCACCGCCCAGGCGCGCATGGACAATCTGCTGAGCGCCTATTACAGCAACGCCAAGCTCGATGCCGTGCTGTCGCCCTACGACGGGCTGTCGATCGGTATCCTGTCCTCGCTGAAGGGCGTGGGTTACGGCAGCGGCGGCCTGAAGATGCCTGTGGTCAGCGGCCAGGACGCGGAGGTGCCCTCGGTCAAATCGATCCTCGCCGGCGAGCAGTCCACGACGATCTTCAAGGACACCCGCGAACTCGCCCGCGTCGCCGCCGACATGGTGGCCGCCATGCTGGGCGGCCAGCCGGTGCCGGTCAACGACACCACGACCTACAACAACGGGGTCAAGGTGGTTCCGTCCTACCTGCTGAAGCCGGTGGTGGTGGACAAGTCGAACTGGGAATCGGTGCTGATCGGCAGCGGTTACTACAAGAAGAGCCAGATCAACTGAATCCAGCCGCCGCGGCCGGCCGGTGCGGGTGCCGGCCGCGGCGGATCGCCGGAGAGGGGCCGACCGGAATGAACGCCATTCTGGAGATGCGCGGCATCGGCAAGAGCTTCACGGGCGTGAAGGCGCTGGAAGACGTCAGCTTCACCGTCGAGCGCGGGGAGATCCACGCGCTGGTGGGGGAGAACGGCGCCGGCAAATCCACCCTGATGAAGGTGCTGAGCGGCGTCTATCCGCACGGGAGCTACGAGGGTGCCATTATCTTCGACGGGCAGGAGCGGCGTTTTCGCGACATCGTGGATTCGGAGGCTCTGGGCATCGTCATCATCCACCAGGAGCTGGCGCTGATCCCGCTCCTGTCCATCGCCGAGAACATATTCATCGCCAACCCACCGGCCCGCCGCGGGGTGATCGACCGCGGGGAGGTGCACCGGCGCACCAAATCCCTGCTCGCCAAGGTCGGGCTCGACGAGGCGCCGGACACGCTGGTCACCGACCTCGGCGTCGGCAAGCAGCAGCTTGTCGAGATCGCCAAGGCGCTGGCCAAGGATGTCCGCCTGCTGATCCTGGACGAGCCGACCGCCAGCCTGAACGAGAAGGACAGCGCCGCCCTGCTGGATCTGCTGGCCGAGTTCCGCGCCCAGGGCATCGCCTCCATCCTCATCACCCACAAGCTGAACGAGGTCAGCCGGATTGCCGACCGCATCACCGTTCTGCGCGACGGCCGCACGGTGGACCGGCTGGACTGCCGCGACGGGCCGGTCGAGGAGGACCGGATCATCACCAGCATGGTCAACCGCGACATGGAGCACCGCTACCCCAAGCGCAATCCACCCGCCGGGGCCGCCACGGGCGACCCCATCTTCGAGGTGTCGGGCTGGTCGGTGCATCATCCGGAACATGTCGACCGTGCAGTGATCCGCAAGGTGGATTTCCGCGTGCGGCGTGGCGAGATCGTCGGCATCGCCGGGCTGATGGGGGCCGGGCGCACCGAATTCGCCATGAGCCTGTTCGGTCGCTCCTGGGGCCAGAGGATCAGCGGCGAGGTGCGGCTGGAGGGGCGGCCCGTGGATCTGTCCACCGTCCGCCGCGCCATCGACGCCGGTCTCGCCTACGTCACTGAGGACCGCAAGCATCTCGGCCTGCTGCTGGACGAGGATGTGCGGACCAACGTGACGCTCGCCAACTTGCGCGGCGTCTCGTCGAACAGCGTCATCGACGACATGGCGGAGCTGAAGGTGGCCAGCGGCTACCGCGGCCGTATGCGCATCCGCTGCGCCAGCGTCTACCAGCCGGCCGGCCTGCTGTCGGGCGGCAACCAGCAGAAGGTCGTGCTGTCCAAATGGCTGTTCACCGACCCCAAGGTGCTGATCCTCGACGAGCCCACCCGCGGCATCGACGTCGGGGCGAAGTATGAGATCTATTGCATCATCCAGGAGCTGGCGGACGCCGGGAAGGGGGTGATCGTCATCTCCTCCGAGATGCCCGAACTGCTCGGCATCTGCGACCGCATCTGCGTGATGCACGACGGCGTGTTCGTGGCCGATTATCCCGCCGCCGAGGCCACCCAGGAAAGGATCATGCGCGCCATCATGCGCAAGGAGGAGCGACGGCCATGAGCGACAAGACCCTTCCCCTGCCCGAGACGCGGCAGCACGCCGGCCTTCTCAAGAGCAGCCTGCGCGAGTACGGCATGCTGCTGTCGCTGTTCGCCATCATGATCTTCTTCCAGGTGGCGACCGACGGCACGCTGCTGCGGCCACTGAACCTGACCAATCTGGTGCTGCAGAACAGCTACATCGTCATCATGGCGCTGGGCATGCTGCTGGTGATCGTCACCGGGCACATCGACCTGTCGGTGGGGTCGGTCGCCGGCTTCATCGGGGCGGTGGCGGCGGTGCTGATGGTGCGCATGGGGCTGCACTTCGTCCCGGCGGCGCTTATCTGTCTGGCCGTGGGCGGCCTGATCGGCGCGGCACAAGGCTACTGGGTGGCCTATTTCCACATCCCCTCCTTCATCGTCACGCTGGCCGGCATGCTGGTGTTCAAGGGGCTGGCGCTGGCGCTGCTCCAGGGACAGTCGGTGGGGCCCTTCCCGCCGACCTTCCAGAAGCTGTCGTCCGGCTTCATCCCGGAACTGCTGCCGGGGGTCGAAGGGCTCTACCCCACCTCGCTGGCCATCGGCGCGCTGCTGGCGCTGGCCCTGGTGTACCTCAATCACCGTTCGCGGAGCTTGCGGGAAAGCCATGGCGTGGAGACCGAGCCCTACGGCTTCTTCCTGGGCAAGAACCTGCTGGTGTTCGCCGTCGTCGTGTACTTCGCGTACCTGATCGCCTCGCACCGCGGGCTGCCCAACGTGCTTGTCATCATGACGGCGCTGATCGCGCTGTACGCCTTCGTCACCAGCCGTACCGTGGTTGGGCGGCAGATCTACGCGGTGGGTGGCAACGCCAAGGCGGCGCGGCTGTCCGGCATCAAGGCGGAGCGTCTGACCTTCCTCACCTTCGTCAACATGGGCGTGCTGGCGGCCCTCGCCGGGCTGGTCTTCGCGGCGCGGCTCAACACCGCGACGCCGAAGGCGGGACTGGGCTTCGAGCTGGACGTGATCGCCGCCTGCTTCATCGGCGGCGCCTCGGCCTATGGCGGTGTCGGCAAGGTCGGCGGTGCGGTGATCGGCGCCCTGATCATGGGCGTGATGAACAACGGCATGTCGATCCTGGGTATCGGCATCGACTACCAGCAGGTCATCAAGGGCCTCGTGCTTCTGGGCGCCGTCTGCCTCGACGTCTACAACCAGCGGCGGACTTGAGAACGGAGGGCGGCGGCCGGTCAGGATGCCGCCGCCGCCCCGCCGCCCGTGAGGGCACGGCGCAGACGCTCGTTCTCCTGGCGCAGCGCATCCATCTCGGCCCGCACCGGCTCCAGCGCGGCCGTCAACTCGGCCTCCGTGAAGCGCGGCGTGATGTGCTGCGGGCAATTCCAGTCGAACGCTTCGACCTTGATCAGGACGAGGCGTTCGATGCGCCCCGCATAGCCGGGCACGGCGAGCCGTTCCTTCAGCGCCGGATCATCGGCCGGGTCGGCCACGCGCATGCGGCCGAAGATCTTCAGGCGGTGCCGGTGCGCGTAGTCCATCAGGAAGAGCGACACGCGGTCGTTGGCCTGCACGTTGCCGGTCGTGATGTATTGCCGGTTGCCGCGGAAATCGGCGAAGCCGAGCGTGCGGTCGTCGATCACCCGCAGAAAGCCGGCCGGCCCACCGCGATACTGGATGTAGGGCCAGCCGGTCTCCGACACACTGGCCAGATAGAAGCCGTCGCGCTCGGCGACGAAGGCCTGCTCGGGGGCGCCGAGCCGCTCATTCTGGACGCTCTCGTCCGGCGACGGCGGTTCTTGCGCGTGCGTCCACCGGGCCGCGCTGCCATACCGCTCCCGCGCCGCCATCACCGAGGGGGTCGTCGCGATGTCGAGGTACCCATGACGCATGATGGTGCCTGCCCCTCGTTCTCGGGATCCGGCATGGCAGCCGGGTCCGTTCAAGTCTGCATCGCCCAGTCCGCGACCTGCCAGCGCAATTGCCCCCGGTCGGAGACGATGCGGCCAAGCCCCGGGAAGGGCATGTGCGTCGCGGCGATCAGCGCCCCCTCCGACGCGGCGGCCGGCAGGAAGCGGTCCCGCATGGCCCTCGCCGCCGCGGGGTCCTGTTCGAACAGGAAGCCGACGTCCGTGGCGCCCGGATGCACCACCGGGAACAGCATGTCCGACACCATGATCAGGCTCTGGCCGGCATCCTCGATCCGCACGCCGATGTGGCCGGGCGTGTGGCCGGTCAGGTCGACGATGGAGATGCCGCGCAGGATTTCGCGCTCTCCATCGATCGCCTGCAGCCGCGGATAGAGCCGCACGACTTCCGACGCCATGCGGAAGCTGGTCTGGAGATAGTCGGGCGCTCCCGCGCGCTTGGCCGGATCGGTCCAATGGACGACGTCGCGGCGGTCGATGTACAGCTCGGCGTTGGGGTAGTTGTTCTGCCCGCCGACGACCAGACCGCCCATGTGGTCCTGGTGCATGTGGGTGACGATCACCGCGTCGATCTGGTCGCGGCGCAGGCCGAGCGCTGTGAACGCCTGCGGCAGCGCGCCCGTCAGGCCGATGGAGCCGGCCGGCCCGGTGTCGAGCAGGACGCGGCGTTCGCCGTTCTCGATCAGATACTGGTTGAACACGAAGCGGACGCCGCTCGGCCGCGCGGTGAACTGCGCCTTCGCGGCTTGTTCGACCTGGTCGGCCGTGCGGCCGGGGAAGAAAGTGTAGGGCATGTCGGCGTAGCCGTCCGTCAGCGCCGTCACGGTGAATCGCCCGATCCGGATCTGCGCCAGCGGTGTCACGCGAACCGGATCGGTCGTGGTCGCCGCTACGGCCCTTGCGGCCGGGCTGAGGAGCGGCGTGAGGCCGGCTCCGACGAAGCCGAGGGAAACAGCGCCGGCAAAGGCGCGGCGGGACAGTTCGGGCATGACGTCCTCCATCCGGTCATCGACGGGCCGGGACGCCGCTCCCGGACGATCCCCCCGTCGCCGGGTAAAGCTAGGACATTCGTACCCGTAGCAGTATTCTGCGGTTCTGGGAGTCAGCCTCTCGAATTGCGGAAGGTGGGATGGACCGGTTCGAGGCAATGTCGGTGCTGCTGGCCGTCGTGGAAGCCGGCAGCCTTTCGGCCGGTGCGCGGCGGCTGCGGTCCCCTCTCGCCACGGTCAGCCGCAAGGTGGCAGAGCTCGAGCAGCATCTGGGCACGCGGCTGGTGGTGCGCACCACACGCGGGCTTTCCCTGACCGACGCGGGCCGCGCCTATGTCGCCGCCTCCCGCATGATCCTCCGGCAGGTGGAGGAGGCCGAACGGGAGGCCGCCGGCGAACACAACGCACCGCGCGGCGCCCTGCATGTGACGGCGCCGGTCGCCTTCGGGCAGCGGCATCTCCTGCCCGTGGTGCTCGGCTTCCTGGCGGAGCAGCCGGAGATCACCGTGCGGCTCATGCTGGCCGACCGGCAGATCAGCCTGGCGGAGGAGCACATCGATGTCGCCCTGCGCATCGGGCATCTGGAGGACAGCGCGCTGATCGCCACGCGGGTGGGGCACGTGCGGCGGATCATCTGCGCCAGCCCCGCCTATCTGGCCCGGCGCGGCGTGCCCCAGCGGCCGGAGGATCTGGCCCAGCATGACGGCATCAGCTTCCAGGGCTTCGCCGTCGCTCCGGAATGGCGCTACCGGCGGGACAGCGCCGCCTTCGCCGTGGAGCCGCGAGCACGGATGGCCGTCAACACGACGGAGGCGGCCATCGAGGCGGCGCTGGCGGATGTCGGGATCATCCGCGTGCTGTCCTACCAGGTGGCGGACGAGTTGCGGTCGGGCCGGCTGCGGGAGCTGCTGCCGGATTTCGCGCCGGAGCCGTTGCCGGTCAACCTCCTCTACCTGGAAGCCGAACTGCTGCCGCTGAAGGTCCGCTGCTTCATGGACTGGGCCGTGCCGCGCCTGCGGGCCCGCGTGGCCGAACTCGCCGCCGGGCCCTGAGACGGGGCGTGCCCGAGGAACACCGGGGGGTTATGCCCCCAGCAGGCCGCGCGCCGCCAGATTGCGCATCAGGTGTGCCGTGCCGAAGGTCCAGGGGGCGCAATCCTTCGAGTGGTAAACCCGGTTGGACAGGGCGCCGAGCGTGGCGGTGGAGATGGTCACCACGTCGCCGATCTTGTGGGTGAAGCCGCCGCCCGGCTCGTCGCGATCCTCGACCGGCGCGTACATGGTTCCGAGAAACAGGACGAAGCCGTCCGGATACTGGTGGTTGGCGTTGATGGTCGCCGCCACCAGATCGGCCGGATCGCGGCTGATCTGGCTGATCGAGCTTCCCCCATCCAGCACATAGCCCTCGGGCCCCTCGACCCGCAGCGCCACCTCGGCGTTGCGGATGTCGTCGAGCGTGAAGACGCCGTCGAACAGCCGCAGGAAGGGGCCGACGGAGCAGCTCGCGTTGTTGTCCTTGGCCTTGCCGAGCAGCAGGGCGGAGCGCCCCTCGACGTCCCGCAGGTTGACGTCGTTGCCGAGCGTGGCGCCGACCACCACGCCGCGGCTGTTGACCGCCAGCGCCACCTCCGGCTCGGGGTTGTTCCAGGTGGAGATCGGGTGGATGCCGATGCGCGCCCCCGTGCCCACTGACGACATCGGCTGCGCCTTGGTGAAGATCTCCGCGTCCGGGCCGATGCCGACCTCCAGATACTGGGACCAGACGCCGCGCGCGATCAGCCGTTCCTTGATCGCCATGGCCTCCGGCGATCCCGGCTTGAGGTTGGAGAGGTCGTCGCCGATGAGCCGGCCGATCTCGCCGCGGATCTCCGCGGCCTTCTCCGGCGCGCCCTTGGCCTGCTCCTCGATGACCCGCTCCAGCAGGCTGACCACGAAGGTCACACCGGACGCCTTGACCGCCTGGAGGTCGATCGGCGCGAGCAGCCAGGGTTTGCCGGTATCGCGCGCCGCCTCGTCGGCGTTGGCGGCCAGATCCGCGAAGGACCCCAGCGCCTCGCCCGCCGCGTCCCGGACCCAGGCGGCCGGGTCGTCCATCTCGCAGACGTCCCGCACGGTCGGTGCCTTCGCCGCGGTGATGTCGTACACGGTTCCGTCGCGGACGGTGATCACAGCGGGTCCGTCGACCCGCGGGTTCCAGGCGCGGCCCAGAAGGATGGCGCGCGCCGCGTCGTCCGGCAACCGGACGGTCAGAGGAAGCGTTGTCATCGCAAGCGAAGTCCCGGCTCGATGGAAGGGGCGGGCCGGCGCGCGCCATGGGCGCCGCCGGCCAGGGGATCAGTGAGAATGGCGCGGCGCGCCGCGCCGCACGACGATGTCGAGATAGGCGGTCGCCGGCTCCAGGCAGCCGCCGGTGGAAAGCTGGCCGACGCTGGCGCGGTAGATCTCCTGCCACGGCGTCTGGTTGCGCAGCTCCGGTGCCGTGTAGGCGGCGCGGCGCCGCTCCAGCTCGCCATCCTCGACCAGCAGGTCGACACGGGCCGCGTTCAGGTCGACGCGCAGCCGGTCGCCGGTGCGCAGCAGCGCGAGGTTGCCCCCGACCGCCGCCTCCGGCGAGATGTTCAGGATCGACGGGCTGGCCGAGGTGCCGCTCTGGCGGCCATCGCCCATGGTCGGCAACTGGTCCACCCCCGCGCGTACCAGCGCGTCCGGCGGCAGCATGTTGACCACCTCGGCCGAGCCGGGATAGCCCACCGGGCCGCAGCCGCGTATCACCAGCATGCAGCGATCATCGATGTCGAGCGCCGGGTCGTTGATGCGGGTGTGGTAGTCCTCCGGCCCTTCGAAGACGATGGCGCGCAGCTCCATCACGTTCTCGGACCCCGGCGTCGACAGGTAGCGCTCGCGGAAGTCGGGGTCGATGACCGATGTCTTCATGACGGCAGCGTCGAACAGGTTGCCCGACATGACGATGAAGCCCGCCGACGCCATCAGCGGATCGTCGACACTGCGGATCACCCGGCGGTCGGGTGTGGGAGCCTTCGCCAGCGTCTCGGCCATGGTGGCGCCGCTGACGGTGATCGCCTCGCCGCGCAGCAGCCCGGCCCGTTGGAGCTCGGCGAGCACGGCCGGAATCCCGCCGGCGCGGTAGAAGGCTTCCCCCAGATACTCGCCGGCCGGCTGGCAGTTGACCAGCAAGGGCACGTCGCGCCCGACCCGCTGCCAGTCGGCAAGCGACAGATCGACACCCATGTGGCGGGCGATGGCGATGAGGTGCGGGGGGCAGTTGCTGGAAGCCCCGATCGCCGACGCGATGAGGATGGCGTTCTCGAAGGCCGCCTTGGTCATTACGTCGCTCGGCCGCAGATTCTCCCCGACCATGGAAACGATGCGCCGGCCGGTCGCGTGGGCGATTTGGCCGCGCTCGCGGTAGGGAGCGGGGATCGCCGCGCAGCCGGGCAGCGACATGCCCAGCGCCTCGGCCAGGCTGTTCATCGACAGCGCTGTGCCCATGGTGTTGCAGTGACCGATCGACGGCGCCGAGGCCGTGACCATGTCCATGAATTCGTCGTAGTCGGCCTCGCCCGCCGCGTGAAGGCGGCGCGCCTCCCAGATCGCGGTGCCCGACCCGGCCAGCTTGCCGCGCCAGTAGCCGTCGAGCATCGGGCCGCCGGACAGCACGATGGCCGGGATGTTGACCGTCGCAGCCGCCATCAGGCAGGCCGGGGTGGTCTTGTCGCAGCCGGTGGTCAGCACCACGCCGTCGAGCGGGTAGCCGTACAGCACCTCGACCAGCGACAGATAGGCGAGGTTGCGGTCGAGCGCCGCGGTAGGGCGCTTGCCGGTCTCCTGGATGGGATGGACGGGAAACTCCAGAGGCACGCCGCCGGCGTCGCGAATCCCCTCCTTGACGCGCACCGCAAGGTCGATGTGGTGGCGGTTGCAGGGGGCGAGGTCGCTGCCGGTCTGGGCGATGCCGATGATCGGCCGGCCCGATTGCAGCTCCTGCCGGGTCAGGCCGTAATTGAGGTAACGCTCGATGTAGAGCGCGGTCATGCCGGGGTCCGACACGTCGTCGAACCACTGTTGACTGCGCAGACGCCGATTCTCTGTCGACATGACCGGTCCTTGGGGATGCGATAATGGGTGCGGGCGTGACGCCCGCACCGGGTCGTTGCCGCGGTTCAGCCGCGCACCTTCTTGATCTCGGCCATCAGCTCCTTGGTCAGCTCCTCGCCGTATTCCTTGGAGAAGTGGTCGATGACCGGCTGCACCTTGGCGCGCATGCGGTCCAGCTCGGCGTCGGAGACGGCGTTGATCTTCATGCCGGCCTTCTTCAGGGCCTCCATGGACGCCTCGGAGCCGGCGCGGTTGTCCTTGCGCTCGAAGTCGCGCGACGCGATGGCCGCCTTGCGGATCACGTCCTTCTCGTCGTTGGTCAACTTGTCCCACCACTTCTTCGACGCCATGACCACCCACGGGCTGTAGACGTGCTTGGTCAGGGTCAGGTAGGGCTGGACCTCGTAGAACTTCGAGCTCTGGATGGTGGCGACCGGGTTTTCCTGCCCATCGACGACGCCGGTCTCCAGCGCCGAGAACAGCTCGGAGAAGGGCATCGGCACGGCGTTGGTGCCAAGCGACTTGAACACTTCCAGCGCCACCTGGTTCTGCATGACGCGCAGCTTGATGCCCGACAGATCCTCGACCTTCTCGACCGGGCGGCGCTTGTTGGTCAGGTTGCGGAAGCCGTTCTCCCAGTAGACGAGCGCCACCAGGCCCTTGTCCTCCAGCTTGTTCAGCAGCTTGGTGCCGAACGGGCCGTCGAGCACGGCGTCGGCCTCCTTCTCGTTGTTGAACAGGAAGGGGAAGTCGAAGACGCCGAACTCCTTCACCGTGCCGACGAGGGTGGCGGTCGAGCCGACCATCATCTCCTGCACGCCGCCGATCAGCGCGGTCTGCATCTGCATGTCCGAGCCCAGCGTGGAGGCGCCGAAGCCGGACACCTTCATCTTGCCGCCGCTCAGCTTCTTCACCTCTTCGGCGAAGAAGGCGGTGGCGCGGCCCTGCACGCTGTCCTCGTTCAGGCCATAGCCGAACCGGATGTTACGGTTGCCGATGTCGGCAGCCAGAGCGGCGGTGCCGACGACGCACAGGCCGGCGGCCAGGAGAAGGCTCTTTGCAGTCTGGAACATGTTTCCTCCGCTTCGAAGCAGGTTATGGTTAGTGCAGCCACCGTGCGGGCACGGTGATGATCTCGGGGAACAGGATGAACAGGATCGCCAGGGCGGTGTAGGCGGTGACGTAGGGCAGGACGCCGACGATGGCCTCCTCCATGCGGATCTTCGCGACACCACAGGCGGTGTTGAGAACGGTCCCGACCGGCGGCGTCAGCAGACCGATGCAGCCGACCATCACGAACATCACCCCGAAATAGACGGGATCGATCCCAGCTTTGACCGCCAGCGGCGTCAGCACCGGCCCCAGGATGAGGATGGTCGGGGTCAGGTCGAGCGCGGTGCCGACCAGGGTCAACAGGATGACGATCATGAACATCAGGAGCTTGGGCTGGTCGATCAGCGGACCCATCATTTCGATGATCTGCTGCGGCAGCTGCGCCAGCGTGATCATGTAGGAGGTGACCAAGGCCGCCGCGCACAGGAAGAGAACGACAGCCGTCGTCTTCGCCGAGGCGATGAAAAGCGGCAGCAGGTCCCGCACCGTCAGCTCACGGTAGACGAAGAGGCTGACGAACAGCGCGTAGACGGCGGCGACCACGGCGGCCTCGGTCGGGGTGAAGACACCGCCGCGCAAGCCGCCGATGATGATGATCGGCAACAGCAGCGCCCATCCGGCGTCTCGCAGTGCGGCCAGCCGCACCGGCCAGGGCTGACGGGGCTGCGGCTTCACGACCATGCCGCCGCGCGATTTCCACCACCAGATCAGCACCAGCGTCAATCCCATGCACAGTCCGGGCACGATCCCCGCGAAGAACAGCTTGGTGATCGACACGTTGGTCGCGACGCCGAACAGGATGAAGGGCAGGGACGGCGGGATGATCGGGGCGATGATGCCGCCCGACGCGATCAGGCTGGTGGCGGTGCCCGCCTCGTAGCCGTTGTCGCGCATCATCGGCACCAGCAGCGCGGCGAGGGCGGCGGTGTCGGCGATGGCCGAGCCCGACAGGCTGGCCAACACCACGGCCGCGGCGATCACCACATAACCCAACCCGCCCCGCAGATGCCCGACCATGCTGACCGCCAGTCGGACGATGCGCTGCGACAGGCCGCCGGCGTTCATCAGTTCACCCGCCAGCATGAAGAACGGCACCGCCATCAGCGGGAAGTTGTCGGCCCCGCTGATCATGTTCTGCGCCACGAGCTGCGCGTCGAAATAATCGAGATAGGCCATCATCGCCATGCCGCTCAGCATCAGCGCGAAGGCGATGGGCATGCCGAGCACCATCAGGCCCAGCAGCGAAGCAAGGAAGATTGCGACGATCACGGTTTCACTCCCCGTGGCCGGCCGACGCGTTCACGTCGACCAGGTCCGTGCCGGCGCGTCCGGAGAGGACCGCCCAAACATCCGCGATCAGGATCAGCGCCATGGTCACCGCGAGGAAAACGCCGGCGGCACCGAACACCGCGGTCGAGATGCCGGTCACCGGCAGGACGCTGTCCAGGCCGATCACCGTCATCGTCCAGCTTCCGTCGCCGAGCATCCACAGCGCCCAGAGGACGAGCCCGTGGTTGATCAGAAGGCAGACGCGCCGGGCTGTCGGCGACAGCCGGCGCACCACCATGTCCACCCCGATGTGGCCGTGCTCGCGCACAGCCAGAGTCGCGCCGATGAAGATGAGCCAGACGAAGCAAAGACGGGCGAGCTCCTCGCCCGAGGCGATGCCCGTCCCGAAAATGTAACGCATCACCACATTGGAGAAGACGAGCACGACCATGGCGGCAAGGCACGCCGCGATCACGTACTCCAACGTACGGAAGAAAAGATCGGCGACTTGGCCGGCCGCCGATCGGGGTCGCGGCGCTTTGTCGATGTGCACGCTGGTTCTCCCTGCCGCTTGCCCGTGCTACCGCTAACATTTCCAGCGCACCCATCGGCCCCGTCGGATCCCCCGATGATGCAAGCGCTGGCACGACAACAAGGCTTTTTGCTGTTGGTGCGCATGTTAGCGGTGACATATCGTGTTGTAAAGCATCAATTCGGTGTGCATATTGATGGAAAGGGGATCGATTGATGCAGACGCGCAAGAGCAGGGCATCCTTCACCGGCCGGGTGACGATGGCCGACGTCGCCAAGGAGGTCGGTGTCAGCGCCATCACGGTGTCCCGCGCGTTCCGCGCTCCCGGAAAGGTCTCCCCGGAGCTCCACAGCCGCATCGTGGAGGTGAGCAAGCGGCTGGGCTACGTGCCCAGCCGGGCGGCCAGCGCCCTGGCGTCGGCCCGCTCGATGACGATCCTCGTGCTCATTCCGTCGCTGACCAACAACGTGTTCGTCGATGTTCTCGTCGGCATCAAGGAGGTGCTGGACGTCGCCGACTACCAGATGCTGATCGCGATCACCGGTTATGACCAGCCGGACGCCGAGGAGCGGATGCTGCGCGCCCATCTCGGCTATGTGCCCGACGGCATCCTGCTGACCGGCGTTGACCAGGGCGAGGCGGTGCGGGCCATGATCGACGGTCAGGGCATACCAACCGTCCATATGATGGACCACAGCGACCGTGAGGATCTGTGGTGGGTGGGCTATTCGAACGCCGAGGCGGGCCGGGCGGTCGGCCGCTACCTGCTGGGCCGCGGTCGCCGGCGGATCGGCATCATGGCGTCGCAGCTCGACCCGCGCTCGCTGCGCCGCTGCGACGGCTGCCGCGAGATTCTGATGGAGGCCGGGCTTTACGATCCGGCCCTCGACCTGCGGGTTCCCGACCGCTCGTCCATCCCGCTCGGGGCGGAGCTGGTCGAGCGGCTGCTGAACCAGGCGCCGGACTGCGATGCCGTGTTCGTGTGCAACGACGATCTGGCGCAGGGCGCGGTGTTCCAGTGCAGCCAGCGCGGCGTCGCGGTGCCGGACCGTCTCGCCGTCGTAGGCTTCCACGACCTGAACGCCTCCGCCTGGGCATCGACACCGCTGACCACCGTGCGGACCCCGCGCTATCAGATCGGCCGCGAGGCAACCCGGCTGCTGCTGGCGCGGATCGAGGGCACCCCGACCAGCGCGCGCCGCATCGACCTGGGATTCAGCATCGTGCGGCGCGCCAGCGGCTGACCTGGGCGGCTAGGGTGCGGTGATTCCGGTCGCGGCCCCCTTCGTTGACGGGCCGATGGCGCTTCGATAGCGTGGCGTGTGTTCTCCGGGTCCGGAAGGGCCCGTAGGATCAGCCGGCCGCATCGGTTCCACGTGGACATGTGCCGAAGGTCGGGCGTGACAACCGGACGGTGGAAAGGGCAATGGGCAAGCGCATCGCGATCATCGGTGCCGGGGCGGTGGGGGGCTATCTCGGCGGGCATCTGGCGCGTACGGGGCAGGACGTCACGCTGATCGACCCATGGCCCGAGCATGTCGAGACCATCCGCCGCCGGGGGCTGGACCTCTCCGGCATGACCGAGGAGGAAAGCGTCACGGTCGCGGTGCCGACCATGCACATCACGGAGGTGCAGGGCCTGTCCAAGCAGCGCCCCATCGACATCGCCATCGTCGCCGCCAAGGCCTACGACACCGAATGGTCCACGGTGCTGATCCGGCCCTACCTGTCGACCCAGGGCTACGTCGTGTCGGCGCAGAACTCCATCAACGAGGAGACCATCGCCGGCGTGGTCGGCTGGGGTCGCACGGTGGGCTGCATCCTCGCCAACAACTTCGCGGTCGACCTGTACGAGCCCGGCCGCATCCGCCGGACCATGCCGCTCGACCGGGATCACGCCTCCATCATCGTCGGCGAGGTGCATGGGCGGGTGACGCCGCGGGTGGAGGAGCTGGCCGCCCTGTTCGCCCCCATCGACGGTGTGGCCACCACGACCAACCTGTGGGGCGTGCGCTGGTCCAAGCTGTGCGTGAACGGCATGCGCAACGGGGTCAGCGCGGCCACAGGCATGGGCGGAAACGCGCGCGACTCCCATCCGGTCATCCGCCGCGTGGTCATCCGCCTCGGCGGCGAGGCGGTCAAGGTCGGCCGGGCGCTTGGCTACGATCTGGAGCGGATCACCGGCATCGAGCCCGGCCTGCTGCTCGCCGCGTCCGACGGCGACGAGGCGGCGCTGGCGTCGGTCGAGGCCCACATGATGAAGGGCACCAGCGCCCAGGCGCGCAGCAATCTGCAACGCCCGTCCATGGCGCAGGACATGGCGAAGGGCCGGCGGACGGAGATCGGCGAGCTGAACGGCTTCATCATCGCCAGGGCCAAGGAGGCCGGCATCGCCGCACCCACCCACGAACGGCTGGTGGAGATCGTGCGCCGGGTCGAGCGCGGCGCGGTGGCGCCCTCGCCGGAGCTGCTGTACGACGTGTGACCGGCCGGCGCCTGCCGGCCGAGACCGGGCCGGGGGAATGGGAGAAGCGATGAGCGCGCTGGTGCTGACCGAACGCACGGGATCCATCCTGCGCGTGACCATCAACCGGGCGGACAAGCGCAACGCGCTGAGCCGCGACACGCTGGCGGCGCTGAAGGCGGCCTTCGACGCCCATCGCGACGACACGACGCTGACGGCGGCGGTGCTGACCGGGGCCGGCGACCGCGCCTTCGCCGCAGGCGGGGATCTGCACGAGCTTCAGGGGGTGGTCACCGCTGAGGCCATCGAGGCGTTCACCCTCGAGGCGCGCGCGGCGTTGGACAGCGTGCGGCGCTTTCCGGTGCCGGTGGTGGCCGCCCTGAACGGCGATGCCTTTGGCGGCGGGGCGGAGCTGTCGATGTCCTGCGACCTGCGGCTCGCGGCCCCGCATGTCCGCATCGCCTTCCTCCAGGGTCGGCTCGCCATCTCGACCGCCTGGGGCGGCGGCATCGACCTGATGCGGCTGG